>Ga0179591_1374047_pt1 | contig 12175 bp, 15 predicted proteins | sample CZOMad2_1_08_16f_FD_182891 | JGI IMG/M metagenome (GOLD analysis project Ga0179591, IMG submission 182891) | Vadose zone soil fungal communities from Angelo Coast Range Reserve, California, USA - CZOMad2_1_08_16fungal (PacBio error correction) | ecosystem: Environmental > Terrestrial > Soil >... | reverse complement strand
TTTTTCACAGAGGATGATGCACCATTCCCCCCCCTGGTAAGAGAGAAGTGATTCCGGGGTTCGTTGAGACAAAGCTCTTTCCTCTCTCCCAAACGTTTTCCCTCCACCAAAGCTAGGCTGTCGTTAGCTCTGAAACCCCTGCATTTCCTGGAACAATTTAAGCTTCCCCTTTTCCCCCCAAATCTAATTGGAACTCTTAATGGCTGATCTCAACCAGCTCCCCTCTGTCTTCTTTTTTCTGAGTCACCCCAATGAAAAACGCCAACCCCTTGATGGCGAACTTTTTAATATCGTTTTTTGAGCTTGCTCTTCTTGCTCCATCATTGGAGTGAGTTTTCCCCGTTGCTCTCCCCACAATAGGTAAGCCGAGATTTTTCCTAGTTTTTCTATGTACGAGACCCATAGTCTTTCCATGCTGGTTTTTTACCCCCAGGATGTCACCTGTACTTCTGGTCAGAGTCCCCCCCCGAAAGCTTTAGTCCAGGGTTTATCAGACATTGTATCACCGTCTCTTCCGCAGAATGAGATCTTTCCCTCTCTGACAGATGTGGAATCCACCGAGTGACTGGTCTTTCTTGTTTCTCCACAACTATTCTACCAGCCCCCTGGTACCCCCGATCCTGATAGTTTGCTGGCGAGGAGTTCAGAGTACTATGGTCGGCACTACTATATCTTCGAGCGGGCCCGGCTCCGAACACGTCCACCCCTCATAAAGTCTCTACTGAGGAATGTGTTTCCGTCGTTGTTCTCCATGTAGACCTGAACCCCCCCAAGCCGCTATTCGTCTCAAGGAGACCCTTACTACTCTAACTTCGCTCACTTGATTAGACGGTTCTCCTCCCTTTTCACCCCTCCCCTTTGAGCTTGAGGCATACGTGCCTACAATTCACTTTGATTTTCTTCTCCTTCCAGGCATATGTGGAGTATTAAAGGCGTATTTTATTTTTGACCTTAGATCGTTTCGTGTACCCTTTCTGTGTCTCAAAAGGTGAATCAACCCGTGAAAAATGTGCTGCCTAAAGGCTGTACCGCTATGTCCTTCTCTTCTCTTTTCTTTCTTTTAATTTTCTTTCGAGTGTCCATTCCAGAGCTTCCTTTACGGACAGATGAGTGATTTCTTTACTGACCTTCACTTTTCTTTTACCAGTTTTTCCCCGCTTCGCCGAAAGTTTTTTATCCGATGCCTTTCCAAGTTGATTTGCCTAGTTTTACGATTCTTCAGAGCTGAGAGGTTGTAACTTTTTTCGTCCTAAGAATTTTCTCCTCACTCAGACTCCCGCGCGACGAAGTACGAGTATGCGCGAGGAGCGCTTTTTCATTTTTTTCCCCTTGCTTCCCCTCCTACTACAGAGTACACGCTGGGGTTCGTTTTTTGGTCGAGGACGATCGGCTCTCTGTTATTCTCTTTTGCCCATTTGGCACCACCTTCGTAGAGAGTTTTCTTCGTTTCTGTCACCGCGAGCTTCGTTTTTTCCTGGTACAAATCCCGGTCCATTGTGATTCCTCGGATTCGCCTTCTCGATCGCCATTCGAACGATCTTTCTTTTCTGCAGGTGTTTCTTCGGACGAGTCTTGCCCTCACTCCCCTATCGCTCCCCCTGATCTTTATCCTACGGTCCGATGAAGGTCTACAAGACCACTTTTTTTTTCCCCGTCGCTCTTGAGACGCCGGCAAATAAAGACGTTTTCTTGAACTTCTCAGCCCCCGTCCTGCAAAAATCTTGACCTCCTCGGAGTTCTCGCTCTTGTCCCAAAGAAAGATCTCCGCTTCTTGCATACTCGTTTTCGTCGTCTCTCCTCTTGTTAGTTCTAGGATTCTCAACCATTAGGATGAACGAGACTGTCTTGCTTTTCTTTGACACTCCGAACTCCCATTGGACGCCTTGGTTCTTCTCTCCCGAACTTCCCCTCTGGTCGCAGTCATCCTCAGAGGCCTCCACTGAGTCGCTTGATCTGGCCGTCAGTCCGGTCTTACGCCTTCGGCCGTACCTTTGCCTAGACAAGAGCTCTTTCTGATTCACGTTGACTTGAGACCGGACGAGATCTGGTTCCCTTCTCACATGAAGAAAGCCCAGAAGCGGCACCGCTTGATTTATCCTTGCCAGGACTCGGTCCTAGATGCCGCGAGGTTCCTCGTGAGGACGTTCTGGACCATCCTCTCCTGCCTCAGGGAAGATACCCCCTTAAGGATCTTCAGAGAGTAGTGTAATATCTTCCCCTTAGCTCGTTCAGCCCAGGTGGGCGAATCTTCTCTTCTCCAATAGATGGAGTATTAGCAACGTAGACCCCCCCATCTTCATGCTTTCTCCCCTTCTTTCTCAGAAGACCAACCAGTCGCGCCGCGAAATTTCGTTGATCGTTTGCGTGAAATCGGATGGTCAGAGAGCGTGCTTTCACCGAGATACCTCCGTAGCAGGCCGCATCTTCTCCTGCACTGTCTCAGTTGTAAAATACTCCTCGCATCCTCTGAATCTGTCAGAGAGGTTTTTTCGTTTTTCGCGGATTGGTCGCACTTCTCCACAAGAGAACCTTCTGTGCAACTTACGGCGTCACGAATCTCCTTTTTTTCCCTTTGCAACCATGTCCACCCCTACGGTTTCGGTGTAATGTAAGGATAGCCTTTCCTTCTCTCTTCGGAATTTCTTTATCCAGAGCTGACCGGAAGAATTTCCCTTTTCGCAAATAGAGTAATCTGAGTAGCGTGAATATTCGAAGAAGAGAGACTCGCATCCACTTAATAGGCGCCTCCTCTTCTAACGACTTGAGCCTTATGAGTTAGTTGAGTCCCTTTTAGTCTCCCAAAGGAGGCAGAGTGAAGATTTTTTCTTCAGATTCACACCGAGTTCTAGACGGTCGATACCGAGTTTTCGTTCTAGTGCATAGTCCAAGTTTCGGCAGACCACATCCGAGTCCCCGAGGCCGATGAGGAAAAACCCTCATTGCGCGAGGTGGTCGTGATTTTAATTTTTCCTTACGTTCTCTGTCGCTGAATCGTGTGACAAAGAGGATAACCCTTTCGCGGAAGTTTTTCACGCTCGCGTACCATGTTGCCACACCCCCCTTCTACAAGAAAGACAGCGGATCGACTTTAACGCCTCAGAGGCATAGCCCATAAGATCTTTCAAACACAGAACCGAATGACGCGGCCCCCCCTCTTTTCTTCTTTTTTTCCTATAGTTTTTGCTTCGACATGATTTCCATTCGCTAGTGAAGGTGTCCATCTTTCGTTATAGAGCGGCAGGAGTGGCCGAGAGGAGTTACGATTCTTCTTCCTTGATCTTTCTTATGTTATGGTAATTTACCCTTCCTCTTTTTTCTTCTCGTGATCTTCTTATTTTTTTTATAAGCTTGGGTCCCGAACAAGACCGGCCTGGATGTCTTACCACCCTTAAATAAAACCTTTTGAAGCCTGATTTCCTCTAAGCGCTATCTGTATGCGTTCTTTCTAGTCTAATGCCAGAATTGCAAACACCCTCCCCGCCCCGCGTGGAACCCCCTCTTTTTTTTTCACTGAAAGATGCAAGTCCTGTTAGAGCTCCCTTTTTAAAAGTCAGAATCTTTCCTTAATAAATCACCAATTCGGAGGGGTTAAGATGATGAGTATTACGTTGCTCGGGAAGACGGCGATTTTCATCAACAAAGCTCGACTGTAGCCCCCCCTTTCCATAAGCTTGCCCTTTTAAAGATTTTCTGCCCCCCTTTGAAGTTAGCGACTGTATAGCGCACTCCCACCTTATTCTTCGTACTCTTTCGACTTCAGTGGAAGGGATTCAATTCGAGCTAGAAAGTTTATTTTCTTATACTTCCCCCACGTCTGTTAAGGGTGGCTATTTTTAGATGACCCTTCTTTCCACGCTCAGCATCCTTCCAAGTATCCTGACCTCCTCGTTTGCTTGAAACCCCCCCCTGGCGCCGATCCCTTCCTTTCTAAACTCCTTTCCCTAATGGATAGTTATATCCTGTTGACCCTCCCCACGCGGATCGTGTAAAATTTTTTTTAGCTTTCACGTCCCTGGCAACGTCCTCGGGTCGGGGTCCTTTATGGGGGCCTTTCGAGTTCAGTCCTTTCTGGGCATAGCCTTTGCTCTATCCCTGCCGCTTATGAAGAATACGCAAACTGTATCACGATCCGCCTCAAACCCCCTTTCCTCCTAGGGGAGGGATCTAAGAACGCTTCCCATATCTAGTGGTGATCTTCCCACCCGTAGTAGGCCCAACAGAGGCGATGACCCCCCTTCATGCTGTCCCTTCGAAAAATGATTTTCCCCCTTCTGGGTCTTTCCACGCTGTCCTCGTGTCGAGGGCAGCCGTGGCCCGGCGGCTCGGTTGGTTTTCTGTCCCCCTTTCTCAAAAGTATATAGTCCGTTCGCCTCTTCCATCTATGGTCTACGCTTCTTTTTTTCGTCTACGCTGCGTAATAGTACCCGGCTTCCTCCTGCTCAAGGTGCCGGCGGGTCCTCCGTCTCCTTTTTTTTTCTTATTCCTCCTCCCATTCCCCTTCAGTTTAGTTCCTATGCGACGAAAACGATTTTCTCTCCCATTGGACCTCATTGTCCGGACCGCCGGACCGAGGGACGCGGTATAAGAATTTTTTTGTCATCCTCCAGCTTTCTTTTTCTAAGAGTCCCTCACAAAAGAGTCGGAGCCAGTTTTCTAAGCGCGTATGTCCCCCTCTATCCAGAGGCGCCGACGGTTTCCGCCTCCCCTTCTTCACCTTCTTGACGTTGCTTTTGAATTTCCCCTATACTCTCGCAGATTCCTCCCCTTTGTTAGTGCAGCCATTCCTACTTACCCTCCGCCCCTCCCAAAGATGCTACTTGGTGCGAGTCCTCCCTTCCATGACCCACATGAGACAGATCCTTCGGTCCACTTTTTCGTTCTCCATCTTTTCTCGCAGTCCATTTTTCATTTTTTTACTTCGGGACCGAAGGAGATCCGCTAATTCCTCCTCCTGATATTGAAAACTCCCCGTGTGTTCCAATCTTCACAAGAGGCATGAACCTCTCGTTTTGCGTCCCCCGGAGTCGCCCACAAGCCCCATCGTGGTCACTTTTTCTTTTGCCCTTTTTCCGGCAAAAACCAAAAGCCTCAAAAATGCTCTGTTTTCTTGGACTTTTAGCTTCCTCTTAGGCGTGGACGGAGCAAAGCTTCAGGTTCTTCTTCCCGACCCTCGTTGCCTCGGTCCTAAAGAGTTTGCCACCCCTTCGGAACTTTACAATGACTGCATGCTACTTACGGATTCCTCTTCCAGAGACGGCAGCAGATGTTTCCACTCTTCGAGGAACGTCATGTCCTTTTTCTTTCCCCCTCTATTCTCCCTACACGGCACCGCAGGGACCATTCGACACGCCAGGCGACCGATCTTCCTGGACTCGGAAAACTCCTTTGACCCCCACATTCCCTTCCCTACCCTCAGGGCACCGTGCAATCTACAAGGGTGCTCCCTTTCGGTGTGAAGGTTCCTCGTTTCTCCTGAAACTTCCCTTTTGTCACTTCCTTCAACAAAACCCCTAATCTAGAGTCCTAGAACTATTCCGCTCTCTCCCAATTTCATGGATGCTGAGTCCTTTCTCAACCAGAGAGCCTTTTTTCCTTCAGTTAGTTAGAGAAAGGAGATCGAATGAAGTGAGTGGAGATGATGAGTTTCCCTGTTGACTCTTGCCGACCCGCGGATGATAAGTACTCTTTCCTCTAGTCACCCCCCCTTGCAACTTCTTTATCTTAGATCTCTTTCTCGATAGGTCTTCTTTGTGACCAGAAAGCGTCCCTGATGTATGATTTTTTAGAACCCCTCTGCAGGGTCTAGACTAAACGAACCCTATGAATGTCATTCCCCTACTCAAGGGTGCTCTCACTTTTAGCACTACTCTTTTGCTTTTGCCGCTGCGGGCCCGAGAGAAGTGCTGTTTGTTTCCTCGGTTGAGACCCCCCCAAGGACTTACTTCCCCCTACTATGGAGGGTGGTTCTGACCCCCAAGCATAACCCCCCCCCCCTTTTACGCTACCACCCTTTGGCACAACCCATCTTTCCCAGATTGTTTCTCTGGTCATCCATCTGGCTTTTATGACGATTTGGCCTTTAACGGGGAACAAAGCAACCCTGCCTGAGCCCCCTCATTTCATTTTATCTCTCCCTACTTTTTTTTGTGAGTTTAGAGTACTTTTCCTTCGCACTTGTTGCGGGGTCACGTTGGTTCCCCCACAGCAAGATCCCTGATTTCTCCTCTTTTTTTCTATGTCAGTAGACCATCGCTTCCCTTTCCCCTTTCCTGAGTTGTACCAAAAAGATTGTACCTCCTTCCGAGCTTGGGTAGATTTGCGCCAACCCGCCGAGCTTCTTGAGTACACGGGGTTTCTCCCTGGCGCAAACGCCCCTTCCGACCTTCCTCTAGGGTTCATCTCTTGTCATCCATTCTGCGTATTTATGTGCAAAGTTTGATCTCCAAGCATTCATCCTCTCCTCCCTCTTCGGCGATTCGCTTTTTTTTCCCTCTACGATTTTCACGTCTTGTCGCGGGCTCGCCCCCTCTTCCCCTTGAAGAAATCGACCAAGCTGAGAAGTTCTCGCCTCTCGGAGGCCCCCTTAATTTTTCCTATGCAATTCCCGGCCCTTCTCTCCCCTCTTCTTAAAGGAGTACCACTGACGATCTCAGCAGCTTCCAACCTCTTCTCGTCAATCTCTCCGGGCTCTCGAATGAGAACATGCAAGAGTTCCTTCTGGTGGAATCCCTCCTCTCCTCCCCTGTCCCTCTACTTCTCTCTTCCCTTACATTATTGTGTTTTCCTCTAGTAGGTGATGGTTCCTTTTTTCTCGTCGAACCCCGGATTTTCGGAAGCCCAGGTGCACCCTCCCTGTAGAAAATTTATTTCTGTTCTTTTTTCCCTTCCTCGTGATAGCCGACTCTCGTAGGACGCGAGTTTCCTTTGGTTTTGGAGGTATGCGTTAAATTCTAGAATCCTTTTGCCGAGAGGATTTTCTTTTCCGTTCCGGTTGAATGACTTAAGGAGAGGACTTCTTCAAGAGAAGACCACCGTGGTTATGTCCCCGCTTCCCGATGAGACGGGATTTTTACTCCCTGTCGTGTCTTGGTACCGAGCGAGCTCCTTTTTTTTCAACTTGTTCTTTCCTCCTTTTTTTCCCCCCCCTTGTCCGGCACCAGTGAGAGGAACGATCCGCCCCTTTCCTCTCCTTCTTTCTTGCGTTGCTTTGTGTCAGATGTGCCCTGCCCCCCCTAAGAGAAAAGAAATTTGGTTGTTGCTCCTTTAACTCTTTAGTTTTCCTTCAAGGGCCTTTGTGCACGATTGGACAAGGAGTGCGAGTTTTCACAGCCTCTCTGGTTAACTCCCCTGAGCCCCTCCGGCCCCATCTTCTAATTTTTTTCCCCAAAGGAAAGGGAAGGACCATCTGATTGAATTTTTTTCTTAGCAAGTTTCTTAACGCTACAGGGGATCCCCGCAGGTGTTTTAAGGGTAACGGCTACTCCTCCCACTCATCCCTTTTCTCCCTCCAATTTCTATGGTTCGGGAAGTATGACTTATAAAAGCTCCCTTCCCCATTTCCGAGCCCAGGAAGAAGTCCCTTGAAAGCCCCGTCCGGTGTGACTTTCCCTGTCTTCTTGTCACCTTAGTATGAAGGAGTTAATAGTTTCTCTTTTTTCCACCCCCCCCCTAGGTATTGAAACTCTTTCTCCTGCTTCCTTGACGTTTCGCTCGAGTCTACCCTTCCAGCATGGTTCAGTTATGCTAAGAGTGCTGAGTCCGGTGTTTTCGTTTCTCCCTTAAGTTACCTCTTTTTGGACTCATGGTTTTCTTTTTCTTCGCCTAGAACGAGCCCCCTCTTTCCCCCCTTTTTCTAGTCTTTTACTACGACCGGTAATCATGCCCGATGTCGATGGATTCCCCCTCAGTGAAAATGTTCTGCGTCGCCAATTCTTAGACCAGTCTGATTTCCCATGCCTTGCAGAGCGAGCCTCGGGACTGCGAAGCTCTCTCCTTTCAGGGCATGGACTCCCATCCATACTCCGTCCCCTCTCCCTTGCGGGCCACTAGAATTAAGACCCTAGTTGACTGAAACCCTCTTTCAGCCCTCGGTTGAGCCCTGTCCGCGCCTTTTCCTAAGGTCCGATCTCCCTACCGACCTAATTTAGATGCAGAGAGGTAGTTCTCCTCCGACAAGATGCCGTGCCTCAGGTTTGGGCGAGTGATACCAGGTCTGCTTTCTCTGACGAAACGTGCGCCGGTAGCAGCCCTTCTTTTGCGCCCCGAAGCCGTTTCCCCTCTCTCCCGCCGACGCACGATTTGCATCGGCGTGAATAGGACCTTCCCTTTTAAAGAGACCGAGTTTATAACGATCAAGATCATCTTCTCCAAGATGGGTATAAGGAGTTCTGCCGTATTGCCTTGGCCCTCGTTAGATTCCCTATCTGTCCGCTTCGGCCTGGCGCGTGCTTTGACCGGTGTCGCGATCGCCACCAGAGAAAAGGACTGTGTCCTCCCCCCCCCCCCCCCCCCCCCCCCCCCCCCCCGAGCGCCCACGGAAAGCACCGCCGATCTCTTTTCCTCAGAGACCTCCCTGCGAAGACTGAGTAGCGAGAAGGTGCTTTTTCGATAAAGAGATCTGATCGTTCACCGTCCATCCTGAACGTAGACCCTCCTTTCTCCCCCTTCTTAGTGAAGATGATGCAGAAGCGGCCTCGCAGACTTCCTTATTCCCCACAGCCGCTGTTGATCCATTGCTATGTATTTTGTAGATCTCTTGTCGTCCCTTTTCTGGTCGATCGTGATAATTCTAGCTAAAAAAGAGGTTCGAGTCTTTTTCTCTAGATGGAGGTCCTCCCTTTTCCGAAATCTAGAGAAAATGAGAACCACGGACAGCCTAGTGATCTGACTATGTTAGACCTCTTCCTTTTCTGACTAGTTTTTCTCAGTAAGAAGGTAGTGTCTCCCCCGGTGAGAAACGACTACATAGCCGAAGCTAGACTTATCCATGTTCCTGTCCTCCCTGAAACTTCCTATCAAGAAGTCTCCAGGACAGAGCCCCTCTTCCTCCTCTTAGCTTCGCGAGGAGTGAAACGGAAATCCTCCCAGAATGCAGCGAACTCTTTCCCTCTAAACGTTTTTTTCCTCTCTTATCTATTTAGTGGAGGGCTTCGTTGTTTTCACTGAGATTCATAGGCGCTTCTGGTGTCAAGAGAGGGAGTTAAGAGTATCTCGTGAATTTTTATTTCTATTTATTTGCTTCCCCTTCAAGATATTTTTCTCTTTTCTCTCGGGTTGATCCCCTTGCTTCTGCCAGGGACTTCCCACCAGAAGGTGCTTTAGCTCCTTAAACCCAGTCCGCAATTCTTTCGTTCACAAAGAGTGAATCCTCTCGGGTGTCTGCTGATTCGTGGGAACTCATTACTTTCTTATCAGAAATTACCTCACAATCCCGCTTCGTAGAGATGTTCCTCCTTTGCGGTTAGGATGACTGCCCCGCTTCCTCCCCGCTGTGAGGCCCCTTTTTCCCCTCCATCTCCTACAATAGGTCCTTCGCTCGGTAGTCCCCTTTCTGACTGACGTGTCGCTCGGGACGCCCTGCTCATAGCTATCACTCTAGCTTTGTGAACTTCCTTCCGCCGATTCCACGCTTTACTGCCGTGACGATCGCGATCGGCCTCCCCCCCAGCCCTAAAACAGGCCTCTTCTCCCTTATCGCCACCCTGAGAAGGGGAGGCCACTTCCCCCCCTCCCCCCCTCCGCCGTTCTAAGAGCTGCAATGAATGTAGAGTTTTTCCTCCCTACTGTTCCCCCACCTATAGAGACAGGCCGCGATTCTCGAGTCTTTCCTCTCAAGCTGCCAAACTGACTTCCTTTGATACCGATAACCGACGGGATGTTATAGTGATCGAGGTCTCCTCCACACTTTTTGTACAAGTAGCTCCCGAACTCTGTCCTCACCCTCTTCTTCTTTTTTAGCTCTATGGGTTCCGTAGCGTTCCTTTTTAGAAGCCTTTCCCCCTCACGTCTTCCGAAAAAGAGACCAAGCGCCTTCTCACACCCCCCCCCTTGGTTCTGCTATCGCTGCGGTCCTTGCAAACCCAGTACCTTCTCCCTGCTTTGACTAGGAACTGTATTCTTGTCACAGATCTATGAATTATTTTTTTTTTTTCTTCTTCAAGAAACATGGCATAAGGGAAGGGCTTTTTTCAAGAGTTTACTTTCAGGGAGTAGCGATTGACTTCTTTTTTGGAGGTATGGTCACGACCCCTTGCTCTCGGAAGTTTCCCCCCCTCCCTCCCTTCGATCGCGATCGGAATTGTTGATCTGCAAGGGGTAATAGTATACTCTCCCTTTGAGTAATAATGACCCATGCCGAGTTTTCCTCATCAGATTCCCTGCCTTTAAGGAGGTTTTCCCGTAAGCCTAGCCTGCCGCTTTTTCGTCGCTCCCCCCCTCTGGAGGACCAAGTTTCTAGCGTCTTTTAAATCCCCCTGCCCTCCCCATTCTGGCTCTCGCCTGCCGCCTACCTCATGCACAAGGAGTTACCTCTTGTATATATATCCCCCTCCCCCCCTTGAGGAGGAAAAAGGGAGTTAGAAGCGGTTCTAATACGCTCTACGGCTTTTGACTCGATAGAAATTCCCCCTCCTTCCTTTGTCGATTGATATTGAAGATCCTTGCTTCTCCTTGAGACTGCCCCCCCGTTCGGTCTTTCAGACCTTCAAGTTGCAAGAACCTCACCCTCGTTGTTCTCACCGAGAAGGCTGAGTCAGCGCCTCCAAACGTCAAAACGCCAGCTTAAACGAAGAAGGAGATAAACTTCTCCTTTTTCTCCCTGGCAATTTCCCCCCTTCCTCTCTCATGTCATGAATACTTGCGTTTCCCTCCCAGGAGATTTCTCGGGCCTTTTCGTGGCTCCTCCTGGGTGGTTGTGCAAACTAGCCTGCTCCACCCCTGGTTTTAAAAAGGTCCTGTGCATCCCCTTCGACGACGACCTCTAGTCTTCGGCCAACCAAGCAACCACATTTCGTCTGTAGTTTTTGGCCTGGCCAAATTCTTCCCTTGAAAAAATTGGGAAGCACACTTGCTATAACCTCTTTTTGCTCTTCCTTTTTCGTCATCTTCTCTTCCTCTGTCTTCGTTTTCCCCCCCTTGCCCGAAAGTCTTCCGGGACAGCAAGTTGACGGTCCCCTCCTTGGAACATACTCGAACTCTTCCCCACCCCCGAAGTACACGTCGCTGCCCTATTAAGTAACCCAGTTCGGTCGTAACTCTTCTTCCTTTTCTAGCTTAAGATCCACGACTGCTCCTTTCAAGTTCCCCTCCCTAAGGCAAGGAACCGTTTCTCTCTCCAAAGCCGTAATTCTTCCCCCGGCGACCCCCCTTCCCCCTGAATTACCCCCCTCTCTTCTACACATGCACCGGAACACGGGAAACGGAATATACAAGTTTGAGTAGGAATTTCCTTACTTTTTCTCGCCAAAAACGGTGACCTCCTTAACCAATTGCGCCACCCTCAATACTAGAGGAAAGGTCCTCCTCCCCCCCACAGAGATGTCGAAGGTCGAGTTTCGACTCTGGCATTTGTCCCTTTCCCTTCAGCCGGCAAAGGTTCACATATGCGACAACTTTTCCCTTTCTTTGTATCAGTCTTTACCCATTCAATACTACTCTTGGTTGATTGAGATATTACTTTTGAGAGCCCCTTCCACGCAATAGTACTTCTTCTTGACCTTGTTGCCCTAGAGCAACATACATCCTTAGATCTGGCTCACCTTTTCTACGCTTCCCCGGCGATCCCTTTCCCGGCTCCCGATGGGAGCTCTCTCTCACGAGGATTGATAGTTTGACAACTTTTTCCGCCAGAGCCTGATGTCTTGCGAGCTTACCTGTTTTCTTGGCGTTTGAACTCCACGATTTGTATGGATACCTCCTTTCTTTTCAATGATGCCCTTTAGCTCCTTGCTGCGGGAGACCGACCAGTTCCTTTCACCAAAAGTGATCACTCAATCTCTCCTGACCCCAGAATCTTTTCCCTACCCCCCGACTCCAATCCTTTTTTTTTTTTTTGGTACCCCACCCCCTCTTCCCAGATTGATGGTCTTCCATAGCAAAACTTTTCGCCATAGGCTTCTTATTTTTCCTTCGGGGTCATCTCCCCGGTTGAACCCGCCCCATTGGACCCGAAGTTTTT
>Ga0179591_1289669_pt1 | contig 12175 bp, 14 predicted proteins | sample CZOMad2_1_08_16f_FD_182891 | JGI IMG/M metagenome (GOLD analysis project Ga0179591, IMG submission 182891) | Vadose zone soil fungal communities from Angelo Coast Range Reserve, California, USA - CZOMad2_1_08_16fungal (PacBio error correction) | ecosystem: Environmental > Terrestrial > Soil >... | reverse complement strand
ACCGTTTGCAGCGGTTTGACCTGGCTCATTTTTGACTTGTTTGCTTCTTCTGAGATCCCTCTTCTTCCCGGCTCGTACGTCTCCGAGTCCTTTGTTTTCTGTCTTGTCGTTAGAAGGTCCATTTCTGTTTGTCGATTCTCTGCTCGTTCTTTCCTTCTCATCCTCCTTTTTTCCCCTCCCCCACGATCCTTGCTCTTTCCAAGCTCCCATCACTGACGCGTTCGTGTGTGATATCCCCCCTAGAGACGACTCTGCCCCCAGGGCCTCAACGAAGGCCTTTCCATATGCCGGCTGAGAACGCTCTCCCGCCAACTGCCAACCACCCTAGTTAGACCAAGCCCGCGCGGTAGTCGCGTATCCCCCGTGCGCATCCCTTCCCCATGAAGAAGTAGTGTCTCACGAAAAAAGGCCCCAACCCTCGCAGAATCGCCCGCCCACGCCCCGTCTCCCCCCCCATAAAGGTTAGTAATGTGCACGTCTCCCTTTCCCCCTATCCGAAATAGCAGCCCTCCCCTTGTCTTTCAGCAAACCCCCTCCTCCATGGACAGTTTCTCCCTTGCCCCCCGACTATAGTGTCCCCGCCCGAACTTGGGTGGCTTTCCTAGGCCCAGATGCGTATTCCCCCCTCCGCGTTTTCCCCGGAATGTGTTTTCCACCATCTTCAGCATCACCGACCCCGAGCAGAAATAACACACCACCCCTCAAGACCCCTCATACTGGTATTGGTTCCCCTCCCCTCCCAAGTCTTACAGGTCCCCAACCCCTCTCTGGACCTACCACTAGGCCCAGTCTTCTCCAAAAAATATGACTCCCCAGATAGAGTCCGCCACCACTCGGCAGTACCAATGTGTACTGAGGTTGTTGTTTCCCTCCTGAAGGAGACCTTCCCTTTATCCTCCATCGTGTCTTCCCCCCAATAATAGAAGGATCCCGCCCTTTTGAGGACTCCTCCCGCCGCTTACTCTGAATCTCGTCGAGACAGTCCTGCTCAGTGACAAACGGTCTTGAAATAGAGGGCCCCCTTCCCTCCCCCTCCCCATTTGCCTCGACCCCTCTATTGAGACCCCCCACAGATTTCCTTTCATCCTTTTCCCCTCAGCCCCCGAAAATTTCTCTGACCATCGCACATTCCCCCCAACCATCCTTTTCCGAGGACAAAGACCTACTCTTTTCCTACATCTCCGTTACGATGCATCTACGTCCTTGTGCGTCTGCCTGCCTCGCTAAGCCGTCGTACCGAACGGTCAGACCTGCGCTTCCTTTGCCGCCCACCTCCCCCAATCCCTTGGCTCCGTCCACTTTCCCTTTTACGTCGAGTTTTTGAACGAAAGTTTTAGCATGCTCCCCACCCACTACCTCGGTTGTCGTCCTACAAGGAGCCCAGACTCCTCCAACCGTTTGCCCCCCTTTTTTGATACCATTGCGGTTCCCTACCTGACCCCCCCTTTGCTTTTTGTGTCGTCACATCGGTCCCGTCCTCTGGTTGCATCGATGCCAATGCTCCCGACTCACTGTTTCGCTTTTTCCTCGTTGTGTTTCGTGACCTGTTCCGATAGCTGAGGACCCCCTTCTATTCATTTGCCCCCTTTTCTTTTGGCACCCCCGACAAGGCTTTTCGCTTCCAATCGCCTTGGAGCCTTTGACATCCCCCCTGCCTGTGGTGTACCTCCTCCCCCGGTTTGGAGACGAAAGTTTTTGACGCTTTTTGGGAACTGGCCTTCTTCCCCCCCACCCTGCTGACACAAAACACCGTCGACGCTATTTCCCTCCCCCCCCAGCGATCGGCAGTCTCTCCCTCCCTACCGTGGTTCCGCTTGTTTTCGCCGGTCGCCTTTGAAGAATATCGTTTCCCATTTTCTGGCCCACCCTCATTGCAGTTGCCGCGTGTCCCCCTGAGATGCCCTCTAGCTCATCACGTTCCTCTTCATTAGTGCTGCGAAGCCCAGTTTAGCTTTTTTTTCCTTCGAGAAGACTCTTTCTCGATCTATCTCATTTTCTCAATACTCCTTGTTTCGCGAGATCTTCGCCTCCTGTCCCTGTCCCAAAAAACCGTCAGCCCCCCCCTTCTGCCTCTCGGATTGCCGCGATACCCTGTTCATAGGCAGGACATCTCACTTTCGTCCACCTTTTGTCCCACGGCCAATTCACCTATTCATTATTCGGAGCCCCCGGCTTTGTGCGTAGCCCCCCGCCGTGTTCGAGCATGCCCCTACCGCTGCGCGAGCTAAAGTCCTCAAGTTGGTGTCCCCTAGTGTTTCCGAAGCCCTTCCCAGCGGAATTAAAACCCCTGTGTTGCCCCCCCTCCACCCCCTCGGACGAGTTTCGCGCAACAGTGCGGGGCAGTTGCTCGTATCGAAGCAGGCTTGAGTCCACACACACTTGCCTTTTTCGCCTTGACATGTGGAAAAATTGCCTCCTCCTTTTTTCTTAAGAAGATCTTTGACCTTACCACACTATCTCTTCATTGCTCCCCTGTTCCCCTGGGGGCTGCCTAGCTTTTTTTCCTCGTAGATGAAGATGTAACGAAGACTTTACCCCCAACCATCACGGTTTTTTCAGCGTCTACTCCCCGGTTACTCTTTTGTTGAAAAGATCTTGCCTCCTGCAGTCTTCTAATTGGATCTCCACCGAGGTTCCTCTTTTCATGCGCCCCCTACCCGGTTCCTGCAGACCGGAAAGGCGGTAGATCGGCTGACCTACGCCCCCCCCTTGGCTTGGAGATTTCTCACTCCCATCGAAGTGTTCTGGCCCTCGGAAACGCCTTCCTTTCCCTCACAAGGTAAGAATACGCCCCCTGATCGGTTTTTTAACCCCCCGTGCTCCCCCCCCAGCTCCCTCCTTTTTTGGATTATTTTCTTTCCTTTAGGAAAATTCTGTTACTTGCCATGTTCCCCCGATTTCGCTTTTGCTTTTCCCCCCTTTTTCCTTTTTGATGGAGGAATGCTTGGACAGTGAGCTTGGTACCCCATCGTCGTTAGGCGTGTCCTCCTCGGATGTAAACGTTGCCCTGGTCTTCGCGCGTACCGTTGACCCGAACCGAACCCGGTTCCTTACCTTCGGGGCATCCTGTTAAGCTGGTACTTTCCCCCCCACTTTCTTGATCAAGATCTCTTCCCGCGTTTCCGCAAACGACCCGAGATGGCTGGGCCGCTCCTCCCTTTTTGAAGGTTTTTTCCTTTCGAAAATGGATCTTCTTTTCCCGACTGTTTTCTTTTTTGTTATCAAATGTAGTCGACCCAATTTCACATTCGCGTGGTTGTCTTCTTCTTTGGCTGGTTGTCTGCTCTTTCTGTGATGGATTACTATTTTGCTTACTGGCAAGTCCTGTCCCGGTAGTCGACAGTTCTAAATAGGGGGTTCCTGCGTAGTTTCCAAAAGACAGGACAGAATGATTCAGAAGAGATCCTTCTTTTATCATCACCTTTCCATCCCTATGAGGGATTGGTTGGATCTTTCATAGCCTGTTTGATATAACCCCTCTTTCTTCTCCGCTGCTACTTCACTTACGAGAACTGATTCACCCTTTGATTTGCTCTACTCGAGGTTGCCTGAGAGGTGTCTCTGTCTCTCCTCTACGGCTAGCTTACTATTCTCTCCCTTTTTTTATCGCTTGCTCCTCGTTTTTATGTGTTTAGTTTGTCGATGGGTTTCCGGTGCATAGTAACGTTCTTTCCCGCCTGCGTGTAGAAGGTGCCTTAGTAGCTAGATTACTTCCCCCCCGCAACCTGTTATTTCTCTTCATCTCATTTTATACGTTGAGAGGAGTGTTAACCGTCTCGAGATGGCCCTGAGATCCACTGTAGCGGAGTAATTCTGCGCACGCGACGTCCTTCAAATATTCCTTCAAACTCCCTCCCTAGTCTCGTCTCTTCTTCTGAAGAAAAAATCCGCCTTCGAAGAGCACGCCCCCAACACTCCTCTGCCGTACCCTCTTTCCGAAAGGTATATTCTTCAATACTCCGTTTTTTTGTTTTTTTGATGACTCGATAAGCCAGAGGTGAACTTATAATCTTTTTGGGTCTTCCTTCAGAGCATGACTTTCTCCCCGGGGGCGTACCCTTTTCTACTTTATCCCCTTCGGGAGGATACTGCAGACGTGGGATTACGGACACCCTGGCGTGTTTCGCTTTCTCCATGAGAGGCTCCTAACCCATTTGCCCCACACGAACTCCACTTTCCTTGTCCCGATGCCACAATGCCCTTCAGGGAGCAGGTTAGTAAGAGGAACTAGACTCCCCAGTGACGACTGGCCCCCCTCAAGGGGATTACACCTCCTTCGGTTAAAGGAAGCTCCTCCCCCCCCCCCCCCCCCTGAACTCACCCCATCGTTCCACGACCAAGCATTAGAACTCAGAGAGTTTTATCCTCCTAAAAGGTGGTTGATCCCCTTCCTTCTTTCGTAGGAAGCCTAGTTCTCTCCCAAGCGCCCCCCGTACTTTTTTCCCCCCCACGATTTCAGAATAGACTGCCCCGCGAACACAAAAATCCGTTCTCTTACCTGTGACCCCCCCGTCTCCCGCCCGACCCACTCGTATCATAGGTCAAGGCGCACCCCCCAATGCACTAAGATATTGGCAAGTGTGAATGCATAGCCTCTCTCTTGGAAGAAAGACTTTGTCCTCCTTTGACACCGCCCCTAGCCCGTACTTCCCCCCCTCGACCGGATGCTCCAGCACAATAGTATCGAAGCACCACGAGAATCCCCTACCAAATCAAACTTATTCATCCTAAGAAGAAATCATTTATCCAGAGCAACAAGTGTCTACCCAAATAGACGATATGTCCTCGAAAAGCCGACAACGAAAGGAGAACCATATCTCCCCCCCCCCCCCATCAGCGTCCTCTCTCCACCATCTTAGCCCCCCTTTTCGTTTTCTGGTAGATGACGGTATAACCCCCCTTATAAGATCTTTTTCAGTCACCCCCCACGTAGGACATCTCCACTTCTTTAGGAGAAGAAGTTTCTCCCGCTTACATGCCTACGGCGAAGAAGCCCCCTCCCTACTGACCCCACTTGTGACAGAAGAGAAGTGCAGCCTGCGCGCCGCCTGCTTGATACCCCCCTAGAAATGGTCCCTGCCTCCCGCCCCCTGCACACATTCGCATCAAGAAACCTCCTTCGACATAAGTCATGTACTGAAGACCCATCCGCCCGTGAGTCTCTTCTCACTTGCCCTGATACAGTTTCAGCGACGCGCCTTTTTTTCCTTTTGTCTGTCCCTTGCCTTGAGCCCCTTCTGTGACAGAAAGGCCCTTTCTCCTGGTTTCTCCCTGAAACTCCCTTTCAGAGGCCCGAAACTTATACTTTCCGGCGGCAACGGTGGGCCCTCTAACTCTTGTTTGCCTCAATTCCCCCTACCCTGATTTCCTTAGCCAAAGTCTTTGTCGTTCTACCCGCTGGGCTCCCAGCGAAACAATCTTTGTGGATTCGGGTTACCCCTATCTCTTCCTATCTCCCCCTTCATATAAGAGGGAGTTTTCAGTAAGGCATCTTTTGTTTTCCTGACCGTACCCTCTCCCTTTCGGAGCTTTCGGATTACTCCGAGTTTTGCTTTCCCCCTTCTTTTTCTTTTCCCAAACTTTTCTCCAAAATATTTCCTGCTAGTTGACTCACTCATTCACCTTTATCTTCTCCCCACATCGGCTAGGGGCACAACACCTGGTAAGCTTTTTTTTGGACTCCTCATCGGCTGAACGGCCTCGCAAAAATCTTCTTTACCAAAATTTTTCCGAATCGATGCCTGTTTCAGAGAATGCCCCGACCGTCCCTTTGCCCTCCCGCCCCTTCAGGCCTACGCCACCAAGGGGAAGGGGTTTTCCCTCAAGAATCTTCCTTCTTCCTTTTTCAAAAAAAGACTTGTCTTCCATGTGCTGTTCTCTTCCCTTTTTTTCCAAAGAGGCCCCCCGACTATAAACGTCATTTCGATTCCCTGTAGGATGGCTTTTTCCCTTCTCGCCTGCATCGCCGACGCCCCCTACCTCCCGTTTGTTTGTTTTTTTAGGAATCTCGTAGCCTGAATCTTCGCATAACCAGCATACCTTATAGCTTCCTTCAGTTGAATTCAGCCCCCTTGGCTAAGAGTTCCTTGAATTAGTCCGGCAATAGGTTCCACTTTTTTTTCCCGTAGTTGGGCCGAACATTTACCTATATTATAGGCTCACCATTTGGATTTCCACCTCATTTTTCTACTTTCTCAGATAGATCCTTTCCCTAATCTGCGCCCCAGGGGTAAGTCATGTCGTTGGAAGGTGATCCCACCAGAGTATGAAAAAACCACTCGTCCCTGGTTCGTATCGCCACCTTACTAGGCATCTGTACGAACCGTGAAGGCTTTACCCCACTTCTGAGGACATTCTTGTATGTCTCCCGCATTTTCTTTTTTTCAAATGTGGCCAATAGAGAATCGCCCTCTACAATAATGCTAGTTGGTTCCCTTATTTGACACAAGTAGATGCCTTAGTACCCCACAAGCTTTCGGTTGAGCGCTGTCTCGACCTAGTAGACCCTCTCTAAGTGCTATTCCACAAAAAGGGTTCCCCATTCTCCCTCACATTCTTTTTTAAAGAAGTTGTCTGACCCCGCTTCGTCTTGAGTGCCCTCAAGAGTATATTTCTATGTCCGACTTCGATTAAGTCAACGTTTTTTTACCTGACCTTAAAGATCCGTGTATACGTTAGACAAAACATTTTCTTTTATGTTAGTCTAACTCCCTCTCATTCTCCTCTTCCGGGAGGGCTCTATAACCTCTTAAGTTTCCCAAACATGCCGCACCTTCCCTTACAGAAGTTCCAGATATAGTGCAGCTCCCTTGGCCATTTAGTCCTCCTTCCATTTTCTTTTTCCTTTGTTTCTTTTTTCTTTATGGAATTTTAGGATTAGTCCCCCCCCCCAATGCTTAAAGTGTTCTGTGGTTCTTCCCATCGTAGCCCCTTCGAGTCTCACCCCCTCTTCTTGTCACCTGTTTAACTCTCCTCTTCCTTCGATAGTAATATGAGCCCCCGTTTTTCACTTGCATACCCCGGAGTTCCTTTCTCCATGGGTCGAAAACTAGTCTTCTTACCATCCCTTTTCTTTCTCCTTTTCCATCTTAACATACCCTTCATACCCCTTTCATGACGATGGCCGCTTTCTCTGGAGTCCGGCCTTTTGGTCTTGCTTACAATGGGCGATTTCTCCGCAACTCTCTCGACTAGGTTCTTTTTTATCCACTTTCTTTTCGCTACCCTACCATTTCGTGGATTATGTTAGTTCTTCTCTGCTAGTTCCTTGATGATGACTATGTGTGTCTCCTTGTCAGAATGAAGGGTGAATCCTCATCTTTTGCGTATGGGACAGAGGCAAAAAGTGGCCTCAAGCTATCTCTGGTCATTTTCATCCCAGAAAATACCGAGCCTTTTGCATTGATTTTTATCCATAGATTTGCTATCGAGGGCGAGATCTCTGCGACATTGCCCGCCTATAAGTATTTTGTTAGGCCTTTGAGTGTTATCTTTTTTTTCTGATAGATTTTGTAGCGGCGTGAGCTCCTCATCCTCCTTTCCTCCTTACCGAATGGATAGACCCACCCTTTTGTCTCTTCCAATATAGTCTTTAATATGATGTGTTGTCCCCGTTTAGATGTTGATTTATGTACTGCATGATCGGGCATCGTACTGCCTTGTTTCCCTTTTCGACATGGTCCTTTCCTCCAGATGAATATTAAATAACCCCCTTTTCGGACTATTGTTCAGCATTTTCGTTTCTTGTTCCAGATAGGAGAGTCCTCTCCTATCTAGCCTGCGCCCAAAGAATTTTAATTACTTCCATCTTACCCGACCCCTCCCCCCTCCCCGAATGATCGTAGACTGTGGATCTACCATTCCCGATACTATTAAGTTCAATCGAAAACTGTCTCCAGCCCCATCTTAAGATTCATCATCCCCCCTTTGTTTTTTGTTATCTAGATAAACAGGTTCGTTTGACAGACCCTTTTTTGACCCACCTCCCAATGAGTGTGGGGTTCAGAATTTACTGTAGTCGACCGACCCGCCTCCATTTTTCTTAATAAACCCTCTTTGCTTTTTTTTAACGTCTTTTCTCTTTCAGGCTCCTCTCCTTTCCTGCTAGAAGAACACGCGTGACCCCCCCGCCACCACGTGAGATGCCCATTTTTTTCCCCCCCCCCAAGGTGAGACTTTCCTCTCCCGAAGAACTCGACAGCAGCGGCCATCTTTTCCCTTCCCTGCCACCTCACCCCCCTCTCCCACGAAAAAACAGCAGGCGCCCCTTCTTCTGGTCTCCGTGTTTTCAGGGGTCCTTCCTCTTCTCGTGACATCCCCTTTCTCCTCCCCATACGATCAGACTCTTCCACCTGCAAGTCCCCCAACATCCCAAGGGGTGTTCCCTCTCCTCCAGAACCATTAGCAGTGAAACGCCCTTCTCTCTTCCCTCCCAATTACAGAGCTTTCCCTTTTTGAATTTCCTAAAAGAATCGCTTCTTCATAATGTGGGTTTTTCCCTCCTAAGAGACCCCCCCTCCTCCATGCATGGATGAACGACTAAACCCAAAGAGGAAGTCCCAGAAACCATTGAACTTAATCACCATAACCATCCACGAGCCCGTTGACTTATCCTTGGTATTGTTTCTTATTCCTAGTTCCCTTTTCTCCCCCAAATATTTGTCTCCTTTTCACAGACTGACCCTCTGACCCAAATATAAAATTTCCCATTCTCCGCGCCCCCCCCAACCTCACCCTGCCCCCCTTTTCCTTTTCTTTTGATGGTTCTTTCAGTTGCTAAGCTTTTTTTATATAGTTTTCTTTTCCCCCACATCAGGATTCAAAAGAAGCGGGTTCTTCCCCGTTTAGGTATCTATGCTCGATCGCCTAACCTTCCTCTTGCCCCCCCGCGTGGAACCCCCCCCCCCAACATAGGCATGCAGTGCTTCCAGTCTCCCTCCCCTAAGTTCTCCCCCCGATTAACCCCAAAGATTTGCCCCAGCTTCCCCTTCAGAAACCCTCCCTCCTCACAGAAACACCCGCATGAATACCCCTGCACGACCCCACATAAGCCCGGTCTTTCCAGTAGCACGGCCCCGTTATCGTGGCAGAGAATAGATTCCTGGTGGGGCAACTCTGACGCTAAAGACTTCCCGACTTCCCTCCCGTGACTGGAGGTGTCTCCTCAACCATTTTTCCCACACCCCCACTTGCGCCCCATTATCTCCAAGATGCAGCCTCTACCCCCCCTTTAATATTCCCAACGCAACGGTCTGAATCTCCCTTCTTCACAGATCCTCCTTTGCGCCAAAGGTAGACTACTCTTCATGCTCCTTCAATTTTGTGGTCCCCCTAGATGACCGATTTTTGCGACCTTTCCCCCGCTGCTTTTTTGTGTGGATCGTGCGAGTAAACCCCCGGTGCCGACCCCACCCCCCTCTAAAGCGTCTTCCAGGGTTGGCTAAGTTCGACTCTGTTGTGTTTTTCCTTCTTTCAACTACTTGAATTAGAGAACTGGTCATCTTTGTCCCCAATAAAAGACTGCACGAGTTGATCCCCTATTTCATGAAGAATTTCCATCCCAATTCCTTTTGTTCTCGTTTCTGTCCCTCTCTTGCTTTTTTACCATTAGGTGTTTCCGATCATCCCCCTTGTTGACTTCCTTTTGGGGTTTCCTGCATAGTCTTCTACCCCCCCCCTTTACGCCTTCCGGGGTTTCTGGTTCATCACAAGCGCTCCCCTCCTAGAGCCCTCTTCCTGTCGGTGTATCCTCCAGGTACGCCCGTTTTGTTTGCGAAGAAGACTCCTTTGCTGGAATTGGCCAAACCTCCGTTGTCCTTTTCCTTGCAGGTTGTCCGACTTCTGCAATTTCCCTTCGCATAAGGGATATTTCCACCCTCAAGTGCCAGTGGAAATATGATTGTTCATTCGCGCCTCTAGTGGATATATACTTTTCCTCTCCAGTGTGTTTGTTCGAGCCTACAGCCTCTCTGCGCGGTAATCCTTCCTGGTGAGAGGCACTTCTTCCATAAAAGGGTGCCCTCAGAAGTTGCCCCAGGAATGGTTTTCACATCTTGACCAAAGGTTTTCTTCTCTTTGTTTCCCTGGACCATTCCCCCTCCTAATTCTATACAGGATTCCCCTTGTACCCCTCTTGAGGGAGAGCTATGCGATCGATAGCTACACAGTCCCGGCGCATCTTCCTTTGAAGGGTGTGACCTATCCTTTAAATCCCCTTCCCCCACACCAGCGTAACTTCCCCTTGAAAATCTTCCCCCTGTAGCGCACCCCAGTTCCCTTTCATTCTACCTTTTTTTTTTTCCTTTTTTATTTAGGTTAGTCGAACCTCCGTTTAGGGTTCCTGACAAATGGGCCAAATCGAGATCTACCTTTAAGACAGCCGATATTGACGGTCCCCCCCCCCCAAAACAGTCCTCGTTCCTGCCTCAAAACTTCTCAAGTAGTCCTCGGTGGACCCCCCCCGATGAAAGAATTACGAGCCCTACGTGTCAACACCATCCCTTTGTTCCGGTAGTCCCCTGGTCCTCGAGGCGTTCCCATGATTTTTCTGGTTACCCCCAGGCATTCTTCGCCTGAGCCCCCCAGAGGGCTCCCCCATTTGGGGATTCGAGGCCACTGTGCGGGCAGGACCAGTATAAGATTTCCATCCCGCGCGACCCGTTCATGGTTTTTCGGTTCGTTATACGCTCACTCGTCTTTTCTCTGAACCCATTTCCCCCCAGACCCCCATTAAAACCTGACGCCGTAGCGCGCCTTGATGCCACGGATCCGTCCCTAGAATAACTCTCCCTCCCCTTTTTGCTTATGTCTTGATAGCGACATTGTCTGTTTAAGTGCTTTGGCCCCCCCCCGTTTATTTTAAGGAGGCGTTAATTTGTCTCTTGTTTGTTAGGCCCTCCACCAATCAGGTTGTGTTATACAATTCTTCTGCGGCTAGAACCCCCCCCCCGACCTTTCACTCCCAAATCATGATCCAGAGTCTTGGCTCGTCTTCCCCCGTTGCTTTAAACCCCACCGGCCTGCTGCAAGGAGAACCCCCCCTTTGTTTGACCCTGAAGCACGTAGTGGCTCACCCCTGACCCCAAACTCCTTATTCTCAGCCTTGAAATCATCTACCCAGCCCACCTCAGACAAACCTAAGATGGGTCTGTCGCGAGAGATCTGAAGTTTGTCCTTAATAGTGTGTTTCGAGGCACTCTTCTCTTGTTTTTTCTAGGGCCCCCCCCCCCCATCGCCTTTTTTCTTCCTTTTTGGCTTAGAAAAGTATTTCTCTCATTCCCAGTTTCTTAGGAATAGTGTGGCATGGTCCTGTAATTTTCTTTTCTTGATGAATAGTGCGCGGCAGGAATTCCTTAATTCGCCTCGACATATTTTGACTGGGGCAACCTGGCAAACGCCTTTTCTTTACGAAGAGATCTTGGTGATGGCCACCCTGTCCCAAGGCATTGGAAGATAATAGCCCCCAGACCCTTTCTGATAACTAGAGTTTGATGTAGAGGCCCCCGGACGAGCTTTTTCTGTGGTCTGCTCTTTTTCTCCTATTTTTTGTGAACTCTAAGTTGTAGTTTATAATCTTTTATTACTTTTTTCCTTCCCCCCTTGGATCTCTGTGGATCTTTTCACCTCGCGTCTTTGATATATGAGGGGGTGTTTCTTTATTGGGAACGGTATTCCATGGTAAGATATGGAAACCCTCCGTGTCGCCCTTTTCTTTCAGTTCTGCGCCTCGATTACTCTTTTTCCCGACCCCTCCCAGCAAGGGTGATGGCGCTGGTGACATCTCTTGGAGGCGTGCTTTCCCCACCCTTCTCTATGGTCGCACCTGAGCTCGAAGGAAAGAGTCCACTTCGCCAATATTAATCCCTACGTTGACCCCGACAGGATCTTAAGTCTGCTCCCCCCTCCCCCTCCGCATCGGTCAGAAATTAAGAAAGACCTTTTCCTTTTGACTCCCCCTTCATCAGTTCCACTTTATCTGTTATTAATAGATTGTTGTTTTTGTTGTTTTGTCTTAATAACCCGGTCTGACACTCGGACCTTTCCTAATGAGTTGCTTCCTTCCTTCTCCGACCCATTGAATTAGTAGTTTTTCTTAGACCGACTCTAAGAGGCGTCGGGATTTTTGTCCTTACGCGTCCTGTAACTTACAGGAGGTGGTATCTTCCAGGTCCCCCCC
>Ga0179591_1271246_pt1 | contig 12175 bp, 17 predicted proteins | sample CZOMad2_1_08_16f_FD_182891 | JGI IMG/M metagenome (GOLD analysis project Ga0179591, IMG submission 182891) | Vadose zone soil fungal communities from Angelo Coast Range Reserve, California, USA - CZOMad2_1_08_16fungal (PacBio error correction) | ecosystem: Environmental > Terrestrial > Soil >... | reverse complement strand
CCTCAGGGCGATCCTTCTTCCCCATTCTCACTCTAAGCACTCTCACTAAGGTCTTCTATCTGTAGTCCCTTCCAGATCAAGTCCTCCCTTTTCGATCAAAGCCCATCCTAATTTCTGTTGATCTTCTATCTGGAGACCAGACTATTTTATTTCACTGTTTTTCCTTCCCTTTGCCTTCTTTTCTTAAAACCCTTTCCATGCTTTTTTTTTCCCGATATTACTCTTCTCCAAATGACGTTACCTAGTTTTCTTACTTTTCTCTCCTGTTGACTTTTTTTTTTTTTCAGATTAACGTTTCACATGTCCTCCTGAGAGGACGACTTTCACATACTTTTAGGCCTTTTTTGCCTGCAGGATTCCTCCTTCGATTCCTTTCCAACTTTTTTCCCCCTTTCCCGTTTCTTAAACGATCTCCCTCTATTACTGGCTGGTCGGTCCTCTCGATAGTAGAGGCTAACGTATGTTTTTCTCTAATTTATACCCCATTCTTCGACTTTTTTTTAGACCTTTGTACAATTTTCTGGGACGTACCCACCAAACGGACTGGTCCCATACTATGAACCTTAACACTCCTTAATTTATCTTGGGGTCTTCTTTCCCTCCTTTTTTTTAACCCAAGATTTTACGAGACTCTCTTCTAAAATATACACCTAGTGGCCAAGTGATACGACTTCGGAGTTTTCTGTTCTTTTTTTTCTATTCGTAATATTTCTCTCTTTCTTTTCCATGAAAACTATAGTTTCACTCCAACTTTTTCTTGGCTTTTCTTAGATTATCTTTTGTTTTCTTTCTGTCCTTTTTCTTTTCTCCTTTCCATGGGCGAGAGATGTTTTTGATCTTCTTCCTTTACTGTTAACGAGATTGTCCCTCTTCTATTACGAACTTCATTCCCTCCTTTCTTCAAAAGTTTTCTTTTTTTTTCCTTTTTTTTTCAACCTCTTCCAGGAATTCTTCCAAAGACAGCTTCTAATCCAGGACTCTTTACCAACATTCTTTTTCTTTCCTTCTCATCCCCTTAATTTTATTTAAGATTAATTTTCTCCTCCTGATTTTTTGATCTTAGGCCCTTTTGGCGCTCTACTTTCTTCTTAATTTTACTTCTTCTTCTTTTTTTTTCATTTTCTCTTTTCGAGGAGTTCATCCTCTCTTTTTCCTTTTGTGCCGACTTTTTCTCCTAAAGAAGGAGGCATGAGGGTTACGTTTTGGCTGTTTTAGGACCTTTTTTCTCTTCATTTTTCTCTCTTTCTTCTTTGCAGATTAAAATAAATAAGGTTCCTTTCTACTTCCCTGTCGCTTTCATCAATGATTTGTTATATTTGAGGTCCACTTTTACAAGACTCTTTCCTCTTTCTTTTTCCAAGTCCCTTTTTTCTCTACAATCACACCCCCCCATACTGTCTGACTTTCCCCTAGGTAAGCCACTTCTTCTAGCCCCTTCTCTTGATTCATCTGTGTCAAATTGACTATCTTTCTCTTCTTTTCGTGTTAGGTCCTTATCTTTTCTTCTTCTCATTTCTCTTAGGAAGTTTCTTTAGGCCAGGTCCTTTTTTCTTTGCTTGACCGATTTTCTCCTTGAAGGTAATTCTTTTTTCTTTTTTTATAAGTTAGTCAGCAATGATTCCCGGGATACATCCCTTTTTTTTTCACCTACTAGCCTTCATAACCCCTTTTTTTTTTTTCTAAAGAAGACCGTTTGTTATTTTTATTTTTGTTATAGTTTTGTCTTTTTTTATCCCCTTGACGGTAGAATGCTCTTTCCGGATAGTCACATTCTACCTCAATCTTCTTCTGCCCCTCTGTGATGTGACCCTTTTCTTCCTTTCCTGAAGAAACGTCTCTTTTCCTCTTTTTCTCTCCGGTTAAGTCCCCCCCTTATTCAAGAAAACCCTTATCCCTATCAATCAGCAGGAATAGCGATCTCCTTTATTTAATTTTTTTCTTTTTTTGGTTGGTCTTCGAAGACTTTTTTTCCCTGACACAGAGTATTTTGTCCTATTTTACCTACAAACATTTTTTTCGTTTACTTTCAGCTGTACCTACCCTGTCTACTCGTTTTTTGTATTGGGGTTTCTCTCTAGGGCAAGGGAGGTTTTGGTGATAGAGTGTTTTTCCTCCAAATTTTTTTCTGTTTCTGAATTTAGGTGGGAATACTTTGTTCCTTAAAACTGAGTCCTTTCTCATAGAAGGAGACTTTTTCTTTCTAATACTTGGGTTTCCTCCTTACTGGTCTAGGGAATCCATGCCTTTCTTCAACTTCTTTTTTCCTTCCCCGATCAATTTTTCTTTTCGAGGTTTTCACAGATAGTCGTAGATTCGCTGCGTGATTATTCAGTACAGGTAGGAGAGTTTTTTGCTACATTTTTTTTTACTCGCTTTTCTTCCCTAGTCTCTTTTTTGCTTGGGTTTAGTTACATTTTTTCATTTTACTCGTTGTCTTTTTATTTCTTTTGTTGAGTGGACCTTTTTTTTTTCTTCACTTCTGAGTTGACTTATGAGTAATACTTTTTTTTCTCGTTCCCCTTCCATTTCAATCTTTTTTTTTCCTTTATCCTTTCCCATCCCACTTACATTTTGAGGCGGATGTTTCCATCTATTTCATTACCTCTAATATTTTTTTTTTTGTTATATCTATCAAATCCTTCTTATCCGGATGTCTCTTTTTCCTCTCCCAACGATCCTCTTCCCCCCGTCCTGTCCCCTGAAAGACGAGAGCTCTATCAAGTCGTACCTATATCTTTCCCAGCAACATTGAAGAAATCTTAAAATCCCCCCGCCCTGATCACTTACACCCCAGAAAACCTTCACCCTTTCATCTTTTTTCTTTACCCCTTCTTCTAAGAAACTCACTCTCTCAGGCAGTATTTTTTTATTCTTCTTTTAAATAGTAAAAGGAAGATGCGTGTTCCAAAGAGAAGGTCATTTTTCTCTTTTACCGGCCCTTCATCTTCACTACGTTTAAAGACCTTGAGACACTTGTTTCTACCTTCAGTTAGAGATTCTGCAAATAACTTAGAAGGTAAGTCCCCTTAGGTACCACCTCACCCTTGACACCACGGCACCCCCCCCTCTTTTCTTGCCACATCTTTACTGAGGAAAAAGTCCTTCCCTCTTCTGCGCTGGGATGCGCACTTGAAGATGATTTAAATCTTTTCTCGACCCCTCCCCCACCTTCGGTGGATTATTCTCCCCATTCCAGTTGCGTGCACTGAGTCCAGAGGCGAGACCACTCCTTGCAACTAACTCTATAAGTTTTCCTCTTTTTCTTTCCTTTTTGTTAGGTGGCTTTCCTCCATTGCCCACCACCCTTCTCTAACTATTCCTCTCTCGGTGCTTCTTCCCGAATCATCCCCCGGTTCCTTCTTTAGGGGACAGCAGGTCGTTGTGCCTCTTTTTCTTTTTTTTTTTTTTTTTTCTTCTCTGACTCGTAAGACTTTCGGTGGGTACAGAGGAATTTTTTCCCCCCCCCCGGACAACAAACCCCTCCCAAACCCCCCTTTCTTCTCTTTCTCCCAACAGGCTCCTGTTTTCCCCTGTAAGATATTTCTTTCTCCTCAGCCAATTTGACTACGAAGAACTTACCTTTTCATTTTTCAGAAATCGCTGCTCCCCATTTCCCCTTCCTTAAACCGCAGCTTCCTCCTTCAAGATCGAATTCTCTCCTTCCTCCCCCTAGAGATTCACTTCTGAGGCCAGTTATTTCTTCCTTCAGTACTTTGGACGGCGGTAGCTTGGGAATCATCCTCCCTTTTGGTTGGCTCCTTCTCACCCACTTTTTTGGTCCCCTCAAGGTTTGAGGTCCATTTTGAGGTTCCATTTGGACCCCCCGCTGTCCACAACATCGGCTTCTTTTTTTTTTTTTCCAGTTTAACTTTTCTTTTTCTTTCTGTTCAAAACTCCCCCGTTCGGGTTCATGGACTCCTCCCAGGGTATGAAACCCCCCCTTTTTGAATTTGACCGCTGTTTCTTATAATCTGCTTTTCACCCCCTTATCCTTTCTTTCCGACGACCTAATGTCTCCCCTTTTTCCCACTCCCTTCTCCCCCCTCCAAATGGCATCTTCTCTAGGCCACATCCTTCCCCTCTCCGAATACAAACTAGGTGAGCCCACGCTGTATTTCAACTGGTCCTTTCTGCGAATCCCTTCCTTCAGACCGAAAACTCTCCTCCCGGTTTTCTTTCGTTCTCCTGCCATTACTTTTATGGATCTCGTAAAGCCCCCCCCCCTTTGCACTCTCCAGTTCCCCCATCCTTTCATTCGAGAATCCGTCTTTTTTCTTTTTCAACTCTAAGGAAAACCCCAAATCTGTAGGCGCTTCATTTCCCCCATGGGCCCTCCTCGGCCCAGACCAGGAAATTCCTCCCCAACCCGAGACAAAAACTCCTTTTGTTCTCTCACGGTTCTTGTTTCATTGAACCATCCTTGAAACTCTGTCGTACTTCCTCCCCACAGGCCGTCTCCCTTCTCTTATTCCTTGGCCTCTTTTCTTCCCGTCTTAAGGTGGCTATTTCTCTTTCGGTGGAGCCAAGTTCTTTAAAGGTCATAGATACACTTAGTCCCTCGTTAGGGATGGGTCTCTTTGGCTTTTTCTTCTGTTGTTTTCTTTTCCCTTCAAACCATACCTTCCCCAATTTCATATTTTTCCTCCCGTAGGGCTCTTGGAGTAGTAAAAGATCCACTTACGACTTCACGTTCTTTACCTCTCCGGTTCCAAATACTTCCATCCTTAGATCCTCTCCCTCCCCGCCTTCTTTTAAACCAAACTTTTTCCCTTAAATAATCCGATTTCCCACTTAAGGAGGCAATTCTTCTGTTGGCGTGGAGTTCCTTTTAGCCCAGAACACCCCCCATTTTCTGCTACTATTTTTCTTCCAGGATTCACCCTTCCGGAGAGCTCTTTCCTCTTTTTTTTCACAATACATGGAGGTGATTTTCTACGATGAATCTTCACCTTAGCCTCATTTTATCCATTTTATTCTCTATTTTCCCTCATATACCCTTCTTCCAGTTAGGCGCGTTCTTCTTTCACGTTCGTAATCGTCACGGAATTAGGCTTATTTTTCAGAGTCATATTCCTATATCTCCCTTTTCTCTGCCTTTTTCCGCCCCCCCCCGGTCGTGTGGTTGTCTCTCGCGGAGGGCAACAGGCTACTTCTGGTGCTATCAACCCCGGGGGGTGGGTTCCCTGTTTTCCCCCCCCTCTGGCAAACGTTTAGGTTCCTTTTCCGTGTCTCCAGTCATTTTTCCCAAATGGCGTAACCTCCCCTTCCTGCTGGCGGATACTTGTTTTCGAAGCATAGCCCATGATTCACACGTACGTCGTCTTCGCTTTATTTCGTAAAAATTGTGCGGGCGACCTCATAATCCTTTTCCTTTCGCACCCATCCAATTATGTTAGGTGCCTGTGGGCTCAAGACAAGAAGCCTTAAAGTCCTGTCTCCTAGAAAATCTATGTCGCCCCCCAGAGGCACCTCTCCTTTTTTTTCCGCAGGGGTGCAGGTCTCGGTCAGTTTGGTTCCCTATTTCTCGGTGGCCGTCGCTGTCTCCCCGGATTACAAGTTGGGAAAGTATTGTTCATGTTACCGTGAGGGACCGTTTGCCGTCCTTAGCGTGTATTTTTGTTCCCCTTGTCCTTCGCTCTTGATTGTGTGAATCTCCAAGTTCGAAAGGCGGAAAATCCTGAGTTTTGACCTTAGTTGAAGCAGGCCGAATTGTGTTTGTTTGTTTTCTGCGAGATATCGTCCGACTGTGACCTACTTTGGTCATGGTACCGCGATTCCTGTACCCCGGCTCCCCCAACCCTTTCCCTGGGAACAAAATAAAGTCATTGGCGTGGACAAAATCTTTTCGGGTAATACCATCCCATTCAAATCTTTTTTTACCCTTTTTAAGTCTCAAATTCTTTCGCACGAACCGCTGAAGTTCGGACGAACAACGATGATCGTGGATACATTTTTTGATACCCGGACCCGCCATGCTTTCTTTAGATTTTTTTTTTGATAACATAGTTCTAATTAGCATGACCCTTATGATTGGATTCCTTCTTTTCTTGGGATCACACACCCCCATTAAGAATTTTTTTGGCCCCTTTTCCACGTGAGAAACTCTTTGCTTATTACGCTCACCGTTTGGCACTTTCAAGAGTAAGTGCCCCTTGGCCGTATCTGTTCTCCTTCGTGATGTGTTTTCGAAGCAGTTTGTTGATAGAGCCCGGAGGCTGCAATTGCCCGTATTTCTTGATTCTTTCTCCCGGCCCAGGCCGACTGGTGCGCACTCTTTCCCAAGGGACGTACCCTTTCTTGGCACCCGAAGTAGTCACGTTGTTACAGACCTACCCCCATGACACCAACGCGGACAGCGCACGATGCGATCCCCCCCCCCCCCTTCATGCCCTGCACCCATTTCATTTATGACCCCCCCGAGAAACCCTCCGTCGGGCCAGTCTTTCCGCGCTCAGATTTTCTCCTTGGAAATAACGCCAGTATAAGTTTTCTCCTTGACCAATGATCAAAGCGCCCCTGGACTTTCAGTGTTTCCGTTCCTGATTTCGATTAAAGTGTTGTCCCTTCATGATGTATTCTTAAGCGACTTCCCGAAATTGCTTTTTATGTATGTCCTTTTTCCCTGAGGATGGACGTGTCTCTTTTCCGTAATCTATCGAGTTCGGGGGTAACTCCCCGCGCCTTTAGTCACGCCTTTTGCAGCGCTGCCCGGATATTGTCTTCAGTGTTTTTGTCCTTACCAGCACGGTTAGTGGGGGGTTTGGGGGTAGTGAGGGAGATCTTACCTGGCCTTTCTCTTCTCTCGTTCAGTTTTGTTCCTAGTTCTGGCTGATTTTTTTCGCCCAAGGAGCTTGCCTTTTCTCATAGGTTCTTGAAAATTTTGTCTTTTGTTCCCCGTCGAACCCAGAATCCCACGACATGGAGGCTGCCATTTTTTTTTCACCGAAAAAGAGACCCGACTTTTCCCTCCTTGTCCCCTTCCCCCACCCCCCCCCCCGACGCGGTCCCGATCACGACGAGATAGGGCAACTTTTTCGTTGGCCAGATACGTATTCCGGGGGTGGAAGCGCCTCTTTTGTCTCTTTTTAGATCTTTTCCTCTTCTCCCCTTTTTTTCCCCTGGAGAGTAGAGAAAAACTTGGTGATTTCTTAGACGGATCGTGGGTATTATTAGTCCGCTCCCCCCCCCCCCCCATTTGTTTCTCGCGTGAGACCTGAATGCTGTTTTGAATGCCTTCGAGTTTCCCCTCCGGGTTTGAAACTCGATGTCGCTTCAGGGATCCTTCCTCCCCCTATACCCTTTTTTTTTTGGCTTTTTCCCCCCCTTTACCCTCTTATTCGAAACCCCCGTTTAAATGCCCGATAAAACGGAAACGGTCTGACATTCTGAGTTCCCTTTCCCTCCCCCCCAGGTCCCTTCATACGCCGTTACCCATCCTTTGTTGATCAGTCTGACCCCCCCCCCCCCCCCAAAATTGTAGACATTCTTTTTTTCCACCTGCTGCGATTCAGTTTCTTGGGACCTCGACGATCTGCTTCGTCCCGCTTCTTCTTTATTGGGCGTCCTTGAGGAGGGCTGCATGACCACCCGAGTTGAATCCTGGTTTTCGGACGAAGAGCTGGCCCTGTCCAAGGAGTGACGTTTTGGCGTCCCCTTGGTTATCACTTGCCTCTTTTATGGTTTCTCCCCCCCTGAGAACCACTTCTTTTTCGAAAATCCTCTTCCTAGAGGAAAGGGATGTTTGTATTTGCGGAGTCAATCTTCCCCCCACATCCTTCCGCTCCTTCATTCCCCACTCCCCAGTTTTTATCCCGAATGGGATAGTCCTTCAAAATGTCGATGCGCCTATACGGAAGTCCCGCTCTTATAGCCTCGCTAGTTCCTTTTTCATCTTGTCCTTCAGAGATAGGTTGGACTCTATTTTCTTTCGCTGAGATAAATTGCGCGTTGTTATCAGGCAACCTTTCTACTTGTGCTGGACTCGTATTGCGAAATGCTCAATTCCCGCCGTCGTTCTCACTTCTAAAATATCGAGGCAGTAAGACCTTGGAGATGGCTGGGGCGCGCTTTCTTTTTTGTTTTTTTATCGGGGTGCCTTGTTGGTTATAGGGCGGTCCGAGCCCTTCTTACTCTTTTGATCTGACCATTCCCAGTCTACCCTTCCCTCTCTGGAACCCTACCCTGTAGAAGATTCGCCGAAGAACAAAGTAGTTCTTACGCAGTTTAGCGAGCCTGTTTGCCTTTTCCCTTGATTCCAGGCCCACCCCCCCCAGATAACAAGGAAGTCCCATCGTGTCTTTCCGGTGTAATTTTTTGCGGTTTGTCCCTCTTCAGAGGACTGCACGCCACGGAAAGTCTTTTTCTTCCCCCATCACCCCACTCATTTTTTTATTGTAATAGAAGAATACCATGCTATCGTATTGGTGATAAGAGGATCTTAATCTTCACTGGTGACGTTCCTTTTTTTTTTGGCTCGCTTCCATTCCGTCTGGACTCCCCAAGAATGGGGGAGTTTTTTTCCCTTTGAGGGGAACTTTTTCTCCTTCTTGCCGCACAATGACTTGCCCTTCTGGCTCGCCACTCTCTAACATAGGGGTAGCTCCTTGACCCAAGGAATTCCGATTTCGGCGCGATTAGGTCGTGTCCTTCTCCGCGCCAAGTTGTATGGTGGTCAATAGTCTCGTCTAGTCGGAGGCCAAGAATGATTCACGTAGATGCGTTGAGAGATTTCTGTCCAAGAACCCCGCCCCCCGAGATTCGCTTTGGTTTGTAGTGTTTCCCTGTTGGTTTTAGCGTGTACCTTTCCGGGTGTTCGTGGATAGTGGACTTCGTCAAGATCTTCGTTGCAGTTGACTTCCCCAGGCCCGCTTCGTTTTTTCTCCGATCTTCCCCCCCCCCGTTGGTCCATATTTCCCCGGAAATGAGTCGTTGCGGAAATTGTGGCATTCATATATTTCTCCCCCTTACCCTTCCGTTGTTTTGTTTTTTTCTTATATCCCCCCCCCAATCATTCCCCTTTTCGTTTTGTATTGGAAAAGTCCGATAATCTCTGCATGCCGCTGAGAAGCCTGCCCTTTTCTTTCGGCGGTGAGTTCAATTTGCCCTGCCCATCAGAATGTTGCCGACAAACCCGGCTCCCTCTTCCACGACCTGTGATTCCGCGAAACACACCAGCCCCTCCCCCCACGGCCCGAGTCAGCCGTCTTTCACTGGTCGGCACAAAGCCCCTCGTCCAGAGTGAATTAGATCTTCGACGTCCTAGCGCCCTGACGCCTCAGAGAGTGACAAGACTGTACTGACCCTTGCCTTTGACTACCCTTCCCCCCCCCGAGTGCCCTTACTGGCTCTTCGGGAATTCCCCCCTACTGGCCGCCACCACTGTAGGTCCACTCGTCAGTTGATACGAAAGAAGGCCGCGTTTTTTCCTTGGTCTAGACTCCACCGCCCCGTCGTCCCCAGCCCATCTTGGTCTGGTCCTGGTCCCCCTTAATCGCTCACCCCTACAGCCGATAGGCGCTTCTCTTTCCCCATCACGACTATTTTGCAATTTTGGGCCTGATTTCCAAAAAACCTCCTGTGGCCGGCCGGTTTGTGGCTGCAATCGGGGACGGTGCGTGCCAAGAGCCGCAGTCCCGGTGGGACCCACCTCCACCCACCATGGAGTCATCGCTTTCCTCCCTGATCCCCCCCCCGCTTCGTCCATCAAATCTTACAAAAACATCCGAATTTTTTTTTTTTTTCAGGTTCCTCACGTTTGGTCCTGCGGGCAGACTCGCCTCATGAGGACGCGAAAGTCAGTTCTGTCGCTTTTAGAATGTAGATCCAGAGTATTTTAATTGAGTTAGGGCGGAACCGCTGACCCTTCCCCACGCAAACCGGATAAAAAAACGGGGGGTTGAAAAAATTCACCATTTTTTTTCGTCCCTTTTTCCAGCCGGAGATTTTGTCTTTTCCACTTTCTTTTCTTTCCCTTCCACGACTTTTCCTTTTCTCACCCTCTGTCCCTTTGAACCCTCAGAGTACATTCAAAGTTATTTCTCCCTCTCCAAACAATAACGTGGCGCGGATAAGCTCCCGTCGATGACCGGAGCGACTTTCCCCCCCCGCCCCTCCACCTATTTTTTCGGCTGGACCCCCCTTCTTTTTGAGCATTTGAGTGGTGAGGAGGAGGAGATCCCCTTAAGAGGCAGGACGGCGGCCTCTAATTTTCCTGCGCCATTTGTCCTCTTTAATCAAATTTCCTCTCCAACTAAAAGGTCTCGTCAGGTTGTTGCACTGTCTGGCAAAGCATTTTTCCCAAAAAAAATCGTCCCTTGCTGGCGATTCCCCGATCCTTTTATTTTTTGAGGCACCCCAATCCCCCTGGTCGCCTTTCCTTCCCCGGAAAATACCTACACAACGACCTCCCCCTTTTGTGCGCTCGTTTAAACCCTGCCTTTTTCACCCGTTAACTCTTTTCTTCCCTCCCCCGCCAAGGGCCCTCCCCCTTTGTCCCCCCCCCAGCGTGCTCGAAACCCCTGGACTTCTTGTCCCCTGATCGTCGAGCCCAACCGTGTCCCCCCCAGGAGTTTGGCCCAAAAGTGAGCGTCACACGTCGCTGATGACCTTGCTGGCGCTCCCTTACGCTCCTCCCTCCTACCGGTTTCGGCCATTCCCCGTTTTCTTTTCATTGGATCTGTGGACTCCCCAACACGTGCCGGACACAGCGCCTGACTAGTCCGATTTTTTGCCATTATGTTTTCCGCGGAGCTCTTTGATCTCAGGAGGCGCGCCTCCTCACACTTTTTGTCTGCGCGACGTCCCTTTTTCTTGAAGACGCCCAAAAGATTAGAGAGTTACAAACACGTAAAGTTTCGCCCCTGGGCTTGGAAATTCCTCCCCCCACCCCCCCCCCCCCCCCCCCCCCCCCCCCCCCCCCCCCACACCCCCCCCTAAAACCCCTCTTTACCTACTTTTTCCGAAAGGTTCTTCGTAAGTATATAGATATTTTCCGGATTTCCCGATTCTCGAGGATTTCCCTTTCCAGCTTTTTTCGTTGGGGATCACATCTGATCGATAGCTCCCTTCTTTCATTTTCGGGCTGGGCCATAGTTTTCAGTGGTTTAGGTACTGCCCCCCAATTCACCGAAATAGTCAACTTCGACTATTTTCGTCTCTCTCAATATCCCCCCGTTAGTAAGATCCGAAGGGAACCCCCTGGACTGACCCCCCCTTAATGGACATATCGTCTTCCAGAGGGCTTTACATCCCCCCCTTTGTAATCAGTCGGCTCCCCATCTTGCCGCAAGGAGAAAGCGGTTTTTGGAGTTTTTTTTTTCTCTTTCTTAGTGTTCTTCGTTTTTTTTTTTTTTTTGGATGGACAACCAGTAGATTTGATCTATCCATTACTTACTCGTTACAAGGCATGAGCCCTCGTGTCTTTAAGAATCGTCCCCTCCGAAAGGTCTAAACTCTAGTCTGCAAGATCCTCTTTCCGCTTGACCATTTATTGATGTCTTCTAGGATCCCCCACCACGGATACTGTTGCGAGTTCTACCCCGGAATGGCCGTAAATCGTCTCGTAGGAAGTATATCCCTATTTTTTTCTCGTGAGTTCCCCTCCTCCCCTCTGTGCGTTCTTTCGTACCTCGTGAGCTTAGTTTTTTTTCTCGTTAATGACTTAGTGACACGTGTATCCCTGTCCGCAGGAGTTTCGCCGTCCCGCGGAGCGGTTTCATTTTCCGCTCCTATTAATGTTGAACTTTTGCCTCAGGCTTTTTTCGATTACCCGTATTCTAGGACTGAGACATGTCCGCACCGTTACGGGCGGTCTCTACTTTTTTCTTCCGGACCGCGGTGCCTGTCTCCGTGCCCCCCCCCTCTTTTGCTACCCCCCCAGTGGAAACCCCTTTCTTGCAGGGTTGGTCTAAAGAAAGGAGTCAAGCTAAGAAGATGTCTCAGGCCCTAAATTCTTTCCCTTTCTTCTGAACACACAGAGTTTTTCTGGTCCTTCAAGCATGGTCCTTGGTTTTTTCCCCCCTGCGGACTTTTATAGTTGCTTGCCTTCGAATGTGACCACCCTGGACTTTTCCGTCCTCTGTTTTCGAAACAGTTGTCCTTCTGCGCTCTTCGGTATTCAAGGGTGAAGTGGAATAGTTGCACTTTTTTTTGCCTGCGCCCCCATTTTAAAGACGAT
>Ga0179591_1368438_pt1 | contig 12176 bp, 10 predicted proteins | sample CZOMad2_1_08_16f_FD_182891 | JGI IMG/M metagenome (GOLD analysis project Ga0179591, IMG submission 182891) | Vadose zone soil fungal communities from Angelo Coast Range Reserve, California, USA - CZOMad2_1_08_16fungal (PacBio error correction) | ecosystem: Environmental > Terrestrial > Soil >... | reverse complement strand
TACTCCTTTCGTTCATCTCGAGAGTTTGGTGGCTATTTCAAAAATAGCTTTCCGTGCTGAAGTTTCTCCCCAGGGCTGCCTGTCTAGGAAAAGGGACTCCCCCCCTCCTCTCTTTTTCTAGTAGATAGACGAAGATTTTCAGAGAGTGTAGAGTGGCCGCGGTAGCCCATCGCGGTTTGAGCCCTCGTACCGGGCCGACGCCTCCCCACACCTCTTTATGAGGGCGTGGGCCGGCTCTTCCCGCGCCCCGGGTCCTTTTCGTTCCTGTCGCCCTTTGCTCTTTTTTGCTGATCATCTTGCCTGTAGAGCTGCCTCCCTTAACCCTCCGTTCGGAGCACCCCTGGCCGCGCTTCTGGCCCCCGACCACTGTTCTGGATTTTTCTATTTAAGGACCGCCCTTTCCTTCCCAGTACGCCGAAGCGAGCGTGTATTCCTCGCCCCCGCGTTTACTCGTGATGAAATGCTTCCCAGGAAGGTTTTTTTTTTTGGGAATAATTCCCCCCGGCGCCGGGTTTTTATCTCTACGGGAAACTACTTCTGCCCCCTCCGTCCTCTCCGGCTGCATCCCTCCTCCTTTTCCCTATAGTCCACACGATGCCGGCATAGGGCTTCTCTCCCTCCGGAAGAAAAAGCTCTTTCCTCTTTCACTGAATTTTTTATGAGACAAAGCGCTGTCTTTTTGCGGCGGGAAAGAAGCTTTTTCTTCCCCCCCCCGGAGTGTTATAGATGGTGCCCACGCCTCACACGGAAATGCCATTCCGGAGGTTTTCCCAAAGATGCGCTCCGAGAAGGACCTCCCCCCTTCCCTCCTAGAACTGACAGCCCAATTCAGAACGCCTCCCCTTTGCTGCGGCTAACACTCTCTACGCGTGGTCCCCTATTCCCCCCCCTTCCTTGCAACCGTATACAAGGTGTCTCATTAAAGTATCATTACTCTTCTTGGAACGCACCAGGTTATGTGATATTCCCCTTCTCCAGTGGTTGTCCCCCAAACTTCGCCTAGTTCTCGATGATGGGTTAAGGTCTGAAACAACTCTCAGCTGCTCTTCGCACGCGTCAATACCCCCCCGAAAACTCTGTGCGTATTTCTCCCTCCGAACTTCCCGGGTATTAGTCCCGCGAGCTTCTCCGGGCCCTCTGGCCCGGGTAGTCGACTCCCCACTTCTTTCGCCCCGGGGCGTGATCTATTAACCCATGTTTTTCGCGCATCCAGGCTTCCTCTAAAGAGCGGAAGGTCCTCCGTCGTTCGTACCCGATCTACGGAGAGCCGGTGCGGTGCCAGGATCGATTCCCCGGCACGTTTCTCAAAGATAGTTCACCCCCTTTTTCTTCTACAAGAGCCTGATCATAGCCCCAGTCCTCCGCCGTCCCTTGAGAGTCGAGGGGCATGAGGTTTTCCACAGGTTGCCCCCAGGTGAGCTTATTTCAGGATTTTCCCAGATATTAGCACGCCCAAAATGGATCCCCTTTTTCTCGGGCAAATCTGTGTTCAAATACGGGGTCCTTTTGAGGCGGCTGCTGCCGCAGACGCCAAAACCGCCCACAGAATCTCTCAGAGATTTCCTTTAAGTCGGTAGCAGCCCTCCCCCCGAGAGCTTCCAAAGCGCCCGACAGAAGTACCTTTTTTGAGACTTTTTTTCCTAGAAGAACGGCTGAACTCGGAGCCCCCCTCCCTCGGTCAGCAAAGTATCCGTGCGTCGCCGCTTTTTGAGGCTCGATACGGTTTTTTTTTCTTTCTTTCCTCAGAAGAGCGTGACCTCTGCCGGAATCGTCCTTCCTTTCGCAAGAAGCTTTAGTTAGTTACCCTAGAACGACATACGCTTCCTCTTCTTCGGACGCCAGCTCTTTTTCCTCAGGATAGAACACCGTGGTCTGAAAGGAACGACGTGGCAGTTGGAGTCGAATATCGTCTACGGCTTATAAAGTATCCCCTTCTTGCCGGAGGAGTTCTCCCACTTTTGCGAACAAAGCAGTCCAGACCTGAGCGAATGGAGAGGACCCTCCTTTCTCCCCTAGGAGTTGTAGATAGCGTTAAGCTCATTCCGCCGCCCGTATCCCGACTACGCACGAGGCTGTCTCGTCTTGGCAAGAGAGGCTTCCCCTTTTTAGATTTTTGGTGGTGTGTTTTCTCCCTACTCCCCGACGATATGGCGCCGTCCTTTGCTGATGACCTTTTTGTCAGATCTTTTCCCCCCCCGGAGAGGGCCCCCCATGGCGCTAGGACGGTCCTCTTCCCTCTTTTTCCCTTCCAAGAAGTTAGAGGAGTTTCCTGACCAAGTCCCTCCAGGGTTTACTTCTCGATCAGGCTCCCCCTTTTCTTGACCTCTCAAAGGATCCCCCGACAAGGTTCTTTTTCCCTTTGGCGAGGTGCGTCTTGGACAGGGCATACCCGCCCCCTTTCCCCCTGAACCAAACTTCTGAGAGTTAAAACCAAGTACGCCCCTCTCCGCGCTGCGAAAGGTTGTTTAGAGCATTGGACGCGGCGCTTTTGCGGGAGAGATGATGACACCCTTCTCCCTTGAGAGACCCAGGTTTTGCTCCTCTCCTTCGGCGCACCTAGAGAACTCTCTCTTTTCTTCTCCTGACTCTTGACTCTGGTTCGATCCCTCGCCGCCTCCGGATAGGCTTTAGCGGCACGATTTCACGCTCGAGAAAACTTCCTTCCTTTTTAGGAAGGACGGCGGGGCTGAAACGTATTTTTTTTCGGATCCTTCTCCACCGAACACGCGCCGGAGGTCGAGACCCCCCTTTCTTTCTCAGGAGATGAACAAAGCGCCCCCATTGCCGTAAAAACAAGAGACTCCCTTTTCCTTTCGCCTCTCTATGTAATCATCCTTTGTTGGATCAGTCGAGGGGGTGTCCAATCTTCTTTTTTTTTCGTCCTGATGTTCAGGCGCTGGGCAGTTTCGCGGAGGTGTGATTGTTTTTTTTCTCGGATAGGGGAGCGTGTTCGGTGTATCTCGGGAGATCACGTCGGCGAGCGTTTCCCCTTGAAGTAGTAGAGCTTTTCGCGCTGAATCGTGCTCGTTTTCCTTCCCTTTCGAGGCCGGGCCGTACGTCAGGTCCTTTTGAAAAAAGATTTCCCCCGAGAAGAGCGGCTATCGGTTCTTCCATGCGCTGCCGCACCCGGGAGGGCTCTTTTCTTTAACAGAGTGTGCATCACTCTTTCGAGACCAGCTCCGAGGCCCTCTCCAAGCTCTTTCCTCCTGAAGCTTGTAGTACTTTTACTGCTCGAGGTGAAGGGTTTGGTCTTCCCCTTCTTTTCTTGATGAACTTGGAAGGAAGCTCCCCCCTCGCAACTGACCTGCCGTCAACTTCCCCCCTACTATCAGGATCGGGACCCCTTCTCTTCTTATATTCCCTTCCAATGGCTGGAAGGGATATTCGCGAGCGACCGGTAGGAGTCTTCTGCGCGATTGCAGGCCGCGTTGCACGTTAACGAGCGGGGTCGGTTCCCTTCTTCCACACGGTCATCATTTGGAGGTCTCTTTTTTCGAAAAAAAAACCGGACCCAGAGAGTGACAAGAAGGCTTTTCCCCCCTCGCGGCCTTGCTATTGACCCCGATTGGTTCGTCTGGGGCTCTTGGTCGCCGGAGGGACCATCGTTCTCCCCCCTCCGCGAGTCTTCCCCCCTTAGCTCGGTCATGTACTGCTTGGAAGGGCGCTCCCAGAGAGTGGTCCTATTCAGCGACTGATCTTCTGATTTGATCTGCGCGGCGCCACTCTTTCCTGCGCAGAACGCATCTTTTTCATCAGTACGCTCCTTTCGTAGAAGAAGCCTCTTTTCTGTCGTTTATCGGTCGACACCCTCCTTCCCCCTAAATCGTCCACTTATAGACTTCCGTTCACTGGGTCCCCCTGTAGTAGCGCTCCTGATCCCTCTTCCAGAGACTTTCCCTCCTGCGCGACGTACCATGTTCCGACCGAGAGACTTCTCTCCGAGTAGGTCAGCTTTCGGCTCCGACAGCGGGTCCGTTCACCAGCTACCCGTGCGACGCCTCTTCTCTAGGTGAGCATCTTCAGAAGACGGAAGGGTTCCCCTCCCCTTGGAGATGCCGTGTGCTGCGGCATCTAGCTCCGCGCTCTCCACTTTTTTTTTCGAACGAGGTGCCCGAGCCGTGCCCTCCTCCTTGGGAGTGAGTGCTCCTTCTTCTTCCCCTGCGTGATCGTAGAACCGGTTTGTCACCTGTTCTCCATCCGCAGCCCGAGACTTCCCGATCGCGCCTAGTTCTCTTTCTCTTTCTACGAGCCAATTTTGAACTTTTCTCCTTCCTTTTCCCTTTCTTAATACCGACAGACTGCAACCTGTAGTTTTTTGCATCCTCTCCCAACTCCTTGGCGCCGGCCGGCGTCGGCCTCCGGACAGCCGTCTTTTTTGCGAAGGCGCGGGGTCTTCCGACGACCGGAACGGTGAATTTTTTTTTTTTCCCTCCGGTCGGCCGAATCAGGGCGAACCCGGTCTTCGGCCGGTCGTTCTGGCGTCTCGATTTTTGGGCGTTTTAGCGATCTTCTTTTTGAAAGAGACGCTTCATGGGGGTCGCGGCCGTAAAAAGATGCTAGAAGATTTGAGAATTTCCCACCAATGATGGCCCGTCTCTCCTGACAGTCATGGCTTTTTTGCAAACCGTCTCTATTCAGAGTCCCTTTTCTTGTTGGCCTTGCGACTCCATGTACCGGGAACCTCTTGCGACCGCGTTGCCGAAAGTGTGGTCCCAGCAAAGCCTTGCGTACGTCGGAAGTCTTGGAGGTAGGCTCTTGTCTGCGCGAAAGCTTTTGCGCAGGTTTTCCCCCCCCCTCTCCGGGTGAATGTCATTTAAGTGTGTGGTTTCGAACTGGCCGAGAACCGCCTGGTCGGAAGCTGCGTAGACCATCCCATCTTTTTCTCCAGAGTTTTTTTTTCGATGAAATGCCGCTCGGTTTTGCGTCGGAGGCACGATGCGGGGCATTTTCCCGAGGGGGAATTACCACCATTGAGGGAGTGCCCGCTTCGTGGAAGAGGATGCCTCCCTTTTAGAAGCTCACTACGCCCCCACGGAGAAGGTCCTCTTGTCCTTCCCCACGATAATGGAGGGCAGACTTCTCGAGCTCCTCAGGCATCCCTATTCGTCGTGCCCGACGTTTCCACCCTCTAGGACTTCTTCTTTGAGAATGAACTCCAGGCGCAGACAGCTGCTCTTTTTTTTTCCGAACAGAGAGGAACGTCCCTTACGCCCGCCGGGTTCTTTGGGGGTGACTCGGAAATTTCCGATCCTCAGGCAAGATAGAGCTCCTCCCCCCTCATTTCTCGCTTAATGACGTCTCCGTGCCGCGCCTCCCCACTAACAAGTTTGAGACTCTTCTGTTTGGGGGAAAGAGGTTTCTTCTTCCCCCAGATGGATAAGAAGGCAAGCTTCTTAACCCTCTAAGAAGCCCTAGTCCTGTCGTCGGCTCTTTGCGAAGATGTGTTTTCCTCTCTTTTCTAAAAGGTTCCTCCCGGAGACTCCTGGAAATCTCCGGAGGCATTTTTTCCTCTAAACCCGCTCTGCCCTCTTCACGGCGGGTTACTTTTCCCTTCCTATTCTCTCTTTCATAACCGTTGTGTTTGAGATGCGGCACCAAGCCTTCCCTTTGAGGGGTCTCTTGAAGGAAACCACCTTTTTTTCTCGAGATGCGTGCTGCCGAGGCTTTTTCCCCAAACGGTGAATCTAGTTCGCCGTCCGAAATCCACGTTAATCTGTCCTGTTTCTCGCTGGCCTCATCAATTTTCCCAGACCCCCAAAAAGGGGAAGCTTTCCTCCCCCAAAGATTCGGGCGTTTGCCCGGCCTCAGTGCCTTCCCCGAGGCCTGGAGGTGCACTCTCGAGAGCTCGGACGCGATCGGCCGAGTCTTTTCAGATTTAAACCCCCCAACACCGGGCTTGGCCGACTTCACTTGCGTCAAAAGCCCCCTCGGCAGCTGGCTTTCAGATTCAGGAAGCCTTTTACAGTAAGAGAAGCTCTCCGGCTTTTCTGCGTCCTTAGGGCACGCGTGTGCTCCCCCCCCCCCCCCCCATGAGGCATCGCTGCAGGAGAAGACATTCCTCCTTTCCAAGGCGAACGGATCAGGGGGCGTTCGTCTTTTCCGCTCGGGCCAATACTCTTCCCTCCGGAATAACTCCTTCAAGATTCCCCCCCAAGAAGGTCGCAGGCATGACCGGCACCCCGAAGAGCGCCGACGACAGATAATAGGCATAGGGCCTACCATCTCGGGTCCCCCCCCCCCTTGGCGGGCTGGAAGCGGGATTTATCACTTCCGACTTTCTCAAGCGGCACACGCCCCACAAGCAGGCAACCCTGGACTTTTTCTTTTTCTTTTTCTCCCAAAATATTGCGGCCATCCCGAGCCGACGACCCGACCGACTGAAGAACTGACCTCCCTCCGACTTTCTTTTTCCTTCGAAGCAACCGCTGGTCCGGTTCCCCTGAAATGCCCCCTCCCCAAGTTTCCAACAACTGAAGTATCGGGAATTTTCTGCGGTTTGAAATCCCCAGAATGTCTTGACGTGAAGGATTCAGTTTTCCCCCCCCTCTCCCAATAGTATCGACTGTGAATGCTAGCGACCTCTTCTCAAAGGGAGCTTTCTTTCCCCCCCTAGCTCGACACCTCTTTTTCTCTGAAAGAAATAAGAACCGCCTTCGTTCGTGGTTTAGACAGGTCCCCTGAGATGAAGGTGTTCCCTGCTGGGTAGTAGACGCCTGCAGCTCCGATAGAAGGGGACCCTGGTCATGGTAGTTCTCTTCCCTTTCCCCGAGAACGGAAGGAGCAAGGATTCCTGCTATCGACTTTCTTCGGCAAATACCGGGCCATGGATGATCGGATTCCCGCCCGTAAGCTCCCTTCCCCTGTAACATTGATCTCCCCCCAAGAGCTTCCTCCCGTATCGACGTCCGCCGTATATTTTTTTGATGTGAATTAGCCCTTCCCACACAAGTTTCTTCTTTTGAAAAGAGATATAGCACGCACGGCCCTCTATTTTCTGTAGGGAAACCTTCCCCCCCTCACAACGTGGGAGGTCTCGAATGAGTTTTCGATGGAAGAACTACGGCCCGACGGGACCGCAGATGCCAGGAAGTCTTCCTCTTTCCCCAACGAGATATTCATGTCTCGCCTCTTTAAGATAGTGGGTTCGAGACCTGTCAGGACTTCCTCGCGGAAACCTATTAGCCCCCCCTTTCTTGATAACGCCCCCGAGAAAGGTCTTCGCTGCCCTGTGTCGGTACGGCTCGGGCATTATCGCTGCGCTACGACGATTGCCCAGCTGCCACGTCTATTAGACGATTCTTTTGCGACATGAGAAACGTCCCTCGGCATACGGATTCTCCTCCTCTTCCCTCAGTCGTACTATGACCTGTGGCAAACCAGTGCGTCTAATTTTCACCCTCCTCGTTTCTTCTTAATGCCCCTTCCCCTTCTTTCGATCGGAGGAGCGCCTCCAAGTGATCTGCGCTGTAAAGAACGAGCGTTTTTTCGGGACTAAGTGACTCTCCGATGGGTTTGCGATGTCCCGGCGACCGTGTATCCCCAGAGCCCTCCGCTTGCTAGCAGAGAAGGACGCGTGGCACCCCTTGGATGACACTCTTCTTCCTTATTTTAACGGGGGTTTACAGGTAACTACGATACCTCCCGGATTGCGCCCCCCTCCCCCGTGGAATTTTCTCCTTTCTATTCGTATGCGCGCACGGACGGAAAGCTTTTCTTTTCCTTCAACAGCCGGAGCGGCAGCTCGCTATATACTGAAAGCACTTGTTTTTTTCCAACCACGTATCGACTGCGACCTCCTTCAGGACGCGATCGCGGGATAACCGACCCTTCTGTAATGGTCTAGGTGCTGAGAAAATTTGCCCCCCGCCCCCAAGACTCTTCCCAAAAACCCGAGTTAAAAAACAGTACTCAAGCTTTCAGCGCGGTTCCCCCCTTTGTCGATTCGCTCCAATGGAAGCCTGCTCCCTTGAGTGGAGACTTTCCCCTAGTCTTTTCAATAAGGGTGCGCATGTATCTTCTAAAATCAGAGCCTTCGGGAGTAGACTCCCGAGCATCGAGGGTTTTTCGACTTCCCCATGAAGTCTTTCCCCTTGGAAGTTCTCTTTCAGAGGAGAGCACTACGCGACTCTTTTATGGGGTTGATAGCAGAACGTGATCTCCTCGCTACTTTCACAGCCCGGCCACGCGGCGGACTTCTCACATCGCCCTCCAAGCAGGCGTCCCACGAGCCCTACCCGAGACGACAGGCAAGAAGTCTTTATCTTCTCTCTTCATCCTCCGTTGTTTTTGGTTCTTTTCTTTCCTTTCGTCGCGGTGGAGGCCATTTTCTCTTCTTCAGGCAGAGCGTTTCTCCTTTTGACCGATCGGATAGGGGAGAGTGTTCGGTGAGCTTTTCCTTTCTATAAAGTCGGCTCTCCCTTTCCGTAGTCGAGATCGGTGCGCCCCCTGTGTTTCTGCGAGACTCCCTTGCTCTGCCGTCCGTACGTCAGGGACGGCCCCCTGAAACGAGCCCCTCTTTCCCCGCGGCTAGAGGTGCGACGCCCAGTCTTTTTATTTCGGCGCAGAGACCGCTCGTGTGGTCAGCATCCCTTGACCGCCCGAGACAAGATCCCTCCATTCGCGCGAAAGGCCTCGCTGACACTTCCCTTTTCACCTTCTTTCCAAAGGTAGAGGTGAACGGTCTTCTCTTGTCAGAAAGTAGGGGTTTCTCAGCACATCGAAGATCTCCTGGAAAATTGAGTTTTGATCCGATCTTGCGCGGTTAACCCCTGTATCCTTTCTTTTATTCCTTTTTCTTCTCCCCCTGTCTGAAGAAAGGCCCTTCCTTCGAGCAGGATGATAACTAGAGAAGCTTGCCCTTCGCGCATCGGGCAACCCTCTCCCTTCAGGAGATTAACACGTTCTCTAGGAAGGAGAATACGCCTGGATTCCTGTCTAGAGAACAACCCACCGTCAAGCTTGACACAGAATCTTTTTCCCTCCTTCCGCAGGGAATGTACTCTCCCCTCTTTAGTAGGTATGTTTTCCCCCTTCTTTTTTTTCTCAGTGGAACATCGAGATTCATTCCATCGAGATTTCTTATTGCCTATACCATTCTTTTTCTATTCCATTGGAAGGGCTCTCCTCCTCTTCGAAGAGAATTGATCCGTCCTCCCTTCTCTGAGAGCCACGGAGTAGTGCCGGGTCATAAGTACGACGATGCCGTTGGGGGTCGACCCTAAGCCTATCTGAGGATGTATCTCTCTCTCCCCTCCCTCGCGGCTGGAGGACCTTTCGACGGTCAGCTGGGTCCATGTAGCGATAATGCGACTTGCCCGGACCCCTCTCCTCCACAGGAGAGCTCCCTCTTTTATAGGGGAACAGAGCTTTTGTGCGAAGAGTGGTATCCTTTTTTTCCTACCGCGTGACAGTCTCCTTTACTTCGGAGCTCCCTCCCTCGGTTGAGCAGTGCTTCTACGCAAGTACCTCTCCCCGGCCGGAGATAGTTAAAGTTGTTCAGCGGCGGCTTTTCCCCCTCCTCTCTCTTCGCAAGATCCAATGGGTGAGGCCGCGCGGGCCCAGAGCGTCCCCTGTTGCGTGAGACATTTTGCGCAGAGATCAGCTTTTTTCACCCTTTTCTAAGCCACTCTGTTCTCCCCCCCTCGCCTTGAGATAGGCGCTTCTCCCTCTCTTTGTCGAAGGCCTACCTCGCGTGAGGCGGTAACTTCGAGCCTGTTGCACCTTTCTTCCTTATCCGTCGTAGCACTTTTTTCCCGGTACTTCTTTGAAAGACAAGGCCGCGTATTTTTCCTCTGCCCCAGGAGATCGAGTGTGGTAGTTGCGTAGACGACACTGCCTTATTTCCCTTCATCTCTCCAGGATTTCTTCTCCTGAACTTCCCTTATGGAGGTATCGACGGCACCTTTCGGTAGTGGACCCTCCCTGGGGAGACGATGCCCCGCTGGTTCGAGGTAGACTTAGTCCCCCCTCAGAAGTGGCAACCCCTGTCTCTTCCTGTCTTAGAAAGCCCCCCCCCGGCAGCGTCATCGACTTTGCAGTTGTTGAGGCCCCTTTTTTCCCTTCAGGGAACCCTTTCCCACTGTCCTTTTCTTCTCTTTCGAAAGAACAGCTTTCTTAGTTCTGCTCTTCTTTTCGGTCGGGTCGGTCGTCGTTCTGGCAGATTGCGAAGACTCCTTCTTCACTGGTTTCCTTTTGGCAGTTAATCTTTCTCCTGGAGAGAACGCCTTGTATTATTTGCTGCGGTAGAAGATAAAGACCGACAATCTTTTTCTCCTCCCGTGGGACTGGAACGGATCGCCTCTTAAGTTCGTTGGAGGTACGGAGATCCCTGAGCCCCCCTTATTTTCTTAGGGACGAATAGGGGGTTTCCTTCCCCCCCGATGAAGAAGTGGGGGAAGTCCCCCTGATTCTCCCTGAAGACCCGCCCGGCATCCAGGTAGCGATGGGAATTATCCCCCTATCAATGAAGGAGCTCTTTATACTTTCCTCTAGAGTGACCTCTTCTTTACTCAGAAACACCCTCCTTTTTTTCCCCAGCAGTGCGTCCGTATATGAGAGGCGCCTCTCTGCCGGAACGCTTTTTCCAGATTTTGGAAGCCGAACTTGCCAGGGGGGGTGACCTTCGCTAGGACGCTAGACTCGATCTCTCCGCTAGCTCCTTTCCAGGCCGCGGAGCTCCTGCTTTCTCGTGGCCTCCAGCAAGCCGCTTTGGGACTCCTTTCTGCCCGGGTCTCCTTTTGATTCCTTTCACGATGCTCCGGAATGGACCTCGCCCCCCTTCCCCTCCAGCGATCTTCCGGCGCGCTAGCAGTACATCGCTTTCCCTTCTTTGACAGTTCCTTTCTCGGATCGTTCTTTTTCCGATGGTTAAGTTCCCACCCCTCTCGATCCGCTGATTTGCTGTTCCGCACCTTCTTCTCTCTCTTTTTTGAGAGATTCCTTCCCCCTCAACACGACGTTTTCGACGAGGGTGGACCCTTTTTCCTTCCCCATCGACTCCGCTTTTTCTTCCGGGAGAGGAAAAGGCTTCCCCCCTCCTCCTGCCGACCCCGCGCTGGCTGAAGTTTACGATTTATACGATGGAGAGATTTTCTTGTTTTTAGAGCCCCCCCTGAGACCTAGCCTTTGGACGAGGCACGGTTACGGGCTCCCCCACAAAGGCTTTTCTCTTGGACCCCTCCTCCCCCCAGGAGAGAAGCTTACTTTTCCTCTTTCCCCCCATAGACTCCTGTCGTTTTCCTCTAGAATTCGATTCGATTGAAGACAGCACCCCCGAAAACCGGCAAGAAGGTTCTCTTTTGCTTTACCAAGACCTCTTTCGATATTGAAGATACAGGCCTTTTCATCTTGACTCCAAGCGAGCTTGTGTTTCGGAAACCTCGACCTTGCTTTTTTCGCAAGGACCCCGCCAGGCTTTCTTCCCATCGACGAAAGGCAGGAATGTTTTTGTCCGGGAGCTCCCTTTTCATCCTGAGAATCCCGACTTCCCTTTTCAGGACCTCTCCCTACGGTAATCCCGGTAAGGAAATACCACCTCTTCTGCCCAGACTCTTTTTTTTTTTCGGACCCCGAGACGGTTCCCTTTTTAAGTGCCATGGTTTTTTCTTTGATGGAGCGGGCTTTGCCTTCGGCAGAACTTATAACCGGGTTTCCTTTCACACGTCCTTCCATTTCCCCGCCGAGGTGTATGCGCAAAAAGTCCCTCCCGCAGACTCCCTGACGCTCCACTGTCCCTCACCCCAGGAAGACCTCTTTTCCCTGATGGGAATTCGTTTTTTCCCCGGTCACGAAATTTGACACTATTTCCCAAAATTCCCTCCTGGAATGAGTCTACGGTTGCAAAGCCATTCTCTCTTGAAGGCTTTTCCAAGTTACGCGATTGGTAAGGATCTTGAATCTTTGAAGAATAGGTAACCCCCGCTCAAAAATAAGTTTTCTCTTCCCCCAGCACGTGACTATCCGGAAGATCTTTTGGGAAATTTCTTTCCCTTTCTAGGCGAAGATACTACCCACCTTGCTAAGAAGGGTTCCCTTCTCCCTAGCAGGATTTTCCTTTGGACCCTTGATTTTGACGCGCCGGCCAGAGACAAGGAGTTTCGTAGCCGGAGCCGCTCTCTCAACTAAAGGATGACCCTTCTCTATAGTTCCCTTCCTTACGAGCCACTTCCCCCTGTATA
>Ga0179591_1261291_pt1 | contig 12176 bp, 7 predicted proteins | sample CZOMad2_1_08_16f_FD_182891 | JGI IMG/M metagenome (GOLD analysis project Ga0179591, IMG submission 182891) | Vadose zone soil fungal communities from Angelo Coast Range Reserve, California, USA - CZOMad2_1_08_16fungal (PacBio error correction) | ecosystem: Environmental > Terrestrial > Soil >... | reverse complement strand
AAGCAACCTGTTCCCTCTCCGTAATTTTTTCCCCCGCTCTCATGCGCGGAGATCATCCTATATGATGAATTGCAGTCTGCTGTGGTGCCCCCCGTATTGCAGTTCAGCTCGACCAACCGGACCCTAGGATTTTCCGGTTCAGTTTTCATCATCCTCGAAGATCTTCTTCTAGGCTTGTTTCGAGGAAGTGTTGCCTCTTTCGTGGCAAGCCGATCCTCCCCCTCTGTCGTCATGCGATGATCGGTGTCTTCCTTATTGGGCTCTCCCCTCCGTTCTCCCAACGGTCAAGCTCATCTTTCTTTTACGACTCTTGTGAAAAAAGGCAGATGAATGCACGTTCACCCCTGGACTCTCTTTGATAAATTGTCTATGTATGCTTTAGGGCGAATTTTTTTTGGAGGAAGCTTTCCGGTTTCTTTCGTTTCTGATACCTGAAAGTTCTTTAGTGATGCGCCCCTCTCATTGGGTATTACGGCATCGTAGATAATTCTCATTAACCCGTACCCCCCCTCCCCGCCTCCGGTCTACAACATCCCCCCTCGTTGGGCATAGAGCGCCCCTGCATTCCCGAAACCACCGTGGCAGAGGACACAAGCGCCACTGCGAAAAGTTAGCGCACGAATGGATTTGTTTTCTTTTTCTTCCACTTAGTGCATGCGCGAATGATCCGCGTTGGCGTCCCCTGTTTCCTTCCTTGCTACGGTGAACTTCCTTCCAACTTTTATCCTTCTTAACGTTGTAAGCGGATCTCCACCCTTTCCTTGCTCCAGGCTCGCACTAGACCAAGAATTCGACCCCCCCCCCCACGACCTAGCTCTAAGATAGTGAGCCACTCGTTCTGAACTAAATCGGTGCGCGCTTTTTCTTTTTCGGTGGTAGCCCGCGGGATCTTGAGTTTTCCTTTCCACCCTTCAGCCGCCTCTGCCCCAAAGCCACTACCCTGGGCTTGACAACTTACGATGACGTTTTGCTTCTCTTGGGTTTTCTTCTCCCCCACCGGACGTCTGTTGACATGTAGGAGGAAATGATGCCCTTCCCCCCCTCCCGGCTCAGGCCGCGAAGCCTTCTTTCCCCTCCGGCAGAAGCTTCGGACCCGCCGCCAGGACGCCTTTTTTGGCAGCTAACGCCTCGTTAGAGAGCACTGCGTCCTTGCCCCCCGTTCGTTTCCGTCTCCCGCTCACTGACCAGTTTTTCGCATAGGTCAGTTCCTCTTCCTCCGTTGTTGTTTGAGGACCAACCTGAGCGAGACAATGGATATTTCCGTTTCCTCGTGTCGGCTCTTCTCCCACTCCAGTCAGAGATTTTCTCCTTTTGGGCAGCTCAAAGGAGGCTCCGGCTTTGTCGCCGTCAGATTTGGTTTCTGAAGGAGTGGATTACTTGTTTCGATGGTCAGACGTGCTTCCCTTCCCTTCATTTCTTGATAAGAAGAAAATGCCCGTTCACCGACGGCTTTGCGCCAGTAAGAGGGGGCGTTTTTCCCCTCCCCTTGGTCCGGGCTGACGTGGGATCCATTAAGCTTTCCTCGAAAAAGGGCGTATTCTGTCCTTGGAAGGACTGAGATAAGATGCATAGTAAGCGCGAGTCCCCTCTCATGAAGGAATCAGCTTCTCTCCGGTAATTTCGCTTTACGATTGTTCTTCTTTCTAATCTGGTGAGCCTGGACTTTTTGACTTGCCTCCTCTCAGAGGTTGAGCCTTTAACCGCTCTGATCTCGCCCCGCGGTAGTCAAAAGATCATTTCTCGCAGTAAGTCTTCATCGTCTTCCCCCTTCTTTTTTTTTCGTCCCGTTTTAGGAATTTTTTGCTCTTGGTCCCCTCGGACCCCGGTGTTCGTGAATTTGTCGGAGGAGAGGTACTAGTGATGGAACGGACTCGTGTTTTCCTTTTTTTTTCTCAGTTCAGGAGGCACTTACCTTTTCGCTGAGCTAGTGCCACCGGGGGGCTGCAGGCGAATCAGATACCTCCCTTGCTGATTTTCCGACGCCCTAGACCGTTTTCTTCCCCCTCCCCCCCCTTACGCAATTGAAGGTACACCCTCCCGCAGTTCCCGATACTCGCCCCCTTTGCTTACAGGTAAAGGTTTGACTTTGTATCTCGGGTTCGGTTTTTTTCCCCGATCTTGAGTTTTTAGAGGCCCTTTTTTTTTTGTGAAAGTGGCCCTTAAAGTGGATGATATCTCCTCCTTCCCTTTCCTTGCGTAATGAAGCCTTTTCGGCTTAATAATTGAAATCTACTGCCAACGCAGACTGAATTTGAACAGCTCGACCAAATGGCCACTTTGGCTTTTTCAACCATCTTTTCCCCCGCTTTCGCGTTTGTATTACTGCGACGGTTGCACAACCAGCGCCTATTGCCAAGGCCACCAGATACACGCGCAGAATTTTTGATGCAGTCCGGAGCCCCCTCCGTCCGTTGCTGATAGAAGAGTGATATTCTTTTTTTCTCCGGACCGACGCTGAGCGCAGAGATTGCACATTTGGAATTTATTCCGGCCCTATCCCTATCAGGCAAATTAGGGTTGAGCGCCGGCCCCCTCGATCCGCGGCCCGACCTTGGTGAGAGTTCATTTCCTTCCGAGCATTAAGGATAGGTCTCTCAGCTAGATTTTAAAACTCTCAGATTCAATGACGAACTCCTCACGCCTTAGATCCCTCCCCCTTTACCGGTACTCTACCACCCTCTTTAGCTGCCGGTCCCCGAGCAACTCCGAAGGGATAGGATGTACCGACCGTGGGGTCGGGTTTTTTTGTTTCAAGACTCGCTGCCTCGTCTTTTTTTGGCTACTCATAGAGTAGCAGTGTCTTGGCCCGGACTGAAATTTAGTCTCCTTTTAAATTTTAACCTTTGAATGCTCATTACCAATCCCTCCCTCCCGCTTTCCCCGCACTCTTCCTAAGAGATTAGTATTTTCCCGCCCTCCCGGAGAAGGTCTAGCGCAATGTCCCTCTGTCCTTTCCCCCCAAATTTTTTTCCTGACGACAACTTTCGATTGCCGCGGCTTGCGACTTGCACGATTTCCATACGATCCCCTCCAAGATGTCTGAGACGGCGAGCTGTCGGTAATGAGGCAGACGGGTTGAATCCCGTTTTGTCGGATTTAGTCTTACAGGGTATGATTACCTTCCTTACACCCTCCTGTTACGCAGGATTTGGCCCCCTCAGGGTTGAAGGCCCCTTTGATACAGTTGATGAATTTACTCTCCCCCTCCAACCGTTTTACCCCATCTTTGAGATTTCATTTTGTACCGCAGGTTGGCCCGTATCCCCCTCTTTCAGGGGACCGGTGGTCGTTCTTTTCCTCCCCTCCGCTGCTGAATAATATAAAGAAGAGGCGTCTTTCCTCCCCCGTGAATCTCGCTAGTTCATCTTGGTGTTGTGGTTAGCGTCCATTGGAACTTCAGCCGCACTTATAGGAGCCGCGAATTTTCCTCCTCCCCCCCTTGTACAGGTCCGCCCCCCCTTCAACCACCCTCCTGGCTTGGCCCATTCACACTTCGGTACACCGCTCGGTGGAGTCCGTTTTTGCGTGTCTTGGACACCAGGCAACCGAGCCTTCCCTTTTCCCCTTAGACAGGCCTTGTTTTTCCTTTCCGCTGAATGAAAGTCACTTCGCAGACCTTTACCTGACTCCCAGAAGCTTTCCCCCCCCCCCCGGCTGCCTGCGTCTCAGCTAGAAGTACGCTCTCAGTGCGGATCGTGCCCGGAGTTTGACCTCTCCCCCCCCAATAGAGGCCTCTGCACAAAGTGATTTTTTCGTAGGGACCAGGTTAGTTAAAGATAGTTGACACCGTTTAAGATCCACTTGAGAAGCGGCTGACGCGATCGCTTTATGCATCATGGAGACTGTTTTTCGATGACCTGCTTTAAGAGTTTCTATTTTTCTCCCCGGCTTTACAGAGAACGTTTGACCGCCTCCCCTCCTTTTCTATAGAAGGCCTTAACCCCCCTCCGAGATGTGAAGAGGTTGAAGCCCCACCAAGTAAATGTAACCCCCTCTTTGAGACATAATGCACTCCTTTCCCTTTGATATAGATCCCCTCATCTAATTTTTTTTTCTTTCGCTTCATCTCCACTGGCCTTAGGTGGCCAGGTTTGCGTCTTTTTCAGTTGACTCGGCCTGTTGAAGTAATTTCTGCAGCCCCCTTTCTTTCAGCGTCCTCTCCGGGAAAATCCCACGAGACCCCCCCCTCTTGAGACGGTCCCTGTCCGCTTGGTCGCGTTTTCGAGAAATTGGATAGGTCTCCTGCTTGCCTGGTTCCCTCTCCGATCTTTAGATTTCCTCTCCCATTAATTTCGAGATCTTCGCTACAGAAAAGGCCTTTTCTGTAAATTATCACAAGAGACCCATTGACCTTTTTGTTTCTTCTTTCTTTCACGTTCAATTTTCAGGAGCTTTTTTCCCCCTTCGTGAAGTTGAGGAAAACTCGATACTCGTCCCCTCAGTGTGTAAGCAGAATCTGAGAAGCAGAGTTTTTCTATCTTTTCTCTGCCGTCTAAAGTTTAGAGGAGATGTACATCCTCTCCCCTCCCCCTTCGGCATGACTGTGCAGGTGGTTTTTTCCTTGGTTAGGAGTTCTATTAAGGTCTAGACACTTGTCCAAGCAAACCCCCTTAGGGAGTTACCCTTTCCGATCGTTCCCCCCTCCTTCCTATCTTAACTTCAAGTGAAATTTTATACTTTTTTTGTCTCACCTGGTTGTAGATTCCCGAGGCGTGAGGGCGTCCCTTCCGGTTAAGGTGATTTTACCTCTTTAATTGTAGTTTTTCCTCCTTCCGCAACTGAGTTTAGGGCTTCTTCTGAACTTCAAGGTGTTCTCCCCTTCGAAGTCTACCTCCTCATAGTAAAGCCCAACCCCCACAACTAAGAGTTTTCAACATCCCGTCTTAATCTCAGCCCCCCGTATCAAAAATTCGGGTTGGCTCGCCCCCCCCCCTCCAGCCACCCTGTTCTCCCCTGAGTCTCCCTTTCTGACCGGCAGAAGACTTTTCCATTAGCTACTCGCCTTTTCTCGAGGTCCGGATAAGAGGTCGTCACTTCTCCAACCTCTTCCTTCTTTCTGTTTCCCCTCTTTGGTCGAAATTCCTTTCCCCCCTCTTCTCAGTTCCCCCAGGCGACCCCGACCATGAAAAGGAATATTACACCTCTTTCTGCTTCCGCTGTGAGAACCTAGAGTGTAGCTGTTCCACACCTGATTTTCCTTCCTCCTTTCTTTCCCCCCCCTGCGTGTAGAATAGGATGAACTCTTTTTTTTGTCCTTTGTTTAAAGAGGCAGGACTCTCTCCCAACGTCAAGCGCCCCGGATTGACCCCCACTTACTATTAAGGATCTCCTCATGTAGGGACTTTTTTTCCCCACACAAGGGAGTGACCTTTCCCCCCTTCTAGCCCTTTTTAAAATGAGGAGAACTGTTCTGACTTCCGCGCCTAGATAGGGCTCCACGCCTGTGGCCCCCAGCTGTCTCTACCTGAAGACTCGCCCCTCTTCGTTCTTGCACCTGAAGATCGTCCTATTTGCGCGTTCGCACTTGGAGCCTCCCCCCAGTGCAGAAGTCTCCTCGCCTGATCCCCATTTCTTCTACCAAGTATCTTTCTACTCTAAGTGTCTTTTCTTTCTAGTCGCTACGTCGAGAGAATTCGCATTCTCTTCGATCGTGGACAAGGCGATCTTCAATTCTCATTCCTCGAAGAGGTAGCACGCTTATGGCCTACTCCTCTTCCTTATTCTTAGGGTACGTCCGCTGTCTCGTGGCTTGGAGCCTAGTCTCCTTCCTTTAATCACTCGGGAGGTAGGAAGTTACGGCTCCGACCTTTTCCCCGTTTTACGAGTTTTTTTACAGACGGCAGGATGAGACTCTAGTGGTAAAGAATGGTGGCTGGACGTTTCCCCTCATTCGAAGATCGGACCCTCCGACCACCTCTACTTCCATATGGTATACACGAAGGAAGGTAAGCGCCTCACCTATTGTGTAAGCATCGATGGCTCACGAGCTTTCCTGCCATCTCTTCTTTGCGAGAGGTTTTTCGTCCTGGGTGTCTCCTCGTGGGACCGTTTTTTTTTAAGATTTTGACCCCCTTCCAGACCCTTGACGAGTTATAATTTCAACGAGATTGTTTTTTCCGTTCGCCAACTGAGGAGGCCATGTTTTCTTTCATTAGGATAGAAAGTATCCTAGGACTCGCCGCCTTTTGAGAAGTCGGTTGGCTCTGGCGCCTCAGACTTGAAAATTTGGTTCTATTCCCTTGGAGTGGAGATGCTCGTTTGCTTTTGCCTCAAGTTTCCCGGTTCTTGTGTAGTTTTTCTGGTCGTTTGAGATTCTATCGTAGTCCACACCGGTTTGTCTAAGGTAAGAAATAAAGAACTTTTTTTAGGACCTCCACTACGAAGTCGACAGCGTCCGCCACCCTTTAGCCTGAAGGTCAGCCTAGGTCCCCTCCCAAAAGAGTACTTCAAGGGAAGTCATCCCAGGTCCTCGGGAAATGGAAGTTCATCTTTTTCTTCGCGTTTCCCGTATCGCTGCCGTGCAGCGTGTTGGTTTTAAAGTGGTCCCTGTCCTTCTGAAATGCGATCGACGTACTTCCTCCGGCCCCCAGAGTGCAGAGAATGACGCCCGTTAGTTTATTTTTTACCTCTCCATCGAAAGCGCCTTTTTTCCCCGCGGGACTCTAGAACTCCTCGCTTTCTCTGATGCTTCCCACGTCGGATCCGGTAAGCCCGTCTCGTGTCAAGAACCCTGAAAAAGGAGGGAACCCCCCCCTTCTTTCCTTCCGTTAATCCCAGAGACATCTCTCTCGAATGCGATAGAGGATCAGTATTAATCTGAACTTATTCGACTTAGTCGCTCGCTCCGGTGGAGTTAGATGCCAAGGCACGAGAAGTGCGCGCTCTGGCCAAATGACGTAGAATTCTCCCTCTCTAGATGGTTTGAGAGTCCGCTACCCGTTCCTTTTGCCCCCCCCGCTCTTATCAGAATAGTTCTGCGTGGAGTTTCCTTAACGATCGCTTCCTTCCTTCGGTCTTTGCCAGATTCACTTTCCCCATCTCCTAGTGCAATTGCCTTCCTCCTCACCACTCACCTCCTCTTCAAACTAGACCCGAGGTCAAGTCCATCTCACCAATACCGACTTTCTGAGATTAGATCAATTTCCGACGGGATTCGGTCTTCTCCTCCCAGGCCTTGGTAGGGGGGTCTTTCCACTAAATAGAGATTTCGAGATTCTTGGTTTGATGTAGAATGATTTCCGGCTGGCTCTTAACCAGGTGGACCGTGCTTCCCCTCCTCCCCCAGCTTTCGGATCGCTCCCTCCTGGTGTCTCCCGTGCAGAAGTCTTTTTATCGCGTTTGGTACGCGTTGCGTCCCCCTTCTAGTTTTCAAAGGTCAGCAGACGTTTTCCCCCCACCCTTGTCCCGAAGCATACAATTTGGCCGATGCCTCACTGGCATGAGTCTGGCTCTGCACTCCTGACTACTCTCCCCTCCCATCTGATGAGAGAAGGCGCGATGAGGCCCTTCCGCACGCCCTTTGGACCGTTTCTTCTGGATTATTCCGTATGTACGGAAAGGGTATTCCTTGTCCTTTATACCATCCCCTGGACGCCTGTGCTGGACACCGAAGTGTGGTCTACGGCAAGTGCTCCGTTGCCTTCCCGCCTAGGACCCTGCCAACAGAGTCTTGCGGAAGAAGGGACCTTTGCTGATTTTTCCCTCCTGTGGATGCGACTGTGTTCTCAAGTGTTCGAACAATCCGCTTTCTGCATACTATCCCCGACTGGCTGAGGTCTTGAACCCAGAATTCCTATTGAATACTCCCTCGGTGGTGTTCTCCTCGCTCGTGAAGGGTTCACCGCTCGTGGCATTAGATTTCTCCCAGAAGCGGCTTCCCCTCGCGAGGATTCCCCGAGCAATCCCGTCCTCGTTTTGAAATAACCCTGCCTGCTTGTAAGAACCCCTTGAGTTGGGCAGTGTAGTTTCCCCGTTTGTTTCCCGGCCCCTATCCCCAGGAGTTTTCTTTTCTCCCAATTATGTGTAAATAACTGCTGTCTGACGGAATGGTAAGTCTCTTAAACATTTCAACGACCCCCCTTTTGACTACAGTACTAATCAAGGTGATCCCCCAACGTGAGGAATTAGTCCTCCCCCCCTTTTGATAGCAGGTCGCGACCTAAGATGGTGTCTTCTTTCTGCTGGTGTTGTTCACAGCGCAGCAGTTGGAATCGGCAAACGTTCAGGTAGTCTTCCCAGGTTTGAAGAACGTTCTTCACTTTGAGCCATGTCGTGAAAATGACCCCGATCTCTTTGCCCCGATGGCTCCAAGCCCCAGGCGTTACGCGTCGTTCTAATTGCTCGTTCCTGAGTTGGGAAGCACGTCCCTTCAGAGGTCTCCAATGTGCTTTCAGACGTGCTCTCGATCGTAAAGAAACATCGACTCGGCAGCGCATTGAAGTCCCCCCCCCCCAGAACTGGACCCCGTCCGGTCGTCTCAGTGATCCCTTTTACCCTTATATAGATATCATCTTTAACTCGTTTTTTCTATGCCTTGCCTCGGCGTGTGGACTAGTGTGATTGATGCTTTCGTCAGTGTCACCTTGCAGCTTTTCAGTCAGTTTGATGACATAGAACAGGTCATCTCTGTTCCTTAACCCTCACTCGACACCAATAGGTCGATGAAGTCGCTCAACAGGGAGATGGCTTGAGATGTACCCAGCTTCGCGAGAGGATAGCCTGAAGTGTTCAGTTTTGAAAGACGCGCATCTCTTAGGACTAGCCCCCCACCGATTATCTCTATCATCAAAGGTTTTGATTTTTAATGGATCCCAGAAGCACTCTGCTCAGAGATTAGACTGGCTTATGAATATTGAACAGATTTGAGTTGGGTGACCCCTTCGTGCAGGTCGCGCCCCCCCCCCTCCCCGTCTTCCCCTAGTCGTCAGTTGGTAAAGCCGCCCCCTACTCTCTGATTAGAGCTTGTCGCGGCCCTTAGGAGTTTTCCCGCTGGACATTGTCAAGCATCTCTTCAATGCTTTACTTTTTTTTCTTCTAGTTGTGTCCGTAGGAGGCGGCTCTCCGCTTCCATCAGTTCTCACCATTTCACTCAACCCCGCCCTTTGCATTTTCGCCTCTTCTTTATTATCGGGAAAATGCAGCCCCCGAGCTGACTGCAATGAACAGGACGTACGATCGCCCGTGCGTTCAGTTTTCGTGTCCCTTCCTTGGCTTTACGGCAACGTCCCATTTTTTGTACGGTTCTTTTGAAGTTGTCTTTTTAGAGTGATTCCCTTTTGCGTGGCGTCATACGAATATGCTTTATCTGCTCTCAGCTCCCCCAACCGTGTTTGTTCTACTATTTCTTCTCTAATATCCCCAGCCCGACCCAAAAGAAAACCCAGCCTTCCCTTCCGAAACAGCCCTAGCATCCGCCGCCCGCCTTCCCCTAACACCCCTTTGGGGCGTCTCCGCCCCTCTCCCCGCGTAGCCCCCAACTTTCCTGACATTCCTCCTATTTATCAGTCTTGACTTTTCCTGCTCGACGCGCGACCGCTGTGCGACCTCTGTTCCTTCTTAAGCTTTGTAAATTTTATCCACTCTTCTCCGTCCTCCACCGTTGCCAGAGGGCCCTCAGGCTCCCACCGCTTTATCGCGCCCCCATTTCCCCCCCCCTTCGACCTGACCCCCCGGACTCGACCCCGCCAAGAATGCCTTCAGCTCTTGAGCAATATCCTGACGACTTAACTCGGTCTCTCTTACCAGCTTTGTGTTTATTCCCTGCCCCCCGAGCGGTTGTCTCTTCACGGAGCCTCGACGCACACGTTCCAGCCGCCAATTTTTATCCCACCACTCCTATGAACGTGAGCGACCCTCCTTTTTGTTTCCCCCCGGCGGATTATTCTTAGCTAACTGGCCCCTTCACTAACTTGATGAGCGAAGAGTCTCGCGTTTTTACTCCTGCACCGAGCAATCGCGCGACCCGCAGTCAGCATCAAGCATGAAATAGGAAAGTTCTCATCTACCTTCTCGCGTAACTTTAGAGATCGCCCTTTGGCAGAGATCCGCTTCCTCAAAGGTTTTCAGATCGTAATCTTCTTTCTTGTACCTCTTGTGTAGTCGATACCGAGCGCCCCCGTCCCTGTAGTTCTCTTAGCCTTGTCCACTGCGATCTGAAAAGGAGATGATCTTAAGAGTGATCCTTCTTCGACAGAAGTTTTGAGTGAGCTGCGCGACGTCCCTTTTTTCTTGTGTCCCCACTCAGGAGCTCTCGCGCCGTTTCCCTGGTTGGTCCATTTTTCGGCTCCTCCATGGCAAAGGTAGACCTGTTTGATTCAAGAGGAGTTCTCCATTAATACGGGGTGGTTTCCCCAGCCATGGGGGGATGTACTGTGCCTCCGTCTCCCCCGATGGCCGCCGTAACCCGCTTTCTCCTAGTGTATAATCACCGGACTGTCCGATTCCCCCCTCTGAATCGTTTCCCAAGCCCCCCCCCTCTCTCACCCCCGAGCTAAGGTCTCTTTTCTAGAGTCCGGCTTTTTTCCGAGGTCCGAGCCCTTTTCTAGACCGAGGTTTTCGACTTTATCCTCTTCCAGTGAAGCAGAGGCGTTTTTGATCCTTTCCCCGATCTTTATTTTTTTCCCTCCTTTCTCCCAAACTATCGCATTTCGTTCATCGATCCCATATTAATCATTAGGCTCTGCCCCTTTTTTCTACTTTTTCCGGGTGAGAGGGGCGCAGACCCTTCCCCGGTTTAACGAATGCCTTTCTTTAGATGTTATTGTCAGCCTTGTTCTTTTCGGTTTGTTATCTTATGCCTGTTCGTCTTCCCCCACTGGGGCGCAGGTTCCCATGACGCTCCCTCCGGGCTGAGTTCACTCCGTGACTAAAGTCCGTCCCGCCAAAGTCTAAGGAAGCCACCAAAACCCCCCTCCCACACACACCCCCCAACCTGAATGCCAGCCAGAGTTCCCGGTACGCAATTTTTCGTCTTTACCGTATTAGGTCCTTTGCAGTTCCTCTAGGGGAGTAGGTCTCCCTCTCGTCTTCCCAAAGGTGTTTTTTCCACGTGGATTTTTTAAATTCTTTCTCCGCCTCCTCCGTGCAAAAGAGTAGCTGTCCCCTCTCTTCCGTCTCTAGAAAGAGAAATAGAAACGCCCCCCGACTTCCCTTTTCCAGCCTCGAACTTCTTGGTCTGCCCCCTGAGTGACGAGTTCCCTCGCTTTGTTCGCTCCACCGACAGAAGGGCACACCAGGCAATCAACTTGCCATCCTTCTCTGATAAGCTCTTCCTTCTGGCACTTAGGGGAGCTACTTGACCGTCTTTCGTTGCTCCGATTTAATCATAGAGAATTGGCGCCTCCTTCCAAGCCGCTAAGAGATCTTCCAATCCTGTGATTTTTCTTTTTCCCCCCTCTCTGCGCATCTTTCTAGCAGACCCGCTCTTTTTTTCCGCCCAGTCTAGGACTATTTGTTCTCTTTTTTAGTCTCGTCTCCCCTTTTCCCTTCCCGAAAGCTGTACTTCCCCGCCTATTAAGCCCCTCCCGTTTAATCACTGAATATTCACACTTTCTGTCCATTCATAGAAAAAGAATCTGCCCCGAGATAAGAGAATTAGTTCTCTGCTTCTTCCAGGGTCTTGTTTTGGTTTTCTTCCCCTCTCGCCTTTCCGTTCGTTTTGTTTTCCGATTTTCAGAAGACCTTTGATTTTTTCTTGCCCATGGTCTCCCTTCCTAACCCCCTTTTGCCCCCGCGACGCGCGTCCTCATTAGGAACCTCCGAGGGCAATAGTTTAGAAGAGGACCTTCTCTTCTGAGTGAGCAAGTTTTCTCGCATTAGCGAAGTTCCCCCCCCCCACTGGTACGATCCCTACCTTTGGATGATCCGCTTCCCGGACAGACTCTTTCTCCGCTCCAAAGTCTTGAATGGAGAGACCCGTTCTGTTCTTAAGCCTTTAGTTTTCCTCCAGTTGGCCCCGAGTAGGAAGTTTCTCTTTCCACATGGTCCTCTTTAACAACCTACCGGGTTGGGCGACCTTCACGACTTGTGTGGTTCCCGACGCTTACCCCTCACCCTGGAACCCTCTCTTTTTTTCGAAACTTAAGGACGTTTTCCTGCGACCCCTTCTTCGGTGTTGAAGGTGTTCTTCCTTTTCTTTACTCTGATGCTACCCTATTCCCTTGAGTAGTTTGCCGACG
>Ga0179591_1203527_pt1 | contig 12176 bp, 9 predicted proteins | sample CZOMad2_1_08_16f_FD_182891 | JGI IMG/M metagenome (GOLD analysis project Ga0179591, IMG submission 182891) | Vadose zone soil fungal communities from Angelo Coast Range Reserve, California, USA - CZOMad2_1_08_16fungal (PacBio error correction) | ecosystem: Environmental > Terrestrial > Soil >... | reverse complement strand
CGCGGTTCCTTTCTACTTTACCAGTTGCACCAATAGACTCTCACCTGGACATTCCTTTTTTGGTTAATTTCCTTATTTTCTTGTTGTACTTCTAAGGATAGATATCAATGGTCACTCATTCCTTTTTTCTTCGCTCCAGGCAGACTTTCCTTAACCAGTCAAATCCCCCTCACCGGCAACCCCTCTTGAAACGGCATTGTGCAAAACATGGATTTCCCCTTGACTGAAGGACCGTTCTTGTAAACCGACAGTAAATCCTTTGCCTTTCTTTCGGATATGTAGCCCAATTTCTCCTCCATGCAGCCCGCACCTCTTACCTCTTCCCATCCCCATCTCCTTATGTTTATCATTTTGTGGCCCCTCCTACAAACGACCCTTTTCACTGAGGTTTCCTACTGAAATTCATGTATAGTCTTTTTTTTTTTAGTTCCTTTTTTTCCATGTCGTTCGCCCCCCATCTAGCCGAAGTTCCCCCAACCTGGTCTCCCTTTTTTCCCTCCTTCTCCCTTTCGATTGAACTTCAAACTCTTCCTTCTTTTGAACTTTTTACACACCACCCTACTCTAGCTTCTCTTTTACCATACCTGCGACCGACCTCTTTCCCACCGACTGCCGCGAGATTCCACCAAACATTGATGGACTATATACCACCTTTTCTTAAACAAGCGTGATTTCTCAACAAAGCTCTCACAATTGGGTTAGTTTTGGGTCTGACCCAATGGAGCTTCTTTTCTCTTGCTTACTTGAAATTTCTTCCCCTCATTCAGATTTTCCATATTTCCCCACACTTTCCCTGGCCAAGTGGTCATGAGACCAAATTTTTTTCAATTTTTTCCTCGTATTTGTTTCCTTTCGAACTTGACAAAGGCCGCCTGCAATCCTTGTTTTTTTTTATAATTGCGAAGGCTATGTCGATGCGATATGTCCCCTTCTAATCGATGGACCTTTTTTTCTACGTAGTGTGAGGCCTAATTCCGGTTTCAAAATCGTATATCTTACCAACAGTCTCCTTTTGGACCTATCCTTTTCCCCACCCACCCCACCCCACAAACCCAAATTTCTTCCTTTCCCCCTTCCGTATTTTCCCAGGATGAGGTGATGTATTATTTCCCCCAGAGAGCTCCTTCACGGGGGCTTGGGCCTATTCATACTCTCAATCCTTCCTTATAACTCTCTCGATGCTTGACCCTTGTGTGCTGTTCATATAGTTTTTGTCTCTTTCTACGGCGGGCCTTTCTAGAATCCTTTTCTTGAAATACTCTACCCGCCCCGAGGCCCTTTTGCTCTTCCGGGTTCTTCCTTGGGAATTTTCAGAATTATGTATCTTGTATTCATCCATCCGCTTTGCTCAACCGACCTAGCTTCCCCCACCGTCTCTTTGCTTATCGATTCTCTTTTTGACTTACCTAGCCCAAGGTAATTTCCCTGTGTTGATATGATTTTTCTTTTTTCGACGGATTGTCCCCCTGACATTGTGAATGTCCAGCCTCTTTCGCCTTTCCTAACCACTCACTAAGGTATTTGACGAAGCCCCCTCTTCTTTGATCAACATCCCGTTACTTTTATTAACAATTCGGCCTGCCCCCTACTCGTTCTTCGTCATGTTTCCCCCAATACATCTTCACATTTGAATTACCAGCTGCAGCACCCAATGATATGTAATGTCTTCTTTCTTCATTGGTCCTTTAAATTTCCGTTCCTGACAGAAACCCAAACCCCTGTCCGAAGCGTTCTCGCTGTATTTATATGGTTTGGCTTCAACCCATCATCCGGCTTTTCTTAAATGTATTGGAATAAAATAAGTGCTGGCTTTCCCTTACTCCTCCCTACATCTCCCTACCCTTCCGCCCCCCTCTCTTACCACCCTGTTCAGTCCGCTACTAGTAATTACATTTTCTCTGCCCCCTCCCGTTTACTTCCGTTGTAAACACCGTCAATCCCCCTGGCTTACAGACCACGGAAATCTCTTCTACTTGTGACTTCGCATCCCACTTTTTCCTCTTCAACCTTTTTTTAGAAAATTCATCGCAAGAAGAGCGAACACTGTATCCCTCTTTAAAACTGCTCCGTTTTCTTCCCTGAAAATCCCACCCATCAGATATTTTTCCTCTTTTTCTTCTTCTCAGCTAGATGTGGTCCTTTTTGTTCTGTTTCATAAAAGCTTGACTCCTCGCAGTTTCTATGAGGAAGGGTCCTTCGTCTGATGAATGTTCTTGAAGCTGGTTCGAAGATGGAAATGTTTTTTGCGGACTTCTATTTCCTTACCCCTCGATCTCCAACTTCCTAGTTGAGTGTTCCTGTGAGTGTCCCGGTTTTTGAGTCTTCGGTTCTCTGAAACCAGATGGAGACTCCGTTGATTCTCTCGTTTCCTTCCCCTTTTGGTCCGGGATTGGTTGAAGTCTTTTCGATTGAGGCGTCGTTGTTCTGGCGCAGAGTTCGGGTCATTGCCTTTCTCCTCCCTTTCCTTTCTTTACTTATTCCTGACCCGAACAATTTCCCCCCTTGACTTGTCCCCTTTTTTATTTTTCGTCTCTTATTTGTCCATTCCACCAGCATACCATACAGATCCGTTCCCCTTTCATGTGTTTCTTTGGTTTCCCCCCTCACTGTACTCTTTGTGGGGTTCCTGCCTTTCGGGCCAATCTATCTTCCTTCCTCTTTTCTAACCTCCCAAAATTTTATATTTTGAATTCCCTAATAGGGTCTTCGCCCCCTAACTTAGCGATTCGGGGGTAATTCCCTGATAGTCGTCTACACCCGTTAGAGTTTTCCCACCTCCTTCATTCCCACCCTCGTGAATTCAACATAAGGTTCTACATTTTTCACTCCCGTTTATTTCAAATTCACTCAATCCGATCCCCCCCCTGATATTCGTTAGTGCACGCTATTTTGTCTCCTTAGGATATTGACCCACATCAACTCCCCTTGACACGTTTTACCCAATTAGACCCCCTTCTTCCCACGGTCCGCTGGTTGAATTTTCTCTTTTTTCTCCCCTTTTTTTCCCCCAGAGTGTTTTTAAAAGGCTACTCGTCCCTCTCCCCCACTATATTTTTTGAACCATCCCCCACACCCTAGAGCCACACATTCCGCTTCCGCCTGCTTGTTTTTCCCTGCCTCCCTCCGTCTTCAGGATATCTTTCCCTAAATAAAATTAAGCTGTAACCTTCCGACAGGTTGAAAGATCCCCTTACATCATTCCTCTTATTCAGAGCGAATATGGTACAGAGATTTTAAACCTTCCACCCGTCTCCCTAAAATCTCAGTATCAATGAATTTCTAGTCTTGAATTTTCCTCTGTCATATATAGCCTCTACCCTTTGAATTAGAACTGCGCCCAGCATTCCCCCCCATCACCGCCTTTCTCTTCTCGGACCTTTACTATAGATCTTTGACCCGTGTACGAATTTACCCTGATTTATTTTTCTTTCATTCCTCCCCTTTTTTTTCCAGAGAACCACCCCTATCTTAGAAAGTCTTTCACTTTTCATCACTCACATCCCCTCTCATTTCCCAGCTAGAAAGCACCTGTTCCCGGGGCGCTGTTCGTCACAACCCTTTTTTCCGAAAGGTGCGGCTCTTCCATTCATTTCTTTTCAGATCCGCCCCTTTTCCACTCTTGTTTTTCCAAGTTATGAGAGATCATACATCGACTCCATGCTAGCTTAGGGTGTTCTTCCGGCCACGTCAGGTTTCTCTTTTCTTCCCAGTCTTTCTGCCAGATGCCACCCCATAAAAATTTGACCCACATTTGGCTTGTTTTGGACGCTATTGGGGGCGCCACTTCTTCCTGGCACAAGCAATTTGAATCCCTTAAAACGTTTTCGACATGCTTTCCCCCTGGTTATTTCCCTCCCGCAAATTTACACATTAGTTTTTACTTTTTTGTACTTATCGATTAACCCTTATCCCCAATACTCGGGCTTTTTCTCACGCTTTTCTTTTTAATTTCCTTATTACAGTTCACTCGTCATACTACCCCCCCCTCTTCCTTTCGGTCGGGGATAGTTCATCGGACTGTCCTTTCTCCGGCCATGCAATTTCCCCTTCAACCTTTTCCATTCTTGCCTTCATTTGAATATGATTGTCTTGTATAGCCGTTCTTTTGAGGTATTTCTGACGTTTTTCCTTTGAGAGCGTCAAATTCTTATATTCCTTTTTCGACCGTCCCCCGGGAAACCTAATGTTACCCTGACTTGAACATCTTGTCCCAAAGTTCTTTCGGTCTTCCTCTACCGCATCTCACCGGCCTCCCGAGATCTACGAGCTCTCTCTCCGCTCTTCCTAGGTTTATGCACCCGTCGTTTTCCGATTGGCATTTCTGCCCGACATCGATTTTCTTAGTTTTGAATTGAGAGGACTCCATGTCTCAATTTTGGCGATTCGCCTTGCGTATCCTCAACCCAGAATAACCTTTCTTCCCTTTCCTCCCCTGCTCCCGGGGGCCCCCCTCCTTCGGTCCTGTGAGGGGATCTTCTATATGATGTAGGAGCTCCCTCTTTAATGCGAGTACGATACCGCTTGACGATCAGATCTTCTCTTCTATCCCAACCGCCCGCGTCGATTCGGGCTGGTCCTTTTCCGTCCTCCGTGCGGATCTTGGAGCTGGTACCTATTGTGTTCCCAATCCTCCCCCGGACCCCCTTAAGCCGATTTCTCTTCCTTTCTAGTCTCCCAGACTCCTGCTTCTGGACGCCCGTATTTTAGAGGCGCTGTCGAATCGCATGCTCTCCACGTTCGCTGTGGCCCGCGTCCGGTCACCCATCCTTCTTCCCGTCTCCGTTTTAGAATTTCTGTGGAATTTCAAAGAAACCCCTCGCTCTGTCTCTTTCCCCCCAGTTCACGACCCCCAGGCCCCTGATCCTGCTGCTTTTCATTATCGAGTTTTTCCCGCTATCATGCCCTCCCAGATCCCCCAGATCCGCCCCCTTTGCGGATTAGTGCCTTTTATTTCTTATCCTGGGGAGGAATGTTCGAGTCAGAGACCGTCGCGGTCGGTCTGATTTTTTCCTTGCCCAGCGCTTTTTTTAGCACGCTCCTTCGCCCGTCCCTTCAAGTATAAGGACCATTCTAGCCGTTCGGCCCTCCTTGTCTCTCGTTAAATAATCTGGATTTTTCTCTATCATTTTTTCCCGGTATCTGATAGATTGGCCCTCCCGATGTCCTTCCTCTCCTTAGTTTTAAACTAGGACCCGACATCACCCCTGAGTCGTGCCCCCTTGGTCTTTCTCTTCCGCTTTTTATGACCAACCGGCGCTGGGTTGCCCATCCTACTTGACGATGCCATTTTGAAAGTCCACTCCTGAAATCGAGTCCTTGCTCCTCGGTACCTTGCACTGCGACCTCTCCCCAGTAGGTTCCGGAAGAGCCGGAAGTTTAGTTGATTTCTGTATTTTCTGGACCTATTTGTAGAACTCCCCCTCCTCTTCCCTTCTCCGCTTTTGGTTACAATCAATTCCATCTTCTCTTATTAACCCAGCATGCAAGTATTCTTATACTACGCTATCTGGGTTCCAATTATCTTTAATATCCGGAATGGTTTTGAACCCCAACGTCACGTTTTGGATCATGGTCATTTATGATCAATTCCCCCTTTTCTTCGTCTCTTCCCGAGTTTTTCTCTTTCGTCACGTGAGTGTTACACTAGTTTTTCAAAGGTTCGACGTTCCATGGATATCGGTATTCACGCGCTTTTATTAGTCCTCTCTTTTTTACGGCCGGTGCTCTTCCCGTTTTAAGAGAGGTTGAACATCTTGGTTTTTCTGCAGGTCGTTTCTTTAATTGCCGGGACGCTCTATCATACTCTTCGATTCACCCTATTTTGTGCCTTTTAGTTCTCTGGTCCTCTAGTGTAGGAGACTCAAGTCACAGTTCGCAAGCTTTCCCTTTTCCCTCTTTCCACGTCAAATTCTAACACGGTCCTTTATTTTTTCCTGTGGCGTGGTGTTATTTTTTTAGTCTTTACCGGCGGTTCTTCCTCATGTGGATTATTCTTTCACGCCCCTTGGTTTCTTTCCGTTGTTCTCTTAGTCTGGTCAGCTGCTGCTGCCGCCTGACTCCACCCCGTTTCCGCTTTCAAAGATTAATGGCTCCCTCCAAAGAATCTTCTTACTTTCTTCCTTCCCCTTGATTGATTTACCCTCTTGTTCCTGGTTACTTTGCACCCCCAGTTATTCGCGCAAGCTTTCCTTACTGATGTGCAGCCATTGCTTTCTCTCCTAGCGACGGGCCTAAACCCCCTCAAACCCCGTTCTGTTTTCTGAGATCTAGATCGGCAGCCTGACCCTTATCATCCTCTTTATGGGATCTTTCGTGAAAGAGCGAGGCATTTTGCGAGGAATACCTGGGTACAATAAGAATGAAAGATTTTTCGGTTGGGCCCCCCTTGCGGCCTTCCGTAGCTTGGCGTACGAAGTATCTTGGCTCCGTTTAGTCTCCGTGTCTTTCCCCTGTTGAATGCGTGTGTTATAAGCGTGTTAGAACGTCCCTTTCCGGACCGATATTTGGAGACCCTTTTCTTGTCACACTCCAAGCGGTTTGCTCCTCGGTTTTTTCGCTAGGTTGGTTAGCGCTGCTCTCCCATTTCAGACGCACCCTCTAGTCGGTTTCGGCCACACCTCATCCCATGCTGGTTGGGTTCTTTGAACACGGCCTGTCTTCATGTCACAATGCCCACTCCCCGATCAGCCCTACGCGAGGTCTTCTCATCTTTCATGCTGAGGTGATCTTCATTGTATTCTCCCTCTGGCCGTAACCTTTTTATTGCCTCTGCTGGGGCGACGCGACGGGCTCGCCCGTCTCTCCCTTCTCTAAAAAAATCTTCCCAAAATGAACGACGTCCTTTCTTTCCACACCGTCTTCAATCGCGTCTCTGATTTAACCTTTTCTCTTCGCTTTCCCCTCAAACTCTCCTCTTTCTCGCCAGTTGAAACGACAGGTGCTTTACAGGTGTTCTCTGACCGCCAGCGCGTGCCGCGCCGCCAATTATTTTCCAAGGCTCGTATTTTCCCAACGCTGCACCACGCTCATTCTATTGGATTCGTTCTTTTTCGGCGAGTAATGATGGCTGTATGATTTCACCCCCTTCTACCTCTCTTAAGTGCGGCGGCCAAGCACCTTGATCGATTTCCAGAATCCCACCTTCACTCTCAATGAAACATTAGAGAAACACCCCCGGTGCGATCCCGATTACGGTCCAAAATGGCGGACCTAAGACCTGAGCCAAGTCTCAAGACAATAATCTGGAACTTTCAGCGTCAGACGCTGGAATGTTCCCCGAGTCCGTACCCTGCGTTTGGATGGAATATTATGACGCGCGATCTCGGGTTTTCGGAACTGTGTTTCGCGCTTAGGAAGCGATTTTTTGCTTTGCCCTGCTCGGCCCGCATTTCTTCTCTATATTTTTTATTTGTTCGGCTGCTGCCCGAATCGGTGCGGAGATAGCCAAACCCTGGGCGGTGTCAGTCACTTGGTGCGTTCGACTTGTTTTCTGGCCTGTACTGGTACTCGAGTTCGTTATGGTCGTCCTTCAGGTACTGCGGCGCTTTCGAAGGCGGGCGCATCTATGGCTGAACCCGTCTTCGTTCGATCCACGGAATCACACTCTTTTCTCTGGTTCTTTCTCGACTTTGATGGTCTTGTCCGTGGGGATGGAAACCATTAGCTTCGCACACACCCTGCTTTGAACGGGTCGTCCTTCTAATATCCTGATCGGATGAGCCCTCCCCTGTTTCCTTCTGATTCTAGCGCCCTTTGCTCACTTATGAATTCAAGCAGATCCCCCCCGCTCTTCTCCGCAACATGGGGGCGTTCGTGTTTGCCGGCCCCCTCCTGGGCCTGGGGGGTCCCCGGCTTAATGGAAGCCCCTATTTTCGGGATATTTCCTCTCGGGACGCGACAGGCAGGTAGTGTTCGCCTGGTTCCTGATCTCTTCTCACTTTTCCGCCCCCGCGGATTGTCGATTCGCGCTTTTTACCTCCGTTTCATCCGGTGGTCTCGACCTAATGGAATGATAACCCCAACGGCGAAGCCGTTTGCTGGCCTTCCTTTGCGGCGGTGGAGGTTGCAGCTTTTTTTGCGAGCTTTTTAACCCTTCCTTCACCTGACATGTACCATTTAGCGGGCACGCTTCCGCATACATATGCCGCACCTTCTGCTGCCTATTTGTCACTCGGGGCGCTGCGCTGGATGCGCAGTCGCCGCGCCGCTGCTTTTCCGGTGTCGACATATGGCAGCCGAGTTCCTTTTCCAGCTTTGTGAGGCTGGCCCTTGGCCCCCCACCCGCCGCCCGTTTTGAATTTTCTTTGTCCCCGTTTTTTTGAGCTTCTCGGCCGGTTTGCAGAGAAACTCTTGAAAACGACATCAAAGTTTATTTAGAAGACCCTTTCTGCAATGGGAGATTTCCCACTCCCCCATTCTATTGCCGCTCTGGCCGGCATGATTATATCCTTTTTGTGTCGCTTTCCTCCCGGTCCTCGCCGTCCGAACGCTTCTTCCTGACCCGCAGCGGCGGCCGTACAGCCACAAATTTAACAGGCATAAGCATATTACTTCTTCCACCTTTCGCACCCTCCTCAAAGAGCTACTTGACTCCCCCTTCTTCGCAGATCGTGATCACCGCGCGCCGCTTCTCATCGACGTGCAGACGCGCTCCCCCCTTTGCCCTCCTCCATATGATCTTCACTACCGATCGCGAGACGCCCAGGTGTTTGCCAATTTCGCCATTGCGCTTCTTTCCCCCCCAAGAGATAGATCTTATAGTTGATTGTTGTTTGAGAGATCTCTTTCTTTCTCAAGGCTAGATTTACCTTTTTTTAATTTCTTCCATATCTTATCCCTAGACCCGGCACGCTAGCCCGTTTCTGTTCTTTTTCCTCCCATTGTATCGCGTTAACCGAAGATGAGAATAGACGGGTGGGTTTTTTGCTAGGGCGGATTGCGTTTTTGCCCCCCGATCCCCCTTCGTGAGGAGTATTGTTATGATTACTTTTGAGGTACCTTCTCCTTGGGGTTATCTACCTTTGGTTCATTAGGATTTGTGCCTAGTTTCGTCCAGAGAAACCACTCTTAAGGACTTGCGCCAAGGTGGAGGTTGAGGGGGAGTGTCTATCCCAATTGAAAGGTCTTGCTTTCGTATTCTTTTAGATGGAGTTTCATTTTTTGTTTCTGAGAGAACCCTGTTCCTAAGGGAAGCGTCCCCCCACGTTGCCCCCCAATCTCCTTGGCTTGGTGTGGTTGGGCACCAAGTGACCAGGTGGCCAGCAGAGCCAACAGGCTGAGCGTGGGACACAGTAGAAGCGGATGCCATCGTTTTCTATCCCCCCAGGCACAGAAAAGCTGCGGGGCGGCCGCCTTAAATCCCCTTTTCTCCCGAGATGCCGAGGCGCGGTTCTTCTTTCAGTCCCTCTTTGTTGAGCGGCAGCTTGCCCTCTCGACACTTTTTTTCCGCTGCCTTTCCTTTGCTGAAAGACCCCCGCAAACTTGCTGGCCGCCCGCCGCCGGCCTTCCAATTTTTGCCGACGGCTGGGTGATGCAGGAAAGGATTGTTTCCGAGAAGCTCTCAACACTTTCTCCGCTCTTAGAACCTAAGCGCAGTTTCTTTTTCCGGGCTATATGTCTCGGCGAACCCCGCCTGGCTCGTTTCCCGCGCCCGCCGGCTTCAATAATGAGCGGCAGATTTGCTCCATTACTCGGGGGCAGAAAAACACGCCTCGCTCTTTTTTTCTTCTCTCCTTCTTCTTGCGGCTTGATTATTTCGGCTTCCCGACGACATTTCGTCCTTCCTCCGGCAGATTGCAGTTGAAGAGGCTTTTCGATCAGGATATGCGCGGCGGCCCATTCCAATCCATTTTGTTGAGCAAGAAGTGGTTTCGCCCCAGGGAAAGAGGCCACTTTTTTTTTTGCATTTCTCAGTTTCGTGTATTCCTTGCGCATGTTCTTCTCTTGATCCCCAGATTTTGAACGCAGCATTGTACAGTCCTGCTCATGCCGAAGTTAGTACCCCCCCCGTCCATTTTCTAGCTTTTCACCGCGCAAGGAGAAGCAAAGCATTCAGCTTTTTTCTCTTACCCCCTCGGATCCCCAGATCATCTTGATAACTCTGCGCGGGCCGAGCATGCCAGCAAAAGTTGGTCGAATGCGAATAAAAAGTTCTCTTCCCCCCTGAGATAGCGACCATTCTTTAGGATAGCCTTCTTTCTCACTTCCTTTTAAGTTCCCTTTTTTCTTTATTTCCCATTCCCGAATTGTTGTTATCTTAGAGTTTAATGTTTTTAGCCATTTTGATTCGCAGTATCAGACTAGTCATCTTTTGGTTCCCTGTTTCCCATTGATATCGTCCCTTTTTATTGAGGGCATGAGCAATCGCTTGACAGGCGCCCCTCTCTCCTTCTCTGCGAGATGGAAGAAAGCAATTCCCTCATTTCACTCCCGACCTCGCTCAATCCACTTTCGCGTTTCAGGCGATGTATATAAGCTCCTTACTTCTTGCGTGCTCACGTGAGTATTGCTTCGTTCCTCACTCACCAAATGTAAGAGAACTCGGTGCTGTCTGAGCTGGACTCTGTGCTCCTAGCTAATTCCCGTTACCCTCCTACCGGCAAATCTTTTGGTTTACTTTGCCTGTAAGTATTTTGCATAGTTGTTTTTTGAAGATTGTTGTGCTGTATTCCTATATCTGCGAGCATGTGCGTCTTTAAGACTCTGCCCTCCCGGGCAAGTTCTTAAAGTTCTCGTTTTCTCCTGTTGAGAGCCTCACACTCACATGGTCGCGTCTAAGACTGCCCTCTAGATTTTTTCAATTCGTCCTTTTTCGCGCAGAAAGGCAGTGGTACACACAAACCCCCCTCGGTCTTTTATGCGGTGTTTCCTCCCTTAGATGTTGCGATCCGGAGCTTTTTTTTGGAGCCTGCGCTTACCTTATTTCCACCTCGCACCTTGGAGACCCGTGCCTCGTCTTTTTCCACCCCCAAAGGAGGCGAATTTAATGTCCTGTCCCCTCCTCTTCCCCCTCGGCACTTCGACCCCTTTTGACGCTAAGAGGAGCCCATAACTAGCGTAAGGCGCTATGTCTCGGGCAGCGGTTAACAAGCTCACCCCTTTTGCGCTTTCTCTTGACACCATGTACCATTTCCGTGCTCGCGACTCTCTACCCCGCCTAACGATGGTACTCTTTTCAGCGCTTCCGATATGATCCTCAGTCCGCGCGGGTGTTATTTTTTGTCGCCCTTACGCTCCCCATAGCCCGTCCCCTTGCTGAAGCCGAAGGAGGACCTCTATGAACGGCGGATTCGAATTTCTTGTCTACATTTTCCATCCCCGCCTAGGAGGAGAGAAGAAGACTGGATTCTCCCCCATTCGTGGACATCGTCCCTTTTTTGTGAGAATGAGGCCTAAGCGCAGCCCCGACTCCCTCCTGACCCAAGGAAGAAAACTTTTAGGTCCTTTTCGCCACTAAGTCGAACCGGTATGATCCATAAGATCCGCCAATATTCCCCCCCGTGAAAACTTCCTGAAAACTCCGCCTTTTTCCGTGGTTTTAAAATTTTTCATCCTTTTCCTCCATTTTACTCCGCGGCTTGTCCAAGCTACCCTAGCGCGACCGGCTGGTTCTCGAAGCTCGTTCTTTCATTTGCGATTATTGTAGGCCTTGGAACCAACCCTCCCCTTCCTACAAACCCCATTAGCTAGTTTTTTTTTTAACGGCATCGCGTCTTGCTTAAAGCCGTCCAGATGGCGACCGCTCCAAAGGCGGCATAACGTTTTTCTTCCTCTGTCTGTTTTTGACCGTCCCCGTTCGTTCAAACAGGCTGTTTCCACCTCCCAGTGCTCCAGAAATATGGAGAATCCCTCCGAAATTGGGAAATTCTCTACCTCCAGTGATAGGCAGCCATTCGCCCCCCCTTGTTTTAAAATTGACGTCTTTCATTCCCCAAGTATGGTGAAGCAGAATTCCCCAGAAGTGCAGTTTGATCTAAATCCTTTCCTACCGCGACATATGTTCCTTTTCCCACCTTAGAATTAATCGGGTTTTCTCCCAGCTCTCCTCCAATCACAGAAATCCCCAACTCTTTAGAGATTTTCTACTTTTCGTCGGTCTGAGCAACAAGTTCCTCGATTCGGCGATTCCCCTTCCCCCCCATTTCACTGATTCGGGCAACTCCGCCTTTCTGGGAGGA
>Ga0179591_1362749_pt1 | contig 12178 bp, 7 predicted proteins | sample CZOMad2_1_08_16f_FD_182891 | JGI IMG/M metagenome (GOLD analysis project Ga0179591, IMG submission 182891) | Vadose zone soil fungal communities from Angelo Coast Range Reserve, California, USA - CZOMad2_1_08_16fungal (PacBio error correction) | ecosystem: Environmental > Terrestrial > Soil >... | reverse complement strand
ACGGTCTATCCATCCATGATCTGTTCCTCTTAACCCTAACGACCTCCCTACTCTTTGCCACGTCATCCCCCGAACTCCTGGCTCCTAGATATTGACTTGACTTTGCCGCGATGACGGCCTCATCCCCCCATTTAGGTTGAGAGACTTTCATACCCTCTCATCTTCTCTTCTTAGTAGAAACCCGACCAGATGTTTTGATCTTGGCCACTCCTAGTCGATATAGTCTCCCACCTTCATATAGCTCTAGGCAGTGCTTCCTCCATTAGTGTCGCGATCTGAGCGCCGTTTCCCGCCCAGAGTCTTGACCCGGTTCGTGCACAGCTCTTATTTTCTCAATTTTAAATCTCCCGCGTATCGAGCCCGACGACCCATCGCGCGCTCATTAGTGGCGGCAATCTTCCTTAATATACCCTCCTGCCGGCCGACTCTCCAATGCTTTCCGACGCGCTTTCATGAGGTTCGACCCCCCTCGTTACCCCGAGATTTGACGCCCGTTTACTTTTGAGGTTGAGCTATGCGCCTCGCCTCTGATCACTTTCAATGACACCCAGCCCTCTTTTCTCCCTTATGGAACCGGCTGATCCTTCTGAGTTCTTCCTCGAGCAGTTTGCCATTTTTCGCTATCTTTTCTCGAGACGGCTCCATTCGTGGGCCTTCGCCTTGATTGCTCTCTATTTCGATGTCTGAGGTTCACCTTGTCGCCCCCCCACTCACCAACTCTTAGCTTTCAAACCCACCTGTCGGAATGACCGATCTATTGCCGTTAAGTCGACTCACCTTTGACCTACCTTCTCCCTCCCTCTAGCGTCTACGCAATCGATAGCATAAAAGTATATCTTTTTAGTAGGCTGTCTCGTTCCATTATATATTATTCCTACCTCTTTTTTTTCTCTTGCTAGAGCCCTCAGTCCACCCGTCTCTCAGAGAACCCACCATCTCATACGGGGAGGCTTCTGTCTCTTATCCATCGGAGAGACTTCTTTGGGTATTTCTATTAGCGTGGGCCATATTTGACGTGACGTTTTCTCGCCAACGCAACCGTATAGAGGCCGTTCTTACCCCTCAATGTCCTCTTGGCCACCCTCTACCACCTGTTTCCCCGGGTTTTTCTCCAATTGGCCATCTCCAACGTCGGGCCAACTAGCTCGTTCTCAGGAGCCGTGCCGTCCCCAGATTATGAATTTGCTCGCTACTGGATAGCGAATCCTTTTTTTTATCGCCCCCGCGCATGCCGAGTCTTCTCCCCTAACTCTGCCTCCAGTAGCAAGAAGGCGGCCCTCCGGATCCTCACCCCTCGTATCGAATTTTCTCAGTTCCTTCTCGGCCCCTTAACCTCTGGAAATCAGTATGAGTTCGCTCGCGTACAACATTATCGAGCCTCAAGGAGTGATAACTTTCTTTCTCCTTTCCAGCCCCACCCCGTCGCGCTTTTCGCGTGTTCACCTGTCACTCTTTGGGACTCTCGGCCTCTGCGCTTCCTCCTTCCCTGTGAACTGAAAATTGTCTCAACCTTCATGTGAAACGGCTTGCTATGATTCAACGTTCAACCCCCTCAAGGATCTCCCCCCGAGATGGATTCCCTCTCTTATGAACGCATTCGAGCCCTCAACTTCTCCTCCTCTAGCGAGCTCAAGGCAACATAAACGGTCCCTGTGAGGAGGAGCAGTCATCTCTTGTGTTCCGACTAGAGTCCCTTCCTGCTTTTGGCCGCTCTCACTTTTTTTCTTGCTTCCCCAAGTCGACGTCAGCTTTGAATGATACAAAGGTCGAGGTTTATCTCTCCTCCTAGCCGACCGGTATTTCTTTTCGGCGAACTTGTCCCTTCCTTCTCGTCCAGACCCCCTGCGAGCTTTCTCTGCAGTATTCAAACGTCACGTAGACTTTATCTGATCAAGCTAGCAAGGTTCGACCTTCCTCTCTTCAGCAGAAGCTCTCCGACCGGCAGGAATTTTTGAAAGGACGGTGACGCCGCAGGCCTTTCTTTTTAGCTTTCTCCACCCTATTCAGCCGCTTTGTTCCGATCAGCCCAGAGGTGGCCGGTCCTCTTCCCCTCAGCGAGAGTGTTTGACTCCTCCGCTTCTCCGTGCTTCGCTTTGGCCAGCCCCAAGTTACGCGCGACGAGATCGTCGGGCAGTGTCTTTCCCCCCTCAAACTCCAAGCCAGTAACAGGAGGTTGATGCAGCTTACCGGATTTGCGATAACCCGCGAGAGTCATCTTTCAAAGTCCCGAGGTGTGGGACTTCCCCTATTCTTTCCCCCCTCGCCAAGAGGAGCTTTCGGGCCAGTAATATTGAACCTCCCTGGTAGCAGCTTTTTCAGGTCCTTTACTGATCTCAGATTTCCGGAACCCGATCTCCTCCCATGTATCACTGTCTCAGGCGTTCGCGAATTCACTCCGCCTTCTCTCAGTGTAGAGAGCGTTTGGGTGCCTCTCTCCTTTTTCGGTTCTATGACCCTGTAGTGACAACCCTGTTGACGATCCAATTTGACCTATCTCCTCTTGGCGGCCGTGCGTCCGTGACCTTCCCTAACTTTTTTCTTCTTTTCTTTAAGCGTTTCATCGCGATGGGCTCTTTTCTACTGCTTTTCGGTGAGCGGTGCGCGGCGTTAGACAAGTCCTTTCCTACAAGTCCATGCCTTCTCGACGGGAGGTTGTTTGCCCCTTCCTTTTCTAAGAGGGCTATTCGACGATCTGTTCTCCTTCTGGGCCGACTTCCTCTACCCCTTTCTTGATAGTCCCCCCTCCTGAGACGACCTATCGACGTCAGAGGTTAACGATTCTTTTCTCGCTTCTTTCCAGATCCGCGTCGGTGGCCCCTCGTGAGATTTGACGAGCTCATTCCCCCTTACCTTCCCCCAAATGAGCCGCACGTTTTGTCTTTTTGTTTTCTCCGGTGATTTTCTGACGTCTCTCATACCCCTCCGGCTATTATCTGAGGCGAGGCCACCTTCTCGACTGAGACGTGACTAAACACTCGCCTCTCCGCCGCACCGTGTCGAGCAGTCGACTGAAATTCTCGGCTCGCTGCTGACACGATTTCCTTGCTGGCGCGTGCCGTGCTAGGAAGACTCTTATTTTTTCGACGATCATGCGCCGGTTTTATTCTCATTCCCTGGATTGATGGTCCGTCCTTCTATAGGCTTACCCGGGAACCCCAATTTTTGCGGATCCGCGACTCAAGTGCTTCACGTTTCCCTAGTTCCTTTTTGTGTCGAATCCGCTGTTTCGGTCTTCGTTTTTGGGTTGACGAATTCAGCGTCCTATTCTCTTCTTCGGCTGGATCAATGAAAAGCTTCGGTGGAGGTTTCTCTTCTCTAGTCTTTTTGGGACGCGGTCCTTAGACGCTTTTTCTTCTCTACCCTTCCCTCTATTTCTACCTTTTCTTTAATTTTTTGTTGGTTGAGAGAGATCATGGACAGCCCCTCTTCTCCCTCCCTCCCTTCGAAACCAAGTCCTTCACAATTCAAAATCCTCGCTGCTCTCCGCACCGCTCCTCGTGTCAGTAAAAAAATGCTGGGGGTTGAAAAGGGCGTGGCCACCCTGTGCCCAGAGAGAACTAGGCTCCTTCTCTTCTCTCCAACCCAACCCTTCTCGACCCCGAGATAGAGCGGCTCCCGAGACCAAGTCTCCTTAATCTTAGCGACAGACGGCCGTCCATCCTTTCGTTCAGAGATTCTTAACGGCTTGCCTTCTCCCTTACCGAGGAAGCCTATCTTATCCCCGCTAAAGTCTTTTACTATTACCCAGCGGTCTGATTTTACCCTCTCTTCCAGTACTGTACGCTTTAGCTCTACTCCTGTTTCTCGGTCGCCCGTCGTCCGTCAACGCCTTGCAGATTCGTCCTAGCGCCGGCTTATCTGCGACTTCGCTGCCAGTCCCTTATACAACCCTCCCCGACCGTGAGGCTCATTTGGTCGTATAGTGGAGTAGCTTTTTCCTCGACGACCCTCGCCACTCTTTCTCCTTCTCCCTTAACCCCGATCCAAGCCCAGATTGAGCTCTGTTTTTGTATTCTCATAGCCATCCCGTGATCCGGTGAAGTTTTGATTTACTGTTGCCCCCTCTCCCGGCAACCAGATGTCTATCTCTTCTAACTTACCCCTTCCAGATCTCCTAGCATTTGTACGTCCATTCAGAGAATCCCCCCCGTTTCACGATCCCTCAAGACCGCCTCCCATCGCTTTTCCTTACTACCCTAGATTAACGCAAGAACCAGTGGACTTCCCTTGACCCACGGCCTCCCTCTTCTCGCGCAATTTTCTTCTGAAGATTCTTCCAACGAACCGACTCCTAGACTTCCTCCGGCACGTGGACTCGCTCAGGACACCCTGTCGCGACCTTCAGCGCCTGCTTTTCTTTCAGCGACCCCTCTACACTTCCCTTTGCTGTTTTATCCACCCTTTTACTCGGCGCGATGACTGGAAGTTCGACAAGCGCTCCCCATCTGGTCCCTCTTCCCGTCGAAGAACACGAGATTCTTTTATCTTTTTTTCTACCCTCCCTTAACGACACCCTCACACTAGTTCCTAGGGCATAGAGAGCCTTCGACGGGGTCCGACTCCTTTAACATTGCATGCTGGCCTTTGTCTTATCCCAACCTCCCCGCCTTTTTTCTTTTCCCCCCCGAAGAAGATTTCCTTCAAAGGGTGAGCGAAGCTGCGACGATCTCTATTCTTCCCCCTTATTTCGCATGAAGGCCAAACCCCTTTTTGCTTCAGCGCGCGGCCCCCGAAGGCAGTGGTTTTGCTGGTTCACGACGCGACCTCTTTCATGTCTACCGTGAATTCGCCCCCGGTCACTTCCGTCCTCCGCCTGCTAGTATTTCAGCTCCTCCTTCATTTCTGTGATCATAAGAATTTCAGTTTTCTACCCTGCCGTTTCCTTTCCCTCCTTTTTCGAGCTTTATCTCTCCCCTTACTAAAGCCTCGCTATTCCTTTATCGACCTCCAAGACTACCCACCTTTTCTTTGAATCGTTTAATCAAGTGGGTAAGATCCTCTTTCTTCAGCTTCCTCTCAGTCCGGCCTCGAACCAGCGGTTTCTATTTATGAGCTCCAGAGTCCTTTTTCTCCACGCGCCGATTTCTCCCGTTCAGTTGTATCATAGGACTATTCGACATCATAACTATTTTTCAAGCCGGGACACAGTATCTTCTCTCGACCCTCCCCTAATCGGCTGCCCCGCCTATCTCTTCTGAGAACAAGGGTCGTCACCTCCCCCTTCACAGCAACGCTCTGTATTCAGTTTAGAACTACCTCAGAGAGAGCGCATTTTCTTCCTTAAAGATAAGTGTTCCTCCCTCCCAGTCTCCCAATGTGAGCTGCGTGCCTCGCGTTCCTAGTACGTCCCTGGTTTACCGCCGAGCCGCCCGTAACTCGTCCCTAATTCGTCCAGCGCAGGCGCCCTCTCTCTGCCATTCTTTTCTCTCTCTCACTGAGCCGATCCCCTGAATTCTCGCCACGATTGCTGCCTTTATCCCCTACTAGAGCTATCTTGCTCCTTCTGCTCTTCCCTCTCCCTAGACGAGTACGTTCCGTATATGAGGATTTTATTGTTCCGACCCAACTCTTCTAGGTTATGTTTCCCCGCCCAGCGTGAGGAAGACGTCTATTCTTTCTTTCCCCTCTGCGACAGTCCCCCCATCCATACTCTGCGACTGAGCTCATCCCCTCCCTCCCGACCAAGTGATATTTGTCTTCCGTAGGATAGTACGACACTGATCCCCCCCCTTGACCCTTTCTAAATCTTGGGGTTTGTTGAGATAGTAATCCTCTTTTCCCTAAAGAGATCCGCTACCAACTTACGGTTTGATTTCGAGGGTCTTCAATAGCCGCTTTGATCTCTTACGACGTCTTTCTGGAACTGAAAGATCGCCTCTCCTCTAACCCCCCCAGGTTTTCGACCATCGAGTTGTAGGCTCGACAGCTCAATACTACGCGTCTAAACGCTGAGTTTTCATAGGCGGCGTCCCTAAACATAAATATTTATCAACAGGCTCCCGCTCACATTTTCTTCTCTCCCTCGATTGTCGCTTACTACCTTCTTAGAAGCTTCGCAGTCTCTTCCCTACGAGGAGCTCGCCGCGTACTACCCCTTCTTCCTGGTAAGGTTAGGGATAGAGCACGCCTTTCTCCCCTCCCTCTCGAGCCGGCACACACGAGTATCCTCCAGGAAATGGGATGTTGAGCTTCCGTCCCTCTTCAGCCTGCGGTCCCTCACCCCAAAGGAATATCGGTTTGCGGTTCTTGCGCTCCCTCTCTTTTCAGATACCTAATCCGCTCGTCTTTTGCCATCTTGCTAGCCGAGTCACGTTACGGGCTCACTTTCTTCCCTCCGACTTATTTTCGGCATGTCGACAGATCTCCTCTGAGTTCCGCATACCCGGGCCCTCTTCATTATAGTGGCCTGACTTCGACGAGCACTCGATCTTCTTATCTCACCCGCGCGGTCGATTTCCGTATCTCTCTTTGCACGGCTTTCCCCCATCCTTGGATAGACCCCTCCCCTTTCTTCCCCTTCTTTCCAGATTAGTCGTGCAGTCGTCCGAGAAGTGATGCCGACTATCGACTGTCTATTTCATCTCTCGCCTTAGCGCTATGACGTGCCGGTAGACCCCGGCATTTAGAGCGCTTCTATTCAACTCGCAAGCTTTTCGAATAAGATCTTAACTACTGCCCGTAGTTTGGAATGTCCCGGTTTCGAATTCACATCTCCTCCCGGACTCAGTTCTCTCTTCCCCTCTTGTACTCCCCCGATCGCCACTTGCTTTGTAAGAGCTCCCTTACCGCCCCAGTTGTATTCCTTTCTTAGCGTAGAAGAGTGTTTTTCCGCCCCTCACGATACCTTCGCTACGACGGCTTTCGCCTACGATCAGAGTAGGGACTTTTATGACCCTCCCCCCTCCCCCAACCCACACGAGGTCTTTACTATATTAACCTTCGGCTCGAGCAGATTCCTTGTCAACCGTTTGATTTTTGGCATCCCCGACTCTCCCCCATAACGAAGCCCGTCTAGTCGTTAGCCTTCCAGTCGTTAATATGCTTTGCTCTCCTAAGTCTTGCTGTCTAAGTACCGATCTAGCAGCCCGAACTGCATTCTTCGCCAGGATATACCCGAAATACTCAGCTGCATTCTCTATCAGGGTAACCTTCTCCAAGTGACATCGGGTTAATTTCTCCGCATGTGGGATTTGAGACCCCCCGGGCTTCTCCAGCCCCTTGTCCGATCGCCATAGCGGTAGTTGTCCCTGGTGAACCGTTTCTTTCTCTCAGTCCCTGGATTGGATCCCTCGCGTTATCGATGGCGCTTTCTGTTGCTCGTCTCGTTATTTACCCGGAAGGGTCTACAAGGCCGATCTCACTTCTCGTGTCTCTTCGGCGCCTGTCTCGATCGACGATCTGGTTTGTTCCGATATTTTCCGCACTCTTCGTCACCCCCCCCCCCTAAGTGATCGAACAGTACTCTTTTTGAATCTCGAGCTCTTCTTCTTCCCTCCTAATCGTTTTTACGCCTGCGCGTGCTTGGAGACTGTTTAGATCTGACGATCTCCTGCCTTCTCCTTCCCCCCTGAGACTCCGGGCCCGGAGGTTGTTTAGAGGTTGTGCTGCCCCATGGTCCTCTCTTAGCAAGCGCTTTTCTTCCCTAGAGAAGGCCCGGCCCCCAATCCCTCCACTCGCCCCTCCCCCCCTCACTTCTGAAGCCGTTCGACTAAATCTTTTCTTCGACAGACTGGCTAGCTCTGAACCCCCCTATTCAGAGCTTTTTTCTCGTGCTTCTCTTCCTCGTCCCTCTATTAGTGCGGTCGCGAGATCAGTAGTTGCCGTTTCAGTATCCTGCTCGGCCTTTTATCTCTCCCTGAACCTGCAACCCTCGCGGATGCCGCTCTAATTTCGTTCGTGACGAGGGTGGGGTGCGTCGCTAACTGACCTCCCTTTCCTTCGGTTCTTTCTTCCTTTCCGATACGAGGATCGTTGTTCGGTCTTCTGCAGGGTTTCGTGCCGGGTGAGATTTCCCCCTCGCTGTGTGACTTCGACGGTGGGTTCTGCAGCCCTTTTTAGTTCACGTCTGTTTGTAGAATCTATTTCAAGACCAACGCGTCTTACTTCCGCGGTTCCCAACCACGTCTGAGGACGCCTCCCCCGCAACCTCCGTCCTCTACCCTTGTCATAAAACGCAGTCTCGTCGCCGTCAGTTCCGCTTCAATCTCCCGGCGCGTCTCTGAGATTTTCAACGCCCTTTCTCGTGAAGACTTCCCCCCGGGATCGCAAGTTTTTTCCTCTGCGGAAGAATTCCTCAGTCCTCTCTACCTCGCTTAACTTTTTCAGGGCACGGACCCCACTCCTTCCTCCTCTACGAGCCTCAACCGTACTTTGACCTCGCTGTCGCTATCCTTTCTCTCTTCCTCTCACCTCTCTGCTCGGCCAATTCGTCCGCGCCTCTGAGGTTGGTCCGACCTGCTTCTTTTAATTCGCCCTTTGGCTGTATCTTATTCCGTCCCCAACCTCCAAGACTTAGCGGAGGATCATTGCCGTTAGGGCATTGTTCTCTTTTCCCTCTTCGACCCGTCGCCTCGCCTCTTTCCCCCCCACGCGGCGCCTTCCAAGACCCTGCTCGCCCTTCTCTTTGTTCATTCGTCATCGCTCTCCGTTATTTCTAAGAAGTTCGCCACGGCGGCCCTCCCATCTTCGTCGAAGTGCCCCTCTTCAGCCCTTCCTCCCGTCAACGATGTCTTAGAGCGCCTTGTTCGACTTTCAGTCTCATAAAAAGCCTCCCCCCCCCCAGCAATCCGTTCCCGTGGAAGAACGCGCCTTTAATCCAATACTCACGAGTCTCCCCGGTCCCTGTCACTTCCCCTTCCTGCTCTTCTCGGCTCATGCCTTGCTTACACGTCCCCTCCTCGAGCCACCACCCTCCCCTTTTACAGTTGGAATCCAGACCTCGAGACAACCTCGACGGGTATAGAGTCTAAGCGAACTATAGTGCTGGCCCTCGGGGCACGCGCGAGGCAATTTCTTTCGGCGGACCAAGTTTCCACAAGGTTCTCCCAATACTGGAAAGCACGCGCCCCTCGTTTCTAGCTCAAATACCCGGACCCCTATGATCGCGGCTTTCGCCCGGATTTCCCCCATCCCTCAATGTTGATGCGTGTCGTGTCGTCCATCCCTCTGATAGTAGAGAACAAGGTCTTCCCCTGTCAGAGTAGCTGAGTATCGCTTCCCCAAAAATCTTATGGATGGCCGCAATACCCTTATGGCCGTTATTTGATCTGACATACGTTTATATTTTACACAGGGTAACCCTCCTCTCGACTTGTCTTTGAGTGTAGCCGTGCCTTTCGTACCTACATGTTGGCTCTCTCGTCTTACTCGCATATCCTTGACCCCAAATTGAATTTAATGCCTCGATGCTATCGAGCGACCTAGACAGGTCCTCATCATTCAAGCATAGATTACGGTCATCCAAGACTAACTCGGGCCTTCTTAAAGTCTGTCTAGAGACGCTGGTGAGAAGGCAAGCGTCTAGGACATCCCGAGAGGAGCGTTTTTATTCTATTCAGTATGTAGTCTTGCCGAGAAGATAGCGCCTCTTCTTTCTTTTTGTTTATTCTTTCTCTTTTGGTGTTTCACTCCTTCATCAGTAGAATAGACTATCGTTGTTCAGCACTAGGAACACGCCTACCTATCCGCTGCGGGCCCCGTCTCTCGCTCCCAGGGTGTGTACACCCACCCCGGAGCCGCATAGCACGAGTATAGGTCGACGCGACTCGACTCTCATCCGGTCTCCGGAAGTCTCTCATGAAATATCTTTTTAAGCGACTCCTGAACCTAGAGTCCGTATCGTTCCATAGTCCCCCTCCAGCAGTTAGCAGCGCTCTCTCCGGCGGATCCCCATTGACACTCTTCGATCTTGTGCAAAGCCGTAGCAGGGGTATAACACCGGAGCGGCGCGGCATGCTTCTTTTGAGAAAATGTTCGTGTCGTACTATCGGCTATAGTTGTATGAGATTGCCGCCTGTCCTTCAAAAACGGGTACTTCTTCGCACAACGTTACGAGGGTTACAGCGATCCGATCATTGACAGTGAAGTTCTCGCGAGCGCTTCCAGAGATATCCGAGGAGCCCCCCCCGCGACTTTCCTGAGGGCTTAGGCAGATATCTATTTTAATCCACTCGTTGTTTTGTTCTCGAGATCTCCTGTCCCCCACTGACGAGCCGCGAACCATCTATCCTGGGAGCGCTCTACGTAGCTCGGACTTCTGAGATCGGGTCTTTTTCCGTGCTCGTCACGCAACGACTCTCGTATCCTCGACCCCCCGCCTGAAAGTCGGTACTCGAAGTCGAGGGGTGGACGACAAGAGGAAATATCCCCCACCTCACGAAAAGTTTAGTCCGGATCAGCGAACCAGTGTAACCGAAATCTAGTTCATGAAGCGAGGCTCTCGCGATAGGTGTCGAGCCCCCCTCCGCCTGATCTGCGCCGACTGAGCTCGATCGAGCCTTTTTCCCCCCGGCGCGCTTCGCCCGTACTCTTTTTCGGGCTGCTGGGTTCGAAAGAGTCCTCAGAGATCTGCCCCACCCTCTGGTCTCAGGAGGACTGCTGATGAGCGTGCAGCCTCGCGCTCGATTTGCGCCGAATACGTTTCGTAGCGCTTCCTTTAGAGGCACGGCTTTAACAGATAGGTTTACTCCCGGTCTCTTCCTTATACGTCCTCTTCCCGGCTTGCTGATGTTCTATGTCGATACGTCGCATTTTTTCTTTATTCCGCAGATTCAGTCGCAGCCCTTGGGGAACGGGGATACGCCCTCTCAAGTCATAGCGCCCGAGCTGGTCGAAGAAGGGCGTCCCGATTAGGGAACTGAGTACTCCCCGACTTTCAGGCCACGTCAACGGGTCGACTCGTCTTGTGCCGCGGAGCGCGCGCTGGCGTCCCGATGTCTAGGCGCCGCCACTCTGACGGCAGGTTTTCTGAAAACGGCCAGGCGGTGTGGGTCACCTCCGCGGGGACCTCAGGCGATTCCTCGACGAGGCGTAGCGTGAATCCGGGGCTAAGGAACCCTCGACCTCCTTCAGGTCGCGTTCGCTATATACCAGCCAGCATGCGGTTACTCGCGCGTTACCGCCCCATATTGTTTTTGCGCTGCGGTACTGCTTGTCGACACGCGAATTTCGCCTTCGATCGCGTGGCCCCCACTCGCGTGCTCCTTCTCCCTTAACGACACGACCCAGCAACAGGAGGTTGGATGTATTAGGCCGGTACCGCTCTCATCGTGTATGGTGTTCCCCCCGATGATCCCGACACCGTCCCGATAGTGGGCGGACGAGGCAAGATGGTGGACTTTGGCCGACCTTTCGCGGCCGCTCCTCGATCGGCCCGAGCAGTGCGGGCGCGCTCCGCCGTCGCGTATCGGGGTGGCCTATCTCTTCCACGTGCCGTTTAAGGTTGCTCATGCTGTCTCCCGAAGCCTTGGCTTCCGCGCCGTCTCCCCATTTGTCCTCGCCAGTGGACGTCCCGGGACACCCCGACTTCGTGTCCCGTTCTCGGATGGGCGCTTTGCTCTCGGAGGTGATTCGCTTGTAGACAAGGTTTATATACCAGCGATGTGGGATTTCGTTCTCGCTACGTCCGTTTTTCCTTAGTCCAGCCTCTTCTGGGCTGCCGATGGGACATGTTCCCTATAGAAGCGGATCTATCCGAAGACCTGCCTTGGCCCGAGCAGAATCTGTGGACGGCCGAGGGGAGATTTTGGTAGACTAAATCCTCTAGCGCAATGAATCTGATATGAGCGCGTTTCTCAGGGTGCGACAAATGACGACTTCACACTCGCGCTGTCATGCGTCTCTCCACTCCGACCGAGCCGTCCGTATGCTGCCCTGAATCCCTTCATCCGTCGGAAGCTCACGCGGGCCCCGACTTCGGGGAGTGCGCTTGCTCGCGCCGCTCTTTTCTCCGATAGGCCTCACAAATAGCGGAGGCTTGTCAGGTCGTCGCAGCGAACCTTGGCGCGTTGCGCGAGTCGTTTTGAGACAGAAGGTCAATTCGTCCGCGACCTTCTTGCCTCGGCGTTTTTTGCCCGCTTCTCCCGGAGGATCGGCGTGGGTGCTTTTTCCCCTTTTTGCAGTCGTGCTCGTTGCGGGGGGCTCCTCGAAGTTAGTTTCTGGGCCCGCGGTGTCGCCGCTT
>Ga0179591_1356590_pt1 | contig 12178 bp, 21 predicted proteins | sample CZOMad2_1_08_16f_FD_182891 | JGI IMG/M metagenome (GOLD analysis project Ga0179591, IMG submission 182891) | Vadose zone soil fungal communities from Angelo Coast Range Reserve, California, USA - CZOMad2_1_08_16fungal (PacBio error correction) | ecosystem: Environmental > Terrestrial > Soil >... | reverse complement strand
CTTCTTTTTTTTTTTTCCCTCCCTTTTTTGAGTGTTTGAGGTCCTTTTCTTCTTCCAAGGATTGTATAGACAGATCTTTCTTTGCCCTTTTTTCTGATAAGAAAAAAAGCAGCGATTTTTTTTTCTCTGCCTTAGTTTTTTTCTTCCTCTTTTTTCCCCCTCCGGGAGAGCGTCATTTTTTGTTGGAGGACGGACTATAGCTTCCCCCCCCCCCTCCCCCTTTTTTTTATCTCAAATAGACAGTAGTTTTTACAACCGAAACCCCTTTTTTTTCTTTTCCCCCCCTCTTTTTCTTTTTTGGGGTTGGAAGAGATTTGCATTAGTAGCAAGGTCGTCGCGCTGGTTTTGCTTCTTTCGGTCGGGGAAAAACAAACCTTCAGCCGCACCGTCGTCCCTTTCTTCTTTCTTTCCCCTGGGTGAATTCCAGTGGTATAAAGAGTTTACGCTCATCCCTTTCCCTTTCCTCCCCTTTCCGAAAATTGTGGCGAGTTTTTTTTGGCCCCCCCCCCCCCTTCCCCTGTTTGAATAATTTCTCTTCTTTTTTTTCCCCCCCCAAACAAAATCGTTTAATTTGATTTTTGGACGCGGTCTTTTTCTTTCCCCCTGGGGAAAACAAAAAGAAGGTCCATACCCCCCCCCCCCCCCCTTTTTTCCGGTGTTGCGGTGCGTCCCCCCTTTTTTTTCTTTTTTTTTTTTCCCTTTTGTGGAGGTTCAACCGCAGGGTCATTCCAACCCCCCCCTTCTTTTTTCCCCCCCCCCCCCCCGGTTCCGTCGGCTTCGAAAGACACACTGAGCGTTGGCTCCTTTGCCTTTTTTTTTCCCCTTTTCCTGTGACCACGGACAATCGTCACCGGACGGGCTGGCCGATTTTCAACACCTTTTTTTCATTTGTGCTGAGTTTTCGCATGCAATCCATCCTGATGCGGGTGTCCTTTTTCTCCTTTCCCCGGATTCAAACAAAAATTTGGGTTGGCGTCGTCCCTCCCCCTTTTTTTCGGGGAGGTTGTTTTTTCCCTCCCCCTTTTTTTTTTTCCCTCCCCCGAAACCAATAGGTCGCAAGACGCCGAAGGCACCATCTCCGCTTTTTCCCTTCTCCCCTTCCCCCCTGGCGCTGTCAAACCAGTCGGAACACCTTCTGGTCCCCTTCCTTTTAGTCGCGGAGGAATAATTCCACCTCGTCCCCCCCCCCTTTTCTTCTTTTTTAAGTGAAAAGAGCGCTCTTCTTTCCTCCTGGATGAGTGATCAAGTCCCGGGCCCCCTTCCAGTCCTAGTGATAGTTAGGTAAATTGCTTGGCCCTTTTTCCCCCCTTTTTCCCGTGTTTCGAATTGATCACGGGTGCCACCCCAGGTCGGTTCTCAAGCTTATTAACAGGCTGAGACGGATTCTTTTGCCCTCCTTCCCCCCTCTTTGGAAATTGGCCTGCGAAAACGGCATTTTTTTCCCTCCTTTTCCCCCTGTGTTTTTTGCTGGAAACCTCGTCCCCCTTCCCTTCCCTTTTTTTCCTATTTTCGAAATTCCTTGTTTGAATTCCCCCCTTTTTTGTTGTGTTCTTCTCCGGAAAATTCAATCCGAACCCTTTCTCATTCTTTTTCCCTTTTTTTTTCATGTTGGTAAGAAAAAGCAACAAAACGGTTTTTTTCCCCTTTCCTCTCCTAGACTTGAAAGAAATGGAACTTTTTTTTCTCTCCCCCCCCGGGCGCACAAAAAAGGTATGTTATGTAAATCACTCTCTCCTACCCCTTCCCCCCCCCCCCCCCCCCCTTTTAGAAAATAAAAATTAAATTGGGTCAATTGCACCTCCTCTTTTCCTTGGGGCAAGAGAGGGATAAGGGACTGTTCCCCTCTTCCCCCCCCCCCCTCCCCCCCCCTTTGTTTTTCCCCACCCCCCCTTTTTCACCTGACAAAAAAGGAGCTTGGTCTCGTCCTTTGTCCTTTCCGCTACCCGCCCCATGAAGCAACTTTTCCCGCGTCCCTTCTCCCGGTTCTTTTTTTTTTTTTTTTCTTTTTTCTTTTTTCAAACCCCGCCACAATGGGCGTATCGATGCAACGGGCCTTTCCCCTGCTTTTTTCATATGGAGTTTTCATGATCTGATATTTCATGTAACCGTCCTCCTTTTTTGTTTTTTTTTTTTCCCCCCCTCTTTAGGTGGCCCGTTGGACAGCGAAGGACACGCCAAGTGGCGTTTTCCCCCCCCCCTCCTTTTTTTTTTCCCCCATCCCGGTGCGCAGACGGGGCGGGAGGTGGCTCTTTTTTCTTGGCTTCTCTTTCTCTTCTTCTTTTTCCAGTCCCAGCGCTTTTTCAGGGGGAATCGAAAGAGATTGTGTTCCCCCCTTTGCGGCTTTTTTTCGCTGGCAAAGAAGTTTTTTTCTCCCTTTTCTTCCCCCCCCTCCCCTAGCTTTCTTGGCAAATTGGAACAGATTTTAAGTGTTAATTCCCTCTTTCTTCCCCCAAACAGCCTTCGAGCAGCAAGTGTTTTTCTTTCTTCCTTTTCTTTTTTTTTTTTTTTTTGGTCTGTGTGTTAAAGGCCAATGGCTTTGACTTTTTCTCCCTCCCCCTTCTTTTCAGGACGTTGGGAGTGTGGCGTACCCCCCATTTCTTCCCCCCTTTTCTCTTCTTTTCTGGCATGGGCGGAGAAGCACACGGCTAAGTTTCCCCCCTTTTTTTGATCCCCCCAACAAGTTTTGCGAATCGGGAAACCCCTTTCTTCTTCTTTTGCAAACATCCAGTTAGCGGAACCCGGTCCTTTGTTCGCCACAAGGCCAATTTCAGATTTTTCCCCCTTTTCCCTTTTTTTTTCTTCTGGTATGGGCGCGACGATACCTTCCCTTCCCCCCTTTTTTTTTATCATCGCACAAGTGGGGGCGGAACAGCTATTCTCCTTTCTTCCCTTCCCCTTTCACTTTCCTTATAACCCCGGCTGGGTGGCAGAAGGCAGGTGCGCCGGGTCTTCTCTTCTTTCCCTTTCTCCGAAGAGAGCGTCCCTTCCCCCTTTTCTTCTTGCGTTGAGATCGACGTGGGACGTATTCTCCCCCCTTCCCCTCTTCTCCCTTGTTCCGAACGGGTGAAGAGAATGGTTAAGGAGCCCGACCTTTTTTCCTTTCCCTTCCCCCCCCCCTTCCTTCCCCCTTTTGGCCAATGGAAAACGGCGGACTTGTCGTTTTCTGTTTCCTGAGGACGACGGCCAAAAAAAGGTTGGTTTCTTCCCTTTCTTCCTTTTCTCTTTTTCCCTTTTCTTCCTAGCACATCATAGGAGGGGATGCATGGGCGCAAACTCAGCCCCCCTTCCCCCCTCCTTTTCGTATAGGGAAGAAGGAAGGTGGACGTGTCTTGCCTTTTTCCCCCTTCCCTTCCCTCTTTTTTCCCATATCAAGACGGTGTGTATTTTCTGCGGCCGGACGGCCTTTTCCCTGCTTTCCTTTTAACGTTTGTGAATGACCTGCGGGTGGAACCTCTCCCCCCTCCCCTTTTCTTTTTCTTTTCACCCCACAAATAAAGGGTGGCCGCAACCGGCCCCTCCCTTTTTCCCCCTTTCCCTCCAGTGACAGCCGCGCCAAAAAAATTTTCCCCTTTTCCTCCCCTTTTTCCCGCCGCGGAATGATTCAACAGTCTCTCCCTCTTTTCCGTCGGCACAATTTAGAAGGAGGAATGAAGGTTTTTCCCCCCCATTTTTTTTTCCCCCCCCTACGACAATAAGCTGGACGGTGATCGGCAAATCGCCCATGGCGACGGTGGCTTCCTTCCCCCCCCTTCCCCCGCGCAGAGAAAAAAGAGCCCGTCACTCCTTTTTTCTCCCCTTTTTGGTGAACGGCAATTAAATTAAGGGAACCGGTTCGGTTCCCTCTCTTCCCCCTGGCGTTTCGGCATGGAATTTCATTTTTGACGCGGAATCGTCCCCTTCCCTTTTCCCCCCTCCTTTTTCCCGGTTTTAAGAGTGTACCGCTTAGAGAACTCATCGTCCACCTTTTTTTCCCCTTCCTTTTTCCCTCTCACAGGGTAGATAGATGGGGAGTATACCTTTCTTTTCACCTTTTTCCTTTTTCCTTTCTCTCCTCCTCCTAAACGTTTTTATCTCTCTTTTTTCTTCCTCCTTTTTCCTTTTTTCTTTTTCCCCCTTTCGGAAAATCGAAAGATCTGTCTTTGGGGTAGCCCAATTTGAAAGGTGAAAGATTATACGCCCTCTTCTTTCCCTTTTCTTTTTTCCCAGGATGCCTTTCCTGCCTCCCCCCCCTTGGGTTCCTCGATTGAACCGTTAGAGGAAGCCGGTACACGCTTTTTCCCCCTTTTTTCTTTTTTTTCCATTGGTTGTGGAGTGTCCCTCCTTTTTTCTCCCCGAATTTCGGATAAAATCGGCCGTCGTCTTCCCCCTTTTTTCCCTTTGAGTGCAGTTACAATTTGGGAAAAAGTATCGCCCTTTTTCCCTCCATTTAGTAAGATGGATGGTTGGATATGTCTCCCCCTTCTTCCCCCCCAAACCCCTTTAAGAAGCAAAAGCAGCCATTTGTCCTCTTTTTTTTCCTTTTCTTTGTAGCCATATTGGCAGCTTTCAGGAGCACCAGGCCTTTGTTTTCCCCCTTTTGGTGCGATGATAGCCCCTTTCCCTCTTTTTTTTTTTTCAGCAGTAAATTTCGGTGTTAAAGCACCAATCTTTTTTGTTTCCCTCGGTCTTGCGTACGGTTCTTTCCTGCGTTAGGAGGTTTTTTTTTCTTCCCCCCCCCTTGATGGTGTGTTTTCAAACAACAGATTGACCTTTCCCCCCTTTCCCCTTCTCTTCCCAGTCCATTCAAAGCTGTGCCAGGGTCTTCCACCACCAGTTCTTTTTTCTCCCCCCCCTTCTCGTTTGAGAATGATACACGGGCCTTTTTTTTGTTTCCTGTTGAAACGGGCCAAATCGGAAAACGGACGGCTTGCGGATTTTTTCCCCCCCCCTTTCTTTGTTGTTTCAAAATACAGGCTGATGTTTTCTCCCTTCCCCTTTCCCCCCTTTTTTTCCCCTTTCTTTTAGCCCGGAGAACAAAAATTTGGTGGAGTCGTCCTCGAACGCCCTTCCTTTTTTCCCCTCCCCCCCCCTTTTTTTAATTTACGAAATCTCCCTTTTTTTTCCCCTTTTTCCCCCCCCCCGGCTGTGCCGGAAGAAAAGGACAATTTCGGGGCTTTTTTCTTTTCTTCCCCCGTCTTGAACAAAGGAGGAAGAAGAGTTCGCTCTTCCCCTCCCCCCTTCTGGATAAAAAGATTCTTTTCCCTTCCTCTTTTTTCTTCCTTCCCCTGCTGGATGAGGTTTTTTATCAGTAAAACGGCGAACCTTTTTTCTTCCCCCGCATTTAGTAAATGATGAAGGATTTTCCCATTTCCTCATCCCTGCTCGGATCTTTTCTCCCACTTTTTGGTGTAATTAAGAAAAAGGGAGGTAATCTTCCCCCGTCTTGGATGAACTGGGACCCCTATTTGTCTTTTCTTTTTTTTTCTTTTTTTTTTGCCTCCTTTTTTTTTTTTTTTTTTGTGTCAACTACTTTTTTTTTTTTCTTGCGCAACCGATTTTGCAATCGTCGGCGTCCTCCCTGCTTTTCCCCCAGCACCGTAGCCGAAAGAATATTCTTTTTTTTCCCTCTTTTTCTTCCCATAGGTGGCACACTTAGCAGTGTGCTTCTCGCCCATTTTTCCCCCTTCCCCTCTCTTCCCCCCCACTTATTTGAAGAGTCCTAATTGTTGGTAACGAACCCCCCCCTCCCCCCCCCCCCTTTAGATCTGAACAGCCTTCTTCCTTTCCCTCCCCTTCCCCCCCACAAAAAGGTACCACGGTCTCCCCCCCCCCCCCCCTTTTCCCCCCTCTTCTTCCCACCTCTGCTGCTCGGAAAGGCTTTGCATCCAACCTGCTTACCTTTCCCTTCCCCCCTTTTTTTTTTCCCCCCCACTCAAATACTCGGAATGTACATTAGGGGAATGGCCCGGCGCTTCTCCCCCCCCTTTGACCGAGGGAAAAAACGCAGCGACACATCCGGTGTTGTGAAACTATCTGTAGAGTCCCCTGAAAGCGCTTTTTTTTTTCCCTTTCCTTTTCTTTCGTTACAAAGAGAGACAAAGGGCCCCTCATCCCACCTCCCCTTTCCCCTTTTTTTTTTTTTTCAAGTCAGGCGGTGAAAAACCCACATTGGCTGTCTTAGCTTTTTTCTCCACTCCGGAAGTCATAGGTGGAGTTTTTTTTTCCCCTTTCTTCTTCTTTTAGTTTGTTGTTTTTGAGAGATATGAAAACACTTCCCCCTTTTTTTCCTCCTGGTCAAGACAGGCAAATGTGGGGAGTTTTTTTTCCCCCCTTCCCCTCCCCCCCTGTTTTTTTCCGGACCGCGGGAGTGGCTCTTTGCTTGTTTCTTTTTTTTTCATCCTTACGAGGAACGAGCCAGCGATTTTTCAGTTTTCCCTCTCCCCTTTTTTTTTTTTTTTTAATTGGGGGGAAGGAGTTGGTTTTTTTTTCCTTTCCTCTTGGTCCATGTCATGAGGAAAGAGATTGCCATTCCCCCCTTTTCTTTTTTTTCCCAGAAACGAGGGTAAGTGTTTATGTCTCCCCCCCCCCTCCTTTTCTTTCCCCCCAATCCCTTTCCGAGCAGCAGGTGTTCTGCTAGAGTGATGTACAGACCTGAACCCTTTTTTTTTTTTTTTTTTTTTCGCTTGTGGAAGATAGTTAGCAGCGTGGTTGTCGCCTTTTTCTCCCCCCCATTGGCCTCCCCCTTTTCAGCAGAGGGGAAGCTCTGAGCCTTTTCATTCCTTTTCTTCTTCCCTTCTCTTTTTTCCCTTGGCCGTTTGTGATAAACAAGTATGCCGAATCGGAAAAGGAAGAATTCTTTTCCTCTCCCCCCTCCCCCCCAACCCCCTCAGTTAGGAGGGAAGAGGTACTATTTTCCCCCCTTCCTTTCCCCCCATTTCAGGTCGGCGACAAAAGAAATCCTTCTTTTTTCCTCTTTACCGCAAGTGGGTGAAGGACCCCCTTTTTTTTTTTTTTTTTCCCGCCGAGGACCATACTTTGGCTTCTCCCCCCCTCCCCTTCTTTCCCTCGCTGGTGGACGAGGGGCAGTTTTGCTCCTTTTTCCCTTTTTTCCCCCTTTCTCCCGGCCGAAATGCCAAAGCGTATTACTTCGGCCTTCTTTTTCTTTTCCTCTGGTTGGAAATTATTCAGAGCTCCCTCCTCTCCCTTCTCCCCTCCCCCCTTTGGGGGCAAGGCGGAGATGGTGGCTTCGGGCGGCGGGCGTCCCCTTTCCTCCCACCCCCCTGGCTTACCCTTTTTTGGGACGACCAAACAAAAGGTTGGTTATCCTGGATGCGTTCTTCTTTTTCAGACAGAAAATAATCAGGAGTTTTCTTTCATTTTCCTCCCCCCCTTTTTTTTTTTTCCGATTCGGCAGCCGGGCCGGTGACGATTGTGCCGGTTTTTTTCCCCCCTTTCCCCTTCTCCCCCCTTCTGCTCCCCCCCATTATCAAAGAGAGTGTGTATTTCGTCCGCCGGTTCTTCTTTTTTTTTCCCCCCTTGAACGTTTTGGGAATGAACTGCGGGGTGGAAAACGCGCCTTTTTTTTTGTAACACACCAACCACATAAAGTGGACGCCCCCTCCTCCTCCCCCTAAGGTACCCGCCGCGCCAACCAACCTCCCTTTTCCCCCGCCGCGGAATTGGATTCAAAAAGGCTTTCTTCCCCCCTTTTTCCCCCCCCCCTTGGCTTGGGCATTGAAGGTTGGCCCGCTTGGTGATCTGGCTGTTCTCCTTTCCCCCTGGACCACAAATGAGCTGCCGGGCTCTGCCCTTTTTTGGGTAGCCGAAAATGGCCGCGCCCAGCTCCCCCCCTCCTTCTCTTCCCTTCCCCCCGGCAGAAGGGGTCACACGGTGTCCCCTTTTCTTGCCCCCTTTTTTTAAAAGACCGGCGATTTTTCTTTTTCCTTCTTTCCATGAATTTCATTTTCCTCTCCCCCCCCCCAAAAACCGCCAGAAGGAGGGCCTGCCCGTTTTTTTTTTTCCCCGCTTCCGGAGAAATAATAGCCACTTTTTTTTTTTCTTTTTGATCCCGCAGTGGCCAATTAACAGTTCCTCTCTTTTTTTTTTTTTTTTTCCCCCCCCCCCTTTTTTCTATGGGAGAGACGCAACAACTCCTCCTTTCCTCATTAAGTTGTTGTTGTTTCTTCCCCCCCCCTTTTCAGGGCAACGAAGAGCGGTTTTTTGTCGTCCCAGGAGGTGAAGATGTCTCCGCCCAGGGCGTCTTTTTCTTTTCCCCCCCCGCTGATTCAGAAAAAACCTTCCCTTTTTCCACCATGTTTTTTTTTCGTGCGGAGAAAGCTTTACGTGGGCGTAAGTGATGGCTTTCCCCTTTTCTTTCAATTGGTGTGGAGGACCTGACTCTTTTTTTTCCCCCCCTTCAAAATTTTCATGGCTGCCCTCCCCTCCCTCCCACGGTTCTATCAAATTAGGGACGTCGTTTTATTTACCCCCCCTTTGTAGTGCAATTTTCCCCCCGGTAGGAGATTGATAGTATCCTTTTTTCTAGAGAGGAAATTTTTCTTCTTTTACCCCCCCCCTCTCCCGATTTAAGATTTTCAAAGTAAGCTTAATTGGTAGGGGTTTTACCTTTTCCGCTCATAATCAAAAAGGAGTGCGAAAAACCTTTCCTTCTCTACCCGTGAGAGATTAGAAACAATGGCCGGCCGCCCCTTTTTTTTTTCTTTATCAGTAATTTAGTGTAAAGCACCCATTCTTTTTTTCCCCTTTCCCCGTATTGATAAGGTGTCCAACTTCTTCGCCAGGCGGGCGGTTTTTTTCGTTTTTCCACCTTGATGTGAGGTTTTCCCACCCAGATGACCTCCCCTCCTTTTGGGGTCTCACAAAAAACGTTTCCATTCAAGTGCTTTCCCCCCCCCTTTTTTCCCCTTCTTTCGACATAACCAAAAAAAGCGCCTTTTTCTCCTTTTTCTTTTGAAGAAGGGAGTTGTCCGGTGGAACGTCCCCCCTTTTCCTTTTCCTTCTCTTGCCCCCTTTTCTTTCAACAAGGATTGTTTTAAAACAATCAGTCTTGTCTCCCCCCCTTTTTGGTGCTAAGTCTTTCTTGCGAAAGCCGCGAAGCCTCCCCCCCCCGCTTTTTTTTTTTTTGGGTGTCTTCGTCCTTACGAAAAGCACGACAAAAATTACCTTTCTTTTTTTTTTCCAATGAAATAAAATAGGTTCCGGCCGCGCCCTTTTGCTTTCCTCCACTGCAATTTCGGGATAAGTAAAAATGGCCTCTTCCCCTTTTCCTTCTTTCGTGGAAGAATTTCCACCTCGTTCCACGTCCCTCTTATGCTTCCAAAGAGCGCAGCTTCTTTTTCCTTTTTGGAATTTAAAGCTTTTGCCCGGCCTCCCCCCCCCCCCTCCTGGCCAAAAAGAGAGTGATGGTTTCGTCAATTGCTTCCTTTCCCCTTTTTTGTACGACAAGTGTGAGAATGCTTCAAACATTTCCCTTCCCCTTTTCCTTCCCTGTCGCGCAAATACAAAGAGGATAAGGATTCTTTTTCTCCTCTTTTTTCCTGGACTGCGGCCAACAGCCATTTTTCAAATCGGTCCCTTTTTTCCCCTTCTTTGCTGGAAACATAGTCACAGCCCAACCGTTTTTTTCCGGGTTGGTTTGATCACACAAAAGGGCCATCGCGATTGTCCCTCCCCCTCTTTTTCCCCTCCGAAAGGATTGAAAAAGGCTCTCCTCCTAGCTTTTTTCCCCCCCTTTCCTTTTCCCGCCAAAGTATGAAAAAAATAGGGCCGCTTTTCCCCCCCCCTCCCTTTCTTCCTTCAAAGAATTGAGTGAAACACACCCCCTTTTCCCCTCTCCCGCTTGGCAGACACCTTGATGATGGAAAGGCTTTGCATTCAAACTTCTTTCCCCCCCCCCCTTTTCAATTTGCAAGAATCGTCGAACTTCCCTCTGGTTTCTCGTGGCCAGGACTGGCCAGCTTCCCAACCTTCTGTCGTGCCCCCCCTTTCCTTTCCCTTTCTTGTCCCCTCCTCTTCCGATTCCCCTGGAAACGAGGCAGGCTCGTCCCTCGGTTTTTCCCTCCCAAATTCAAGAGCCACCTACCCGCGTCCGGGCGCAACGTATTTGGTCTCTTGTTTCCCTCCCTTTTCAAAAACACGCAAATTGGCATGTTCTTCCTCTCCCCCGGGGTCGCCTCAACTCCCTTATTCCCCCCTCCTTTTTTTTTTCTCATCTGGATGAAAACTCCAATATGAATCCGGGAGTGAGGCTCCCTTTTTTTTTTCTTCCCCTTTTTTTTGCGTTTTAGGCATGATCAAAATACGGGCGCCGGACGCGTTTGCTTTTCCCCCCCTTCCCTCCCCCCCCCCCTCCGGAGGGAAGAGGAAAGAGCTTTTTCAGGGTCATCTCCCCTTTCTTTCTTTCTTTTCTGATGGACAGAAAGGGGGTTGGGAAGCTGGGCCGTCCTGAGGCCCTCTTTTTTTTTCCCCCTTTTCCCCGAGGGTAAGTGTTAGGTCTTTCTCCCTTTTTTTTTTTTTTTCCTGCTAGGCGGGTGAATGGTACAGAAAAAGCCGGGGGGTGTGTGCGCTGGGTTTTCCTTCCCTTTCCCGTTCTCTTGGGATGTGAAGGATAGTTAGCAAGCGGCTTGTCCTTACTTTTTTTTTTTTTTCTAGGAAGGCTCTGAGCCTTTTCATCCTGTTCGGATGGCATGGTCGTTCTTTTTTTTCCCCCTCCCTCCTCTTTTCCCTTTGGGTGTGATCAAAAGTATTGCATCCGGCCCATCTCTTTTTTTTTTTTTTTTTTCCCCCCAGTGCGGGACGGCGACGATTGACAAAAATTGTTCTTTTTTCTTCCCTCTTTTCCCTTCGGCGCAAAAAAAGAATCCTTGACTCCCTTCGTGTGTTGAAGGACACCATGTTGAAGCATCCGCCACACTTTTTTCCCCCTTCCCCCTTCAGCCATGACGTGAACTCTCCCCTTTTTTTTGGGAATTCACGCCGGCAGGCAGGCGGAAAAGAGAGCGAAAACTTTTTTTCCCCCCCCCTCCCCTTGCTCATAAGGGAAGTTTGTCTCTCTTCCTTTTCCCTTTTCCCTTCTCTCCGGTCCGACGGTTGAAACGCGCATGGTTCGGAGCCCGACCCTTTTTTCCTTGATTTGGTTCCCCCTTTTTTTTGAAACGGCGGAAATTGTACCACCCCCCCTTTCTTTTCTTCCAGACAAAAAAGGGGTTGGTTCTCCTGTTCTTCTCTTTCCTGAGGGTTTGATGCATGGAGAAATAAGACTGATGTTTGAAAAACCACCCCCTTTCCCTATAGGGAAGCAGGAAGAGTGAAGATTGGCTTTTCACCCTTCTTCCCCATTTAAAGAGAGTGTGTTCTTCTCCGCCCCCTTTCTTTCCCTTTCCCCCTTCTTTCATGGAACGTTGTGAATGGGACCTGCGGGTTGCCCCCTCCTTTCCTTGGTGTGGGGAAAACACCACATCAAGGTTGCTCCCTCCCTCTTTCCCCCTTTTTGCACACCGGGACGCAAGACCGCTCTCCCCCCCTTTTTCCCTTTCCCGCCGGAAAAATGATTCAAACAGGCGTCTTCTCTTCTCCTCCAAAATTTTAGGCCGGGCGCCTGTCCTTTTTCTTTTTTTTTTCTATGTACAAAGGATCACCCTGACCAATAAGCTGACGGTGCTCCCCTTTTTTCTTTTTCTGCTTGCAAGGGTTGGTTCAAGACGAAAAAATGGGCCGTCCCTTCTTTGCTCTCTCGGCCACCGGCGATAGGTTCCAAAGGTGAACCTTCCTTTTTCCCCCTCCCCCCTGAGGAATTTGATCGAAAATCGGTTCCTCCTTGTCATCCAACCAAGCAACCGCGCACCGAAGGAGGGCCGCCCCCTTCTCTTCCCTCCCCTTCGGCCACCTGGTGGCAAAATGCGGCGCGGTTTTTTTTGTCTTTCTTTTTCCCTTAATTTGGCGACCGCAACACGCGGCTCTTCGATTTCCTTTTCTCCCTCCTCCCCCCCCCCCTTTTTTCTTTTGTTGAGAGAGATACCACGTTCCCTTTGCGGTGTGCGGTCGCCATGAAGGTGCATTTTTTTTTTTTTTTTCCGGAGAACGTGATTGCCACTGCTTACTTCCCCACGGGCGATGTGGTGCCACCAGGTGGCGATTATTTTTTCTGGCCTCCTTACTGGGGCGCGTGTTTTTGTGGAGG
>Ga0179591_1283138_pt1 | contig 12178 bp, 9 predicted proteins | sample CZOMad2_1_08_16f_FD_182891 | JGI IMG/M metagenome (GOLD analysis project Ga0179591, IMG submission 182891) | Vadose zone soil fungal communities from Angelo Coast Range Reserve, California, USA - CZOMad2_1_08_16fungal (PacBio error correction) | ecosystem: Environmental > Terrestrial > Soil >... | reverse complement strand
CGGAACCGCCAACCCCCTGGCATGATTTAAATCAGCCGGCCGGCATCCCTCTTCTTTATCATCTCGTAGCTACTAGACGTGACATTGAGTCAGAGGGTTATTTTCTCTGGTCAGTTACAATCTGCTTGTCGTCGATGACGACAAGTCCGAGGTGAGCTCCCCTGTGTAGGGGGGAGTAAACAGAGATTTGATTTACATCGTGCGCCTCCCACCACCCACCCCCAAAGCCAGGTATCTCCGTTTTGTCCCATGTTATTTATTTTCTCCCCCCGCATGCTGCCCCCCGGCCTTGCGGAGTGTTGTGTTTCTCCCCTGCCCCCCGAGAACTCACTTTGTTTTTCCCCGACCTCTCTGCTGACGACCTTTGCGAGGATTTCGTGTGTCTTTTCTTTCAGAGTAATCTGAAGTATAAACCTGAGGGCGGTTCGGGAGGTTCGAGACCATTTGGTAGCTGCCTCAACCTCTCGGATCCTTCTTTGATTGGTCCCCCCCCCCGACTGGAAGGTGCTTGGGAAACGTGAAAAGCCTTAGTTTGTTTCGGTTCCATTCTTTTTCCTTAGCCCCGGGTGCCTGAGTAGGTTGAGCAGGTGTTTGTTTGTAGAGCCTTTTTACCTTCTTTCCCGTTTTAACTTTGCATTCCCCCCCCCGATGACTTCGGGTCTGCTGCGCGCCATTTTACCTAACTCGTCGATCTTCAGTAGAACAAACTTAGATTTAACCTCCCCCCCCGCAGTCTTGGTGAACGGTGTGAGTCGGGGCGCTTTTGACCTGATGCGATTTTTAAGACTCCCATGATCCACCTTTCTTGTTTTCTAGTATCCCATTGACCGACTTTGAGCCCCCTTGATCGTAATCGCCTCCCTAGTGAGGTTTCCCCATCTCGATAGAAGATCTCCCTTTCCCCCCTATGTACCCTTTTTCCAATGTCTTGCTCGGTATTCATCGCGGTTTCTTGCCGTGATCCTCCCCCCCCCCCCCCCCCAAAATAACAGACCGGGGTTTTCGAAGCCTTTTGCATGCCACCTTCACTCAATCATGTCCACACACCGTACCACTTTTAAACCCGTTCAAGTTTTTTGAAAAACATAAGGCACTTCTTTCTTCAAGCGCTAACCCTCCTTTCACCCCAAAAGGATTCACACATTTCCTCCTGGGAAGTTTTCCCCCCTTTCCTAATAGATCTTTTAGCACATTCTTGTGGAACAGGAAAAAGAATTTTCTCGAGTCCGATACTTCCTGACTTCCCCCATAGTGCCCCCATGGCTTCTTGGTCGGCGGACCCCCCGTCACGCTTATCCTTCTTCATGCTTACCTTCCCCCCACCCCGAGTTATGAGAGTCCCTCCGCCCATGTCCTAGACTAATTTGGAAAAATTCTCCTAAAGCTTTTTTTTCTCTTCTCCTTTTACAATCTGCCAACGACTGCCTGATTTGCGCTGCACTTCCCAGAGGCCCGAGGAGGTATCTCCCCTCCCCGCCTAGTCTCTTAAGCACTCCTAAAAAATTCGTTAAATCTGATCCTTTTTTTGGGAGCAGAAACCTCGCCTCACGCACCCGCCTTCCTTTGCTTTTGCTCCCCTTTCTCGTCCTTTTTCCTCACTTTCTCCCTTTGAGATCCGTTCCAAATAGAATTGGAATCTTTTTTCACGGTAAGCTCCTACCCTGTCCGACTACGCCTTTCCTGGTTGTGGAGTTATCCCCCCATTGTCCTGTCCTATGATAAATAGATAGCGAGCAGATGGGAGACCACCTCCTTCTTTGGACCCCACCCTCCCTTCCCGGTTCCGAATCCAACCCCTGGTCCCTAAGCTGAGCACGTCCCCGTGGCGTTATTGACACTGTCCTTTCCCGTCAGACTCCAGATTCTAAGAGTGTTAGAGATCCCCCGGGATCACATAGTGCGTGTGCCGGAATGAACGGCAATCTCGTCGTTTCCAGCCCAGGTAGTTTTTAAACATTGATCAATAACCAACCACTGCCTCCTATTTTTTCAGCGCCAGCCAATGAGGCCTCGACCCTTGTTTATTTATCATCCTTGCGGGGTGGCTCTTTTCTTTAGGCCCCCTTATCAAGTTCTTCTCCGTGCTGGCGTGGGTGGAGCGTCCGTCTCACCTGCAATTGTTCCCCCCCTTCTGACCTTTATAACAAGACACCCAATCGAACATCCGTACGCGCCGGTGTGAAACCCCTTAAGACCATAATTTGATGCGTATCACGCTCGCTTTCGCCCTCGTGTTTTCACATCTTTGCCTCCGGACGGACCCGGTCTGTATCATCAATAAACCCCGATGCCGTCCGATCTCTCCAGGAGGTCTTTCTCAACTCGTTGCCTTCCCTCTTTCCTGACCCCCCCAAAAGAACTGCCGAGCTCCCTCACTGGCTCGACCGATATAACGACTTCGCACAACTATTTCCCTCTGACGACCCCTTGACGTCTGCGCTTTTCTGAACGACTCCAAATGTCTAATGATCTCATTTTTTTCTCCCCTCCGCATCTAGATTCATTTCCGCGGGTCTCTTTCTTTCAAGCTGCAGGACTTCCTTATCGCGTTCATCTTCCCCCAATTTTTGAGCCTTCCCGACGCACGGCGCTTAAAACCCTGATCCGAGGCCGTTTTCTTAATTGACCTGCATTCGGTCCCTTCCCCTCCTTCTTTTCATATCGCCCCCCCGTCTTTCATACGTATGATGATCCGATGAGGAAGCTTTTTCCGCCGCTTCCCCGAAGAGGCTCCTTTCCCCTGTTTCCAGCGATTGAATGCGCGCCGAGTTAAGGTGTCCCGTTGCTTTCGGGCGCTGTTCGAGTTTTTTTTCGTGGGTCCCAGTCTGTCCTGGCTTGTTTCCCCCTTTTGGCTTTTGAAGACCCCCCATTGCTCCCCGTGCATGCCACTCTACTCTGGAGAAGGCAGACTCTCGTCACATGTCTCCCCCGTGTCACAATCGGACATTCTTTTGCAAATTGTCACCGCTGCCCAACAGATTCTTCCAGCCCCATTTTCCTTGTGGTGGGAAGTCTTATGGGATAAGAACAAAGACCCGGGCCTACACGAGGATGGTGGGCCAGCCACCCACGACGATGTGCGAAACCATTTTCTCCCATGGCACCGACGATTCGAATTTAAGCTCCCATCGACGCTCTTAGTCCGTTTTTCATTCTTTTCAAGTGATAGCTCCGAACTCCGTGTCGGAAAATGTTCCGTGGAATTTTAACCCAAGACGTCCCATCGCGCGCTCCCCCGATATATGATCATCGATCGACCACTTTGCATAAAAGAAAGACCATTCTTCGTACGTGAAGGGAGAATCACTTATCAGCGCTTCACCGTGGACTCTTCCCCAAATGGGAGTTTTCCCCACTGACGAGGAATCTCCTTGCACTACGCTACCCTCTTTTTTCTGCCAGATAGGGCGGAAGATTGAGAGTGATCTTCTTGATGAACCCACCCGTCCATAAGATGTGTTTGGACCGGTCCGGGGTTCGAAGAAGAGTACGGTGCACGGCTCGGCCCCCCCTGGGAAGGCAGAGACATGATGGATTGACTCCGGTTTTGGATGAACGGAACTAAGCGCCGAAGCGGCACTCACTTGGACGAAGCTCAGTTTTTCCACCCCTCGATGTTCTTGTACCCACCCCCCCCTTGGTCCGGGCATGACAGAGTTTTTGTCTGATCGGGCCTCCCCCGCGTTCCCTTTGGGTAGACAATGATGAAACGAGGATCACTTCAGTCCACCTTTCTCTATGTCTGCCAATGCAACGCCCTTGTTCAGAAAGGCCCGCCCGACCAAGAATGGGCCCGATCAGCTCCGATGATGATTTGTTTCCTGTACCCGGCCCAAGGATAAATGTTGGAATCAGTCTATTTTGATTGGTGTAAGTGATGTCCTCATAGGTGTTTCGTCCCCCGCCTTGTCCCATTCTTCCCTTTGTTGACAGTTTGCTTCCCTGCCTTTCATCTCAGTATTTTGGACACATTCATGGAAATAAAATATTCCCTAATCGGTCCTTTATGCTCATCTCCGCGCGATGACGTCCGTTCTCATTACCAGATCGAACCCCAAATTTCTTCACGTGATGAATCTCATCCCTCTGATTTGGAAACACGTCGGTATTACGTCTCCAATTTGCTTCACTCAAAGTCTTTGTTCCAAGATCCCCTTAAGGTCTCCCCTACCAAGGCTTTTTATAACCCCGGAAAACCAATTCGAATACTGCCACCTCTCCTCCCACCACTTAGCTTACCCTCCCCTCGATCGTGACGATTGCAATTTTGCGCGAGCATCATTTCTTCCCTTTCTCCCCTATCCCCTTTAATCGGGAGGGATGAGCATTTGCGCCACGAAGGTTCTTTTTACACAAACAAACCCCTCGCCCCCCTCTCCTGCACCGGTAGACTTTTTTCCCCTGACAAAAAACCCACGAGTCAGGCGGGCACCACTTCACCGTCTCTTTTACAAAGCCAAGCGTCATCTGTGTTCTCTTCCCTCACCGACCTCCCCCTTTTTTTCTCCTTCCTGCAGTGGCCTCTTCCTACCCCCCCAAAATTCTCCGGCTTCAAAACGGGTGCCTCAGGTAGAGTCCCCACCTGATTTCTGGTTCTAGATGATTCAATTTCAATGCCTATCTTGGTTATCAGCACCCTTCCTTTTGAGCAATTTACACAACCTTAATCACGTCTTTTCGTGGTTTGGTGAAACCCGGGCCAGACAATCTTTTTACACCCCCCATAAGAACCCCTCCCGGTTAGGACACTAAGACTCAATACCCCCCCTAAGAACCTTAAATACGTATACCCTTCCGCGATGACGACGATGCTATTTCTCTTTCCTCGGGTCTTAGACAATAATGATTTAATCCCCCCTTTCTTTTCCGTTTACTTTGAAACATCCGAGCTTTTTTTCTTTTCAGTTGATCCTAGTCCAATCGGACGCTCCCCAGCACCGCTCATTATGAGTGGCCTGTCATCCTGGTTTAAGAGACATCTCTCCTTAGTCAAGCCTTAGCAGAGGTTAAGTCCTCTGATTTTACCCAATTTTTCACGTGATACTAGTAGTCGAGAACCATATGACGGTTGTTGTTTGTTCCCCCCCGCGAAAGATTGCTAGGGTTCCACACACCCCAAACCAGTTAGATCTTTTTCGGGGGGTCTCCACACCCACGTCTTTCTTGAGTGTTTTCTAACGATTCGGCGCAGAGGAAGTGGCTGATTCGAGCCCCACCCTTTCACCTCCTCGCCCTTTGAAGACCCTTTTCGCGTCGGATTGTGGGTCTTCAATCTTCCCCCCCCTTTGCGAACTTTTTAGTCGGTGCTGACCTGTTTATTTTGCGCCTCCCCGCCTTTATCGGCGTGAGCGACGGTGAACTTGGTCTTCGGTACCGTCCTCCCCCCTTTCTTTTGTTTTTTGAAGGACCCTCAGGAGAAGTACGGAGTATTTCCCTGCTAATCTTTTTTTTCTTTTTGGTAGAAGCCGCCTGGTAACGCGGCGCATCCCATTCTCCCCCGTCCGCCAGGACGTATCTTCTGTTCTGAAGCCTTTGAACTTAGAAGTGGTATCGCATCCATCGACGAACCCCCGAGCCCACGGGCATCTACTGGTCACGCTCTTTGTGAGCCGTAGGTCTTTTTTCTTCCCCGACCGAAAAACGTTCGGGGACCCTGATTCCATTCGAGGCCCCTTGGGCACCGCACTTTGGAGCTCATCTTTGGGCTCTTACTCGATACCGTAGTGATTGTTTCCAAATCTCGATTCCTCCGTGATGCTTTCCTATCCTCCCCTATTCCGTTCCAAGGTAATTAGGTATCCCACCAATCGCTTTCGATTTTCTTAGTTCCTCCCCCACCCAGACCTAGTAGCTAGGGGACAGCAGTAGCAGGCATTCCCCCTTCATCGGCTACGCATGTCCACCTTTCAAAGGGTCCCCCTTATCCTTTTCTCTTTACCCATCCCCGAGACCCCCCCTTCTTTATCAGCTCTACTCCTCTTGAAACTCCCCCCTGCATTACCCTGAAATTAGTCCACTTCCTTTTCCTTTACACATCCTGTTTTTTGCTTCGTCCAATTCAAAGAAGTTGTATGCCCACCTTCGGTGGCTATCTCGTTTCTCTGCATGTCGGGCTACCCCCCTTTACTCAGATAAGAGACAGACCCCCCCAGAGGGCTGCGGTCAATGTTCCTCGTTTTTTTTGACCCCTCCAAAGTGGGTTTTTACCCACTGAGCCACGAGTTGCGAATCGTAGTGCCGTCGCCCCCGCCCCCACCTTTGAATCTTCTGATGACCCGTGCCCATTCAAGAGGGCGTTCCTTCCTCATGCCGAGGTTACCTTTTTCTTTCCGAAAAAGACCACCCTCCGCAGCGCCGCATTTGTGTTTAGATTCCCCCCCTCTGAAGATAACTAAATCTGAAGCAGGACGCTTACTCATTCGCTTACTTTCCATAAAGTTGATTCACATTGAGAGAAAAACGCCAGGAAGAGTCCCCCCCCCCCCCCCCCCACCCCCCAAACCCACACCCGATTACCTAATACCGATTGCCCGTCCCTTCCTTTACGACGGTTAGGGTCTTTTCTGATTTGAAAATTGGCTCCCGAAAAGAGAAATCTTCGATCTAACACTAGGTTCGCGAGCCCCTCGGCTGTGTGTTCAATTAGGTCATGCAGGCTCCGTAGTGAGTCTTCCCGCAGATATCACGTAACTGTTTAGTTGAAAAAGGCATCAGATTCCGCGTGTGTTTTTCTTTCTCATGATGATTAGAGTCTTTAAGGCTGATCACATCGTGCTGGCATTTTGATTAACATCCCTCGGCTTTTTCCCCAGATAGGTAGTTTCCCTTCCTCCCCCCATGATACCCTAGTACCTCTTGGATTGTTTCCGAAGTGCTTTTTTCCCCCGAAAATGGCGCGAGTGGCCTTTGTTTTGTATAAACATTTTCGATCTTTTTCTTTTCCTTCTCCCTCTTTTATATTCTCCAGCTTGGTAGAGAAATAGTGCGAGTAGTAAAAAGACAACAATGACCCCTCCCTTCATACCAACCGTCACCCCCCCCACCACCAGACCCCCCTGCACTCATTCGGGTCAGGAAAACTCCGCGCGCATTCTCTGAGAATCTCGAGCTCGGGATTTTGGCGGTTCTGATGGTAAATCGGACACAAAACGGATTCTACGCTTCCCTCTCTCTGCTCCATGAGGTCTTCCTGAATTAGACAAGCCCTATCCCATTTTAGAGTCCCGAACGGAGCGGCGTAGTTAGGATGAATCACCCTGTCTTCTCCCCACTCCGTGATTCTTACCCCTTGATGAGAACCATCCTATCGACCTATACTTGGAACGTCTTCCTTTTTTATTACAGGACCCGTTTTATTCTTCCATCCCCTCCTATTCCCCAATAATCCTTTTTTTGTTGAGAATTCTATGAATGGAGGGTTCGCTTTTCTTTCCCCACTCCACCGCAGAATTTCCCTGGACTAGGCTCTTTTTGCGCGCTCCCTTCCTCCCACTGCTCTCCTCCCCCTTTGTTTGTGAGTACTGAAGAGAAAGGACTCTTAGTAGTTTCTCGCCTCCCGATTTTACTGGTTATCACCTGACCGACCCCGTTACCGCCGGCCTTTGCCGCCTTTGCCGCAGCTATTTTTCTTAAAACCCCCGAGGGGATAGATAGTCGTTTGTCATAGGCTCACATTAGTTTTTTGGGGTACCCTCTCGTCGGCGTATTTTTGGGTTCGTTGTCATATGCGCCATGTCCTTGCGTCTTTTAGTTCTTTACGCCCCAATATTGCAGGCCTCAAGCCAGCCGCACTTATACTCTGATATAATCCCCTTCGTCCCCACGATAAAAACAAAGTGTCATCGCTCCGACAGGTCCGGTCTTTTTGTCACTTGCACTCTAGCCCAAAGATTTCCCCAAGCCAAGTAGTGTACTTAGTATGGTTTCATCTACAACGGACTGAGATGGCGCCCGTGTTCCTTCGGCCAGCACCCTCCCTCGCACCCTCAACGGGCTCGATCTCGATGCAGCGCTCATCCCTCCTCGCACGTCAGGCGATAGGGAGTTCCGGTTGCAGGCGTCTGCTCCGTTCGGCGCCTCGTCCTTTGGCTGCGGACACTGTCCGGTCCCTTTTTTACCAACCACACCCTTGGCCGGCGATTGGCTCAGATGGCCATTAAAGTCCTCTCCCCCGTCTCGTCGAGTTGCGCAGACGGCTCTAGTTTTTGCCTTCCCAGTCGGATTTCTCCATCCCTTTTTTCGAGAAACTGCTCGCGCATGCTCCCAAACCTACGGAACGCTTTCTCTCCAAGCGTCCGGTCTTTTCCGAGGTAGCGTTTATTGACGAACAAAAGGCCCGAGGTCTCCTCCTCTTGGTTCGTTTCTTTTTTCTTTTCAGAGAGTTCGGATGGCCTGGAAGGCATATCATCGATTGCTACTTTTCGGCTCTTTTTTTCAGCGGCCCTACTCTCCCTTCCTTTCTGCAACGTAAACTTCTCAGGGTTACACCACTTGAGTACAAAACCCGTGGGCATTCAATGCCCTCCCCCCCAGGTTGTCTGTCTTTTGATAGGAACGGCTCGCCCTCCGCCATGTCCTGCTCCCTCCGAGGAGAGGGGTTTCTCCAATGCCCCTTAGGCAGCAGAATATCACAAGCGATGAGAGGAAGTACGGTCCAGGTCCCTTCTTATCAATTTAGAGTGTTGGGTGGTCGAGATCTCAGATTTATCCTAAATTCGGCTTCCCCCCATTTTTGTTCTACCGTTGTTGCCAGTCGCTCTTTTCCCGTATCCGATGTCTTTCTTTCTTTTTTACCCGACTGCTATGATGAAACAATCGTCTTCCTTTTAGGATAACTTAAGCAAGTTCTGAAGACTTCGCTTACCGCCTTCCTCGCCTACCCCAAATGTGAAACGGCTAGTTACTTAAGATGATACCCTAAAGCTGATCTTTTAACACTGCATCCAGGATCGATCAAAGTCCTGTTGCCACAATTTCACCAACTCAATTTTTTAATTAAACTTACAGATAATGCCGACGAAGTCTTCTCCTTGGCACGGAAATCTTTTGCATCCCCGGCCTCTCAACGAGCACCACCTTTTTTTCCGTCTTGTGAGTGACGACTCGATGCGCCCTTGGTTCCGGTCAGTGAGATCCGATGCTTATCCCATTTCGGCTTCCCGCAGGCCCCCCCGCTCGGTCCTCTTTTTTTGAGGAATGGAGATGCCTTGACGCCCACCGGTGGCTTATACACCCACCCCAACCCACGGGAGCGACCAATATCCGTTGGGTCGCTTTACAGGTCACCTTCACAAATTCGTGAAGTTTCACGGCCGAAACCCTTTCCACCGCGGGCCCCCCCAACAGCAATCCCTTTCCTTAGGTGTATTCGCACACTACCATGGATCCGCCTCACCGACCTTCTCGGTTTTTATAAGGAGGTTAAAAAACCACCAATCCTCCAGAGCCAGGGATTGACCACAGGGTTGCCCTCCGATCGGAAAAACCATTCTTGCTTTTTGAGGCTCGGACTAGGCACTACCAAACCGTGTTTATAATGCAAGCTTGTACAGAACCTAGTTCTTGGGAGAAAAAAATCCAACCAGACTTGATTTTCTGGGGTTTTGGACCCGACGTCGTTCCAGGACACACTTCTCCACAGTAGTCCAAACCACTGACAGTAACCTCAGCGTGGAGTAACTAGAACCGCTAGGTCCCCGACGAACCTACAGTGATACGCCCCGGCCGCGCGACCCTATCTTCGCTTGTCTCCTTTCTTTTTGCAGGACGAGAGCCTCGAGGAAGTTTTCCTGGACTCAGGTTCCATCCCCTCTTCGCTCTCGTTTTTTTTCTTCATATCGTTTTTGTCAGTCCAACCGGCCGTTGTAGGACTTCTCTTGGTCCTTTGGTCCCTACGAGAGGATCCCATCGAGAATCGTGTCATGCGGCCCTGCGTATCTCTATTTTCCTTTTTTCGTCCCCCATGCTATAACTCGCGGTGATCGGACGCGTAGGTGCATGGTTCTGTTTTTTTCCCCCACCCTCAAGAGTGGTATGGCGTTTGTTACCAAAACACAAGAGTTTATTTTGTAATTGTATGTTCACCGAATGCTGATCCACGATCTTCCTCTTACTGGAAAAGTGGGGTCGTGAACGAGCCTCCCAGGCACTGGGTTGCCGATCCGCGGTTGGTGTGAGCGGCTGATGTGGCTGAGTTCCCGTTCAACCTTTTTTTTACCCGTATAACTTGTATTTCAGGTGGCGTTATACCAGTTTAGAGAATCACCATGGGCATCCGGGTGGCCAACGCGACGGTGCAGGGCGTGCTGAACGCCTTTTACCGTTTTGTTTAAGGGGACCCTTCCTCCTGTTTGAGTCGTTTAGCCGCAGGGTGTTTTAGCCTCCTCGGGTTTTTTAACCAGACGGTGCCTCCAAAGTCCCGAAGAAGACGTGTCGGGAAATTGGAGCATTTCGACTCGATCGAAACTGTCTTTTCCCCCCCCCCCTGCACTGTCAAGGAGGAATGGTGAGTGTCGCGCGCGTTTGAGATGGTCTCTTCTTCCCGCCCAAGAGCATCCGTTCGTCGGGCATCTCGGGACACTTATTTAATTTTTTGGTGATTTAGCTTACCGACGGATATTCCCGAGCCGCGTGCTTGGTTCATCTCGATCCAGCCCTGATGTAGTGATCCCCCCCGATGTCAACGGATCATGGTAAGTCTTATCGTTCTCCCAGGCTCCCGACACAAACGAGAAAAGGAGGTTTGGGAGTAAGCCTGGGCCCGGTTTCCTTTTTCACTCCTTCTTGTACTGCTTCAAATGTCACCCACCTGTTTACACCTCTCATGGGCCAAAGTAAGATCGGGTTTTCGCAAGCGCGAATCCTCTGCGTTCACTTACACTGCCAACACGGCCCCCTCGCGGACCTTTTATCTGCGTTTACCCATTTCCTCCTTCCTTCCGTTAGAGCGGCCCCCATTCTTGGATTCGGGTTTCCTGACATCCTTGGGCATTTTACGTCCTCTGCTTGTCCTTCCTCGGCATTCCTGTTTTTGCCATGGTCTTTTTTTTTCAACACGAAAGACTGAGCCGAAAGAACAGACAAAAGGGGCATGCGAGTCCAGACTCTAAGACTTTGTGGTACCCCGTGTTTTAAACTGTACTCAGTTTCGTTGACGCTCGAATAGTATCTGACGCCCGCCATTCGCATCTATGCGAAAACTTCATCCAGGGCCTAGCCGCCGAGAGAACAAGCACATCGGCTCCAGCGCGCTTTTGGGTTCTTTTCGCAACCTTCCCCCGATCCCAGAGTCTTCGCACCAGATTGAGAGAAGGAGTGTCAGTTCGTACAGTTGGCATCCTCTCGTTCTTCCTGAACAAAGCCCTTTTTCCCGGTCTCCGATTCTGCTTCCGTCACTCGACGACTGTGTCCGGGTTTTTTTCGCAACCTTTTAGTGAACTATGAGACCCGTTCGTCGAATACGTGGGTCAGACGGTCCCGCCAGTCGCCGATTAAGGCTTTTGCGCCGGCTGAGAAAGACACCGGGCGACTTGCCCCCCCGTTTTCTCAGGATCTTCCCTTTCGAGTGCGAAACTTACTCTATCCGTAGGTCATTGCTGTGCGGAATGTCAAAGCAGCGAGTTCCTTGGCAGCTCCCGGTCGGTTTCCCCCTCCCACCCTGATACCCCTTAATTACGTCCAACACTGACCAACTATTCCTTGCGCGCAGTTCCCCATTTCCCCAATCGGAAATGTCGGCTTTGCGACTTTGTGTTCAGACCAATCGTTAGCCATTATCAGAGTAGAGTGAGCTTTGGCAATGGAGTTTTCGGTTGTTCAAACACACTGAACCACTGCCATTGCTCCTTATTCCCCATGACCAACAACCTCGAAACAGACTTTAGCTCTTGCCCACACCGTTTGAACCAATTTTTTCATTCAACTATCGAGAGGAGCCCTGGGCTTTCTCGCGGTGCACACGTTCTTCCTGTCTAGTGTCATAAACCGATTCAGAAGGTCCATATTCTCCATGATGCATATTTCCCCAAAATTCGTCATACCGACCTTGACCCCAGAAAGGAAGTGCGTTTTGATGTATTAAACATGCGGCGCATGCGATCGATATTTCGACACCAGCTGCCACGGACAGACTTCCTCTGCTTTTAGTTTCCGAACGTGAACCGAGGACTGCCATGTCATG
>Ga0179591_1207354_pt1 | contig 12178 bp, 15 predicted proteins | sample CZOMad2_1_08_16f_FD_182891 | JGI IMG/M metagenome (GOLD analysis project Ga0179591, IMG submission 182891) | Vadose zone soil fungal communities from Angelo Coast Range Reserve, California, USA - CZOMad2_1_08_16fungal (PacBio error correction) | ecosystem: Environmental > Terrestrial > Soil >... | reverse complement strand
CTTCCTTCTTGCACTTTATAGCATTGCCGTGATCTTGGATCTCTACATCAACTTGGACAAGACAAGTGCGTGGATACTATGACTCCTTTTTCGTTTGAAATTTTCTTTTCCTTTTTTTTCCACCATGCCGTCTCAGTGCAACGTCAAGCTGCCTGAATAAAGGAAAATAATGACCGTCGTCTCAAATTGGCAACCAACCCCCTTTTCCGAGAATAACAGACCGATGGTTCGTGAATTTTAGGACGCCCCCCTTTGCCTTACCACTTTGACCTTCTAAAGAAGTAGTATTTGAACCTACTTGAAACTTCCAAAATAATAAACTCTTGGAAGGATCCTGAAGTCTTGAGGAAATCAATGTATTTGGAGTCTACTCTCCTCTTCCTTCCCACTTTTTTTGTTGCGGTCCCCAACCCCCCTTTTAGTTTGAGTTTTTTTTTTTTTTCGTTTGTTTGTTTCTGTGGGGACTTGCTTGTTTTTTTGTGACCTTCCCCACTGACGGCTTCTCCTCGCTCCTCCTCCCAAGGAGCCAGGCTCCTCTTTTCACTTTTATGTCTCGCGCTAGTGCGATGCCTTGAGCATTAAGTTCGTACAAGCCAGAAGTACAGGCTAATTTTGCTTCCCCTTTTTTTTGACGTCGCGTGAGCTGAGAAAAATTTCTTCAATGATCTTGTCGTTTGACATCTGTTCCATAGACCTAGGAGCGACGAGCCCCTCTTTACTCCCTTCCGTGGCCGATTGCCATCTTTTTCCCAAGAGTTTGACCCTCACACAATGGAAGCGACCCTGCTTCTTCTTCAACAAAGAGTACCCAGGACGACCCAAGTTTTTGATGTTCCTCTTTTTCTTTCTTTTCGATCCCCTTCCCCCGCCAGAAGTAGAAACTCCCAAGACTTCTCATACTCCCGTTCCATATCCCATCTAGAGGGAGATGAGGTCTTCTTCCACCCCCAATTTTTCTTACGGGCTTTGTTTTCAGAGTTGAAGAACTCTGTTTTTCTATTCTTTCCATTTTAGAAACTCCCTACGTCTAGTTTGCTTTGTGATCCTTGTTTCGAGTGAGTTTACCATAGTCCCCTTCGCCTTCTTTCCAGGGTTTTTTTGAACTTCCCGAATTAATGATATGAAACCCCCCAATATGGAGACCACCCAAGGCGTACAGCCTTCATTTTTTGTTCCCGCCCGTCTGATCAAAGCTTCTCTAGTCTGAAGTCCCCAAAAGCCCTTTTCGAATTAATCGGCATAACTGACAGACTTACATGGCCTTATGTTTTCCTCAAGATCTCGCGCTTCTGGAGATGGTCATTGTTCTATTTTCCTTGCAGAGATAGACAGGTTTTAAAATCAAGAGTTTGCATTTCCTTTAAGTTTTTATGACGACAGATCGCCTTCTTTTTTGGTTGCTGAATCAATCTGGGCATCGCGACACCCGAAATGTAGACCTTCATTTCCGACGTAGTTGAGGTTGTTTGCACCTCCCCCCTCCCACCTTTCCATGTCTTCTTCTCACTCTACCCTCAATGAACCACACTTTCCGTCAGCTACTGCTACGTTATTCCTTCTCGAAGCTTCGATGTCCACGCCTACAGTTGCCGTCTCTGCCATCTCCAGAAAAATGAGAATAGTTTTGCGAATTTCTTCCTGTCTTTTTGAGCACCCCCCTTATGAAATCTTCCCGGCGGCTGGTCCCCCCCAAGGTATTTTTACTCCCAATTCTAAAACAGCCAGACCTTTTCCCCTATCACTTCGTGCTTTCCGCCGTGCGATTCACCAGAAGTTGGACGTCAGCTCCGCGTTCCTCCGTTGACTTTTTTTTTACCCCGTCCTGATGAACCTGGCTTTTTGCCTTCACGCGTCACTTTCCGTTCAAATGGATTTCTTGGGGACGAAAGTGACACCGCTTCGTATTGTGCGTCCCCCGACTTACGTAATAGCCCCTTTTGTTTCCCCGGTGTCTTCTGCTTCTTTTTTTTTTCCTCTTCGCATTTTCCCTTTTTAGCTCTCTTGATTATACACATTGGCTCCACCTTTCTACTAATACCCTTATTTTTGTTTGGAGATGTCGCGCGCCTTTTCGTTTTACCTTTAGTCAGTCCCTCCCACTTCCAGGAGACGAGACAGGCACCCTGAGTCATGTCTGTCCCCCCTTTTTTTTCTTTGAAGCCCTTTCCTTTTTTTCGAACCCCAATACTGCGGTTGTATTTCTTCCTAAATCGATATTGAAGAATTGGAGCCACTTTCTTTTCATTTCCACTGCCTCCCCCGGAACGTTACTCCTTTTACCAACAAAAAAGGTTCCGGCCCGCGATTCCTTTCCCCCTGCTACCTTAATGATAGACGAAGAGCAGCCTGTCCCCCATGGAGAATTCTTTACTGGGAAGTGGGGATTTTATATGTAGGTCTCGTTGACACCTGCGTTAGTACTCCTCCTCGCAAGATTTAGTCATTATGCAATGAGATTTTCTTCTCCTGAATTATCTAATCCGCTATGTACCCTTCTTTTACCTTTTTTTGGTGGTATTGGGGTCTGAAGCGAACAACCCGGCTTCGTATCGGACCCCGGAATCGACCCCCCCCCCAACTTCTTTATAAATGTTGCAGGTTAATTTCTCCCTCGATGTTTTCCCCCTTTTTCCGTTTTTGTGAGTCCCGCAATGTGTTCTTTTTCCTTAATTCTGATAACAAGACCTCCCATTTCATCTCGGTTTGTATGTTCCCTTTGATACTTTTTGTCCGCTCTGCCCTCCTCCCGTACCTTCAACGAAGCCCGCTGCAGTTTTCCAGCTTTCTCCCGGAAAGCCCCTCTGGCTTTCTTTCTTCCGCCACCGCTTTCCTTTTCAGTAACCACTCGAATGACCCACGAAACCGTCTTTCTCCCCTCCTCTTTTTCTCCGTTCCCATCTCCTCTTGTTCACTTAAAACTTTTACGGCTCCCAGACCTTTTGCAGCTTATACGCTAATAGTAAAGTTTTTTTGCTTTTGCGAACACCTTAGAGAATGAATCCTTTTGAAAGTATTATTATTCTCTTTTCCCCCTCGTCACCTTCCCTCGCTCAAGTCCTTTGAAATCCGTCCTTTTCCCGATCTTACCTGACGGCCCATCCCCCCAGCCTGACACGATGTGATTTCAAACGTTCCCCCCCTTTTCAACCTGATTTTTTTCCCCTAAGAAACGGCACGTCCCCCCTCCCCCAAACAAAAAGTTTGCTTTTTGAAGACGAGCACATCGCAGCCCTTACCTCTATTAGAGTATGTGCCTACGCGAGCTATCGGTTTTTTTCCGGCGAGTACCTTGTACCGTCTTCTACTTTTCAAAGAACTCCCATTGGTAGAGCTTATACTTGCTCTGAGATTGTTTTTCTCTTTGTTTTTTCACGCCCCAGAATAGCACCATTTTTTTACTTTAAAGCTCTGATAACTCCTCTTGCCTCATTGTCAGTAATCTTGCAGTGCATACTGATTCGGAGCCGCCTCCCCGACTCTGGAAGTGGAAATAGGCTCCCTAAGAATAGAAGGATCTCCTTTTTCCCCTCCTCCACCTTTGGCGTTCTCCCGTTCTCCTTCAGGTAAGACCGAATATGTTTACCCCTACTACCATCACTGAAATTCGCACCTACCTAAGTAAAACGGAGACTAAGGAAGGCTCTATACGTTTTTTCTATTCATTGTGCGCGGTGAGTTACTCCCCCCCCAGGAAGACTGGTTACCCCACCATTTCCTTCGCGTCACCGAACTTCCGTCCGTAATTGGCAGAATCTCATCTCCTGTAGATTTTATAACATCTCCCTTCCCTCTTCTTAATCTGAGGAAAGACCTGTCTGAGGATCCAGGTGACCCAAGCCTTAACTAAAATGTTATTTCCTTTTCCGGTCCGCTCTCTCCCCCTTGTTTGTTTGGGTGATGTTGTTGTTTCGTCATCGAGACCGATGCGAGAGACTTACTCTGCGAATTTTTCGTTCTCTCTTTTTTTTCCTCGCATTCTCCGTTCCCAGCCCGAGGGTTTTTCAATAGTCAAGATTTTTTTACCCTTATTCCGGCCTTTGTCCTCATCGCCATTCTGTGAGATGAGAAGATGGTCATACCCTGAAAGTTGACGGTCCCTCCCCCCCCCCTTCTGCGCTTTTTCTTCACTTTACTCCTCTCCCCCCTGTTTCCCTCGACATTATGAAAGACGACTTTTTCATCTCCATCTAGCTAGAAACCGACGGACATTTTTTTCCCCCATGTTGCAGGCTGCTATCTCTTTATCATGACCTACCGATGCCTTCCTTCTTTTACCCCGAGATGAAGTCAGTCCGTTTTTCCCGAAAGTTACCAGATGACTTTATTGACCCTATAGAATTGAATTCCCAGCACTTTCTAGGCAACCTTCTCTGAGGTATCAGACTTCATCATGCCTACCTTTGGCTTTCTCCTATCATCTTGCGCTATCGATCGGTGACTATTCTGACCAAAAGGAGATGGCGCCACTTATAAGTCTTTTATTAGATAGGCCGCCTTAGATTAGAAGACGATCCCCCCCCCTCCTTCCTCACACCTCCTTTTTTGTTGTTTTTCCTCTCTTCGGATAGAACCAAAGCCGAAACGATTCTATCCTCCCCATTTTTTTTTCGACATGCGTTTGCATGTATAAAATAAGCTTACTACTCCCCCCAGATTCTTCTTCTCCGCTGTCCCGAATTTGTTTTTCACTACGAGTATTTGTCGAGACTTTTTCCTTCACATGATCCCCCTGCCGAAATCCGACGCAGAGAGAGGAATGCATGCTTCCCATTCCTTCGCCTGTTCACCCTCTAGCTCATAATATGAGGACTGTTCGTTTTCAAATTTTCTCTGTATTTTCTAGGTTCACATCTTCTATGTCATAGTATTTGACCTATTCAAATCAGAGACCCGGTAGATCGAGCCTCGATCGCTCCCCTTTCCCTCCCGCGTCCTATTTTTTTACTTGACAGTTCCGTCCGTTGACTTTTTGCCCCCCAGATCCCCAAGTTACATAAAGAATAGGAATGCTTGCCGCCTGACATGTCTTTTGACCCTGTCGACTTTTCGACCCCCCCCGAAGAAGTGTTTCTTTTTCCCCCCATGCTTTTCTTTTTGAGTCTGTTTTACATTAAGCCACCTCTGGGTAGAGTCTATCAATTCCACACCCTTCCTCATACCACGGTTTTATTGGTGTTGGCGGCTAGACCCGACTATTTATATACCACGTCTGAATCAAAATCTTTTTTCTACCTATTCCAGTCGGCTCTTAGCTACCTTCAATGTTCCTCGACAGGAATAACCTAGACTTCCCCTCGAGACTGCCACTGTCCGATTTTTCGAATCTTTCTCTTTCCCCTTTTCTCATGGTCAAACAACTTCCTTCTCATGTTAAATGACTCCAGTCCCCCCCAGCGCCACATCATCCAGATTAGACCTCTCACGGAGAAACTTAGTCTCCAGTCCGGGTCCTTCGTACTCTAGACCGTTAGCACCCGAATTTTTTTTTTTACTGATCATAGCCAGTGAAACGTGATTTGCCTTTGAGCCAGCTTCGTCTTATTTTAGTTAATCCTTTCCATTTATCTTGTTTTCGAATCTATATTGGCCATATTTCCCTGCCGATAGAGAATCCCCCTGGTCTTGCCGTTATGCTCATTATCCCCCGAGCCCTCACCCCCCTTTTTTTTCTGCGGCTGTTCAACAAATCTCGAATGAATACAAGTTTTTGAGACTTTTTTATGTTCTCCTCGCCCCGCCAGAGAGAAAGAAGCTTCTCTCCTTTTGTCACCCATATACTTTCCTTTCTTGACTTCTCCCCAACCCCCCCCCCCCACCCACACGTGAGAAGAGACGCGTCTTAATTCAAACATTTGTTTTTGCTCCCCCTCGGTTCGATTTTCCAGATTTTTATATATTTTCTCCTTTATTCCAAAATCCGGTCCAGTATCCCCTGGACCTAAGATTTCCTGGGTCGTAGTCCCCTTTAGTCATCTTCCGTAGTGACTGCTGAAGATAATTCTCTTTTTCGAAAGGCTTAATTCGACTCGTGCCCTTTAGAGACTTCGCCCCTCCCTTTCGTCTCCTTCCTTTACAAAGCATTCTTCTAGTCCGTCTGTTTGAAAGAATGTCATATGCGACATTTCTTTGAACCTAAGAAACGGTCTTTAGAAGGGCTGGAGATTATTTATTTCGTATTTTTTACAAACCAGTTAAGTAAAGGGCCTTTCACCCCCTCTTCTACGCTCTCGTCTTCCTTTGAATCTGAAAAGTCGTGTCTCTGGAGTCGCAACGACACCCCCCCACCACATTGGTTGCATCGCCCATCCCCTCCGAGTAAACTCTATTGACCGCAGATCTCGCTTTTATTTCTAACACTCCAATTGCCCCCCCGGTTTTTACGCCCCTTAAACATACCCTTTGTAGATGATTAAGTAACCCAAAAGTTGGAGTCATTCGCCGCGCTTCGATTTGTCCCCCTGGAATACGACCTGGCTCTTTGACAACCCCTTGCACTATTTTTTAGCTCTTATCTCCTCGTTCTGACACGCCACTACCTCTATGTCCCTCGCGCCTAGCAATTATTTTTTCCAAAGCCCCCCCAAGGAACGACCCCCTTTTTCCATTAATCTACCTTAACCGCTACCGCCGTCTCCTCTGTCCCCTCTCCCTGTTCACGTTCTTTTTTTCCTCCCTTTGTGACGTAGTTTTTAGTGACAGTACATTTTCAGCCTTTTTCCTAAGTCGATCCCTTTCTATTTCAACCTCCGGCTTGGCGGCTCGGGGACGAAGTACCACCGGAGTTGGGACCCCCCCTTTTATTTTCTTCCTCCCTCCTTATTGCCTTACAACTTTTTATGTCTTCTTTCTTAGACTGTTTGGTCTTTTCGGCCCCTTTTCCTGAGTTTCATGGTCGACTGCGACGTAGCTCCCGTGGTCCGCGCACCGGCGGAATCGTTTCCTTTCTTCTATTCTTTATTTGGTCGCGAGATGTCGGAGCCCTGAGGTACCTTTCAGAACCCCACATGAACACGCAGAAGCGTGTCTAACCCCCCGTTCGACATGCCCTTGACGTCCCATTGGAGCGTCCAATCCAGCGCTCTCCTCAACGTAGTGCGCCAATTTCCTCTTTTTTTTCTTCGGCCTCCCTTCCCAAGCAAAGTTGTCAAGGTTTGAGCCTTTTCCTTGTCCATCGGGAGTTAGTCTTCGTCGCCCCCCAAAAGGCGTCAACGTTTTCGGTATTCCAGCCGACGGCACTTGACCCCCTGCTGATTTGTGAGATCGACCCGCGAGTTAACATGAACTCTGATTTCCGGTGCCGTTCTTTTTTTTTTTTTCCTCCTTCTTGGCGGTTTCCCATACTCTGAGGACCCCCGAAGCATTCTTCCATCTCTTCATTTTTATTTAAATCGCATGCTACAGTCCTTTCTTATACATTCGCTTGTAATGTTAGGTCCCCTTCTTTTTCCCCCCCTATCCCTCCCCCAATCTCATCCTTTTGAACATACTTTCAGTCCCTCCCCGATGTTTTTTAGCCAACTTTCGCAACAGGGCCCTTAGTATGAGGCTTTCTCAACGCAATTTAGAATAGATTTTTAGGCGTAGCCAAAGACCGCTCCTCGTCATCTTCCCGTCCAAATAGTGCCGCTTGAGTCGATTCCAGAATGCTCTTTAGCCGCCTTCCTCTTTCTATCCTGTCACCGACAGAGGAGTACTAGGTTTAACCCAACTGCTTCTCCCCCACTCCTTCCCATGTCCCCACTCCCAACTAGACAGTTTAGAGCGAGACGGCCATATTCATATAGAGTCACCTTAAAAGCTCAGTTCTACAGACTAGCTGGCTGCAGCACCTTCCCTCCGGCGACATTTTTTAAGATGCTTTGCAGTCTCGAGAAACGTAAGATCTCACGAAGGCGCCAACTTATTACAATCTTCAAGCGCCCTCCGCCCTCGTGACGTGACCCTCTTCCCTCTCTAGACAGTTCAATCCCCGAACGACCGTACACACAGCAGAATAGCATGATTCAGCCCCATCTATACAAAGCAGCTCCCTGCAGTCTCCCCAGGACGGCACAACACCCTTAATCTCGCCGCCCTATCTCGATCGGCCCTAGCAGTATAGGCCAACAGTCCCCTTAGAGATCGGTGGACGAGACGCCGACATATAGTTTTGGTGTTTTTTTTTTTGTTGGTTTGAGTGAGTGATTTTTGTTTTTTCTTTTTTTTTCCCCTTTGTTTTTTTTTTTTTTCTTTTCGTTCTCGGTCTTTTTTGTGTTTTTTTTCTGGGTTCTCTTTGTTCTTCTTGTGTTCTTCTTTTTTCCTTTCTCTTTTTTTTTTTTTTTTTTTTTCTTTTGGTTTTTTTTTTTCTTTTTTTCCTTTTTTTTTTTTTGGTTGTTGGTTTTTTTCTGGTTTTTTTTTTTTTTTTCTATTTCTTTTCTCCTTCCCCCTCTTTTTGTGTGGTTGTTTTCTTCGTTTTTTTTTGTCTTTGGGTGTGCTTTTTCTTTTTTTTGTTTTTCTGGTGGTTTTGGTTAGTGGGGGGGTTTTCCTTTTTTCTTTCTGTTCTTTTTTTTTTGTTCTTGTTTTTTTTTTCTCTTTTTTGGCTTCTTTTTTCCTTGGGGTGTTTTTTTTTTTTTTGTTTTTTTCGGGGGTTTTGACCCAAATCGCCAGCAAAAGTGAGTAAGTAGCTCCGCGAGATGGCATGTTGTCAGCCTCCTTACAAACTTGTTTGTGAAGTCCAATAGTGTACCCCGCAATTTTTCTCCTCCCTTCCGTGCCTCCTCTCCCCTATTTTGCGTCCCCCGCTGAGTTAGATAATTCAGTATGTGTTGCAAACTTTCCAGCCTCTCAGCTTTCCTAAAGTCTGACTGAGATTACGACCCCTCTTCCTACTGATCTCCCCTCCCGTCCGAAAATAACGAGTAAACTTCATCCTCTAGAGTCGCCCCCCCCCCCTTACAATCCCGCAATCAAACCACTCCAACCCCATCTCTTGTGTTTCGCTCCTTCTTGTTACCGCCTACATTTTGAGACACACCCAGTTTTCTGAATAGTAACCCGCCTTAGCCTCCCATTGAAAATGTAGAAGTAACGAAGGGACTTAACCTCTTCTTTATCTTTGCAGATTCTTCTACCCCCCTGACGATCTTTACCTGTTAAGAGTTTTTTTCCCCTCCATGAGTCGACCTCATATAAAACAGCCGACACCCCCCTCCCCCCCCCCACTCCCTCCCCCCCTCCACCCTCCCCCCCCCCCCCCCCCCCCCCCCCCCTCACCCCCCCCCCCCCCCCCCCCCCCCCCCCCCCCCCCCCCCCCCCCCCCCCCCCCCCCCCCCACCCCCCCCCCCCCCGCCCCCCCCCCCTCCACCCCCCCATCCCCCTTCTCCCCCCCCCCCCCCACCCCCCCCCCCCCCCCACCACCCCCCCCCCCCCCCCCACCCCCCCCCCCCCCCCCCCCCCCCCCCCCCCCCCCTTCCCCCCCCCCCCCCCCCCCCCCCACCCCCCCCCCCCCCCCCCCCCTCCCCCCCCCCCCCCCCCCCCCCCCCCCCCCCCCCCCCCCCCCCCCCCCCCCCCCCCCCCCCCCCTCCCCCCCCCCCCCCCCCCCCCCCCCCCCACCCCCCCCTGCTGTGATGTAGGACCTTTGATATGACTCAAAGTTTGAAGCAAGCCGTGCGGACGCCTTGTGTCGCGCCCACCCTCCGCTCCCCCACGCACTCCTGAGCTGAGAAAAATTCCTCCCTTTCCTCTTGTCATTCCGTCCCCAACAGCAATTTTTTCTTCTAATAGAGTAGCGTCTGTCAGTACCCGCTCACCTGCAGATTCGACGTTTTTCAGCTCATCCTCTTTCATTTTGCTTCTTTGCGCTCCTCTTCTGACTTCCATTTTTCTCCCTTCCCCCGCCTGGCCCTCATGAAATGCCCGCAAAATCACCGTGATTGGCCCGCTTTCTTTCTTTCCCTCGCTATCTCTCCCCGCTCGACCTAGTTTCCTTCTCCCGCCCCTTGCACTTTGGAATCGAGTCAGAATGCTCCGCGCGGTCCAGGTTTTGCTTTCCCCCCCGATGCATTTCTTCGCCCGGGCCCTCACTGATGAGAGCCCGAGTAATTCTGACCATTTGTTGCATCCTATTTCTACCCCGGTGCTCGTTCCGCCTACTCTTTTTTCCGAAGATTAATCTTGCTGTGCGAGCAGATCATTTTGTTCTACATCGACAACCCCCCCAAGCTAGCGAACCTTTCTCCCCCTTTCTTTATCGTCCCTCTGTAGTGGACCTTCTCTATCTCCACTTTTGGTTGTGGTCTAGATCGATCACTTGTTGCCGCACAAACCCGCCTCTAATTTTTTCCTCTTTCAATTTTTCGCCCTTTGTCCTTTGTCGACTCTTCCCCCGCCGTCTTACATTTCTCCTTTGAAGAGATATAGGACTACTTCCGCTGCATACTATCGCATGTCTTTGTCTTTTCTGGAAGAAAACCCCCCCCCATTAGAGAGAAGAGTTTCTAAATCCATTCCTCTCTTGCCACATGCTCGCCTGCCTTCACGTTCTTTTTTCGCCCCCTCTGTATGATTTCGAGGTTCCTTTTTAACCTCCCTCATTGTCGACCCGCCCCATTTTTTTTTTTTTTCCGCTATCTTTGAAGGACGCCGCTATTTCAAGTTTGACGCCCGCTCTCTCCCTCTAACTGCGTAAATGCAGCTGAGATTTGTCCTCTACATTAGAGATTCTAGGGCCATTTTTCAGAACCTCCTAACTAATAATTTGAATCGACGGTAGCCCTTCAGGACCTTTTCAAATTTTCCCTTTCTGATTTTTTATCCTGTACCACATCTTGGCGTAATGCATGCACACCTTTCCGTTACTGGCAATCTCTGGTCGGTCAGTTCAAGCAGACCCTTCTCCTTTGTTGCCCGACCCCCCCCCGTTCGATACCCCCGCTGAAAATGAAAGAAGTTCTCCTTTTGACCTTCACACATATTGACCGGAAGGCTTAATACTGAATTTCTTTGATCTCTCGTCTCCTGAGCGACGCATCTAAAGAGGGATCTGAAACGAATTTTCTCCTCCGGCACTTTTTTTTTCCCCCCTTTTTGAGGACATCGATGAGACGACCTTCCTCGATCCCGACTCTCTTCTTCTGATAGTGCGGAACTCTTGACTTTTCGTAATGCTGTTTCCATTTTAGAAAGCCCGGGGTAAGAAAATACTGTAACTCCTTCTTGTCTTTTTTTACTCCTTCTTCTACCCCTATCGGTTAGCCTTGTCCTTCACTTCCCGGAGGGCTTTGTTGCGTCATCTTGTTCAGACAAGCGACGTAAGTAATCCCCCCTTCATTTCTTCCCCCATGGGCTTCTCTTTTTCTTCAAACACAAATAGCTTTTTTCAGACCCAAGTAGCTTTTGCGATTTGCTTATCTTGTTTCCGTCCGAAGCGAGCACCGCTTTTTGAGTCCCTCCATGAAGACCAATACCTCCCTCTTTCATATTTTCGCGTTTTTTCCCCTAGCCTTCCAGTCTATTTATTTCATTGTTATTTTTGACCCCAGCTTTTTTTCCGTTAGACGACGACTCTTATTTTTTTGCTCTTTCTTAACATCACATGGCGTATGATCGCCCCGCGTCTTGCGCTCCGTTTTTTCGCTGTCTGCCCCTCCAAGGTCGACAAGTACTACCTGGTGCTATAATCAGTCTTAATAAGTCTATAGGCCTACCCTGACTTCTTTTGTGCTAGTCCCAAAAGAGAAGAATTCTTGAACTCTTTTCCCCTTCCTTCTCGTTCTTCCCAAAGAATCTTTTCGAACATACTTGTCACCTGAACGACATCCTTCTTTAGTCGGTCCCGCGACCTTTTCCCTTTGACAGGCTGAGCGTTTGCGTCATGAGTTGGAAACTTGAAACGTTCCATTTTCCGTGTTCCCCCCTTCCCCCCTCCCAGACGCGAATTAGGAATTTGCTGCACTTACCACTGCGGCTTCGCCCTTCTGGGTTCCTCTTTCTCGCGGAAACTCAGATTCAAAGCCGATTAAGTAACCTTGATGGATTTCAGATATCCCTCTTTTTTTTTTTTTCCCGCGCACCCCTCCCCTTTGTCGCAGACTAACTCCTCAGGGTGCCGCGATTTCATACAGCTGGAGAGCCATCGACGGCTTCTGCTGTTCCACGTATACTAGTTTTTTACGGACGAATTGACAAGACCATGGTCGCC
>Ga0179591_1297286_pt1 | contig 12179 bp, 10 predicted proteins | sample CZOMad2_1_08_16f_FD_182891 | JGI IMG/M metagenome (GOLD analysis project Ga0179591, IMG submission 182891) | Vadose zone soil fungal communities from Angelo Coast Range Reserve, California, USA - CZOMad2_1_08_16fungal (PacBio error correction) | ecosystem: Environmental > Terrestrial > Soil >... | reverse complement strand
CCTGGATCTTACTGCGCATAGAGTCCGCATGTCTTTTTAATTTTCCCTCAACGATACTCACTCCTTTTTCAGGTTTTTTGGACGCTAAATAAAAGAACCCTATATTGTCCAACGTCCACTCTCAATAGGATATTGCGATTGATCTGGTATCGACTTTTAACGAGACTTCTCTCCCCCCAATCCCCCTTTTCTGCGTTTCTACTGTTAAAGCTTGATGCGAAAAGCAACCTCCTAGTCCGAGCTATGAAGATCTGCACATAGATGCCGCCCCCTACCCTTACGCCCCCTCTTAGCTAAGCGCCTTTTTTCTAGCTCCCTCATTCGAGTGAAATTGAATCTATGATGATGTACGAGTGATATACCGATTTCGGGCCCCTAGCCCCTTTCTTAGTTGCAGAGATGAAGAGTCTAGGGATCTCTTTCCCTTGAACCTTCCTTCGAGTGCCTTCTACAGACACTTTTAGTTCCGCTCCTTTTTCTTATGGGGACTTATCCAGACGCCTTGGAGTCGACGACCTTGAGGTACTCTCCTCCTCCTCTGCCGCAGGTAGTTTCTCCCCCCTGGTCGCAGTCAACATGCAACATGGAGAAGCTTTTTTTTTTTTCTTTCGATGTGCATGCGACTCTTCGGGTACTCCTAGATGGTTTGCGGCCCATCTTAAATCGAAGTAGACTAGTCGATCTCGCCTAATTCCATTCTGAACCACGGTGAGAGGCGGAGCTGCGTTCTGTTTTCCGGTTTTACTTTCCTGACCAATCTAGCGAAAGCTCGCGCCTACTGAGGGATTTGACGAAGACGTCTCCCGTCCAATTCCCCACCTCTGCCTAATTCCCACGAGACCGAGCGCCCTCACCTGCGCGGTTCTACCTTGGCATGAAAGAGGGCACATCGACTATGCGGAGATAGCAAAATTACTCGGCTTCCTACATGCTCGGCTTCCTTTGATCCCTTTTTAGTCGCCTTTCACAGTGCGACTTCGAAGCCGACCATCCAACGCCCCTGCCGTACTTCAGCGGCTCTCTTCGAGGAAGGAACCCCATAATGATAGTTCTTTCTTTCAAGTGACTTTCCCTTCTGAGGAGATCCCTTAGGATAGAGATACTGATTAAGACGTAGAGACTCTCTTGCTCAGAAGGTTTTTCCCTCTATCTTCGCGGTTTCGTTTCAGTCGCTCCAGTTCGAGCAGAAGAGGTTTCTTGATGTTCTTTCCTTCTAGAATTCTTCTCTTTCTAGACCATGCCGTTGCCCCCAGAGCACAGGAGACTGCTGGGTATTTTTTCTTGTTTATTTCTTTCTGTCAGAAGGGCCCCGGTGTGCTCTCCATACGATCCCTTTACGGTCCGCAGACGATAGTCCCGCAATACTGTCTCAAGTTACTAGGGCCCACTATTGAGACGTCTTTGGCCTCTAGCTTGATGAGTAATCTTTCCTGTGACTCGCCGTCCTATCTTATTCGTTAGATAATATTTGCATCCTGTCTTCGATGACTCTATCTAGGTACTCGTAACTCTCCGGACCCCCCTAGTAGTCTCTACTATCTAGGTGAGCGTCTTACCTCCCTTATTTTCTTCGTCCGTTTTCCAAAACCCAGGCCCCGTCTGAGTCGAGGAAGATTTAGCTCGTGTTCTCTGGTCTTAACAAGAGAGACGTTCTGTCCTCTTCTCTTTCCCAGCAGACTTTCCATGTTTTGGTCCACCACGGGCCTCGCTCAGATTGTGTCTCTACTTCCGGATTAGTCCCTCATTTTTTTCATGGTGAAGATGGCCTCTTTATTCGTTCTCCTCCTTACTACCGATTTGATCTCGAGGGGTCTTGTCAGTATGAGAGTTGGACCTTAACCCCCTCCTTCTTCCCTTGTACCACAATTCTAATGTCCGCCCGTTTTTCTCTCTGCAAGAATATAGAGGACTGTTATGCTCTGTTGAGCAGTTCGGCGACGCCAGATGGGAGGACATAAGAGGTGCAGTCAGAAAAGTGTCTACGTTCTGCGAGTTTCCTTGCGACCTTCCCTTTGCGTACCTGCTCCATCCCTGAGGCCTCAAGCGAGAAAGTCCCAGCCTGTATCCTATCTCCCCTCTACGAGATATAACCTCCCTAGGCAGGCTTCGTAGAAAAGATCCCTCGCAAGCTTTTGTGATTCAACCTCGAGGCGTCGCTTCTTTTTTTCCTACCGCGCCGAGTGTAAAAATACCTTTACGATCACCTCGCAGCCCGTTGTGGGGGTGAACCCACCAGCGCTCAGGATCGTGGAACTCTCCCCTGACTCACCCAGTTCCTCCATCCCTACAGTTCTTCCTAGCCAGTATCCTTCTCCCATCCCTCCTCACGTTCCTTGTCCGGCTAGCCCAAATCCGACCTTTCCTTGATCCCACTACAGGCGATTCGGAATCCCCTGCCCCTCCCCAGTCAGAGCTTGCTCGAAGTCAAGCGTCTTCCCAGGTCCTTTTCCTCCTCATCGCCCCCTCCCTGAGTAAGAAGATTTACAACCTCTTTCACCCTTTTCCCCCGGAGCCGCACAGGTTTCCATACGCTCCGAGGCGCTTATCGTAAGCTTCCCGGCGTCATAGCAGAGAATCATGAAGCCTCTTAAATTGTAGTCTGGTATCCCTCTCAGACGACCTAAACGCCCTTTTGCCCCGATCCCCCTCCGCGCTAGAATACAAAATGAGCTCCGATTTTTTATTCCCCTACCCATTCCCGGAGACTTTTTTTGGTTTTGCGTCAGATCTCTCGCTGTCGGATTGCACTCTTTTCTTCGTCTGACGTCCCCATCTCGAACAGAGTGTTTCAGTAGTCAAAGCTCATGCGCGAAGGCTCCGACACTCCTTCGATTCGCTCCCTTTTCCTTCCTTCTTTCGTCCAGCCCAAGTCACTTATAAATGAGCCCCTGGAACGAGGTCGCGTCCCCAGAGTCAGCCCCCTTACCCATCCTTCCTTCGATCGCTCCGGTGCCCATCGAGTTTTCTCTAGAACGGTCGCCATCCTTATATATGTAATATTCCTCCTGTTTTTGTTGATATATATAGAGCTCTTCTTGATTGTTGCCTTTTCTATACTCGTTGCACGGGCTGCTGGTACCAATTGAGTCCTTCTCACGCGGTAGTTTTTTTACAGTTTCTTTTTCCTCTTACGAGAGTTCCCTTTTCCTCTTTCTCAATTTCTGATAGTTAAGGATGGTCTGATTTACCTCCTTTCTTCCTTTTCCCTCGTCATGAGGCAGCAGCCTTCCCTTCGCTTGATCGGGGAGGTGTTTTATCCTTTTTCTAGATCATAACTCTCCCTACTTTTCTTTTTTCCGCACGAGAGACTCCCCTGCTCTCCCATGCGGAGTTTTAGGGTCACCGCCCACGCCGCGTCGCCTCATGCTTGGTCTTATGAGACTCTCTCCCCCGTTGTGGGCGCTCTGCATCGAGGAGACTTCCCCCTTGACTTTCAGTGTCGTCCAGGGAGTGCCTGTGAGGTCGACTCGCGTGCGGCATTCGCTGACATCGCGTCCGCGGCTATGCTAACCCTTTTTCCTCAGCCTGTCCCCCCCGGGTGCCCCTCGGGGTACAGGTCCTTTCCTGCATCTGGCCTGGCAGGGGCCCCGCACCGGTTAACGCAGAAGTTCTGCCTAGCGAGAGCTGTAGGGATGATCCGATGACCCCTCTTTTCTTCTTTGATCCCGTTCTGGTATTATTTAGCCTCTTGTCACTCGTTTGGAGAGTAGATAGATGGCTACTCTAGCTAGGTTTCTGCGGTTGGCTCCCTGCGATGATGAACCTTTTTGGGCGGATCCGGATCAACCGCCTCCTGATTCTGTCGCTGCGGAAACCCCCCCTCACCGCGGATTATGGTTCTTCTCTGGAGTCTTTTTGTGTAGCCGCCCGGGGCTCGGTAATGTTTTCCCTCCCCGCCTTGAGCGCGCTTCCTTTTTTAGCTTGATATTTTTCACGAAGTACCGTGAGAAGATACGTGTATTATTTCTCGTCTCCTTTCTATCGAGAGTTTTTCTTTGGATCGTCGGTTCATGGACGCGTAGATCCATTTTTTACCCTCCCTCTCCGGAAATCGTCGAGTCAAGTAGCTGCAGAACGGATGTATACTTTCCTCTTTTTCTTCGCCTACATGTAGACGACGAATACGAACCCTCGAAGGCCTGAGTAGAAAAAATTGCAGCAGCCTTTATCCGTTTTGTTCCCCATCTTTACTCCTTGTGGGGGAATTAAACCTCCCCCCCTTTACTTCCTCCCCCGCGCATCACATCTGAAGTAAACTATGCGATCTCCCACCGTTTAGCCCTCGTGTCATACTGAAAATTAGTCTTTTTTTTGAGTCGTTATAGATATCAGGATTTCTCCGGCTTTTGTCTCCTTTAGGAGCTTTCTTCGCCCTCTACTCCTATGTTTCGAGTCTTCGCATATGCCAGTTCTTTTTTTTTCTCAGCACCATATCTCTCTCTTCCCCTCTTTTTTTTGTCTCCTTCGCCCCGCCAGAAACTACGAAGCATTTCATTTCGTCGCCCCGCAGAGATGAGGTTGGCTTAGTTTACTCTCTCCTATCTTAAAGATTCAAGGTCGTCTCGAAGTATAGAAGTCTTTTTTGTCTCGCTTTCCTCTGCAATGCTTCTCCTCGTACGCGACAGACTTCTCGACATTTTGATCCGGCTCTTCTCCGTCGATCTGTATGCTTCTCTCGCTCCTAGTCCTTCCCCCCCCAGACATTATTTTCTCTGTATACAAGCCTTGTCGACTCCATGAGTGAGCAGACAGACACGCACCTTCCCTATTGTTTTTTTCGGTCGCCGGAATCGGTTTTACTGTCCACTCTCTAGGGTATTGCAAGAACGTACACGGAGGCCTTCGCGTTTGAGATAAAAGACCCCTCTATTCTCCTATGCTCGCCTCTTCTTGATTCTCTTCTTCGCTCAGCTCACTAATTTTTTTATAGACCTGTCTCTCTCTCAGATTTACCCTCTACACGACGGGGCAGTTACAATTTTAATCTGATCCTCGGCCTATTTCCAAGGCTGCTTCGGTCCGAGGACTTTCTCCCAGTTCCCGGTAGCTCTCAGACGTCCGACGTAGTTCAGTGTTTTGAGAAGTACTTTGCACCGCTTTCCTGTGACCCGAGTATCTATTTCCTCTGAGGACAGCCTTGAGATGCCTTGTTCAGTTTTACTTACAAGTTTAGTCGAGACCCACGTAGTGGTAAGGATGATCTTTTTCTCGGCGCGTCGTTGAAGTCGATTCCCCTCTCCTTCCACTCGAGCGCGAGCGCGAGATGCCCCCGCTCGAACCTGTATCTCACTTCCCGCGTTACCCGCCCCTTCCCCGACGTCCTGACTTGTCATCTCGTTTTATCCGACTATAGGCTGCTCTCCTATTAGTCTGTTGATAGCTTTATTAGAAGCCAAGCTAGGTAGTGCATCCCCTTAGAAGGGCCGGCACATTCTCCTTTTTTTCTGTATGTTTTTGATCCAGAGTGGCCCGTCGTCACTTAGGTTAGAGAGGTACTATGAAAGTCTCTCCTCCTCCTTTTCTTCATTATGTCCCCCCCATAGACCCGAGGCGCGAAGTTTTCGTCAGACTTTCCTTTTCCTCCTCCTTTTCGAGTCTCTTCCCATTCAAGCACTCGCCGCTGGAGAGAGAAGGAATTTGAATGTCCTTCTTTTCAGGGCCTTCCTTTCCCTGAGCGCGCTAGAGCATGATTCCTCCTGTTTGAGTAGCGTACTCGTAGGTATATCCCTCGCTGGCTTTCCTTTCGGCTTGTCAATAGAGGATGTCTCCCGGGAGATTTACCTCTCAGTTAGTTTTTGGTGTTAATTCAGGATGTTGTATCACTCGCTTCTTCGTGTGTTTTCTACGCGCAGGTCTAGAACTGTTTGACTAAGTCCCCTAGTAGCCTCGTGTGAGGAGCCGTTCAACTGACTCCTTTTATTTCTTTCTGGTTTTAGTCCGTATCACAACGTGGATATCTAGTTCGGCATGCGATTTCGAAATCTTCTCTACATCCCCCCCTTCATATTCTTTTCCTCCTCTACTTTTTTGGTTGATTCTCTGCATCTGCGCGCTCTTTGTGGACGCTTTTTCCTCAAGAGCTCGCGAGTTGTTTGATCATTTTCACAACGGAAAACTGACTACCTCACTCCATTTGACTGACATCAGGAGATTCATAGATCCTTCCTCCCCTACGGAGAAACGGCTTGTTCCTGACCAAAAATTTTTTTAGAGTCTACTTTTCAAGCGGTGATTCTCACACGAAAAGAATACTGCGAAGAGCCCCCAGCCCGCTTCCGAGTTTCTCCCAAACTCTCTGGACGCCGTGCATTACCCCGCGTTCCTGAGCTCCTCCGTCGCCCCCCCCCCCCTCTCGCGCTTTCCGCTCTCCCTCATGGCTACTCTTCTGCTTCGACTGAGTGACCCCCTTTCACTGTGACTTCCAATACGATTTCCAACTTTTCCGAGAGCAGTCTGCGCGACCAGATTAAGTCTTCTCCTCGTATTACTTCGCGCCCGACCAGAAACCTTTTTTCTGCTGTCTCGCCTCTGAGTTTTTTTCTTTCTAAACTGACCTGGAAGTATTTCTTCATGTTCCAAGTTCCTTGGACCTCTCGCTTTATTTCCGGATTCTTCCGGGCTAGAGATAGTGGCTACATCATGGCTCCCCTGTCTTGGTCTGATCCGATGCTTTCCCTAAGTTTTGGGATACTCATAATCGATCGGCCCTCTCTCTTCCCTCTCTAGACCTGTGAAATTCTTACCCACTTCTTATTTCTTTGATATGCTTCGAGGGACTCAGGTCTTCTGACACCTTTCTTGCCCCTTAGATAGATTTATCGGCTTCTCTTTCAGAAGACTACCTTAGCCAAGAGCTGCCAATCGCACATCTTCTTCGCAAAGCTCCAGGACTACTTGATGGTCTCCCCTTCCAGGACGACACGCTTCCTCTCCTTACTCCCCCCTAGCGAACTTCCATTTTCTTTCGCCGAATTCTACCTAGAAAGGTAGTTTCTATCCCATTCTAACTGGTGACATCCAGTTGAACAGACGCCAACTCCTTTTCCCTACGGCCCCCTTTCCCTTTCTTACGGTGACAGCCCGTAGAATCTACCCATTAGCTTAGCTTCCTTTTTTATGATATCGCCGAACTCTCTTTTGAGTGTCTCTACTCCTGACTCGAGAGTCTAGTGAAGCGTTCAGTTTCTTGCATCTGTTCTTTGAAGCCCCCCTCAGAAGACATTCTTCTTCGTAACCGGATCTAACTAGCTGTTTGAGGGACTTTCACCCCAAGATTCCGCTTGACTCCTAAAAGAGAACTATATCAGTCTTTAGAAGGTGGGCTTCGGGTTGTGTCTGTCTTCCAGGTCCGTTCGGCTTCTTTTAATTTTTTTTTGATTCCTGAGTCCCCTAGACCCCCCTTTAACGACTCCGACTCATAGATCTACGGATCGAACCTGCCTCGCTCTTTGGTATAGCTCTCGCTGTCCTTACCAGTGTTGACTTTCCGTCGGTGCTCTGACGTAGCTCGCCTTCCAGTTAGATCTCAGAAGAATCTTTTACCTGCTGCGCGTGATCTCTGAAGACTTCTTTCTTCCTAAGAACGTCGCGGATGAGGATGCCCGAGCGGATGAGAGTCCGCGTTCTTTCTGCTGGGATTTCCCCCCCTTCGGGGACTTCGGCGAGATAGGTTCTTATCTAGCGTAGATGGGCTGCGCAAAATAAGATTCTATATGTTCGTCTATTCATAATAGGAGATTCCGACCGACGCACCACAACGGTCTGGTCCCCTACATCCCCCCCTTATCTTTTGAAGCCATCCCCGCCAGCCCAGACTCTGTTCCTGGAAAGCCGAGGATAGGTAGCGAAGGTGTACTCCCTGATTTTTACTTCCTTCTTTCTTCCCCCCCTCCGTCTATTTTTTTACAAAAGAAAATTTGTTTTTTATGTAGTAAAGCTTCAAACTTACCTTCGCAGAACTTGCTCTCCTTCCTCCCAATTAGCGGAGGCAAGCGACCTTTATTACGCTACAGATGCATGAGCCCACTTTTTTAGAAGACGTTATCTACTAGTGGGATTTGAGTCTTTCAACCCGTCTTCTTTATACTATTCTCGAACCCCCTAAATATGATAAGAGAGGCCCCTGCCTTTTATACCCCATTTAGTTCATCCGTATAGAATGACTTTTTTAGCTACCCTATTTCCCCTTAGTTTTTCCAAAAGGAGGCCTAACGGCCCTCTCCCTTTTAGCTTTTCCACCATTCGTAAGACGTTGGATAAAAACATTCTTTTCCGATAACCTCTCCTCCGCTTTCCCTGGGTGAACCCTCTCTCTCCCGTCTAGTTTGATAAGGATTTCCTCCTTCCCAAGAAGGCAATCTTCAGAATCCAGGCACGCGAACCCCAATCGCGACTCTCCCATTCTCCTGCCGCCTTCTCAAAAGGTTTTCATCTTCTCCTCCTCCAAAGAACCCCGACAGCTTATCCTCGTAGTTCCGATCATCTCTAAGATCGCCCGGAACTGAGTATTGCCACATTTATGAGCAGACTCCTCCCCTCTTCATTCCTAGAACTTCACCCTTGACCGTGGCTGATCTCGTACTGTCGCATGTCCTCCGGACCCTTCCTCTTACCTGAATTACTCACGTCTCACTTCAGAGAAAGCCTTCGGAAGGTTTCTCCCTCTCGCCTCCTCATGAATTTGATTTTTGTCAGATGGAATCAGCTCGAAAGCCCCTTTTTTTTTTTTCTCTGACACGACTTGACTGTTTCGTTTCCCCAACTCCCATTTTTTTTTCCCTTCCTTTTTTGGTCTCTCTATTTTTCATAGGGGTTTTCTCATCAGTTTCTTTCTTCTCTATCCCACTAGAGCAGACACAAGAGTTCCTCCGAGCCCGAGCGCGGTTTCGTTTCTGCTAGCAATTCAAGTTCTATTATAACGTAGAATTTTATCCCTCCTCCTAAGATCCAAGGTTCCCGTCCTATTTTTCCATAGGAAATTTATCACATAAGCCCCCCCTCCGGTAGCGATCTTCCCTGTTTTCAGTATCGTTTCCGTTCGTTCTCGCCATTGAGAAAATATCCCCCCTCTCTGTTCCTACTAATACGGTTTTTTCTTTGAGATAGCCTCTAGGTGGCTTTCTCCTTTTTCCTCGGACCTCTTTGCGGGACGCTTTTGACAACTTCTCCTTCTCTCGTCTGAGGCGTTCGCTGCAGTCTCTTTCCCTTTGACCAGCGTTCTCCCTGTTGGGAGCGCTCCATTTGATGGAGTTTTAGATTTCTCTTTTCTAACTAATTATATTTCTCGCCTTACTCGGACCTTTTTCTTTGATCTTCTTAATAGGGGTTAGCAGATTTTATATCTATCACGGACCTCAACTCTACGGACACAATCCGACCCCATTCGATTAATACCTTCCCCTTTACCAGATAGTAAGAAAGATTTTTTATTTTCACTACACTTAAGTATTTTTACGTAACGGTCCTCACGCTCTAGTCTCTTCCCCCTTTTTTTTTGAGAATCTTCTTCGCGAGTTACCCTTATTAGGACTTTTCTGACAACCGGCGTAGATGAGCGTGACTTCCTCTATTTACTCAGCATAGCTCGCGCCGCGTTTTTCCTGATTTTTGCTTCACCCGTTATCTAGCCGGCACTTGTGTTCCCCTTGGGTGGTTACCGGGTGCGGCCGGATTTTGGATCTCTGCTCCCCTCCTGTTCCCTAAGCCCTTTTTAATTCGAGCCCGTCTCTATGTTGTTTTTCTTTAATGCCGAAATCCTTTTGGATAAGTAGGTGTCTGGAGTGCTGCCTCTGCCCCTTGGCTCCGTCGCGGATGGATCCTTTTTTCCTAGTTTCTTTCTGGGGTCCTTTTACGTCTCCGTTGACGGGCATCTTTTCTGATTGCGGCTAACAAGAGACGCCTTTTGGGTGGTCAACCTACCGCGTTCTTCGCTGTTCTCGTCTTGTTTTTATCCTGCCCTTCTTGCCGGTAAAGGGTTTGCACTCCGTCCAGCGTTCCTTTGAGGGTGTTAAGGCGCTTTGCGCTCGCCTTTCGAAGCCTCACTTGACGGCGATCTGGATGTAGACTCGTGACGGGATTTTTCCGCCTTTTCTTGCTCGTTCTCCCCAATCGGGTCTTTTAACGCCTTCTTAGAGAAGAATTTTAAACCACCTGACGCCGTTTCTTCGTTCTCCAGCCGCATGCTTATCCAGCGGATTTACCTTTTTAATTGGTCTTCTCCTCCCTTGCGTCGAAAGAAGACTCTTCTCTAGACTGGCCTTACCCGCTTTCGCGCCATGCTTTTGATCCCCTGGCATACGTATTTTGACAATCTTTTTGGTTACTTCACCCAACTTTGTCACGCGGTGACTCCACGATCTCCACGGGGTAACACTAGCCGACAACATTAATAGGCCTCGTCCACCCGGTCTTTTTTTATCTTATATCTTTTCTCCTTATCGGAAGCTGGTGGGTATTCTTTAGCGTCTTTTCTTGTAGAGAAGATTGCCCTTCGTATATAGGAGTGGAAACTACCTTTTCAAGAGTAAAGCAACCTCTACTCGACCTTCCTTCGAAGGCCTTTTTTCCGGAAGGAGGACACAGACTGCCTCCGCGAATTTCTGACTTAGAACTGAAGACGCAGAGCGGCCCCACGTCGACTTGCCTGACCTAGTAGTTTTTTACTTGCTTCTTTCCTTATATTCTAGAGTAGTAGATACGGTCGATTAAAATTTCGTATCTCGTACAGTCAGAGTCGCGCCAGCTTTTCCCGCCTGCGTTCCTCCTTTCCCCTCAGTCGAGTCTTTCTGCTCTATTCGTTGTCCCCCGAATGATCGTCGGCTATAACTTTTAGTTCCTCTTGAACCATTTCCACGCAGGTAGCCCCAGCTTACTTTTCAGAGTTTTTCGCGGGCGAGCCCTTCTCGGTTATCTTCAGCCTTTAGGGATCGCTAGAAAGCAATAGTTTTCCCCCGGCGCTAGCTGTTCCCCTTTTTCAAAAAGACCCCGCTGACACTATAGCCTTCTATCGGCACGCTAGTTTTTTGAGAGAGTATTCTAGCACTCTCAACCCCCCAGTGGGGATCCTGCCGCGCTCTCCTTGCTCATGAGTGAGCTCAATTTTCTTCTATGCGGTCATGGTCCGGCTGTTATCCTTTTTTCTATTTCATCGCGCTTTCCTTTTTAGCAGCGTTTTGGGCGTCAGGTTCTCGTCAGGTGAAATCGAACCTGTTTGTGTCGCGAAGCCACGGTAGATTTCACTAGCTTTTACTGCCATTTTTAGAAGAGTAGATTGTTCCCCTCCTAATAGCTTCAGTAAGTCGCCCTTCCTCGGACACCACTGTTGCCGGTAGAAATCGTATTCGCGCGTGCGTTCGATTTTGGAGTCCTCTTTCCTCTTTGGGAAGTTTTCGTCGTGAGACTTACCTCGAGAGCTTCTGCTCTAGCTATGCTCTACCTTGTGCCGACGTTTTCCCTTCAAGCCCGCCTTTCCCTCCCCGTATGACTTTTTTTTCTCAAGAGGTGCTTTTATCCGAGGTCGCGGCCGATGTTCGCGGCGATCGAGTAGTACTTTTGCTATCTTTCCCTCTTTCGTTTTTTCTCCAAAGCCGTCATCTGTCGACCAGTTGTTTATATTCCATTTAGAATCATACTGCCCGGAGGCCTGCTTTATTGGAAGGTCTCTCCATTTATTTTAAACTCTCTGCTTACGTCTGTAGAAATACACGTCTCTGAGATTTACCTCCAAGATTGATGTATCATTCGAAGACCATTAGCTATCTTCCTGTTAAAGCAGCTCCCTCTTCTCGATGACGACTCCCTGTCGCTCTGCTCCTGCTTCTTGTAGGAAATCTTACTCTGAAGAGATCGCCCTCCTTCGCCCGCCCGTCGTCTTATGTAGTCGGTAGAGCCCTGAGAGGGCCTCCTCCTTCCCAGGCATCGAGTTCGAGCCTTTTGCTTCTCTTCTTCTTTAAAGGCGGTTCTTTGTGTGGACGTTTTTCAAGCCCTTTGGTCCCTAGAACTTTCCCTGTCTCTCTTTTGTTTCGAGCCGCGCCGGTCTTTTCTGGTACGGCCTTTTGCTCCGTCTCCTGCTAGAGAATAGTTTAATTGAAAATTTCTGAGGAGTGGTCGGTCGGGTTTCCTTTAATCACCCCTCGTGGATATAGGTTTTGAAGGCGAACTTCGTCTCTGCATTACTCCCC
>Ga0179591_1223403_pt1 | contig 12179 bp, 11 predicted proteins | sample CZOMad2_1_08_16f_FD_182891 | JGI IMG/M metagenome (GOLD analysis project Ga0179591, IMG submission 182891) | Vadose zone soil fungal communities from Angelo Coast Range Reserve, California, USA - CZOMad2_1_08_16fungal (PacBio error correction) | ecosystem: Environmental > Terrestrial > Soil >... | reverse complement strand
AGAGCCCCCCCCTTTTTTCCCTCTCCGGCGACCACCTGTCTACCTTCTTAGCGAACCTGACGTCGCTTTCTTTAGTTCTCCTTCTTCTGCTGGTCGCCCATTACGGCTAAGCTCAACCGCCGGCCGGCAAAGCAGAGCACCGTAGGACTTTTTCAAACCTCAACGTCCGACACTTTCAACTGTTTCTTCCCTTCCTGTGTATGAGGTCAAGACTGGATCCCCGATTTACCGATTTTTCCCCATACTGGAAAGCGTGTGTCGGATTTTCCAGCGCACTGTTTATCTGAGTGGCCACTGATACGAGAGTCGGAACAATAGTAACCCGATCCGGTCTAGTCTTCCTGTGGTCTTCACTGTGCTCTTTTTTCTCTCCATCCCCCGACTCCCCCCTTCCTTTCGAAAACGACCATTGTCCCGGTATACTTGCTGCTTTTCCGGACCGGAATCGAGAAAAAACCGGCAACTTCACCCTGATGTCCGACTCTCCCTATGAGTTGTGCCCTTGCTCTTGCCCGTCCTTGGCCTTCTAACGCACCGGTCGTCCTTTCAGCGGGGGATGGTGTCCACTTCCTCACGACTAGTCCTTTTACCCGCCTGACCTCCCCTTCTTTTTCTCTTTTCCCGCTTTTTCCCCCACACCTTTTTTTGTATGGGCAGCTCCCTCGGTCTGGGATTCAGGGGAAGTTATGGTCTCCACCAATTTCACCATTTTGACTTCTCCCGACTCTAGTACTAAGCGGTGTCCCCCCGGCCCCCCACTTTTTACCGCCCCACAGTCTCTTCCCCACAGCAGAGGAGCAAGAATTGGACCAGGGGCCAGGATGACCACATTGACTCCTGTCCTTACTCCCCGGCAGTGTGGAGTATCCTTCTGACATTCCCTCTTTTTGGTCTTGCTTTTTTCTAAACTACCAGGTTCGTGGCCGATCGCCCCTACATTGACAACACTTTTTTGCTCAGCTTTTCCCCTCTTAGACCTCCTCCCGTTTTCTCCCTTTCCAGTCTCAAGAGGTTGAAGTCATGCCCAGTTCCCCCCCGTCGCCCTTTGCGTTCCGTTATTCCATGAAGCGATCCCTACGGACCCTTATCAAAATTGGGTCCTCCAACCCAGCTTTCCACTCGAGGAGGGCCCCCCTGTCGCTTTCTTTAAACCTTTCCGGTCTTTACCTTGCTTTTCCTGAATTTCCCCCCCCTCCTTTTCTCTTTCCCCCCAACCACTCAGATCGACTCTCCAAGTTTTCGAGCGGGTTTTCCGATTTCCCCATCCCTCGCCACGACTTTCGACCTTCTTTTGTTGCAAATCTAAAAACCTTTGTCAGTTGTGGGGAGTTGACAGAACAGTTCGCCAGCACTCGTTTCCTCATTGGGGTTTTCTGGGCTTCAATGCACTTCTTCCACTTTGCTTTAGCCTGCTCAGAAAACAGCCCTTGTTCCCTGAGTCACAAAGGCGATCACGGAACATTCATGCATACGTCGTTTCCGCCCTCAGTTTCTACTAAGCAATTCTCCAGCCTCGGATGTATTTGCCCCTTTTAGACGCAGGTTCCCAACCTGAGCATCGACAGATCCTACTGTGAAGGCTTCTGTCTTTTCACTTATCCTTACCCCTTACTCTTTTCCAATGAAAAGATTCCTGTTCTTCGCAGCCTTCGGCCTGTTTTCTTCGCTTGCCACGTCGCCCATCAGGGCCCTCAACCCGAACCCACCGCGCGTTTAGTTAATTCGTGTTTTGACCTTCCATCGATGTAATCAGAGAGGTCACGCTAACCTCACCTTTTTTATCCAATTTCTCCATTCCTTCGTGATTATCTCTTTCCTCGCCCCGCACCTTTCCCCCCCCCTTTTTTCACACCTGGTCAATGTTGCCGTATGGCGGCGGGTTGGGAGCTACTCCGACTTTTTGCTTCCCGTTCAATTGTTTCCCCTAGTTAGTCTTACGCTTTTCTCAACGATCCCCTCCTGTATTAGCAGCTGATTGCTGAAAGGCTGCCCTGGCGCCACCCCCTTTATCCTATCACCTAATACGGTTGTGGGACCACTTCTTGCTTCCTTCCCTTCCTTACCCCGGTGTGGGCCGCTTGGTCCAACTGGATCCAACTTTGTGCCCGCGTAACTTTCCGCCACCGCCCTTTCAACAGGCGGACTTACAACTCTTCTCCTCTCCCCTCCTTGCTCGATTAAGTGATAGTCTACACAAGAAGGACTGTGAAACTGAACTCATGCGACTGATTATGTCTTGTGTTCACCACGCTCCCCCCTACGGCGTGTGTCAACTCCCTTTCTTCCACCCTGGCTCTAACAGGGCTGAGGGCCGCGACGAGTTATTTGCTTTTTTTTTTTCTTCCTTAGTCTTCTTGAGTCTCGATTCGCAGTGCCGCCTGTCCCGACTAGAATGCACCACTCCCACGGACGCCCTTTTCTTTCCTGCCCCCTTTGATGATACCCCTGCGTCCCAGCGTGACGAACTCTCCTCCCCCTGAGCCAACGATGTACTCTGACCAAATGTTAGGCGCGGCGATTGAACGCGCGTACTAACCCCCCCCACCAAGCTCCCCCTGGCTGTTCTCCCCCAGCGCATCCAGACCTTTCCTTTCGAAATCCCACTCCCTTTGTTTTTTCTCTTCTTGATTAAAACACGGCTGTTATCTTGCTAAGATATACATGTTACCTTTTTTCCTCCTCTCACCGTGGTCTTTACCCTCGGACCCCTCTTACTCACTCGCTCTTAAAGAATACGACTTTAGTGGTGGATCTCCTCAGAAGGAATCTCCTGATTTCAGCCGGCATCATTTTCCCTTGCTTTTATGGTGAATGTGATGACCTCCTCCGCCCTACCGGACCTGCCACCCTCCACAAGAATGAAAGTCGAGGTTAACCTTCACCAGATGCCTGTTGAGAATCCGGTTTCACCTAACGTGGATTATAAAGATAGAGCCTTTTTTTGTTTTTTATATGGGCCAAACCTTTCCCCAGATTAAGTAATTCTCGTATCCGTGCCTTGTTTCCCTTTTTCCTTTTGCAACTCGGTTTTTCCCTTAACCTGATTGCCTCCCCCCCAGTGCCGTTGAAAAATGTATTTTGCTCACGCACTGCCAGTTAGTTTTCCTCAATTTTGCGCACATCCGGAAGCACTGGACATGGCAATTGTATGACGGAAACCTGGGCTGTCGGATTCGTTTTTCTCGGTCCACCGTCGCCCATCTCCTTGTCCCTCGTTTTGTTGTTCTCCGAGAGGGTACTGTTGTCGTCTTTTCGCAGAGATCCGACCTCCCCCTTTTTTCCTTCTCCCCCCACCTCTTCCCACCTGCAAGTTTTTTGTATGTGCTCCTCTTCTGCCCCCCGCCCTCCGCTTGAAGGTCAGTTGCGTGACGTACTGTTCAACAGTTTCCGAGGGACCTGAAACGATGGTTTTGCTGGTAAAAACGGCTTTCCCCGTTGGCCCCCCAAGCCCCAAGTTTCCAGTAATGATCAGGTAATTGCATACTTGAGCGGTTGCCACGCAAAACCCCGCCGCCCCACATCGCTCCCTTTCTTCCCCTTACTTTCTGTCTCCCGAGTTCTCAAGTACGTGTTGTCCCTCATGAACTCCCTTTCGCGGCGTTGCGGGATTGATTTTTCGCAACTTCCTCATCCCCCCCCCAGGCCTCCCTCCGCCTGATAGCCGTATGACTGCGGAATAGAGATTATTCTGGATTTCCCCACATCTTCTTCTCTTTCGCGTTCTAGCGAGTTGGAGCGGAAATGATTGTTTTGCCGAGGTTGCCCGTTTGATTGTCCGAGTCGTTAAGGTCATGTACGCCCTCCTCATTCTCTCGAACTCGCCGATTGTTGTCCCTCAAACTAGAGGATCCCTCCCCATTCCTGTTCTTCTTTCTTGATTTCACTTTTTGATCCGGTCGTTCATCAGCATTTTCTTTTTTTTTTATTCGCCCCCCCTTCAATTCGCGCGAATTAATCATTTCCACGACATGTTTGTCGTCTTCTTCTTCATCTTCTCGGTCTTTTCCTTTTGGTTTTTTCGGTTAAAAGCGATAATTTTGGAGTTGGTGGAAACGGAGATCGCCATTTGAGGCCTTTTCCCCGTTCGCTCCCGCCCTGTTCCCCAAGATAACGTCGCTTCCCTCACTTTCTTCCTTGTCCCCCCCCCATTTTGTCCCCACAGCCGTTCCCTAGGATGCAGGGAAAACATGGCATCATTCATTTTGCCCCCCCCTTTCCCTTCTCATTTCCCATCTTCCCTTTCTTTTTTTTCTACGACACCTTTCTTTCTCCTCGCACAAAAGTTGTGTCCCCATTCGCGTCATTGTACGGACTTCTGGATTAAGTAGCAGTAGTGTGTATTTGTGCCAGGCTCCTTCCCCACCCGAAGGGTGCCGCAGTGAATAAATGAATGTGTAGCCGGTCCCCTCCCCCTTCCCTCCACCCCTTTCTCGGTTTTTCCTTTGCTCGCCTTCTGCAGCCTATTGCTCAATGATCCCCTTTTACCTCATTTTTAGGGACTCACTAACTTCAGTGGCCAGTCGCAACTTGCATATGCTTCATTCTCATTTAGGCAACGCGGTAGTGGTTGACCAGGTAACTGGTGGCGTCTTTCCCGACTCCCGCCCTTTTTTTCTCCTTACTGCACCCATTATTAAAGGCAAGGGTTAGGGGCCTATTTCCCCCTGCGTTAAATCCATAGATGAATTTTAAACCGCTCTCAAGAGCCAAAAGAGATTCCGGTTTTTTTTGGATCGTGTCCTTTTGGTGGCGACGTAGGAAAAGCTCGACGTCCACTTCCGCCCGCCTTCTTTCTCTTTGACTGTTCATGGTCCATCTTTCAATTTTAAAGGTTTTTCCTTTATGGAAAAGTCGACGTTTAGAATAGCAAGTCGGAGCTGATGTTTGTGCGAGGTGGAAACTCGCTACAGGTCAACCCCCCTGCCCCCTCCTTTTGTTCTTGATTTTTCCGTTTCTTTACGCGTTCTTTCTACTGTCGTGATTCGCCTGGTGAAGAAGACAGGGCTTGCTGTCTTCTCAGGTTTTTAACCCATTGTGAAGTCTCTTTCTGGCCTTTATGACCTCTCCGACTGTTTTGTGAATTATTTTCAAAGCACATTTGAAAAGGGAGATCTTTCGAGTTCAATTCTACGCGTGATCGAATCGTTAGGCCTTTGCCCCGCTTCCATCCCACAGCTTCATGTTCCCCCATTTGGATTTACGTCGCTCTTGTTGCCCCGCCCTTCATGTGGGCGAAATTGACTACCGGCAGAGGGAACTTCACTTTTCACTGGCGCGTGCACATTCTTTCAGAAATAGTCTTGAGCCCCTTCTTTGATTTTTATTTCCTTTGTTTTCCCCCTCTCACCTGCGAAAAGATAGAGTGGCCCGAGTGAGCCTGTTGACCCCTTTCAAAATTTTTTCCCTTTAGTCTGTAGTCAGGTCGTGTGGAAAAGTCATTTCCGTGCTCAAAAATTCTTTTTCCTTCTTTCGTCTGGCATCCGGTAATTTTCTCCCAACCATAGGCTCCAACCAGTGCAAGATTTTCGCGGCCTGCCCCAACTTCGGTGGGCTGGTTTTGAGTCCCCCCCTGCCATTTTACCCTCCACGTGGTAGCTTGTTCACGACTCCGGAAAGCCGCTGTGTTTCAGTTGAATGTTCCTGGCCTTTAATTTTTTTTCCCCGTCCCCGTTATCTTATTCTCGGAATAGTAATTTACCTGTTGATCAAAGTCGATCTTCATGACTCACATGCTCTCCTGGCAAAATGACCCCCCCCTTTTTTTTCCAAGATCTGCTTGCGGAAAAGTTGTTTTAGGCACATTACCGATTTCTTCGGTTTGACTCCTTCCCCCTCCCGCCTCCTCACCTTACGACCTTCGATCACTCCGGCAATGTCCTCGGCTTTTCGATCCGTTTACCCTCCCCCCCCCCCCCCTCATGCGAGATCGAAATTGTTTTGCCGGTTTTTTTTTCCTCTCCGGGCTGGGCCTGTCCAGACTTTAATTTCCGTCCCTTTTTCTCGGTTTTCTCTCTTTGGCGTTTCTTTGCGTCAGAAAAGTATGAACCCGTGCACCCCCCCCCTTGCGGCACTCCGCCCCCCCTTGCTCGTACGTTGGGTCCTTCCCCTACCCTGGACAAGATCGATTCTGCATGCTGATGATGCCCCCCCCTATCTCTCACACAATCTTCCTCCCCTCTACTTGAAATCTTCCTTCGTTGATTGGTCTTTTTGCCCTTCCTCCTTACTGTCTCCCTTCCGTCCTTTTTTCTTTTCCAATTCGTTTCTGAGGTTTTTTTCAAAAAGTTCCCCTACTCGTGGCGCAGTTTTCGGCTTCTTTTTTTCTCTGACCTTTCATCATTATGGAAGTCCTTTTACCCCCCTTTTCCTTTCGCCCGTTTTCCCACACAGTAGTGATCCCCAAGGATGGCGAAGTACTTAACCTTTGCTTTTTCCTTCCTTCTTCTTCCCTCCTTTTTTTTTCGATGAATACCTTCCTTTCCTTGCTCCATCCTGGTATCCCCCTCCTTCTTTGGAGCTACCTTATTGCCGTAGAATTATGAAGAGTGTTTTAAGGACGGATTTCCTCTTCTCAGACATTTGACGTTCCAACCTCCGACGGCAACCCCCCGCTTTTCCCGTTCTCCTTTCCCCCACCTTTTCTCACTTCTTTCCTTTCAAAGGTCAGGGCGATGAGGGTAATACCTGGATAACGACTACGACCCACTCCGTGTCGCAGAAGTTTTTTGAGTTTTTTTCTTTCTTTTCTTCAAATCTGATCGTTGGTCCCTGATACGAGCTCGTCCCCTTAGACCAGATTGTCTCTAGTTTCTCATTTTGTTTTAAATTTTATTTTTTTTTTCTTGTCAGCCATTCACTTTTTTGACTCTTTTTCTCTCACCCACTTCAACCCGGAAGAGAATATTGATGCTTGAAGGTCCACGTTCTCGCGTCCCCCCCCCCGAACTCACCACCGTATTCCCTTGTCGTTTTTGCTCGCTGATTTTTAATCCCGTCCATTGCACTTGACCGGAGTGATATACTTCTCCCCCTCTTCCTCTCGTGTGACCTTTCACACCGTCCCCCAGACAAAGCTAGTTCCGTCCCTCCCCTTCTGCCCGCTTCGCTTTCCAAAACGGTCTTTGCCTGTGTCAGTGCTTTTTCTCGTTTTTTCGGGATCTCGCCTGGTTCAACTCCAGATTCCTTCCCCTGGTCTCCTTTTTCCTTACAAATCTTACCGCAGTCCCCTTGATCTGGACCCCCCGAATCTTCTTTTCCTAATTTTCTTCTTGTTCCAAAATCTCCGTACTTCTACTTCCGTGCCGACTTCCTTCTTCATTCCCTCACGTCTCTTGTTCAGCGAGTTTGTTGCAGACAATTCCCTGAGTTTTTGCTTTCTCCCTAATGTTTAAACATAATTGTTGTGGATCCTCTCTGATTTCCTCTTTCCGCCTGGCTCTCACTTCTAAAGCCTGTTTAAGGTCATGGACTGTCGAGCCCTCTCCCCGCTAGTTTCTTCCTTTTTTAATCTCGACTCCGTCTTCCAAGATGGTCCCCACCTTTTTCTTTAGCGGCCCTCTCCCTGCCTCTGAAAAAGGGTGGATGTCCATGACAGACTGACGGTCTGATTTTTAAACCACTTCCTTTTTTTCCCCCCACAAGAGATTCTCTTATCACCTTTTTTATCCTCTCTTTTTTTTCCTCTTTTTCATTCAGATAAAAGAATTTTAGCGAAATGCTTTTCGACCCTTAACTCGAACACCCTTTGTTAATGGGTTTCTTCTTTTCCTCCCCCCACATTTTTCCATCGACTTTCTATTAATTGGGTTCCTTCCTTTTGCCTTCCTGGTTCTCTTCTCCTTCACCCCTCCATTTGTCTTATTCACCCACGGAGATAAAGGACAGTTAATCCTTTCCGCGTTACCGCAGTCTTCCTTCTCCCCTTTTTCAGCAATTATTTATATTTTTATTGATAGAGCGGTTGTCCCTTCCCCCCCCGACTCAGACTGTATATTCTGCTCTCCTTTTCAATATTACCCTAACATTGTAATTCTTTTCCCTGACCCCTTGCATTTTCCCCCTCTCCTCCCGTGGACGGAAGTGCAGAGATGGACCTTTACCTTCTCCCACCCCTAACTTCCCCCCTAAAGAAGCGCTGGTTGATATTAAGGACGGCGGTGGAAATTCCCTCTTTCTCCTTTCTCCTTTTTCCTGACCCCTTCTTTTTCCCATGGGATGTAAGTGCCCTTAGTGATATTCTTGGTTTCTTTTTCCCCCTTCCCCTGGTCCCATCGTGGATATGTCGGCCGGTGGGAAGATATGCCGAGTTGGCCTTTCCTCTTTGCGCATCTTTAGTTTTATCTCCCGTTCTTCACTTCTTCTCTTTCGAACTTCCCTTCGGGAAGCCAGTATCCCTTCTTTTACTTCTTACCTGAGCAATTTCGCCCATTTAAGGTGAAGGACCGTAGACCATCCTTGAACCACGAGTTCCCCCCTTCCTTTTGTTTTTTCTCTTCAAAAATGGTCCAACTCTGGCGACCTTCGTTAAATTCCCTTCCCTGACGCGTCTTCACCACTGAGAGAGAAGCTGGAGCCGATGAAGTGAGTTGGGCAAACCAGTAAGTCTTTTCATGACCTCTTTTCCTCCCTTCCCATTTTTGCCCGCATTTGTCTCCGGTTGGGTCCAAATTTTGACTTTTTTTCTAAGTGATGAGCGCTGTTATTTTTGCTATTCGGAGGCGCCGAAGAGTGAGAAGTGTGCCTTCCCCCCCTCTCCCTCCAACCCACAGGATGACCTACCCCGCCCCCTTCCTTAATACCCCTCTCCTCTTTCCCCTCACTTTTCCTGCCCCTGGCACCAAAGATGTCTGAAAATGAGTATGAAGGAGAATTGAACCATTTTCCTCCCCCCCCCCCACCTTATAGTTCTCCCCGCAAGAGAATCCCAGACCTACCTTCCCTCCTCCGTTCCCTTTTGTATTACTAGTTGATTAAAACCAATTCCCCATGAGGATCGATCATTCCCCCCTTCCGCTTCCCCCTTCACCTTTTCCTACATTGAACACCCCCGAGTACCGTTCCCCCCTTTCCCCTAATTTAAGAATCGTGGGGGACCCCTCGGTCCTCCCCCCCACTTCAGCCTCCTTTGATTCTCCTCTTTCACAAGGGGTATTCGTAGTTCTCCCACCTCCCTTCCCGCTCCCCCGTACCCGAAGGCTAGGTAAAACAGATTACTGTCTCTTCGCCAGCATTCTTGCGTACTGAGCGATGGCGCGTGGTCCGCGCGGCACCTGCAAGATTTCATTAAAGGAGCATCCCAGGACTTTTTTTCGCGGTCCCTTTTTTACCGTTTCAGCATCCTACAATTCTTTACCCCTCCGGGCTCGTTCACGAAATGACAAAGACTGAGGTTCTGACTAATTCTCTCCCCCCTGCGATTCCCCTTCCCTTTTTCCAACGTGGCTCCTTGAATAAGGGCGGTTCTTCTCTACTGCGAGAAACGTCGAAAAAGGAGCCACCCCTTCTTTCCCCTTTTTCTTTATCGAGCTGGAGACTAGTTTCCTACCCTTTCCCCTCTCCGAGGATCGAAACGCCCTTTTCTTCCTTTCCCCCTTTTTCCCCTGTCCTCGTGCTTCAGTATCTGGTCCCGCAGAGTTGCGTTTCCTGACCTTCTGCTGCAGTTAGGGCGAGCCGTACTGTTCAACGTGCATTTGTAACATTTCCCTCTTCCAGGACAAACGATTACTCGTCCCCAGACTCTAAACCCCTGTACCTTCCTCGCCCTCAGGTTCCATGAAATTGAGCGAGTTGGAACTCGAACCATTCCCCTCCCCTATCTTTCTCGGTTTCTTAAGAATTTCCTACAAAGGAACTCTGTTTAAATCCCTTCTCTGTCGTTGTTGCTTCCCCTTCTTATTGACGACCCTCCCTCCCCTGCACGGTTTTTCCTCCCTATCTAGACGCTCGCGTTACTCTCTATCCCTGATCTCACCCCCCCCACGATGTAGTATTATTGCAGAGCGAGCGAGTTGGGATTGTTTCACCCTCTTTTTGGCTCGGTTTTTTATGACCAACGTTAATGTCCCGCGCTTTGAAGCGTCCCATGGACTTCTCCTCTATTCCTCCAGATTGTTTTAACCAAATAAGGAATCCACACCCCCGTACCGGTATTCTTTCGTGATTCCCTTTTCTTTATTCTCTTTCTTTCTCCGCCTCTTGATCTTTTCTTTTTATTCGTGAAAAAATTTTAAATTAAGACGCTCATCCCCTTCCACTCTTTTTTCTCTTGACGCTTTCCTTCACTGAGTACGATTTCGTACTCCACGTGTTGAGGGTGAGGACAACCTCGATAAGTGTTGAGTTTAGTTTCTCATGTTTTCCTCTCCCTTTCGTTCCTCTCCTCTTTCGATCCCCCAGATCCAAGCTGGATCAGCACTCTTTTTCTCTTGCCCCAAGTGTCTTTACCCCCGCAGTCATAGACTTAGGGCCACAAACCACTTTTCCCCTCCGTACCTTTTCACTTTTTTTTTTTCCATCCTCTTGTTTTTCCCTCTCAACTCGGATACAGCTTCGCTCGGTCAGGTTGTGCCCTTTATCGTTTTTCCCCTTCATTTTTTGTTCTTTACCGGGGTCCAGTAGTGTTTCGGAAAGTTTTAACATGCCCGTCCCCCCATCCTTTCCGCAAGAGTGTCATACCATACTGTGTCGCCTTTCCCTTCATACCTTTTTCCTTTTCCTTTCTGTTCCCGTTCCTTCCTTTGAAGCATCAGTCTCCCTGCCCATCGACATCCCGTTTCGTCGGAATCTTCACAATAAGCGCTTTCAACTTCCGCCCCACCCCTCTTCCTCCCCCCTGTGCAAGACAATAGGCAACGCGTTTTGACAGGTTTGAAAGTTTGGCCTTCCTTCCCTCGTACCCCTCGCAATAACTCATGCGCTTATTTCAAATTTATTGAAATTCCCTTATTCTTCGATACGCGTCCGATTCATGACTTACATCGATGACGTTTCCCCCAGCAGCCTAATCTCAACCACAGGTGTCGTTCGGTTTTTGATGTTTCAAGCTAGTGGCGCACGTCGCCAGCGCGAGCACTTCCGGCAACGCTTTTGCTCCTTAACTTTCCCTTTTCAATATGTCATGTCAGGTTTTTTAATAGTGAAAATTAGCGCAGGACTATCCAGTAGTCCTTCTATGGAGATTTTTCGTCTTTTTTCAACCTGCTCCTTGTGTAAAAGACATATCCTGCACCCGAAGCTGGAGCCCGCTTGAGTATTGTCCGGCATGCGAGCGTATGCTGACCTGTCCGTGATTCCTTCTGTTTCTCATTCTGGTTTTTTTCTCCTGCGGCCCCGGTTAAGTTCTTGAAGCCGGGCGTTCGCCCCAATTTTAAAGCGGAGCGGCTGCGAAATGTTCTGTCCCACGCAAAAACCCCGTGCTTTGAGATTTCTTTCCTCTCAGAGTGTTGCTACACTCTCTCTCCTCCCCGTGCACGCTAGTCCCTCCTCTCGAGAAAAGTTTTGATCTTCACTCTTCGCGTTTCTTCCAAGCGAAACCGTCATGTTGGTCGACATGCATCCCCGGAGAGTCACTCTCCTTTTTTCCTATTAACGATACGATTCAGCCTAGATGTAATATCGGTTTTGCTACCCCTTCCTTGCATTTGTCGTCTTCTGACTATTTATTCCTTAGAATGCAGTCAATCATTCGATGTGGTTTCTTTATGGCTTTCCTACCTCCCCCCGATTTATACCATTCAGGATGGATAGGACCAGGCGTATTGATTGACCTTCCTTTCCCGCGTATCCACCAACCCTTCTTCTTTTCGTGTTTCGTCCCCTTCCCGACGGTATATTTACCAACACTCGCGGCCCCCATCCAGTTTTTTTTCCTCCTGAATATTTCCCCCTCTGCCGGGTGTACTTTGCTTCCTTTGGTTCCTGCCTTCACACGCCACCCTGCAGCCGCTTGTTGGGGTCAGAGCATGCGTAGGTCCTTTTTCTCCAGCTTTTAGTCGATCCTGTTCGTCGTAAGGTTTAGCATTCGAGCTTCATGTACTACCATACCGGCACGGACAGGCCAGGACCGTTTGGTAAAGCTGAAGCTTTTTTCCTTTGTGTCCCTTGCCCCCCCCTCTTCCTACCTCTTCTCCCTCTCTCGCTTCATTCTCCCTGTCCTTTTTTCCCTCCGCTCCTTTCCTCAT
>Ga0179591_1168241_pt1 | contig 12179 bp, 16 predicted proteins | sample CZOMad2_1_08_16f_FD_182891 | JGI IMG/M metagenome (GOLD analysis project Ga0179591, IMG submission 182891) | Vadose zone soil fungal communities from Angelo Coast Range Reserve, California, USA - CZOMad2_1_08_16fungal (PacBio error correction) | ecosystem: Environmental > Terrestrial > Soil >... | reverse complement strand
CCCCGATCTCTAAGTCATCACCTAGAAAACGTCTCCCCAGGTTCGTTGGCGCGACAAGGTTGGGTTGCACTTTATAGAAACTTTTTCTCCTGAAGTGTCCCCAGCACCACGCCTTTACGGTGTCGGTCCAGCACCCCCCGTTGATGGTCCCGCGTTCGCTAGAGGTTCTGATGCATTAGGGTTCTCTTGCTCATACCTAACTCTAGAATTCTCAGCCGTTCCACCGTTTTCGTGAAGAAGGTATAGGGTTTAACTTGGGGGCCCCCTCCCCGTATCATGTGCGTCGGCCCTGCCCGCGATTCCCGTCTGCTCACATGTTCTGTCCCCGCGGAAGGCGGATCCGTCCATCGGGTCTCGGAGTTTCGTCATGGACCTCGCTCCTTCCTGTATGACTGATACTTTTTGAGCCTTTCGTGCGAGCCGACGTCCGAGCGCCAGAGGTGGGTGGTGGTTGACTTTTTGTTCCTTTTGTTTCAGCATTATATCCCTAAACCGTCGCTTCCGCTAGTGTCCACCCCCTCTTGCTCCGTTAACCTGAGCCTTTGAAGATGGTACGGCCTAGGTTGTTAGCCGAGCACGTACTCGTCTAACTGCCCCCCCTCTCTTGGTGGTCATCTCTTATGGACAAACCGCATGTGCCGGCTTGTCCCCCTTCCTGCAGTGAAATAAACATTGCGATTCTCGCTGGACTCGATGGGCTTTTCTCCCCCCAACGTCCTCCCGAATCCGTCCTCCCTGAAAACCCTTTGCGATGGACTTTCAGATCATAGTACTTTTCTGTATTTGAATAGTTTAACGCACGTCTACGGACCTTGGCTCCTTTCCTTTTTCCCCCCCTATATGGTGCTCAGCCGGGGTTTTCTTTATTCCTGAATCTCTCGCGATCTGAGTTTGCCGCGCACTTTACTGAGTTAGATTTTGACCTTCTCGACAACAGGGTTTCAGAGATCCCTTGCCCACGCGGAGATCACGTTTATCGCCAGTCTCCCCTCCTTCTCCCTTCCCGAAACAATCTGCCATTGAGAACAGCTCTTCATGCGAGACCACATTGGAGACTCTCTGAAGAACCCCCTTTTCTGCTGCGTCATTCCTCTTCCCTTCCGTCCCAAAGCATTTGCCCTTGCCCATTTCCCTATGGTTAAGCCTTCAAATGGAGCGTGTCATGTTACCCTTTTTTTGAAAGCTATGCATCGACCTTTCCTTTCCTTTTCTTCGCGGCTCGCCCTTTTTTCGAGGCGCCGATGACGCTCGACCAGTCCGGTTCTTTTCTATGATCTCTTTGTTCACTTCAGCATTCCCAGTGTTTCTGTTTCAGGAGGGCCTCTGTATCGGGTGTGCCCCTCCCTTGCCAGGCCGGTTCCCGGCGCCTGTTGCCACCTTTTTTTTTCCTTCGGATACCTTGTGCGCCTGCCAATTCTTGCAGGGTCTTCCTGTCCTTTTATGACGCAATCGTGGCCCCCAACAGTTGTTCTTCCCGTTCTCCTCCCACCGAGGCCCAGAGCCTTGCCGGTTATAGTTTCGTGTGTCTGGTATTTCCAAGGCCAGAGAAATTTTTGCACCGTTCTTTGGTTCTCACCGCGTTGGTCCCCCAGCTGGATGCGCATTTTTTTATCGCGTTATCAGCGCCCTCGTCCCACGTCGATGACGCGTCCTTCCCTCCGGCCTGAGTCGCCGAACTCGAGTTACGGTTTTTGTTTTTGGATTTCAGAGGCTTTTAACTTAAAAGACGGTTCCCACCTCTTCCCAGTGTTTTCCTGTTTTTCACCCCCCTTGCCGTCTGAAGCTTCCCTTTTCAGCCTGGGAGAGAAAAAGAGACGACCCTCGGCGTTGGCCTTCCATTCCTTTTTTTGCGGCGTTGTTTTTTTTTCGCTTCTTTCTTTTCTCGATGTATCAGCACCCGATCGTCTTTACTTTTCTGTCCTCCGCGGTCTATTCCCCCTGGGCTCGCCCTTTTTTGTTCTGTGTCGGCTCTTGTATCCTGGATCCCAGCTTGCGATCTTCTGCTTGAGTTCAGAGCGCTCTTAGGGTTGCGCTTGCTCATGGCCGTTTTTAATCAGGTCGTTCACTCTTCCCTAGGTGGCGTCTTGATACTTTGGTGGTGGGAAAGATAAACCAAGTGTTCGTCTCTGAACCTTCGCCACAGCTCTCCTTCGTGCGTTCAACCCTGATTTGCCGCTCTTCTCCACAATGCCTGCTCATTCGCCTTCTCCCCCCCCCTAATCCCTGGAGGTCGGAAAGGAGATGGGGCCTTCGAGCCGCCCGGACGAGAACGCGTAGACCGTGGGGTTTTCGCCGCCCCTTTATGCACACTTCTAAGCGGCGCGTTCCCGCGCTCGCCCCGCGGGATTGGCATTTCTGGTATTATCTGATTCCTTCTGGCCTCACAAGTTTTTTTTGTCGAGCGCCATGGATTCAAATACCTCAAGTCCCCCCCTTTTCGCTCGACTGTTCGCGGCCTGCCTCAACTTGTCATAAAGGTATTTGCGAGTTCGGACCCCTACCTTGCATTTCTAGTTTTGTCTTCCCGAGCTTTTCCGTCCATTCTTTTGACCCTTTTCCCAGTTCTCCTTTTAGCAGGCTTCGTACCCGTCTCTCTCTAGCGCTGGCCGTATGCTCTGGTCGATCTTTACCCCTGTCTGTGATGCTTTTTTCCCCCCCACTTAGCCGATCAACCACGATAAAGGTTTCTTTTTTGGGCCGAACGTTCTATCAAAAACGTCTGCGCCCGCTTCCTCCGCTGCGAGGACGTTTCAGCGCTGGTAGTCGCGAAGCTGAGGCCTTTGGCGTAGCCAGCGGAGCTAGAAACTTTAGCTTGAGCATTTACTTTTTCCTAGAGACTGCACTCCGAACGACGTGTGTTATCCCTCCCGCCTTTTGCGTTGCGTGCCCCCACGAACACCCCCACCCTGATTCTGATTGACCCTCCAGCGAGGAGCTTTTTTCTTCCCACCAGTGCTTTCAAACTCTCGCTTCGCGGTTCTTCCCTGGGTTCGAACGCTGACTCACCGCTTTCTTCGTGGTTCAATGCAGGGTAATTCGTTGAACTTCTTTCGCCTGATGACATCCCCCACACCCCACCCCTGAGAGTTTCCCTCCCGCAGGCGCTGCCTGCCTTTCCGCCCTCAAGATCTGTTTTTGGCTTTTGAGCCGGTAGCTTTTTCTTGGTTGATAACCTTCCCCTTGCTCTGTCAGCACCGGCCATACTTTCCCCCTTCCTTCTGGGGCGTCACCACAAGCACCAACACGAGCTCCAGAGGACGACTTAGCTTCCTCTCCTTTTTTCGCGGTATGATGGGCAAAGGTACCTCGACCCCCCTTGGATACTCCTTGTGCGTCTCCCTCGGATCGACATGGTCCGGCCTGGCCGAAGTTTTCCGGCGCTTCAAGGTGTCATCCTGCATTGTTGGTCGCGGCCAGTCCAATCGAACCCCCGACGGACCAGCCCTTCTCACGTCCTTCCCACCCTTCCCCCTGGCCCTCTGGCTTTTCCCCGAGATCACCTACTACACCGACCCTAGTGTGTTTACTTAGCTGCTCGGCTCCTTTGCGGCGACCAGCAGATAGCTTTCAGGGCAAGTGCGCTTCCCTTCTGGCTTCCTTCCCAAAGTCCCCTGATCAGTTTTTAAATGCTCCACCCCCCCAATTCAAAGGGGCCACGTGCACATTGCCTTTGCCCCGTGCTGGTCTGACGTGCCCTCCGCTTTCCAGGAAAATGTTTCTGCTTTTTCTTTTTTTTAAGGTGAGTTTGCCCTCTTGACTCCGACTGGTCTGGCGCCTTCTGATTGTTTTCTTGTGCATCTCTTCGAGGATTCCTTGCGATGTGTTGCCTTGAGTCGTCGCTCGTTAGTGCACTAGAGTGTCCTTTCTCGAGCCCCACCACTCCCCAAGGCATATTCGCGTTTCAGGCGGACCCCCCGTTGGCTGCGTCTCGGCTTCGAAGAAAACGACAGAGCCCCCTTCGGTACGGGCTTTGCGGTCCTAGTTAGTAAAGCACTTCCGCCCTAAGATGATGGGCCCGTCAGCGCAAGAAAGGTTTCGCCTCGAGAGATCCTCTGCATTTTTTGTGATCGACCCCATTCCCGTCGCCCTTGAGACGATGGTTAGGTAATTGTTTCAGGATCCACATTTCCCCACTCTTAATTGGGTCCATACGAAGCTCGTTCACCTTCTGCTCGTGCTGCATATGGGGTAGGTTCCATTCGCGTACACCGAATCTTCGTTATTTTGATACGGTGTCGTTTCCGGCGCGCCGGTTCCCGGAGATATTGACGTTTTTTTTTTTTTTAGTCATGGGACGCTGCTTTTAAACTCGGTTCCCCCCCCCTCCCCCCCCGGCGATCTATGACTTGTGCTCTTACGTGTTCACGTAGTATCGTCCGCATAGAATTTCTTTTTTGAAGTAAGATACGTCCACTTTTTATTTTTTACTCTTTGGTGGTGATCGTTGCGTTAATATCTCTCCGCACTCTTTCTCGCTCTCGTCTGGCACGTCCCGGCAACATTATCCTATGGATTGTCGCGAACAAATTGCGCCCTTTTCTCTCTAACAGTTTCCTCCAGATTCTCTCCCACCCGTCGGTCCTCTAATCTGCCTCCCTCCTCCTGGCACCTTTTTCGTCCGACGTCTGTTAACCATCAGTTGTTCTCGGAAGTTCCCTTTCATTTTTGTGGTTTGTTGGCAATTCTTGCCCTTGTTGAGACGAGCAGGTTAGCGGTCACACCGTTCCCCCCTTTTCGGACCTTTTTTCCTTTGGGCGAGGTAGTTAAGAGTCCCTCTCTTCCGTTTTTGTTTTTGAGTAGACTTCTTTCAAGACCGCCACAGGCTCCACGTTTCCTCCCTTTTTGTCCCTTGTTGCCCGCTGCCCTGCTGGAGCATGTAGCAAGAAGTTACTGACCCCTGTACTGGTTGTCTTCCCTCGCCCCAACCGTGATTTTACACCTCTCCCGCTATCTCTTTTGCCGTCCTGTTCCGGCGCGGTATCGCACGCGACGAAGAGTTGACTATTCAGGCGGACGTTCTCTTTTGTTACTCCCCTTTGTCTAGCTTTTTCAAGCGGGTTCCCCCTTCTGCCATGTTATTAGGCACCTCCGAGCAGCGATCTGACTTTTTCGGACCCTTTCGAGCGCCTACGACTCCGGCCTCTGCGGTCGCCCGCCAGGCCTTTCGTCCTTGCCGTCTTCTTTATCGAGCTTGTTCCGAGCCTTCACGCGTGCCCATTCGTGTGCTATCCTTCTTTTTTTCATATCTCTTGGCTTTTTGTGTGGTTTTTTGGCAGCAGGCCGGTAGTTTTTCTCTTAATTCCATGAACCCACCCGTCGCAGGTCGTGTGTGTGGAAAATTTCCCGGACCGCCTTCCAGAGGCACCTTGATCCTCAAAGTTACGCAGAGCGTTGTTCGTCGAGCTATGTACACTCCACTGATCCCCTTTGCCGCCCGATCCCCTCCTTTTCCCCTGATCTTTATGGACCCCTCAGAAGGGACCTGTCTTGTTTAAATGTAATGCACTTTTCATTGAACCCCCCTTTTTTGTCTCCTTTCTCTTTGTCTTTTTCTCCCCAACCTCTCTTATCCTTCGCGACCCTGGTTGCTTCTCTGACGGGCCCTCAGTAATTCCGTTTTTTTTGTCGTTTGTCCGCCCTTCTCCGGCCCGTTGCTTTTCTTTTTCTTTTCTCTTCGATTAGAGCTCAGCAGGGTTGTTCCCTTAAACCCGTCCCGCTTTGATCTGAGGTTTTTGCTCTCGCCTTCATCGATGTTTATTCTTTTTGCTGAAGACTATCGTACCCCCGAGCGCCTTCTCTCCAGTCCCCTCCGAAGGCATCGGTTATATACCTTAGGCTACCTCCAGTGCTCTTCATGCCTTCTCGCCGGCTCTGCCCCGCTTCCACGTTAGGCGACCATTTTAGGAATATTCGTGTTCCTCTGTCCCCATCCACGTTCCAAAGGCCTTTTCACTGTTTTCCCTTGTGCCCTCTTTTTTTCAGCATTCCCAATGGGCTCGATGTTTAGATTACTTTGCAGCCGATACTGCAATCCCTTGATCTCTAGCTGCTGGATCTTTGCCTTTTTCGACGTCTCCTCTTGCTTCTTCCACAACACCCCTTGGTCTTTTGTTGTCTCGTGGAACCCTGTCGATTTCAGTTTGTGGTTTTTTTCCTGGCGTTAGCGTCAGGCTTTTGAGGGGCGATTTTTCCTTGCCGGGCTGGCGCAACACTGGTCCTCTTCATACCTTGTTTCCGCTTGTGTCTCCCTGCATTGCCTTGAGCAAATAGTTGACAGAAATAGGGTAATCCAGTTTTTCTAGTCAACGTGATTCTTCAACCGCTTCCAATGTCTGCGCTTTATGATCTCTTTTCCCTTCGTGGGTTCGTTTTCTTGTGTTTGGCTTTTTAAAGGCGAGAATTGGCACTTTTACTTTTGCGACCGAGCGTTCTCATTGTCCTTTCGTGTTTTCTGACCGGTAGACTTTAGCTCCTTAGGCCAAGGCTTTTCCGTCCTTTCCCAAGGAACGGGCCCAGCGCAGTCTCGATAACCTCCGCGCTCGTTTTTTTTTGGGGCTAATCCTTCTTATTCCTTAAGTCATGTTGGTTGCAACCCCTCCCCCCCCCAGGGGGTTCCTCGTTCTCACCCCCCTTTCTTGCTTGAACGTCTTTTTTTTTCCAGCGGTGGGACGAGGAGAGCTATCATGCTTTTTCTCCTTTTTCTTTGTTTGCCTTTTTGCCTCGCTCTGCATTTTTCTACTGGCTCACCACCTAGGAGCGGTTTTTTGTCCGTTAGGAATGTCCAGGGATATCCTCATTCCCTCTTTGCTGAGGCCGCTTGTGACTCGCTTTTCCCTTCGCTGTTCTCTGCCGCGTCCTGACGAGGATCGGTGCCGAAGATTGAGACTTTGGCCGTTTTTTTTTTTATATTTTCTTCACTTCCCTCGGTGGACGTCTTTTTGATACTTTTGTTGCAATTCTTTTCCCCCCTGGTCATCCCTCCTCTCCTAGCCAGCGCCTAAGAGAAGCCTCCGAGTACCTCCTGACGGAGATTGGCTGTTCAATAGGCAGGTTATTTTGGAGATGGCGTCACGCTTGCGAAGCCCAATTACGAGAACTTTCGTCCCTCCTTTTCTTTTGGTATGCTCTTTTCTTTACACCCTTTAGAGGTAAGCGGGGCTTTCGCTCGTCCCAACCGCTTGTATTTTGTATTTCTCTTCTTCTTTCTTCTTTTCCTCCCCCCCTTTTTTTTCTTTCCTATCATTAAGGGGATCATACCCCGTCAATCCCCGAAGCGTTGTCTCTCTGACGGTTGACCCTCCGGCATTCCCTCCCCTCCCTACGCTTTAGGGAGGACTCCCCAAACGTAGTCCTTTTATCGTTTTCTTTCTCCGAGCGTGAAGTCACAATCTCCCGTTGCCATAAATTTCCCCCCTCTGTATCACAGCTTCCTGGCGTCCTTCGTTCCTGCCCCTTATTTTGTAAGCGTTTCCCTTTGTATCTTTCTTGGTCTCGTTCGGTGTATTTTTCACCCATTTTTTTTGAGCTTCACCCCCAAGTAGCCTCTCACTCGCCCAAACAGAAATGTGTAGTCTCCGTTTCCTATAGCCGTCTGAAGAAAGGTTCCCTTCACCCTACTTTTACAAAGGAGAGCGGTCCCCCACGCAAAGACGAGTTAGCAGTATTTGAATCGGTTATCTCGAGAATCTGAGGCGCACGAGCCCTCCTTAAGGATTGCGACAGCTAAAAAGTCCTGGAGACTTAGTATGCGAATGTTACGCCAGACTGACCGAGCCTGAGTAATGAATATGACTGACTATCGGGTGATTCCCAGAGCAACAATTTTTGTGCCCTGGGTCTTTTTTGAGTCCAACAGCCCAAAACTCCTTCTGAATTAATGTTTCTGACATTTTTCCGCTTGCGCTTTTTCCCAACCGGTATTTTTCAACCTCATATGAGTCGGAACGGGAACGGTTTTTGCGACGTATCACAGTATTGTGAGTGGGTCACGGTAGTCATTCTTTCCTTTCATGGAGTCCATTCAGCTTTCAATACCAACTCCCCCCTCCAACCTTCTCTGGTTTTCTCGAGTCTTTTACTTGCCTCCTGCCGCCCTTCCCTTCTCCGTGTCGCTTAGTACTGAGCCCCGCTGACGACCCAACCCGGGCGGCATCCCTCTTCCTCCCCCTCCTGTTCGAAACCCGCCCTGAAGGTGCCCACCTCTATGCGCTTAGACGCTTATTCCCAAGAACCAACAAACGTAAGTTTATATCTCCCTCTCCTCCCATTCCTCTTCTTTTTTATGAGTCCGGCACGTTCCCATCGACAATTTATTACCCCCACGCTGGCTTTCTCCCTGTCGCTGAGGCTTTGCCAGTGAGCCTTTCGAAGGTTTTCAGTGCGCCCCGAAAGTTGGTCTTAATCAGGACATTTTCCCGGCTTCCACCGTCCTTCTCGTTTTCCCCCATTTCACGACCTCTGCGACGCCCCTTTTAAAACGACCCCCTGGACTTGGGTTCCCCGTGAAACTTCAAAACCCCTTCTTGGGGTTCCTTCGCCTCCTTCCTCCTTCCCCCTGCGATCGCCTGCTGCGATATACTGTAAAGGTTTTTATATTTCCCCCGGACAGCTCTCGTCCCCTCTTTGTTTCCCATCACTAACCCCCCCCCCAAGTTCAAATGGTCACCGTGCCAAACCTGTTGCGTTCTTTGACGCGCCCTTCGCCCTTTTCATTCAAATTTTTTTTATGCCTGATTCTTTTTTCTTTCGTTTTAAGAGACCCCTATCCCTTGTACGTTTCATGCATCCGACTTGCGGCTCCCGGCCCTCTTTTTTTACTGTTGATAGCTTAGCTGATGTCCTATATCTCTCCCCTTTTTCATCTCTTTTTCGCCGTTCTTGTCCCTCCCCTACTCGATGACAGTTTTCTCTCCCAACCTCAGCCCTCTTTCGAGTTCACGGAGTCAAACACTGTTGAGTCTATCTTTCTAGGAACACCTGACAGATGCCATGTCCGTGGACGGTCGTCTGAGCTGCACTTCCCCAAAGTCCGCGAGCCGCCCATAAGCACCCCCGTTTCCCTCACGTCTTCTCTTTTACGGTTTTTTTCTCGACACCTGATGCCGGCCAGTCTAAGACGGGATTTTTACTTTTTTAGTTCGGCCTGATTTTCCCGACGGCCCTCGGATGGGTCCATACTAGCTCGTTTTCCCCTATCCTTGGTTTATTTTTTCTCTTATTCCTTGCGCGACGGAAAGACTAGGTTTTTTGCTACCAGGTGATTTTTTCCCCTTCTCCGGGCGCGGGGACCCTCTCTCCCTCGGTTCCTGTCGACGAAGCCTCAGCCAGGTTCTCAACCACCCACCACCTTCTTTCTCTCTTGGGACGTTCGGCTCGTCCTCTTTTTTCCTCTCTCTTTTTTAGATGTGCCCTTTAGGGAAGGTCCGTCTCAGCCCGACTGACGGTCTCTGGAGTCTTCAAGGGATCCTCCTGTTCTCACATCTCCGCTCTCGGGTGTCCCCTCTCCCCCGTTTTCAATTTTTTTGCCCCCTCGCGAAAAAAGGCCTGTTTTTTTTTTGATTCCTCCTTTTAGCAGATCTCTCCCCGTTCCTCTCTCTTTACTTTTTGAATGCTTTTGAAAACATCGATAGAGACGAGGTTAACCCACGGTTGGATTACGGTCTTCCTCGTGGTGCTGGTTCACTTTTTCCTGCCTCCTTTTTTTTTTTCGCGGTAACCGCGCCATCCGGGCGGAAGTCTTACGGTCCCTAGATCTCTTATTTCCCTCATCATCGTTTTTTCTTTTTTCGGCTCGATCTTCCAGTCAATGACCCGATCCCCCCTTCTCACCTTTTTCCCTTTGGTGACGGTTGCACCGGGAGAACCTTTGTTTCCCTGTAGCTCCATGACCAATCACAGCCCTTTTACCGGTTGCCTATCCCCGATGGTTCCCGCGTCGCGTCTCATGTCCTCGCTTCTTGTTCACATTCGCGTCGAGAAGAATTAGAGAATTCAGTCTGCCAGTCTATACCTTTCCAGAACCTGTCTCGGGTTTCAATTCGCGTTTTCCCCCCATCCCCCCTTTCTTTTTTTGGCCCTCCACTCTCAGAATTCTGTTTCGAAGCGAGCCTCATTCCCTGCGCGGATTCAGGCTGTCTTTAGTTCTTCCCCTCGTCGCAGTCCTTCGACGAGATCCTTGTGTATCATATTTCCCCCCTCTCCCTATCATTCTCCTTGGGGGTGTTTTTTGAGTTCAGTGTCTTGCGCTTCCTGATGAAAGTATGTTCCAGGCGTGGGTTAAACCTCTTTGCGGAAACTCAGCCCCCTTGATCTCCCTTCCCCCCTTTTTCGTTGGTCGAGCGCTGGGGGGTGGGGGTTGGGGGTGGTTTTTTGTTTTCCTGCTCCCTATCCCCCCTTTTCCTTTTTCTGTTCTTGTGTTTGTTTTTAACGATCTCGGTTCCCCGCGAGTGCCTTCGTGGAAAGTCAATTCGTACGTACTCCCTCTTTTCTTTCAGTGGCTGTTTTCGCTTTCCCCCCCGAGAGCTCGCGCCCACTTTTGTGCTGATTGACTTGCCAACCATCTTTTCTTTCCTTCCTATCTTGTACCGCCCCTTCTCGGCCCTTTTTTCCTTTCTTCTCTTCACCCGATCGCTCCTCCGTGTTTGAGTATAGCTCTTGCCCCTAGGCGCGCCCGTCTTGAGTTTTTTCTCGCCCTTGCATGAAGTCGTATTATGCCGACCTGCTCCCTCCTCTTCTGCCAGGCCCTCCACTGTCCCCGCATTCGCCGGCCCTTCCGTATCCGATCAACCTTTTTGCGACCCGTCCCCTTCCTTACTGCAGTCCTCCACGCAGATCTTTTCTTCCTCTCCTGTCCCCCTTTCGGGTCAAGCTGCGGAAGCTTCGCGTCCATCCGTTCCCCTTCATTGCAACGGTGGTCCCATTTGACTCTTTTTAAGTCCTTTTACAAGGATTTTTATGGTCTCTTTTTTTTCCTTTTTCCTTTTCTGACATTTCCTTGATCTCCAGAGATACGCTAATTCTTGCCCTTGGCTCTAACACAGTCCATGTTCTTTTTTCTTAGTCTGCTCTCGTGGAATGCAGATGGTCATTTTTTCTTTTTTTCCTTTTTTAGTCTGTAGTCGATTTCCCCCTCATTGGAGCTCCCTCAGGTTGCGGGCCACTTGGTAAGCTTCAATAACAACACCTTGTAGCTCCGGCCCCATCGGTCTTTTCCCCTTCGCTCCTCGGTCCCCGCCATTTTGTGTCTAGAAGTTGTAGAGGACCTTGATGAATTCCTCAACAGCTGCCATGTTGATGTTGACGCTCTCTAATATTCTTCGTGTTTGGTTTGTTGTATGCCAGCTGATAATCTATTGGAAAGTATTGCCCTTGTCGTCAGCTGGGCTCTGCACTTGGTGATGCCGCCCTTGTTTCCTCGATTTCCCCCCGGACCCCTGTTGACTGCTTCCCATTCCCCCTCCGCGTCCTGATTCCTTCGCCCCTCGCCGGACGCCTTTTTGTTGTTTCTTTTTTTAGGCCTCACTTGACACTACGTTTGCTTGACCACAGACCGCTCCCAGCGTGGTTTTTCATCGTCGCCAAACACCGTTTGCCGTCCCTCCTCCCGCGTTTTCAGAATGTTTTGCCCCCTCTTAAAAAATATTCTTGATGCTTTTGAGGCTCAGCTTCGCTCTTGTGTTCTTCGACCCGACCTTTCCTCATTTCAGATTTTACCCGATTCATTTTGTTTTCCTTCTAAGATCATTTTGTCATGTCCTTTTCCGCGGCCGATTCTAGGTGCGGTTTTGTTTTCCTTGCTCTCAGCCTTCTCGAGCCCCTTTGCTCTGCCGGCGTCCTCTCGGGCTTGGATGCCTGCCCTCGATTGGCTTTCCCCGTTCACTCCTTCCTTCTCCTTCATTGTTGGCGTCGGCCTTGTTTTTTTTTCCCGATTCTTGGTGCACCCCACCTATCAGTTCCGATTACGGCCATCCCGTCTCCGTCCGGTTCCTTTATTCCTGAGCCCTTGTGTGAGCCTTTGCTCCCATAAGGCCGGAGGCGGCCCCTTCTCGTTGGCAGGCCGCGAGAATGAAGCCAAGTTTAAGTTTTTAACTGACCAGTCTGACTTGGTGGTCTCGAGCCTCCCTTTGAACTTTCTTGCCTGTTTTTTTGTCCTCCGCCACGCTTGGGATGTGGTTTCTGGC
>Ga0179591_1394171_pt1 | contig 12180 bp, 18 predicted proteins | sample CZOMad2_1_08_16f_FD_182891 | JGI IMG/M metagenome (GOLD analysis project Ga0179591, IMG submission 182891) | Vadose zone soil fungal communities from Angelo Coast Range Reserve, California, USA - CZOMad2_1_08_16fungal (PacBio error correction) | ecosystem: Environmental > Terrestrial > Soil >... | reverse complement strand
AATTTTAAGCGGAATAGGGACGGCAAATCTTTTTTTTCCTTCTCTTCTTTTTCTCTTAGCCACAGGATGAACTGACTTCCCCACCTTTTTCCCCAGGTGAAAACACCCCCTTCTCTCCTTCCTTCCGATTTTTTTTTGCACTTGGCATAGATCTGCTGTTTTTTTCTGTTAACTCCCCTCCCTCACTTGTCCAAGCAACGAGCGGCCTTTGAAGAGAATTGAGACCCCTTTTTTTTTCCAGACCTCAGAGAAGGTCATTTCCCTCTCCCCCTTCTCCCCCCGAACCCGTCGTAGGCGGCGCATAGCTTCTTCCTTATCTGCGAAGGCAAGGAAGAGATACGCTCCTCTCCCCTTTTTTTTTTTTGACAAAGGCCTGGAAACAGGAACATTTCTTCCCCATTTTTTCTTCGACGATGACCCACATATGTTCCAAAAGTTCCTTTTTAGAATGCTCGACGAGGTATCGCTTTCCGAGTGCGAGACATCCCTCATGCCTTCTCGGCGTCTTTGGATCGATTTTTTTTTCGTTTCAGTTGGCCACGGCCCTCCTTTTCCCGAAAAAGAATACCATTCTGAAAGGGCCCCTTTCTTTTTTTCTATGACACATCATGGGGAGGGCCATGCCCCCTCCCCCCCCCCCCTTCTTCACGACGGTCCACCCCAATAGGAAAACCCCCCCCTTCCAGCGGATATTGACGGATCCCCTCCCTTTCTCCCCCATTTATAATGGCTATTTCCTTCTCTCCACAAAAATTTTTTTTCTTCCTTCTTTCCCCCTTGTCCTGACTCGTGATCGTGTGTGCAACAAGTTGTTTTTCCCTCTCCCCCCCCCCTCCACTCTGTTGGGAAGTAAATGCGCCACACACTTTTCCCCCGATTTGGTTGCAGTGGGAAAATTTTCTTTCTATTGGTCATTAGTTGGCAGTGATATTATTCTCCTCCCCCTTTTTTTTTTGGTTGAGGAGATACGTAATTCCCTTCCCCCCCCATTTGAAGGGAATAGCGATCCTTTTCCCCTCTCCATTCCGCTAACGGCGTGACCTCTCTTTTTTCCCCCTCCCCCACCGAGTTGGATTTGAATAACCCCCCCCAAATGTTGAACAAAACAGATAACGATCTCCTCTCTCCCCACGTGTTAGACTTCGGCCATGTTAGCCCTTCTCCTCCTCTCTTCTCTCCCCCCCCCCCCCCCTTTTCGGATGGCTCTGTGGAATGTGAATTGGTGTTTGGCCTCTTCCTTCTTTTCTCTTTTATTCTGCATGGACCCACTCTTTTTTTTCTTGCTTGGGGCGTGCCTAGGCAATCACCACTTCTTGATCAATGGCGACCTGGCAAAGAACGACAGCTGCCCTCCCTTCCCCCTCCGATCAGTCATTATGGCGGTGTTTTTCTACCTCGTGCGGGCATTAAAGAAGGCACAACCTTTTTTTTCGCCCCGCTCGGCCAATATGTTTTTATTAATCTGAATGTTCGGTGTGCCCCTTCTTTTCTTCGCTTACCCCGGCAATAGTGCGGATCTCTTTCCTTTCCCCTCATCTTTCGAAGATCCGGAGCCTTTGCGCCATAAGACTTCCTCTTCGCCACTGTCAGTAAATGCCTCATTTTTTTCCTTCCCCTTTCCCCGTCGAATTAGGGCGGGCGCTTTATTCGCTTGAAATCCGCCTTTCTTCTTTTTATAGGTCTAAGGCGCAATACCACAACCCCCCTTTCCCCCATCTATTCCCGGGTGCAGAAGTCGGTATCAGGGTCTCCTTTTGTTTGCACCGCGGAAAAACTTTTCTCTCTTCTCCTTAGTCTTTTGATACCTTGAGAATGACGCTTTCTCCTTCTCTTCTCCCTTTTCCTTCCCCTTCAGCAGCGAGCGGGGCACAGGTGTTTGTTTTCCTCTGTCGCGGGATGGCGAAATCTCTTTCCCCCCCACGTTGTTTTAATATTAATATTTGAGAATATGGACCCCCCCTTCCCCTTTTTCGACTTCAATACAATTTTTTTTCATTCCTACCCTTCCCGAATCGAGGATGATTAGGGCCACCCATTCTTCCCCTTTTTTTTCCCAACTTGCATAAGTCTCTGAAATGTAAACGGTCCCCCTCTCCCTCTTCCTCTTCGCCCTAACTAGGCCAGGTTTGCCTTCTCCTATTGAGAAATGTTCCCTTCTTTTTTTTGGACAACATGAAACGCAGGATCGGTTTCCTTTCCTCCCTTTCCCCCCACATGACAATCGCTCTCTTTTCTCCCCCCATAGGTTCATGTCGTTTAACCAATTGACTACCCCCCCTTTCCCCTTCTGTCCCTGCTGGGGCAATCTACCCCCTCCCCCCCTCCCTCCCCTTTCCTTATCTGCCAGGAAAAAATTTGGCGATTTCCTAAGGTTAGGTGCGACATACCTCTCCCTCTTGCCCGACATTTCAGAGACGATGTCCCTCTTTCTTCCCCCCTCTCCCGATTTAGAATTTTGGCATCATTCCGCGATTCGGAAACTTTCCCTCTCTGATGTCTAAAAAATTGTATTGAATATCGACACATATTCATTATTCCCCCCCCCTTTTCCCCCCAAAGTTTAGGGGGTAGATGTTTCATATCTTCCTCCCCTTTCCTTTCGAGCCGAGACGATTAATCAACTTCCTCCTCCTCTTTGAATCGTCTCAGAGATGGAGTTGATAGTCCTTCTTTCTCTCCCCTCTTCCCCCCACGGGATGACCTTTTTCCCCCTTTTTTCCACCGGTGCAACACCCCTTTTTCTCCTTTTGATCGATCGTCCTGCTTGGCATAGAATTCCTTTCTCTTCTCTTCTTTTCCCTGCCGATAGCAAAGAAACGAGCGGCATTTCTCCCCATCGACCGACAGAATTCGTCTTTCTTCCCCTTAGTGGCCTTTCCCCCAAGTGCGAAATCCGCCGTGATCGCTCCTTCTCTTCTCCTCCCCCTTCCCTTCTCCTTTTTAGAAGGCAAGGCCGATATTCTCTTCTCCCGCGGAACAAAGATAGGGGTTTCCCCCTTCCCTAAGATTACGTTAGAGTTTTTTCTTATTTCCCCCCCATTGGCCGAGAGGGGATCAAAACGGACCCCCCTATACGCCGACTCGACCCCGGTACGTTCGAGAAATCCATAATGACTTCTCTGTCTTTTTTTTCATCGTCGTGGAAAGTTGCAACGTTCCTCCTTCCCCAAACCACCCTTTGGTGATTGCATAGGCAGCGCTCCTTCCCTTTTTCTTTTCCCTTCAAAGCCCCCAAAATCGATCCCTCCTTCCCGCAATCGGCAAAACAAATGCCACCTCCTTTTCCAGTTTCAGCAGTTTGTATAGCACCTCCCTTCTTCTTTCTTTCCTGGCCTGAAGTGATCACCACCCCCCAAATAATATAAATATTATCCTCTCTTTCTTTTTGTGGGAATTTTCGCGTAGTCAAAGTTGTTATTCAAATCCCCCCCTCTTTTTTTCCCTCCTCCCCCCTTCCCTTTCTGCCGTTAGAGCTAAACGTTGTGCAGTGTCCCTCTCTTACTGCAAATCGGTCCAAGTAGCTTTTTCTTCCCTCGTTGTTTGACGATACTTAATATCACTGCCACCCCCCTTTCCCTTTTTCTTTCTCTTGAGCAATGCAACTTGCCCACTGCCCCCCCGTGAAATTTAGCATTTTGGGCGCCCCCCCCCCCCCCCCTTGACCCCCCTCTACCGGCATAAATGCACACACAATTTCTCTCCCCCCAGGAACAAGCAATATGTCCCTTTTCCCTTTAAATGTTGGGATCGACTTAGGCCCTCTCTCCCCCTCCCCTTTCTCTTGGAGAGAAAACTGCTGCTCTTTTCAGTAAGGAACCCTTTTTTTCTTGGCTAGTTGCAGACCCTGTTTATGTTGATTGGGCGGATTGGAAGGAACCACTCCTCCCTAGTCTGGGAGGGAGAATGAAATACTAACCCCTCCTTTTTAAGGGAGAAATGGAGCAGGTTCATCGAAACAAATAGATACCCTTCCTACTTCCTCTCATTCATTATGGATGTCCGAACCTCGGGTTCTTTTCTTTCACACACCTGTTCCGGGGTTCTCCCCCTCTTTTCCCCCCCCCCATGGGTAATCGGGCCAGAACTATATCGTTTCCCTTTTTTCTCTCATTTTTCTATTCGGCAATAGTGCGTTCCTTTCCTCTCTTTTCTATCTGCATGAATTCGAAAGATCCCTTATCCTATGAGAGAGAGAATATCTTTCTCCTTCTCTTTTCACATGGATGCTGGAGGTTCTTCCCCTCCTTCCTCTTTCTGTTTCTTAGAAATTAGCTGCCCTCCGAGAGGTGTGGTTCAAGGAGACACTCCCCCCCCCCTTCTCTTCCAGGACAGGCCCCCCCCCACCCCACCCACCCCCCCCATGTCGACCCGAAAATATTCATCTTTTCTCTTCTCCTCGGACATCTTCAGGTCAGGAGCTGGCCTCTCCCTCTCTTTTTCCTCTCTTCGTAAGACCCGCAGAGGCGGGGTCCCCCTTTTTCTTTTTCCGGGAGAACCTCTCTTTTTCTTTCGAAGATCTTGCCCAATTCTAAAACCGACCTTTTTTTTCCCCCCCTCATTCCCTGGGTCGAGTTCAATACCTTCTCCCCTTTTCCTCTAACTAAAGTTACACTTTCCTTTTGCCAAAAATGCGGCCCCTTTTGTTCCAACAAACTTGACTAAGTCTCTGAAATGTAATTTTCCTCTCTTTCTTTTCTGTCGCCCCCTAAATTAGGCTTCCCATTTCCTGGCAGATGCGCACTTCCCTTTTTCGAACCAGATGAAAGCCTTCTCCCTTCTCTCATGGGGTAAAAGGAACTTCCTCTCTTTCCATAATCAGGTGTTGTGTTTTTCTTCCTGTCTTTCAAAGTGGAAAACGATCCGTTTTTCCTTTTTTCCCTCTAATACGAAAAAGTGATTCCACTTTTCGATCTTAAGCAGAAAATGGCCTCCTTTTTTCCTCAAATGCTTCCAGAGGTAAAATTTAACGTTCATCCCCTCTCCTCTCTTCCCATATGGGAGGTTTTTCAGCGATTTTAGCTTAATGTACCCCTCTCTTCGGAATTCCTTTCCCCCCCTTCTTATGAGAGACCCTCCCCCTTCTTTTCTTTGATGTTCCTTCCTCGAAATTAATAAAGGTTCCCCCCTTCTTTGTCTATTGTTTCATACTCTTTCTTTCGACTAGCACATGGGAATTTTTCTTTTTCATCGGTGCCAGCCTCGCTTGCCCTCCCTCCCTCCTTTTACGGCAAGCGGCTTTCCTTTTCGGGATCAGAGCCACTACCTTCCCTTCTTTCCCCTTCCCCCCGTGCAACACCCGGCTGAACTCTTTTCTTCCCCTCCTGTCATGACAATTGGAATAGCTTGCATGTTTTTTCTTTTTCGCCAACAAAAGCGACGGCACCCCCTTTTAATGCAGACTTCCCCCCTTCTTTTCCTTGCCCTTCCTCAGCAGAAGTTTTCCCTTCCCCTTGATTAGATAAGTAGTAGGAGCGCTCATAGTCTCTTTTTTTCATTTGCGAAGGCAGGAAGATATACGAAAGAGGGACGCCTTTTTCCCCCTTTCTGGAACCCAACGATGGACAACTTCACCCTTTCTTTCCCCCCCCCGTTTGCTGGACCACATATTGTCCCTATTTTTCCACGGAAAGGTGGTGCCTTTTTTTTTATCGACCGGTAGAGTTACGGCCCCCTCCCTCGACACTGCTAGAGGTGTTTCCCTCTCCCTCTTTCTTCCGGGCCCATTGATCCAGAAACATCCGGAAGAGCCTCCCCTTTCAGGCTGAAACCCTTTTCCATGCCAAGCCCCTTCAAGACCGTTTGTAACCTGAACGCCGCAATCTTTCCCCCCCCCTGTCCCCCCCAAGTCCACAGCGCTTTCCATCAGCAGAAGTGGTTTCTCTCCCCCTTTCACAGTTACTTAAGTCGGATTCCAACAACATTCTTGCTCCCTTCCCCTTCCTTTGTTTCCTGATCGTGATAGTTGCTGTGTGCATTTAGCCGTCTCCCCCTTTTTCCCCCCTTTGTGGTCAGTTAAATGGAGCCCCCAAAAATGCTAAAGGTCCCGCCCCCTCTTTTCCTTTGTGCAAAGTTTGCATCTCCTGAAAATGGGTCCCTTCTTTTTTTCTTTCTCTCTTTTTCCTCCTACGTTGTTGTTTTCTCCTTCTCCCCCACCTATGGACCATTTGCATGCTCCTATTCATGAGAACTGCAACCTTTTCCCTAGCTTGTAGAGGCAAAGGCGTCCCTTTCCTTTCTCCCCCCCCCAACAGAGTTTGGATTAATAACCCCCCTTCCCACAAATTGTTGAACCCACCCCCTCCCTCCCCATGATACTTTGGTTACTATGATTGTGTGGGAGCCGGATCCCCCTTTTTTTTTTTCTCTCCTTTTTTTTAGAATAGCCATGATGAAATTTTCTTCATCCGGAAACAGCGCTTTGGTCCTTTTAGTTCGGTTGAACAGGAGTGGATCGATTTTTTTTTTCTTCCCTTCAGGTGTGTCCCAGCGGTTTTTCTGGAGTGCCTAATGCAAATACCACCTTTTGATTCCTGGCGTCCCAGTGGCAACTGAAAAGATCTTCCCCCCCCTCTTTGTCATAATTAGGATTCTCCCCAAAGAGACAGGGGTAGATACCTCTTTTCTCCCCCTCTTGCCCCGCTCGGCACAATATGTGTCATCTTTCCCCCTCTCTAAATCTGATGTTCCGGTGGCCAGGCTTTTTTTTATACTTTGTCAGCTTCGGCACTTTTTTCCTCTTCTTTCCTTTCGACACAGGAGAGGACGACGCGCCTATGCCGTCTTCCTCTCCTTCCTTTTCCCCTTTTTTTTTTCTCAATTGGTCATTCCACTGCTGATAGCTCCCGGTAGATTCGGGCGGTTCTCTTTCCCCTTCGTCTGCAATCCGCCGTTGAGGATGCCTCTCTCTTCCTCTTTCTTTCGTCTGTCAATACCACAACAACATCTGGCAGGACGATCGGTATCAGGCGTCGACTCCACCCTTCCAAGTGTTGATTGCGGCCTATACCTTCAGTTTTTCTTTCTCCTCTTACCCCGCGCCAGGCGCTTGCCCGTCCTTTCCAGAGAGCGGGGCCCTTTTGGCCCTTCATTACTGCTAGTCTCTGTCGCGGGCTTTTCTCTTCCCCCCTTTTTCCCCCTTTTTTTTAACCTGTATTAATATTGAGAGGAATGAAACCCCCCTACAATTTTGCATCAGCGGATTTCCCTTCCCCCCCCTCGCTTGAATGATTAGGGGCCCCCCCTTGTTCCCCCCCCCCTCCCTTTTTCAACAAAAAACTTGACATTTAATCCATTTACCGCATTGAAAGTTTAGCTTTCTTTTCTCCCCCCCTGGCCATAGTTGGAAGATCGCCATTCCCTGGCAGATGCTTTTCCTTCTCTTTCTATTTCCCCGCAGCAAGACCCATCCCCTTCCTGGGGTGTAAACGACATGAACATATCTTCCCTCCCCGTTGTGTTGAGGAGATATGTTCATGTAGTTTACCCCCTTTCCCTTTTTCCCTTTTTCTTTTCACTTACCCTACGACCCCGTGATGCATTGCCGCACCTTTTCTGTCCGCAGAACCTGGACTAAGGTTAGGTTTCTCCTCCCCTTTTCTTCCCTCTCGTTTACATTTAAGCGAATCTGTCCTTCTGGTTTTCCGCCGATTTCGCAGTTTTTCCCCCCTTCCTCTTTTCGGTACCAGGAATGATGATGAAAAAAATTTTATTTCTTCCTTCTTCTTTCCTTCCTCAAATATAATAAAGGTGAACAAAAACGTTTTCTTCTCCCGAGACAAAACCCCCCCCCCTCCTTTCCCTTCTTTCCCCTCCTCCGACAGATTCTCCCTTTCTGGAATCGGACGGAAGCGCTGGAGTTTATCTCCTCCTCTTCTCTGATCAAGTATAGGCCGAACTCACCTTTTTTTTCCCCCCCCCCCCTTTCCTGGAAGAAGATTGTAGGGTGACCCTTCTTCCCTTTGCATAGATCTGAATGTTGTTGTGGTATTCTCTTCCCTTTTTTCAATGAGAGGAATACATCAAAGGCTTTCCTCCCCTTCCCCCCCCTTTTCTCCCGAAAGATGTAGACCGTTTAGAAGCAGCAGTGAATGACAATTCCTTTCCCCCCTCGTTTCGCGCGCTAGGAGCGCGTCACGTCTCCGAGACCTCCTCTTCCTCTCCCTTTTCCCTCTGCGAAGAGGGACAAAAGAAGGGTTTCCCCGGAACAAGAGATCTATTCTTTTCCCCCACTCTGGCAGAAGCGGTGCCCCTTTTTTCTCTTCTTAATGCTAGAGAGGGTATCCCTCCCCCCAGAATGGAATGATCTCTTTCTTCTCTTTCGACGTGGTCAGCGTCGTGGCAGTTTCCCCCTTCTTCCCCCTCACATCATAACATGTGGTGACGCCTCTTCTCGCCGACGAGGGACCTTTCCTTCCAATCAAAAATCGCTCCCCCCCTAACGCCGCAATCGGCACCCCCCCCTCCGGCTGTGCAGCGATCCTCCCTTCGAATACCCTTTAATCATGGCTAGGCTACAGGGCCTCCCCTTCCTTTCCCCACACAATTCATAGTACATATTATTTCTTTTTCAAAAAGTTGTGTTGCATTTAGCCCTCCCCCTTCCCTTAAATATGTTTCGCCCAAAATGCTAAGGTAACTTTTTCTCTTCCCCTCTCTTTTTTCCCTTGCAGTGTCATGATCCGACTGGTAAGTAGTTGGTTGAATTTCTCCCCTCCCTCAATACTTAGTGTGAGAGAGATAACTCCTCCCCTCCTTTTCCATTGCAGGAAAGAGCGATCCTTTGCCCAAGTGAAAAAATAGTCTCTCTGCTCCCTTTTAATTGAGCCAGTTACTTTCAAAAACAGCGTTGGGCTTTGTCATTCCCCCTCTTTTTAAATGCAAACAACTTGTTGCCCCCCCCAAAATGCTAATATGTAATATGATTTTTTTTTTTCTCCCCTTGATTAGTCCTTCGGCCCTGTTTAGTAATAAGCCTCTTTTTCCTTTTCCTTCCCACTGAGAGGATGGTTTTTTTCACAAGAGACTGTTAATTCTTCCTTTTGCGAGTGAGGATCCGGAGTGATAGATTTGGTTTCCCCCAAATGAATTCCTCTTTTTTCTTTCGGGGGACGCTTCATCTCCCCAGGGATGATGTTTTTCTTCTCCGTAGGGGATCAATGGCTCCCCCCCCCCTGTCCACGAAGATGACAAACTCGATCCCCCCCTCTTTTCAGTCATTATGGATGTCCGACCCTTACCCTTTTCCTGAGATTAACTCAGGCACCACCCTCCTTTTTCCTCCTTCCAATATGTGGTCCCCCCCCACAGAGAATTCTCCTTTCCGGTGGTCAAGCTGGACAGCCACTATCCTTTTCCTCTCGGGTCTCCTCTTCCTCTTTTTTTTCCTTCCTTGACCTTCGAAGATCCGGATCCTTTTTTTCTCTTCGACGGATCGATCACGGCGGAGTTTTTTCTTTATGCTGTATTCGGCAAGGTCGTCATTCTTTTTTTTCCCTCTTGTGGATTGCCCCCCGCCCGTTGAGGATGCCTTGTTTTTCCCCTCGGTGCTTCAATGACCACAACACCCCTTCTCTTCCCTTGCAGGACAGATAGGTTCTGGAACGACAATGTATTCACGCAGGTGTTTTCCCTGTTTTCTCTCCGTGTTTCCCCTATAACTTCAGTCAGGTCTTCTTTTTTCCTCTCTCTTTTATACAACCGCAGCGCTTGCTTTTTAGGAAGCGAGAGGGTTCCCCCCCTTCGAGTCGGCATTCACATGTGCTATCTCTTCTTTTTTTCTCCCCACTCTACCACAGACCGAAATTTTATTGAGGAATGAAAACCTATTACTCTTCTCCTTTTTCCCTTTATATTATGGATATATAATAAAGCCCTTCTCCCTTCTTTTCCCCCCCCAAATGCGGGAAGGAACTCTTTTCCCCCCCAAACTTGAAATAAGTCCTGCCTTTCCCTTTTTCCGCATTTCCAGTTCGATGTATGTCGCACCTAATCTTCCGGAAGGAAGATCGCCTCCAATGATCATGGGGTCTATTTCCGCAGAGACCGGAGGAAGTGACCTTCTTTCCCTTCTTTTCCTCCATGAAAACATTATCTCTCTCTTTCCCTTCTCGAGATAGTTCAGGTCGTTTACCAATTCTCCCTTCGGATTTAAATTGGGTATGCGGCGGGGCCCTCTACCTAGCCTTCTTCCCTTTTCCCTTTGGCGATCTGCCGAAGAACCTGGCCCCTTTACATCGAACGGTGAAAGCTCCCCTTCCTCCCTTGTCCCAAGTAATTTCCTCTTCCCCCCTTTTTCCCTCTTTTTTTGGACCGCCTGAGTGTAAATTTAGGTTATACTTCCTCTCCCCTTCCAAAACTTGCATGAATCGACACCAGGCTCCCTTCCTCCCCTCTAATCAAGGTTAAAAAAAACTTTCTACTATCTTCGCAAGAAATAGAAAGGTTACCCCGGAATGCAGAGCCTCCTTTCCTCACGATCGATAGCTTTGCCCCAGGTGACTTCGGTCTTCCGCGCTGGCGTTGATAGTCATGCTCACGACTGAATGCCTTTTCCCCAATCCTTTTTTCCACCCGGTTCCCCCTTCTCTTTCGTGGTCGAAAATGATACCTCTCCTGGCAGATGCTGTTTAGTTCCATCCGGACACTGACCCTCTCTCCCTTCTGCATCATAAACTTCCCTCCACTGGGAGAAGACACCTTCGCCCTCCCCCTGAGAAAGTGAAGACGACCCCTTCTAAGACCTTCGGAGTGAAACTTCCGCAGAAGACCTTCCGTGATCTACTTTAGGAGAGAGCCCTTCTCTCGTAATTCTCGGATCGGCCCCTTTCGTTAATGATATCCGCTCCCTTTCCCAAGGAAGGGCAGCCTTCCCCCTTCATGCAGATTATATTTTTTCTCCGGTGGCGACCGATGCCTTCAGACTTCGTGTGCCTGAGTTAATTCTTTTCCTCGGATCGTAACCCTTACATACGGACTGCTCCCGTTGTCCTTGTCCAGTTAGCGAAGGGGGCCGTTTCCGTGGCAGGGGCCAAGGTCCCACAGAAGAAACGGGGGGAGGGCCGCGGCCGCGCTTTCGACGGAAAACCGGCGGTTTTTGCCCCTCCGCCACCAAATGTGGAAAAAGAATCCCTGTCAAAAAAAGGGCACACTCGCGGGTGCAGCCTATAAGTTGTCGCGCAAATTTCCCTTCTATTATAACAGGGCTCCCACCAAACATTTTTTGCCTTTCCCTTACATTCTCCTTGTTCCTGAGCGTGATCGTTTTTTCCCCCTTTCCTTTTATCCAAAGTTGTTAGTAAATCCAAACTCCACCCAACAACCACCACCCCCCTTTTGTGGAAAGTACATTTCCCAAGGTCAACAGCTTCTCGTTTGGGAGTGGAAAAATTTTCCCTCCTCGTCCCAGTAAGGAAAAGGGGTCCAGATGCGAGAGCGGGGAAGCTCTCCTTTTTTCTTTTTTTGATAATTACTCCCTCCCATTCCCCCCCTTTCATGAATCGCGATCACTTGCAAATTTGCAACCATTCCCCCCCCCTTTACGCGTTTAACACTTTAGCATTGGGCTCCCCCCCTTCCCCCCCCCCTTCTTTTTTCCTTTAATAAAAACGTTGTACGTTTCCGTGTTGCACAAAAGATCACGTCCTCCGTCTAAGTGTGTGGGCATCCGGCATACCCCCCTTTTTTTGGTAATAGGACTTCTTAGAAGAGAAATGATTTCCCTTTCCCTGCTGGCGGATGGACATAAGCTCGAGTGGGGAATTTGCCCTGGTTTTCTGCATGAGGTGCTTTCCCTGGGGAAACAGAGACCTGGTGGGGGGCCCCCCACAAACCCCTCATGGGGGAAGAGGCCCTGGCAGTTTCCCCCCTATGTGCAATAAAACCCTTTTCTCTTTGTTTTGGGATAAAGGCGAACTTTCCAAAGGGCCATCCGGAAAAATAGATCCCCCTCTTCTCCGAAGATAAGTCAGTATTGGTGAAGACCTTTCTCCGGTCTTAAACTAGGCCGATCACTACTTTTCTACCTGTCAGGGGGGAGCCTAGATCTGCATAGGACCCCCCTCGAAAAACATAGAAGATGCGGTGGCCGTTCATGGCTCTTTCCGCCCGCTTCTTCTTCGTATTACATGACCTTTCCGTGCTTCCTGACCGACGCGCGCCTATGTCGCTCCTCTTCTAGAGAAA
>Ga0179591_1286214_pt1 | contig 12180 bp, 17 predicted proteins | sample CZOMad2_1_08_16f_FD_182891 | JGI IMG/M metagenome (GOLD analysis project Ga0179591, IMG submission 182891) | Vadose zone soil fungal communities from Angelo Coast Range Reserve, California, USA - CZOMad2_1_08_16fungal (PacBio error correction) | ecosystem: Environmental > Terrestrial > Soil >... | reverse complement strand
GCAGATCACTTTCCTTTCATCTGAAAGGGAAATTCCTCTGTGTGGTTTATTCTATGAGAGGTCTCTTCTCTCCTTCTTTCATTCCCGTCTGCCGGCCTGATCGGATTTTTTTTCCCAGGTCTCTCCCCCTGAACAGGGGCAGTCCTCAATTTTTACTCTGCGGCTGACTCAGATTGCTGCCGATATTCCTCCCCATCTCACCTCTCAGAGCCTGTTGTGAGTACAAGCTGGATTTTCCCGTCGGGTGTGAAGATCTATCGTCTCAAACCCTAAGGATATTTCATGAGAACCGTTTTTCAAATGATGATCTTTAAGACCGGGCCGGCCTTCACTCCGTCTCTGACATCTCTCCATTTGCCCAAGAAAAAATGAATGAAGGACTCTTACTGAAAAAAAAGGGACTGCCTTGAGTCGATTAATTAAATTTAAAAGGAAGATGACTCTTTGTAGGTAGTTCGACTCATGTCCACGCAAATTTATCTCCATAGTTACCTCCTTTTCAGACCCGGTTAATTTCTCACTTTTGAAAATCTTTTTTTCCATTATCCCACGCTCAGATTAAGTGTCCTTGAATGTTTGTAGAGTCTCTCCCTGCTTTTTAATAGCTCCCTTGTCCCAGCCCATTGACCCTATTGTTCCTGCCAGTCCTTTCCTGTGACTTTTTGGTACCTATTCCTTCTTATCTTCTCCAAGATTGCCCCCCACATGCCACTGTGCCCTCGCTTTGATAAAGGGTCCCTGTTTCCCTTTTGACGGTCTTGTCAAATGGACTCCATTTCACGTTATTGGCTAGTCCTTGAAGGCAATACACTGCTCGCTTGTCTCGCGCTCTGAAGCCAGTATGTTTTGTCATGCCCCCAGTGTCTTCCCACGCCGGTGTCCCCAGTCAACCCCGTGATATCCTTGAGCCTGGTAGCGGCGCACCTTTTCGCCAAGTATTTGTTAAGATTCTTCTTGTTTTCCCTTCTCGCCACCATTGGCTTTCTCCCTTTCCTTACCACTGAGCCATTCACCGACTGCTCGCTCTTTCCTTTCCTTCAGGAAGCACAGTAAAAGAGTCCCTTGAACACGATTTTGTCGGGTTTACATTTCAATGTAGTTCAAATTGCGCCAGTCTTCTTCTTCATCGGTGTTTACCTTGAAATCTGTGTCCCGCTTTGTATCCCCCGCCCCCGAAGTGCTTGTAAATGGACCCAAATGACTTCTCTCGTATTTCTGCGGGTATCTTCTCTTTTTCCTAATAATAAGTTGTTTGTTCTGAGATGCCATGCCGCTAGAGACGGTCATTTTCTGTTTTCCCGGAGAAGCGCGGTCATTCCCGGACCATAGAGCGTTGTGCCCTTTGCACCAAGAGTAACTTTTCCTTTCATGCGCACTGGCTCGTCACTCTCATTACACACATTCTCTTTTCATCCGTTTACCTCCTGTCTTTCTAGGATACCAGGATAAATTGTATTTTGTATCATGTCCGGACTTTCCCGTGTCAAGCCCCTAGCGGAAACCCTTTTACTTCCCAATCACCAACTGCGATACCTTTTTTGACGCCTCTCAGCTCCATTGAATCTCCCCGGTTCATGTTCCCCTGGCTATGTTCGTTCACTTTCAACGCAGGCATAATGCCCTTCAGAACCTACGCGCTCAATCTCTCTTTTTCTTCCAATAATAATCCTGATTAATTTTGTTTCCCCCAGATTGCCCCCTTTGGAACTTCTTATCCCGTTTCCAAGTTCCATTTTCCCTTTTTAGTTCTCTACTCTCATCATCCTTCTGCCTCCCAGAAAAAGCACTTCCCCAACTCCAGGCTGACAATGCTCCCCCCATTTGACTTTTTATTAGACAGTTTGACATACCCCCCCCCAATTCACTCAATGCTACCCCCTTTTCTGTATCGATTCTTACAACTTTTTAGGAAGTCAAGTGCTCATTCGATTTCTCGTTTGTTCGACATGTCCCCCCCTCCAGACCATGAATAGCAGGGACGTGTTAATTTCCCTATGTTTACTTTTTACTTTGGTCCGTTGATTTTATTTTTTCTGATTGAATGTTTCTTTTTAGCCTTCCCGGGCCGGAGAGTTACGGCCCTATGGGAAGTACTTCCTTTTTTCACGGTTACTTTTCGCTTCCTTTTTCTAGATAGAGCCCGGCACAGCTGAGTAGTCTCCCTTCTAATTTAACGTTCCTGTTCTTTTTTGTGCTCCCTTCAGACACTAGATATATGACGCTGCCATGCGAATTCATCAGATGCATCACCCTTGATCCGTACCCCTTGAACTCTCCCTTCAGATAGTCCTTCGAAGCTCTTGAATTTCTAACTCCCCAACCTCAAGGACATATCAGATGCTTCCCTGTCTGCTCAAGGCGGCTTCTCTAATCTCAGGGCTCCCATCGAATTGTCTTTTTGCGTGATTGACTTTTTTTTCAGTTTTTAACCATTTGGATTCCCCAAGTGAGCCTGCGTTCCATTGTTCTTATAGCAACAGTCTCTTGCTGAGTCCCCAGTCCCTATGTGGTTTTTTACGTTTGTCTTTCCTTTGCGTTGGGTTTATCGGCGGGTACACCTGTGTCGTTTCCCCTCTTGATTAAAGACGTGGAGCCCCCCTCGGCGTTTGTCCGTCAATACCCGTCTTCAGAGTTCCTCACGATCCCTCTTTTTCTATCATCCTGCGTCTTTTTTATGGGTTAACTTTTGAGGCTTTTCCGTCCCCTCCCCTCGTATTAGCACCCCTTGACGCTTTTACCCACTCGGCATCATGTCACTTGTTTGCTCAGATGATTCTTCAAATTTCGGTCTGGGTGAGTATATTTTCCGTGCTCCAAAAAACCCTTCATTTTTCTCTTTCTTCTGATCCATTTTTGAGGTTTCTGCGTGTTTCTCTGTGTTCCCGAGACCACCCGTTAAAGCCGAGTACTCCGCCTTTGCGATTGCGTCAATTGGACCCCCCCCCCCTTTAAATTGCAGTTTTCTCTCCTTTTTTTCCACACCCTTTTTCATCCCTGTTGTTGTTTTATCCATTATGTAGTCAACCCAGGCGTCTAACTGCAAGGTCATCACTTTTTTTTCTCCATTGTCGCTGAAGAGATCCCCTTCCCCAGCTCTCGATCTCCGGCTTCATTTTTTACACCCTAACCCTGAGCATTTGGGTCCCCCCCTACGGTTTTCGCGGACTGAAACGATGAACCATTATTTTTGTTCCACCTTGTGCCCTTTTCCAAAGAATAATCGCCATCCCACCTTTTTCTCTTCCCACTTGTCGCCCCAAAAACTGTTTGACCTCTGCAGGGTCCGTTGTCGAGGTTGCGAGCTCGCTTTCGGGCCGTCTTCCAATTAAAAAAAGTCTCCCCCCTTCAGTTTCAGTAGTTTCCCCCCCAGAACGGTCTTGGTTCGAGGTCTCTTTTTTCAAAATCCTTATTGATACATCGAACCAGTCAAACGCCTCTCCCTCACGCGGTGGAACTTTCTTGAACTTTTTTACCCCCTAAGTTCCGGAAAAGCAATCAACCCAAGTTTCGCAAACCTAAAAAACGTTCGGGTATACTCCCCCCGATTTGATAACTACTTATCCCGCGCGGAGTCTCACGGGGAACCGATCGGTGTCACCGCTGACGAACTTCCCTCCGCCCCGCAGATTTAATTATTACGAGTTCCTTCCTCCTGTCCCGCTGACGTTCTCCGGCCGCTTCGCCCTGCCCCCCCCCAAACTCCTTTCGAAATCCTGAGTTGCTTGTCCTCTGCCGATTTTTTCTTTCTAAGAGCATTGCTCCTCCCGTTTCCTGTTTTTTTGTGGTTTCCGGTTCCGGATTTGGGTTCATCTCTTTCATGCCTTGCGCATTTGTCATCCTTTTCCTCTTTCTTCTCTCTAATCAAACCGAAACTGCTAACCGGGCAGGTCCTGTAAAAGCCACGCCCCTATCACCTACGAGCGGGTGCCGCTCTATCGGGAACCCCCAAAAGTTGAATTCATCCGAAGTTGCAAAGGATGGGCTGAATGGAACCATCTTTTTACCGGCTGCCTGAGGACGAGTCCTCTCGTCTTTCCTTGCGCCAATTATCCTCCAAGAGACCGTCTCTTTTTCAATAAAACCCACCCTGTCTTCGTTGAGGAAAACCCTTCCATCGCTCTAATTCTTTCTTTTGAGAACGACCCAGTTCCTCAAATGTCCGGACCGTTTTTCCGGCCTTAATAAGATTTGTTTTGACTTTCCTCCTCCCCCAAAAGGTCTTTCATTTCCTTATTTGTGGGTTGTTATCACCTGACGCATGCCTGCCCCCTTTTCCCATCCACTTCTTTCTGAGGGTTTGACTACATTTTTTTTCGTTCCCAGATGATGGTTAATTCGCCCCTTCCGCACTAGGGCCATCTGTCCCCCCTCTCTGGCCCACGACCTTTACCCCTTCTCCGCTTTGTTGCAACATGGTACGCCTTCTTTTCGAATTGAGAAGCCCTCCTTGTAATTTTGTCGGTTCTTCCTTCGATGTCTTGCCCTTTTGTTCATCCTGACCCTGTTTTCCCACATGCCCCCCGGGTTCTTAATTCCGCGTTTTTCTCTTCCCCCGTTTAGCGACTTCCCCCCAGCTGTGTATCTACAGTACGTTAAGATTTATTTTTTTCCACTCGAACCATGGCTTCCCCGAGAGTGGCACCCGATTCATTCCCGCCTTCTTGCCTTTCTACTGAAGACTCTCTTCCTTTTTTTTCCAAGAATTCAATGATTTCGCTCTTACGTGTGTCGTTATGTCCCGGGGCTTCCTTTGTCCAATTGCTACACTTTCCTCCTTCCTCTTGTTAGTGACATTGCTTTCTCTTTGTTTCATTCGCCCTTTTCTGTGGGTTCACAACACATACGGTCTCGGTTCGGCGTTTCCAATATGTGTTATTCCATTCCTCGTGTTTTGTGAGGCCGTTCCTTAAATATTCCGGATTTTTGAAACTTCACCCTTTCTCTTAGACATCAACTGGGCAGCGATGAGAAGGCCCCCAGTCAACCCCCACCTTGTTCTCCCCCCCCCCCCAATGGACGGAACATTTTTTCCATTACCATCCCACGACCCCACGATTGTCTCTTCCATTCCTGTTTTTTACTGCCTGTCCGTTCCCCGGCAGTCGGTGAATTGTCTCCTCCGGTTTCCCTCTTTGTGTCGGCTTTGTTTTAGTTGAAAACCCCCCCCCTTCACTCAATCTTACCCTTATGTCGATCCACCGGGGTGACCTCGCTAACCCCTATCGCATTGTACTCCTGATTTTCTTCACATTTTAGTTTTTCCACCCCCTGCATCTGACACTGTCCCCCCACCCCGGGAAAGGAATTTATCTCCCAGCAAGCTCAGATTACCCTGATATTTTTCCTCCCTCGCCCCCTGCTGGCTTTATTTTGGCCTAGATTTTCCCGTCCGGTCAAAGTTCTTCCCCGCTATTTGCCACAGGCCCTATGTTAGGACTATAGCAATTTGCTTCTCTCCTGAATCGTCATGATTTACCCCTGTCACCTTTTTCCTCGGCATTTTGAAAGGTCAATTGGATTCACGTGCCGGCCTTCGATTTGCTGACTACCCACCAAAAACATTCCCCTTCCTGACCTTCTCCTCTGATTTCCCTTCTGATCGCCAACCGATTATTATGAACTGTCAACGTGTCCAGGTGTCAAGTCGAGTTCTCCGGGTGAGTCTCTGCCAAATACTAAAACGTCCCGGATTCTCCTTTAAGTGGTCATCCCAATTTATTTTATGTTTTGTTCCCCTCTTGATTATTTAGCTTCGCTAATTTGGCTTCAGCGGCCCACGAGAGTTTGCCCCATGTTGCCTTTGAGGCTTTACGTTCTCTTAGTATTCCCTCCTTTTCCACTTTTTCTTCTTCCGATGAATTTTATTAAGGATTCGTCCAACACGCCGATTCGTGAGCGCCGTAGTAATTTTTTGTTAAGCACAGGCTCTTCTTTAACTGTTTTCCTTTGTTTTTAGGCACTTATCGGCATTTCACCACCCTGATATGACATGACTTGCAACCATCTTTGACGTCCCGCACCCTTAGGCATACCGTTCAAACATCGTTGAAATGTCTGTTTTTAGAGTCTACTGCTTTTTGCCAAATTTTTCCAGTTTTTAATACCTCATTTTCCTCATATTCTTATGCGTATTGAGCGGCGCACCCACCCCACCATCACATGCGCGCCCTATGCCTCGACAAACTTGTCTGAACTTTTCCACGGCGAGTCCCTAGAGGCAAGTGCGGCCTTTCGGAAATTGGCCCCCGGGGTACCTGGCGGGCTGGCTGGTCCCCACCAACCTTGTAGAAAGGAGGCCTCGAATCAAGTTCTTCTTTTCCCTTTCCGCCATCCCCTTTTTGAGCACCACTTAAAAAAGTCTGTTTTCATTGTTTTGATAATTGCAGTTTTGTTTTCCTCACTTCTGGGTGAACGTTTTTTTCCAAATTTACCCCCTTTAACACCAGAGTGGTAAGTGTCCCGCAGTGAGGAGCGTTTGTTGTTTTACTATTCACTAGTGATTTTGATCTACCCCTCTAATCATATTCTTCCCCTACTTCTTCTTTTATATTCCCTTGATTGCAGTTCACCGAACTCGATATAAACCTCTAGCGCTCGACCCCCGAGCATGGTCACCTGGTTGTCAGCTTGCATATAATGTCAGCCCCGGTCTGGTCTTATATCTTAACCTCGTAAAATTTGCCATCCAATTTTTCGAATTCTCTTCGCATACAACGTCGCTGTTCCCTTCCGTTGATGAGCTTGTAGCTCCCCAATTCCCCGAGTAATCGATCGCGGGGAGCTCTTGCCGTTTTTTGAGCCCCCCATTTCCCCCCTTTAAGTACCTTAATTGGTTTGTCTACTACGATCTCTCTCTTTTCCCATTGAATAATTTCTGCTCTTGATGAAACCCCCCAGGAAACTGAAGTCATTGAAACCGTTTTTTGTTTTTTTGAACCTTTGGAAGCCCTAAATTATCCGCAGCGCCCTCGACTCCTTTTTCCCGTTTGGTATAAAACCCTCTTCCCCCCCTCTCAGGAACAAACACCGACTTTTATGTTGTTGCTCCTCCCCCCCCGGTGACCCTTTTTTGCGTTCAATCCCGACCCTTTGCATGCCGAAATTTATCGTCATGAAAACACTTTCCCCTTCCGGCTCTGATTTCGAGCGCGTGGTTTTGAGAATAGCTTTAGGTTTCCGCGCGTGCCCTCACCAATTCCAATCTCCCTTCCTCAGTAGCTTCCCACGAATATTGAGGGATAGAGTCTTTCCCCCCCCCCCGAATATTGACTGAAACAAAAATCCTCCCCCATTAGTAAAACTGGCTGCGTCCTCCCCTGGTGATACAGTTTCCCCTCCCGTTTGTCCCCCCGCAAAGCCGCTTTTTCCCCCCCTTCAACAAAAATTTCGGTTTTCCGTCCGAATCGGGATGTTTTCACCCCTTCGCCCGCGCGGCGCGACGAAACATGTGTGGTACCGACCCCGGAATGTCCTCCCCTCTAATTCTAATGTTCAGGGCCATTGTTATGCGTTTCGACTGCGAAGTTCCCCCATAGACTCTTTAAAGGAACCTGAGTTGATTGTCCTCCTATGCCCTGTTGTGAGTTCGTCAAGTCGAAGTCAGCGCGGCCCTCTCCTCTTCCGGTGGTTACCGGTCTGATCCGGTTTGGACAGAATCTTGTGATGCGCTATGCATCAGATTGGTGCCGATCTTCCCCCCCCCCAGACCTGCTCCCTCCTCCGTTGACCCCTTATTTACTTTTCACTGCCACGCGGAGCTTTTTTTTCCCCTTGACTATCGTGCCATAACCCACCGCATAATCACGGCGCAGCCCGTTCCCACTTATTTGAATTTGATGACCTGGTCCCTTTCACCTCTCAGGCAGGCGATGCGCGCATCTTTCTGCTTCCAACTGAGCAAGACACTACCCAGTTGCCCCCTTTTTATGACTAAACAGTCCCATTTTCTGGTTCACAACGGGTCCCACCTTTTCGTTCCTCTTTTTCTGTGGCGACAGACCGAGACGAACTCATTTCCCCTTCGGTAATCTATTTTTTTCCCCCCTAGATCGCCAACTTTGGAGATGGGCATTTTTTCTTTTTGATATATTCCCCTTATCCCCAATGAAAGTCTGTCTTTTGACCGCCTTTTGCCAGGTTTTCTTATGTTTCCTTTTTATTCCCGATGATTTGGATGATTTTGTAGCTATGCCACTTTCATGGTCCCTCTGCAATCGCGTCTCAGGCCTTGTTAAAGCCTGACTCAGATTGTCGCCTTTTTTCAGAAGTTTTCCCCCCCCCTCTTACTCCCCGACGAGATATTTTTCCGCTTTCTGCTTCCAGTTTCTTTGACTGTTTCCCTTTCCAAGGACGGAATAGATTGGCCGGACCGTGTGAGTATCTGGAACATTTACCCCGATGTTTTTGCTGCCACCTTTTCTGAAAGTTACTTTGGTAAGATTTGTTATTTTCTCCCCCTTTTCGTGTAACGGGAAGATCTCCACTTTCATGTCGCTTCTATCTACGTTCACGTACCAGAGTGCGCTAATTCTGTTTTCTTGGATGTACTGTTCCCTTACGTCCCCTTTTCTCCCTGCTCGTCAGCTGGTTGCCACTTTCCGTCTTTTTTTTTCAGCGAGCCGTTTTCACACAAACCCCAGTCGCTTTTCTTGGCCAGCGGCTCCTACTCTCTCCTCCCCCTACGTTTTGTTTTGGCTGCTGCCGGGTCCGAATCTCGAGCTTCTTTGGTTTTCCCCTTTCCAACGAGGTCGTTGGACTCCATTGACTCAGCTGCATGGTCCAAACCTGCTTCCCTCCCCCGCCTGTTTTTCCCAATTTTTCACGCTTCATGGCCAATAATCCATCAGTCATTTTCTCCCCCCCTCCTTTTCTGTTGCTTACTTCCTCTCTCCTTCTATCAGTCGGGATTTACACTTCCTGCACGGCCTGTTCGTTTTTTTTTTTAAAACCCCCTCCCCTTGAATCCGCGATCCCTGGGAAGGCTACCCGACCTCCTCACTGAATAAGGCTCACCCCGGTGTCCCAGGAGATTCAGGTTCCCAAGGTGTTCTTACGGACACATCCAAGACCTTTGTCATCCTACCTTCTTCATTCCCTCAACGGCTGGCCTCTTTCTCCCAATCGCAAGCCCTTACCAGCGATCCCCTCTTCTTTAGATTCCTTGTTCTCGGTTTTCTCAGTCATGGTCCCGCCGCACAACAGGCATCCCCCCCTGGACAAGTAGGGACTTGGTTACATTTTTCCCTGCATACAACACCCAACCCCATTCCGAGACGACTTTCCTTGTGCCCTTTCCGCCCCCTCTGCGGATTCGTGCACCTCTGTCATCTCGTTAGAGTCTCCCGCGTTTCGCCCTACCGACCCCATAAGTAACTTCCGGACTGTTTCCGTTTTTTGGTTTTTTGAATTCTCCCTTTTCCTTTACTTTTTTCCAAGCGCATTCATTCTTATCTTCTTCTTTCCAGTCAGGAGCAGGATGCCGGCTTGCGTTTTTCTTGAGATTCACGTCGAGTCCCCATAAAGCTTTACCCGGCTGCGCCTTAGCAATTGGGGTTTTGTCCTTGATAGAGTAGGTCCCCGCGCCCTTTGATTTGTCCCCTTCTTTTTCCTTTTTGATATGCAGAATGTTATGTTCCCAGGCCAATATGATTAAGATCCTGATATAATCACCCCGTTTTCTTCGTATTCATTGTAGACTTTCGGCAACCACTTCCGAATGGTCCCCCCCCCCCGTTTCCAGGGAGCAAGTGCCCTGACGACCAAAATATTCTATTACTCACCCCTCCGATCTTCTTTGGCAGGCGCCCAGTGTCCCAATTGCCGGACCATTAGCATCGTGTCTCTCCTTCGGGATATTTTCAGGGGCGGTAACAAGGCGGCTCCCTTATTTTTTGCCGCGCCTACGTCGGAGTTAAGCGCAACTGTAGGAGGCTCCCGTCCCAACCTTTTCCTTTGGATGTTTTGCTTTCTTTGTTTAAGCTTTACTGTGTTCAGAGTCAGCGTTATCTTTTACTCGGTTTCGGCGTTGTAGTCATTACCTTGATTTGAATCTCCACCTCATCCCTACCTTCTTTTTTCTCCCCTTCCTTCGTTCTAGTTTTATGCTTCGTTTTTTTCCCTAACTTGTTTCTCAACCTCGCTCTCGCCACGCTGAATGTGTCACTGGTTTGATCAGACCCGATGTTGGCTTTGCATTTCTTTTCCCCTCCCCCCCCCTTTCTAATTCCCTCTTTTCCCATTTTCTTCGCATACACGTCTTTGATCTCCTTCTCGGTTTGAGATGTTTTTTTTCGACCCCCGGAAAGAAGTCGAAACATCTTCTCCTGCGCGCTCTGCGTCTCCGAACCGGTACTGCAACCAACTTTCACTTGCCTTTTTCTATCTTGTTTTCCTCCCTTTTCTCCCCCTCCTAATCCGTTGTTGTTGGTATTCTTATGATTTTCACAGGAGTCGTTTTCCCCCTGCCATTTGACTTTTTGTCGAAATGGTCGGGTCTGTCGCGTGACCTCCTTCTTTCCGTCCCTCTAAACACCCTCTTCCCCCGAGAGGAAAAATCACCGGTTATTCGAAGAAGTTTTTCACCCTAGGGCAATCCGCCTTTTTAAATATATCCTCCACGACCCTTGCCTCTAGTCATTACGAACAAGTTACTCCTTCTGTTGTTTCAGGCCTAGTGTTGTTCTATTCGTATTAGCGTCAATATCAATTACCCACCCTACGACTGTAGTCCTACACCCTCCTTATTGATATGTTTAAAAACTGATTAATCTCCCCCCCCCCCCCCCACGCCACCGCTTTCCCTTTGCGCCCCTCGTGTGTTCCTCCACCACAGTTCTGTGGACGGAAACACCTCCCGCCGTACGGTGAGAAAAATTCCAAACCACAGAAGTTTTCATTTGCTTGATCCCCCTCCCCTTGATGCGCCTCCGAACTTATGAGACGTTGCCTTGGGGCCCCCAGCCTTTTTTGGGTCTCCCCCCTGGAAGCCCTCATCACCCCTCCGCGATACGCCCTAATGCCTGGTTCTGCCTCGTTCGGCGATGCGCAATGACTCATAATCATCTAAGGAACTTTAGGTTGATTGTTCTGAACTGCTTTTTGAGTTCGTCAGACCTTTCTGCTACCCTCTCCCGAGTTCTTGAGTAACGTTTGTTATCCCTTACCCTGGGTTGTCCCTGGCTCGCATCGAGAACGACGTCTCTGGTTTAAGATTTTCTTCTTCTCCATCCCCCCATTCCATGCTCGCTTTACCTGTAACGCCATTGCACCTCTTGCTCTGTGCCTTCTCTATTTTATAACCCCTTTTACAATACTTCGCCCCCAGGTTTTTTGCACCGGAGGATTTGAATCCCCTCGGGCCCCCCGGTCCCTCTCTAATTCCCTTTGTGAAGAGAAGCACCGCTTCTTTCTCCAAGATTTTTCCCCCTTTCCTCCCATTTTTTCCGGCCGCTGACCAACCCCCCTCCCAAGCGGTTGCCATTCACCAAGAATGTCCCCTCGGTTTCTTAGCCCCTACCCCCTCCTGGAGCCTCTCCAATAATCTTTTCCGGTTACTTTTTTATACCTTTTCAAAATCTCCGCCCAGAGGAGAATTCAGGACGGGTGAATGTTATTTTTTTATTCACCGGCTCCGACCGGAACTTGGATCCCATTTACTCCTTGTATGACCTTTTTTTGTTCCCTTGTCAGTCATTTTTTTTCTGATGTCTGATCATTCGAAGAACCGCCCTTATTTTTCCTGTTTAGCCTAAGACTTTCGCCATTCATCTTTTTCGAAGGACCGTCCTTCTTTTTTCGATTTCTTGAAGAAGATCAGGCGATCATGGTTCACGGTGCTATTGACCCCAAGTCCTTTGCTGTGGACACTGAACCCCTGGTGTTGAGATTGATTTTTTCTACCCGTGCGGCTTCGAGAATCCCGGCTGTTCGCCCTTAAGTTTTTTCCCTCGTTGTACGTGTTTTTTCCTTCCCCCATTGTTCTCCCGTTAAGTTCCTGACTCTCATTCCACTGCGCGTCCTTTCTCGACACCGCGATAGGCTACTCCCCCGTAAATTCGTGCGCTCATCTTCTGTTGGACTCTGTTTTGGCCGTCGACTTCCCATTCCTGATTCGTTTTTAGTCCTGCTCTCGCTTGTCTGTCCTACGAGTTGTATGTCCCAAAATCAGAATTTCGGCAAGCT
>Ga0179591_1258048_pt1 | contig 12180 bp, 12 predicted proteins | sample CZOMad2_1_08_16f_FD_182891 | JGI IMG/M metagenome (GOLD analysis project Ga0179591, IMG submission 182891) | Vadose zone soil fungal communities from Angelo Coast Range Reserve, California, USA - CZOMad2_1_08_16fungal (PacBio error correction) | ecosystem: Environmental > Terrestrial > Soil >... | reverse complement strand
ACGGTGAAGGCCACCCCCCCCCCGCCCCCCTCCATCCTAGCGTTCGCCCTAGAGCTGGAGGTCAACGATAGGATTGGGCGACTGGGACCGGGGAGATCTTGCCGGGCCTAGCGTCCCTTTCGGCGATCTTACCTGGGAGCTCTCCGGCCTCCCCCTTCTCCCCCGGTTCGCGTGTGAACTCTATTCTGCGTCCGTTTGGTGCTATAGGCAGCTGGCTGACCTTGAGAGGAAGGCGCAAAGTTGGCCCGCCTCGAGAGTAGTGGCATCGTCGGCGGGTGCTTTCCCTCTGTTTTGGCCTCTTTCCCCTACTCCGTTTTAGTTACGGGACGGTTTGAACCTTTCCGACGGTCGAGACAATTGGGTCTTAGATGGCCGTTTCGCGCGCTCCCGGTCACCCCCAGTCTGATGAGGCGTTTCTTCTTCTCCGCTTCCGCATCTCATCACCGTATTTATCCCTCCCTCCCCTTCTTTAAGCCGCTGACCATCGTCTTCGTACAAGAAGAGACAGTTTGATCGTTGATAATCGTTTTTTTTCTTCTTGCAACCACTCGGATGCTGCTTACGCGAAGTTATTTCCAACTTCTTTCACCGAGGTGGCTCTTTCCCTCTCTCGGCTCCACCGGCCCCAACACGTTGAACCCTTCGAGTGGGACCCCGCGTCATCCCCCACATCTTCTAGCGCCCCACTTGAAAGTTTCTCCGGGTCAGCCTGATCCGATTCTCTTTCTCTTTCGTTGAAAAGCAAGTGATCGGACCTCTCTTGTCTTTTGCGCGGATAGAGGTCCATACCTCGCTTCGGATGGGTTTAGAACAGGCGGCTCGGGTAAGATTTCCCCCCGACCATAGAGATGACACTGCAGGTCGCGGTTTATACGATCGTTTTCTCTCCCCGAGAACCATAAGCCCTTCTTCTCTCATTACAACAGCGCCCCCTCTTCTATTAGATGGCCGTGAATCGCGCTGCTGATGTTCTGCTCTAACCGTCTGATAGATGAATAGATCAGGTGTTCACCTTACCCCATCCGACCTCAGATCACCACAACCTCGTCTTCCTAGACCGCGCCTCACGGTAGCCTTTCACCTGCATTCGAACCAGTCAATCTTTCCGCAGCCGAAATTTTGAAGTTATAGTAGCCTGAGCCCGACGGAGGAGGTCTTTACGGATTTTCTTACGCGGAAGGACTTTTCCCCCAGGCCTTTCACTTCTCATAAAGAAAGGTCTTACAACACCTCGAGTAACCCTCAACTCACTGTGACGAACAGCCTACGACTGGTTTCTGAAGAGTTGACTATTTGAGACCCCTTCCCCTTGTTTTCAGGTCGACCCCTCTAGAAGGCCGCATGCCGTACTATGTATCGTCTATGTGCTTTTTTTTAAATCCGAGTCGGGGCAAGATCGACTTTTTTCCCCCCCTCTCTGTCTCGCAGCTCAGTGTTCAGGTCCTCCCCGCGACCGACGCCACACGAACCCCGGGATCCCCTACTAGAACACCCCCCAAAAAAGAACCATGTCTTTCCACGCGCACCATGACATCGATTCAGCCGCCCCCTGTTCTCCGGGCGCAGGTTAACTACCCGCATGATGTGCGTTGGTTTCCTCCTCTCTTCCTAATCAGATTCCGTCGTAAAGGTGCAGCGCACGCTGGCGCCCGATCGGCTCCCTGCTGCAGTTGTGGTTGCCGGCGTCTCTCATCCAAGCCCTTTGCGGATCCTTTTCAGTAGAGAATGGCCATGCCATCGCTTACCGCGCTTTATCTTTGGTGGAGCTCCCCGTAGCCCTTCGCGGTCGACCTTCTCTCGGTGACTTTATCGCGCCTGTACTGGTAAGGATTGAAGATGACCCGCGCCTTGCTTCTAATGCGCCTCTCCCTGCCTCCCACATAGGACCGCGCGCCCCGCGACTCCTCTCCCCTTAGATCGTCGTGGGGGTTTTTTTTTTTTTTTTTTGGGGTTGGTTTTTTTTGGGGGGGTGGGGTGGTTTGTGGTACGCTGTGCTCATGAGTTTTTCCCCGATCTGCTCTGAAGCCCTCGGCTCGAAATCTTCTCTTCACCGGGCTTCTTCTCTATAGCCTGGATCTCTTCCACAGGATTTGTGACCTTCCCTTCGGGTTTCTTTTTCCTTTAGGGCATTTAAGTCCCGCAGGATTCGTTAACGTTGATCTTGGTCCTCACCACGTAGTTTCTCATCAGTTTCTGAGAGAGTAGCCTCTTGTCCTTTGAACGTAGCTCCAATTTGAGAAACTGGTAGCGTTTCCGCTCTCCCGTAGCCGTTACCTTCAGGGACTTATAGCGAGTTATTGTGCGCGAACTTCAGCTTAGCCTCTTGTTTATCGGGAAAGGCGGAAATCGAGACCCCATCGATATGTCTTCTCCCTTTTGTTGTTGTTGAGAAAGAGGGTAATAGTAGAAAACTACTTCTAGTTAGATGAAAATTCAAGCTTTAGAACGAGGGGAGCAGTTCCCTTGATTGCGCCCCCGACCCTTTTTTTTATAGGTCGAAAGGCTCTCTACGATCTTAGAGGGATTTTTCATTTAGTTTGATATCCACTCTCGAACCTAGGTAGAACCTTCATGTGAGAAGGAGATAAGGCCCCATTTCTGTTGGAAATATGACCTACTCGCCCTTGTAGAACGGGCTCGTCATTTCCTCTCCTTCATAACTCCTCGTGCCAGTTTTCCTCTCCCTCTTTGCGATTTCCAGATAATGCTGCTAGCTACTCGCTTCGTGGTAAACTCTCCTGACTCCCTCATCCATTCAGCAGTTCTCTAGACTATTTGAGCTGGTCTGTGGAGATGCCCAGGGTCAGTTCTGGCATTCTTAGATCGAGTCATTCCCCCCCCCTCCGGGGTGTAGACCGTTAGATACTTTACTGGGCCCATCTGATGACGACTCTATCCAGGAAGGACTTGTGCTGAGACAAGTCGCGATTTCCCTATACCACCGCGGCCTTCCCCTTTCGCCTATTGGTCAACGCTTTTTTGAAGCTCGATAAGCTCGCGTTTGGGATAATGTGATAGAAGGAGACAATTGGAATCGTCGAGTTTAGATTTATGATGAACCTTTTCGGTGACTCTTCCCTGCTGAAGCGAATTCCCTCTCCTTCCCTCTTTCTAGCCAAGCAGTCCGCTTTCATTTTTTTCGCCCCCCCTTTTACTGCGGATGCTACACATTGTCGGAATGTTTTTTTGGAGCGTGTCCAGAATCGGAGGCAATAGTGGCTTCTAGGGTTTTTTCTAGAGTTTCAGTTGTTGTTTGGACTTCGTTTTTCTCCCGGTGAAATTCAATGCTGGGAGTCTCTGGGAAATCTATTTTTTTTTTCCGGCGATCCGTTTGATTTTTCCCACCGGCTCCATTTCTCTATACCGCTCGTCGGGTCAGTCGCCCTTTTGCGCCGGGCCGTACCCTTCTTTTCTGTTTCCCCTCCGGTGCGCCGCGATGCCTGTTCCAAGACCTTTTTTTTTGCGTGGGGATTCAGATTCCGAGGCCTCGCTGTGTGTTTGGTGGGGCATGCGACCCCCATGATCCGTCGGCGCATCGACCCTGGGCCCCAGTACTGTTCCCCGCCTGAGCCCGCCGCACGTCGTCTTCCTCCACGATCGGTCATTCACGGTTGTTTTTTTTGATCTTGCTGTTGCTCTCGACTATTACCGACTAGAGTCGAGTTCGGCATCTCGCTTGTTCATGGCGGAGGCCTGATGCTCATGTTGTCCAAGCTTACCGGGTACTAGAGCATCCTTTTCCTCTTTCGACCAAAATTTTTAATAGAAGATTTGCCTATACCGTGCCCTTTCTCTCAGATTCCCATTGTGATGAGCTTTCCTTCTATTGGGGGGGCCGGCGGTTGGGCTGGAACTACGACAGTTCTCTAAGTAACTGAGCATGGCCAGTAGGTGTGGATGTTATCTTTCGTCCTCGGACTTTTTTTTGTTCTACAGTCATGATTCCCTAAATCATAAGTGTAATCCGCCTAGTCGGCAATCACTACCTCATAAATTCTCCGTGCACGGCCGGGATGTACTGGGTGATCTCGTTTGGATGAGTCTCATCAGTCTGTTTTTAGGTGGATTGGAGTGGCTAGCCTTTCCTGAGTCAAAGCGCCTGAGCTTTTTTTTTCGACGAATACTTTCGATACTTCTTTTGAAGGTGTCAGAGGTACTGCCCCGTAGTTCCCCCTTCCCGAAACGAGGTTTTGGTCGGCCCTTCTCTTCGGGTCGGCGATAGTTAAGGATATTTCCTTTCTTCTTGTGATGCCCCCCTTCCGTTCAGGCTTTCTGACTCGCCTCCTCTGAAGCGTATTTGATCCTGGATTCGCGCTTTGCTTCGGGCGAAATTCTTGAATTCCCCGACTCCGACCGGGTCTGCGTTCCGTACCCGTGTCCCTTCACCCCCCCTATTCTCCGGGCGTGTTTTCAGGATAAAAAGATTCGTCGACTCCGCCACCAACGAAGACGAGAACCTTTCTCTGTCGTTGCCTCGGAGCCTGACTTTTGAGGCCTTATTATCGCGAGAGCGGCTCCGACCTTCGAAGTCCCGATAATTTGGCTTTTTATGGGGCCCTGCCTCCTTGTTTCCCCCCTGTCTTATAGGCGCTCCGGCCCCCTTATTCAGATCAGCCGTCCCGGAACATTCAATAGTTGATGGCCCGCACGCTCTTCGTCTTACCTTCCCCTTTCTTGGGTGCTGATCGTCCAGTATCATGCTCATATCCTCCCTCCTCCTCCCTTTGTTGTGATCTCAGTCTTGCTGACGGGAGATTTTTTTTGAACCGCCCTCCTCACGAGCGGTCTCGCTCTGAGCGTTGGCCACCGAGATTTTCACGGAGCTTCGCGGCGATCTTCCGTCCCGGTCGGCTTTGTCTATCCTGACCTGGTTTCGAGTGGCTCCATGCCCACAGGCCTTTCTCCTTTATAAATAGTTTTCGAGGTGACCTCGCGTTCTCTCCTTGCTGGTTCCGTCATGAGCACGACCGCAGGCGCCTTAGCACTGACGGTCTTACTTCGGATAGTCTGTCGGAATATTAGTGGCTCTCCCCTGGATCATCTTTTTTGGAACGTTCGGACACGGTTGACCGTCCTTGCTCCGCGAAGTTCTTTATGAGAGTTGCACCGGCCGCGCGTCACATGCGCCCCCAGTCCCCTGAAAGTGAGGAGTTATCCTTGAAGAAACCTTCTATAGAACACCGTTGTCTCCAGAAAAGGTTCCTTTCCCTCCCCTATTTAGCCTCTTTACCCTCGCTGGAGCATGAAAGATGGGATTATCGTTTTGAACTTTCCCCTCCCCCCCCCCCCATTTTTTTTTTTTTTCCCATAGAAGGGTTTCCTTTGACGGACGACTAGGCGTTTGACTCCCAATTCCCTCTTACGGGCTTACTAAAGATAGCGACCCCCCCGCAACCCGCTGAGTAGACGGCTCCAAAAATCTTTGCATCCCACGGCGCCTCCCTTTCTGACACTCTCTATCTCCCCCTCGCGGGAAAGACGCGGACTTTTTCCCAACTTCGCTCGGGATGAATTTCGTGTCTTGGTCGAAAGGCTTGCCGGCCTTTAAACAGAGGGTCAACCAGTAAAATCCTTTCCCTGACCGCCGGTAATTCTAAGTCCCTTCCTCTCGCAAGTAGAAACCTACGCCCTCCGCAAGCGCACAGTTTTCGAGTCATCATAACCCCACTCGTGACAAGACGAGAGCTACGTTTCCTCCTACTCCGGCCTCATGATTTTTTAAACTATGTCGCTGCCTTGAGGATCAGTTTCCCACGCCGACCCCTTCACCCCCCTCGTCCGTCTCACTCGCCTGTGACCTCTAGCGCTGTCACCTCCTGATTGCCGGTCCCGCCACGCCGGATCTTATCCGTGAGCCTCATGCGGCTTTGCTTCAGTCTCTTTGCCTCCCTCTGCGTATTGTGTTTCCACCGTTGCGAACGGCTGCGACAGGATCATGGCCCCCCCACCTCGAGGACCCTCCCTTAATTCCTGTGGAGCAAAATCGATCGGGCGGGCTCCAGCGGGCACCAGGGCACCTTCTGCCACGTTTCGAAAGGTACGACCCGGCAGATCCCTTTTCCTCCCCCTCACTGTGTGTCGCGCTGTGTTCCGGGTGTCCGAACGAGTGCCGCTCGACATTACACTTTTTGGTCCCTTCTTTCCTCCGATCCGGATGCCTGTCCCCTCCTTTGCCCGTCCACACCCCAACCCCGGGCCTATCCTAGATCCACTATGCCTCCCTCTTCGTTTTCTCAACAACCTTCCCGCGTTCTTTTAATTTGACGAGGTCACTTGAGCACCTATCTCCTCCCTGGCCTTGCGGTTCCTCCCCGTCCTTTTCTCCCCCTGATAGCTTCGCCGCCTCTTCCCTCATTTGGCTGGGCCCATTCAGTTTTTCGCCACGCTCGCTTTTTGTTTGGGTTAGCCGTCTCTCTTTCTTTTGAGCCACCGCAGGGAAGTATGCTGTTAGTCGCATCCATCCCGGCCATCGAGAAACCCAGATGAGTTTATCGCGAAGTACCGAGGAGTAGGCGAGACCTATTCTCTTAGGCGATTTGCGGCGATCATGTTCCAGTCGTCCATTAAGAGACCCTCTACAGGCGTGTTTAGCTTTCGACTGATGTCCAATGACCTTCCAGACTATCCCCGGACCTTTCTCTCCTTTCGCGCGTCTCAGAAGCCTGTCGCTTCCGGCGCTAAGGGCTCCAGCGATCCTCGTTACTGATCGAGAAGACGGCCGATAGCCCTCTTGTCCCTGACACGGCCTTAGATCGTCCGGAACTATACGCGCCCTAGACTAGTCCCCTTTTACCGGGGCGTCACATTGCCCGCCCCAATGTCTGAGGCCTCTCTGTTATTGGTCCTACCCCCCACTCTTTTCGCAGGTCGTTTTCGGGCTCTTCAGCTGTAAGAAGGTAGTTTTTTCACCTCTGAGAAAAGAGGCGATTAAGTTCTAAGAGATAGAGATCTAGGACCACCTACAGGTCCCCCATTCTATCCGGCAGATCTTTTCTACTTACAGCCTCTCGCTGAGCTCTATTTAAGAGGCCTCTCCCCATCTCTCTATATATTTTTCTCATCCCCGTGTTTTTTAACTCTCGTATAGACGAGAGCTAGTTTTAATATCCCTTACCGCTTTTCTAAGCATATTACCAGTTAGAGAAAGCCAACTGACTAGAAGAGAGGTTACTGTCTCTCATTGTATTTCGTTATCTCGTCCCCGGAAGGCCTTCTCGCCCGTTTGCTCGAGTTTCTTACATGTTTTTCTTCAACTCGGCTTAATAGTGATTATTCTTCTCATGGAGCTAAGGACTTTTTCGGAATTCTAGTTGTCTTTTTACTCAGTTATGTTGCCAGACTAATAAGAGTTTTGGTCGTGCTTTCTTTTTGTCTTAGAGTATGGACAGTTCGACGTTCCTCTTCTCCCCCCCCCCAGTGCCGTTTCCCTGGCTCTTTTCCCCCGAGTCCCCGAATGCTGCTCGTATCCCTTGACCTAGAGATTTGGGCAACCGCCATTCTCAGCTCTTCCTAGACGGGATGTAGATAGAGCTCGCGGCTTGCTTGTTTGGCTCCGTCAGTTTAGACTTTCCTGCGGCATCCTTCTCCTTATGAAACGGTTGTTGCTTTTCGCTGGAAGCTCTCCCCTTAGATAGACCGCGCTCTCCTTCCGCATAGAGGGGTTCAGTATCTACGTTCTAGCTCCCCATGATGAGTCTCGTTTATCTCTGAGGCTGGCAGATAATTTTTTGATAGACATCCAATCCGCCCCGCCTTTTTGGTCCACGTCTCTTATGCTCCACCATTGCGTATCTTCTAGGCCCTCTATTCTTTCAGTTCGGCTGGTTCCCCTCGGCGAACTCTAATTCGATGACGGTCAGGGGCTTGCCCTTCACCTCTATTTATCTTCTCGATCTGACCCGTGAGCGGACTCTTTTACCAAGAAGCCTCTTCTTCATCTGTCGTTAGTTGTTATCCGGCTTTATCGGTTGCATCTGGATTTCTTTATAGGATACCTGGTGTTGTTATTTTTTTCTAGTTTTTTTTGCATTGCATCCTCTCTGGGAGTATAATCCATATCTTGCAATTCAGATAGGACACGCGATTTCTTAACCCACTGCGCAAATCTGAGATCCCCCCCAGTCGGTCGGTATATTCAAGGGTCTGAATTTTAGGGTAGTCGCGACCGAGTGGAGAAGTATTGTTGACAAGATGTGCTCCCGTCTCCGTATAGGAGACGTGTGGTTATTAGGGGTTCCACATCGTTAGCTTTGGACCTCCGCGGGGTGGTGTTTGGGTTGACCCGGCATCCCGTGATTGCGTTCTGTTCTGACAACTTTTTAAAAGTTCCTACCTTCTTAGTCCCCAAGACCCGTCCGTTCACGCGTTCCCGATATTTGACTGCTTGGGGATTAATTGTTTTTTCCCTTCCTGACCTGTTCCTGCCTCACCCTGCGAGTTGCGTGGCTTTCTTCTTATTATAGTGGGTTTTCTTTGCTTCGCCCCTACGTTTTTTTGTCTCCTCTTCTTCTCTTTTTTCATAGAGCATGTTCTCTCCCAATTCCATCGATCCGGATGCGCCTTGAGACTATCCTATCTTTGTGCAGATGGTGGACCGATCTCTCCGTGCTGCCGGATTTGGCCCGAAGAAGATTTCTTTTCCCCTCCCGCGAAGCTACACGGCTTTCATGCCTATTTTTTTCTTTTCCGACTTGTTAAAGGTACGCGCCGGATTACATTTTCTTTTCCTAAGAATTCACCTCCCCCATCCGTAGGTTTTCGCAGTCGTGCCCGAGACTCTTATTCGTCTTCCTTTCCCTGCAGACCCCTGTCAGGTAGCTTTGTCAGCTCTTTTTTTTGCCACCTCCGTTTCTATCGCTGCTTGTTATGGAAGTTGCTATTATTCGAGCTCCCCCTCTTTTGCTAGGCGTTGTCGGCCCATGACCTAGTAACCCTAATTCCTCGTACGCACTCGTTTCATACTTCTCCCAACTCGGTTTCGATTTTTCCCTCGGAGTTTAGTCGATCTCTCCCCCCGAGGTATAGGCTCAGTATCGGTGACCCCCCCCAGATGAGTAAGTTGCGGCTATGAAGAGTTCCTCCCTCTTCCTTATCACGATGGTGTCCTCTGTTTCTCTGTCCCCATGGAGGCCCGTAGGGAAGACCAATCCAGTTATATCCTCCGCTCTTCTCCTCACCCCTTTCCCAAAGTTAGAAGCAGGGTTTTCCTTTCCTCCCGCCCCTCTCTAGCTCCTCCAAAAACTCCTTTTTTCCCCCTACTCCTTATTGTTCCTCTTAGACTATCCTTCTCCGCTGCCGCCTAGTGAGCGATAGCTCGGTATCCTCTATCCCTTCCTTTTTCTTCAAGCGATCCTTTTTAATTGGAAGTTCTCTCCCCCTTCTTCTCCGTCTACTTCGCTCGAGGGCCCTGAAAGATCTTTTCCGGTTTGCTGCCCCTTCAATTCTTTTTTCCCTGCCCTACTCTGCCCGATCTGGCTCTGAGGTGATAGGCGCTTGCTTCAGTTTTCCTCTCTCCTTTTATAATATCTGTTTTGTTGATACTTATACGGCGATCTCTCCCCCTCCCATCAGCCCTTCAGTGTTCTGTTTATTTTCGGTCCTTCCCTAGCTGTGCGTTCGACGTGAGTGTCCCCGGTACTTCTCTTCTTTCCGTTTTTTCCTCTCGCCGCCTTAGACTTGCCCCCCTCTCTACCCCTTGGACTAGCGTGTTTTCTCAAAGCCAAAGTGCTTCCCCCCCTTGAAGCCCCCCCATCTAGCCGGCGGAACCTTGTCGCTCTTCCGGTTGCTTTCGGCAGCTCGTGAGAAAGGCTTGCCAAGGCCGACACTCGGCGATTTCTTTCCTTTTGCTTTGTGGATCTCGATTGGCTCTGCCCTTCCTTTTCCCTCCCCGTCCTTTCGTTCCTCGTGACGGACACAGTTGGTAAGAAGAATCTTTTCTAATTCTTTTTTCTGACTACTTTGAGCCCCGCTTGCTGGTTGATTCCTGATCCATTCCCGTCTTTTGCTCGTTTAATCGCCGCACCGCTTCGCCCTCCCCTGAGGACTTCTCAGTTTTCTCCGTGATCCCCCTGCCTCCTTTCACAAGCCTGACTCGTTTTTTCTGGGATGAACCCGTGGAGGTCTACCCAGGCCTTCAGTCCGCGCCTTTTTTTTGCCGAACACCTTTCGCCACGCGGTGGATTCCTTCCTCGCGCAATTTGAAAATGAAAAGCAACCGCGCGTTGAGTATCCCACCACCACGATTTTTTTTTCCGCCCCTAGCCCCCTGGATCCGGTCTATCCGTCCTCTCCCCCGCTCGCTGGCAGCCGCGGCACTTCGCTGCCTTTATATCGTCTTTCTTTCGTGACCCTGACTTCTCTGCCCGGTTTTTTCCCCGCTTGTTTTTTTTTTTTTTCTTTTTTTTGGCAATTCGACTGCCAGAAGCGACACCCTTCTTTGCGACGATTGCGTTCTCTCAACTCCGACTCCTCCTTTCCCTATTTTGATCATCAGTTCAAAACTCCTATCTTCACCCACTTTACCGCGCGATGAGGTCGTCTCCGCCCCTTATGACGAAGGTCACGATTAAGATTTCTCACCAATGATCCTCCGCCGCCGTCCATAAGGATTCCCCTCGTTCCCCGCTTCCTCGCCCTCGGCGCCTTTTCCAAGCCCCCCAGCAAGAAGAAGAATAAAAGATGGTATTGCCGTCTTTTCGGGCATCATGAGGCCAGATCCTTTCTATCGTCTTAGGCCGTTATGAGGCAAATTGTCCGACACTTCGCCTGACTCGAATTTCTCCCCCACACACCGCTTAGTCTCCCCCCAACACGAACGGACCTGGAATTAAAACGCCGAGCCTCTTCTGGCGCGCAGCGTGTCTGCACCTTCTTTTCCGCCCCCCAGACCCAGTACAGGCGCGCCGTCCCTAACTCTTCCTCCCGAGTTGATCTTTGCGATTGTGCTTTCTTCCAGAATCGTTCCGTCTTACAGTTCCCCGGAGGATTTTCACTGCGACGACCGCTCCCTTCCTTCCTGGTCACAGGCAAGAGACAAAGTTCCACCCATAACCACGGTATCCGCTTTTCCATCCCTATCTTTCCCAACATTTTCCGTTCGTCCGCGCCCTGAACGACCTATTAAGGCGCTTCAGCATTAAGAGTCACACTGTCGATCTCACTTCCCGCTCTTTTTGCGTTGTTTTTCATCGACGACGTGAGCGCGAATCGTTCGCCTTTTAGCCGCCCCCGAGCTTTGCCAGTAGATCTCCCTCGCCCCGCTCTGCAGCCTGGTTTTCTTTTTCCGTTCTCCTTTCCACGCGAGCGACCTCAGATCAGGACCGGACTTTTGAAATCCTGGCCCATCGTCGACCGCGACGTCCCTTAGCGAGAGCGTCCGGGGTGTGGTTTTTTGGTGGGGTGGGGGGGGGGTTGTGGGTTTTTTTGGTTTGGGGGGGGGTGTTGGGGGGGGGGGGGGTTGGGTTGTCTTTTTGTGTTGGTGGTTTTTTGTGGGGGGGGGGGGGGGTTGGGGGGGGTGGGGGGTTTTTTTGGGTTGTTTGGTTTTTTTTTTTTTGTTTGGGTGTTTGTTTTGGGGTGGGTCTGGGGGTGGTTTTTTTTTGGTTGGGGTTTGGTGGGTGTTTTTGGCGTTGGGTTCAGACATGATATCTGAGTGTCCCTTATTTGCTCGCTTAGGGCCCCCGTAGGGAGTGCAGATAAAAACCGCCACCCTAAATAGTCCACTGAAAGTTGCCTGCCGCTATTCGAAGAGAAATGAATAAGGGAGAGCGCCCCGGTCTGCCTCCTCCCCTCTCCGTCTAGATCCAGAGATTCCCTCCCTCGGACTTAGCTTTTCCACATGACTAAATGATAGAGCAGCAGTTTCCAGGGTTTCTCCCAATCTTGAGAGGTAAAGGGTCGTCGATTTTTTTGTGATATAGATCTTTAGACTCCCCGATCGATTTCTGCGTAGGGATTGCCGGCCATGCTGCTTCCCCTGCTCCTTATCGCTTTTCCCAACCAAGGCAGGTTGCAAGTACGAATGGGAGCAAGTTGAAGTCAGATTCGATCACTAGAGCACGAGGCGCGCGGTTGCTCCGTCTCCCGGCTGGCGCGCGGGCCCCTTTGAATTAATTTTTCAGGCAGAGCGTATCCCCTTCTTCGAACGATCCGTCCGACGATTGGGGGCACGCAAAGAGACTCCAG
>Ga0179591_1379008_pt1 | contig 12181 bp, 11 predicted proteins | sample CZOMad2_1_08_16f_FD_182891 | JGI IMG/M metagenome (GOLD analysis project Ga0179591, IMG submission 182891) | Vadose zone soil fungal communities from Angelo Coast Range Reserve, California, USA - CZOMad2_1_08_16fungal (PacBio error correction) | ecosystem: Environmental > Terrestrial > Soil >... | reverse complement strand
CCTTTTCCGTCTGGCGTCAGACTCCCTCTGTCCTAGAAGCCGGCTCCAGCCCCGACCAGCTCTCCTCTTTAGTCAGCCGGTCTAGACCCATCGATTTTCCTTCTGGGTCTCCACCTCAGCACCACGTTGCTTTTTTTTCTATTCCGACGAGGATTAAGACGTTCAACTGTCCCCTCATCTGACCATATTTGTTTTTTTTTTACTCGGGGAGTAGATTCCTTCAGGCTATAATCCTAGTTGAGCTCCGGACGTTTCCTTTTTGTCGCGGCATTGACTCCGAATAGTTACGTTAAACCTTTTTTCTTCCAAAGACCAGACAGAGAGGTTGATTCCTTTCCCTGCATTATGCCGACTACCGTCCGGCCGCGCCATTCATTGAGGGCCTACCCGCCTTTTAGTTTTTCCCTCGATTGTTTGAGAGCCTGGTTCCCCCCTTGCCGTGGGTCTCGACTCCTTCTATTAGAGTCGGTCGACCTTTGATTCTGCGTAGAGAAAAATCTTGCGCGTATGTTCTGGTTTTCTCACGATCCGGTCTCACCGAGCGGATTTCCCCCGACTACCTAGTAGTGAGCCCCCGAACCCCCACAGTTTCTCAGCGCTCACGAAACCCTTTGTCCATCTCTTTCGATGTCTAAACTGGAGTCGCGTTTGAGTCCACAGAGAGCGCGTGCGGTCTATGACAAAAACTCTGTGGCTTTACCGTTTTTTATCCCCGTCCCGCTTCGCGGCCCGCAGGCTGAACTCCCCCTCAGGTGGACTACCGAGAAGAAGAGCCTCGGCGATCCTGGCATGAAGCGCGAAATGGACTCGGTTTTCTGATGCGTTGTTCCTTTTTTATTTCGCTTTTTCTGCGTCGCGCTCGTGTTCTTCACCTCGCGTGAGGAGAGGCGGCTTAGTACTTGGAGGAACTCAGATGAACACGTCTAATTCCGCTTTAACCAGTCCCTTCGCGAGCGAATCACCCATGCGACGCGAATAGGCTTCTGGTAGAGCTTCCTTTCACCTAACTTGGGATTAAGCTCAATGTTTTTTCGCGACTCTCTGAGTTAGTCTCCTTCCCCGCAAGAATTTTTGCATGGCCAAAATACCTTTCCCCCCCCCGATTTGTAGCCTCCCCTTCCCCTCTTAGCGGTCGTCGTTTTGTCCGGACTGTTTCTTTTTTGTTTCGTGAGAATAAACCCCGGAAGCCAATGAGAGCTTCCACTAAGCTCTCAGGTCGGCCTGCGCCCTTTCCAGCCTGCGAGCGCGGCTTTTGCGCATCCTTTTCTCTGGTCATTCTGGGTCATTTTCCGTTTTCTTTTATCCTAGTCAATTCGCGGGGAATAACTAATCATCTGGTATTCTTTTCTCTGACGTCCCCCATCTTGTCGACGGAATTACCCAATCGAGATTAGTGCCTGAACCTGAAAGATATTAAGAAGCCCCCCCCCCGCTGTCAAGGCTCATTACTCTTTCTTCCTTGCGACTCTTTCTCGTCTGAGTTCCGAAGTCCTGACGATAGACCCTTAGTGGCCCGGGTTATCCCCCTCAAAAGGCTCCTCATTTGCATTCTCTACTCCTGCTAGACGAGTTTGTTTTAGTAGGACTCATAGCTTATGACCCTCCCCTAGGAGCTTGTTCTTCAATGATGATTTGCCTCTCTACTTCAATACAAGGGTTACTCTTGTCCTTCCGAGAGCCGCCCTCCTCTTTTCTCACCGCAAGAGCTGATGACGCTCGTCGTAGCCTTGGGTTGAGGATGTCAGAAGGCATGTAAGGTTTTGCTCTCCCAAACGGCATTCCCTCGGAGCGGATCAAATCAATAAGAGAGTTCCGAGTAAGAACTGAGAGAAGATAACCATTTTTTCAATTCCCCCGTCAACAGAATCACCTCCTGAAGCTTTGTTAGTTACCTTTCTCAGGATTCTAATGAATCCTATACCCCCCCCAGCCCTTCAGATGGTTTCCCTTGTTAAGGTGCCGCAGCCTGCGGTTGCCGCGCTCCGACATCTCTTCCCCCTCGTGTAACCCCCCAGCCCTCCATGAGATTTTTCATTTTCTTGCCCGAACGCACCCCGGCGCTGTTCGCCACTGACGCGTTCGACGTTCTGAAGCTTTTTTGTCAGTTCTTGATTCCCATTTCTTAACTATAGGTACAGGTTTTCTCTGCCATAGCCCTTTAATAAGCGGATCGCGTTCAACAGGATTTGTATAAACACTTTCTGCAAGGTCCTGTCGGAAAGCCGGACGTCAAGAATTTTTTCCTTTTTTAGCAGGACAGCCTTCTCTTTGCTCAACCCCATGCACTGGACCTCGATCTGTTCCCCTCTCTTTCTGAGGAGCTTTCTTCTCAATGGCGGAAGGACGTCGAGGCGGCCCAGGTTTCCCTTTAGAACCCTTTTTTTCACAACTCCCCGCGGCCGGCTTTCCGGCGGAATTCTAAATCACCGGTTGCTGTGATCCGCTCTTCCCCCCGATCCTTTAACCGCAACTTCACTTCACCTCCTCGCCCAACGAGGTGACTAAATATTAGCGGAAGAGAGCCCGACACCCCCTCTTTCACCAATTTTCCGAGTGCACCGCGAGGCTTTGGTTGCTTTACAGAAGGCTAGTAAAAAACAAAAAAAGACTTTTTTGTCTTATCTACTAGTCCCCTATCGGTGACCGTCTCTGCAACGTCCAGAGGAGCTTTTTTTTGCGTTGTAGTTTTTTTCTTAATTGAGCGTCCCTCCTTCTGGTAGTTTTAACCCCATCTTACATATTGTTTGTTTCTCTTTTTGTGAAGAAGCCTGGCCGGCCAGCGAGCCCCCCTTCTTTCCGCGCACCCAAGAAGTTCTTCGGGAATGGAAGAAGGAGAGTGAACCAAGGGGCGAAGCAGGAGCACTAAATCCGTGAGCAGTTGGTGAACCCTTTTCCTTTCCAGTTTTGATGACTCCTCCTCCCGTCCTCTCGGACCTAGCCACCGGTGCTCCTCAGGTCGGCTGGTTTTTAGTACTAGATGAGTAATGGTATTTGACTTAGTTCAGGTCGACCGGAACTGTTTATCTATATGACCCTCCTTCCGGACCACCCCAGCTAGTCATTCTATTCTCCCCATTTGGCACCGAATGGAGCATCCCTTAGACAATCAAAATACTTTCTGGTTTTAGCTCCCCTGACCTCTGAATAGTGTTTCCGAGAGGGTAACGGAGTTTTGAACTCGATATCTTCTTTTTTTGAGAGCATTTTTGGTCTCGCTGGAGCAATACTTCCGAGGAATCTTTAGAGATGTCCGGGATTCTTAATGGATTCCTTTTCATAAACCCTTTGAGCTTCCCCCCTCAGACTTTAAACTGTAAGATAGCCTTGAGAAGACAAAGAGAGTCGAAAGAAAAAGTTCCCAATCGCGTCTCGACTTAGGGCTGATTTAGCCGACCGGAATTATTTCCTTGACCCCTTGTCATGCGAATGCGATCCGCTTCCCCTCATTTTAGAAGGCCCCACCCCCAACCTTTTGGTTTGGCGTAGGGTGCGGTTGGTTTTTTTTTTTCTGGGTGTGGACTTGTTTTTTTGGTTGGTTTGTTGTTTCCTTTTTTGTTATTTTTGTTGATTTGTAGAGTTTTTTTTTTAGGTGTTTTTTTTTTGTGACGAATCCGTAGCCAACGGCGATGAAGGATGAATCTTGGTTTCCCCGACCCGAGTAAGTACGTGAGTTAGGTCGCGTTTTAGAGTGCGCCTTCTTTCTTTCTGTCACTGGCGGCTGAGGATGATTTGTTTCGATGTATCCTTTCGACCAATTCTCAGTGGAGTACAGGAGTCCCTTTCTTTGCGCTCCCCACTCCCATTTCCGCTCGAGCATCTGCTCATCTGCTTCGGGTAGAGACCTGTCCTCCAGCGATGCCGAAGAAAAACGATAACGATCTTTCGAGCAGTCCCCCCCCCCCGCGGACGGTCAGCTTTCGGGGTGCACATGCCAGTTAGCGTGGCGACCGACTCCCGGTGTTGCCACCCTTTCCAGTGACGCGTCCGGGGTCGTTGTCTTCCCGGAAACTGCATAAGGCCTCATCCCCGATAGCTTCTGCGATGGAGACCTGCCGATTGAGTCCCCCCACTGCGAGCGGCGACCCAGGCACTGTGAGACCACCCCCCAGTAGCCCCCCCTCGTCCTGGGAACCACATCTCGTCCTGGGTCCGTTGAAATGAAGGGCCGTTCTCAAGGACCCCGCAGCTCTTTCATAAACCTCAGTGGTTTTGTGACGCCTTCCCCCTCTTTGCCTTCTTGAATTGTACCCAACAGGAACAACCTCCCCCCTACGTCCCACTATCAATCCTCCCTCCTTCGTTCCTTTTTCAGGCGCCTCCCTGCGCCTCGCTGCCTACCCAGCCCTTTTTCCACCCCCCCGGGTCCCCCCCCCTACCCCCCCCCCCCCCCCCCAGCACCCGTGGACCTCGGCTATTCCAACAAGTAAGAATACCCTATTCGTGTTGAACTTAGACCCCCCGACCCCCCTGCTCTCCTCCAGAGTATCTCAGCTGCGACAGCAGGTACCTTTCACCGCATCAGACACCCCCCCCCTCCCCTCAAGACCCCCCCGCCTTTCTCTTGGCTACCCGGCCCAGGGACCTCTCTACCCAACCCAGGAGACCTGCTCCCACCCACCCAGACCTCCCCCTCGCCAACCCTCGTAAGGTAATCATCACTCACCCTGGACCTCTCTCATCCTACGCGAAGTTCCCGGTGCTCCGGTTCCTCTCCCCCCCCCTCTCACCTCTCTCAAACGGACCGTTGAACAAACTAACCGATACCCAACCCGCCATCATTATTCCACGCGCCCTCTGCGCCAAAGTCTAAGCCAGTATAGCCAACCGGCCCGCCCCTCACCCGGTAAGACGGCAGCGAAGGCCTCCCTCGTTTCTCTCCTAGCCTCGACTGTGGTAAGGGAGGACGCTTCCTGCGATCTAACAACCACCCGCCCGCAAGGACTTGCGCCCGCACCCCCCCCCACGCGCCATCCCACGTTTGAGAGGCCCCAACACCTCCCTACGTGACCTGCCATGAGACCCGTCGACATTAGAGTATCTCCCCAAGGGGAGACGATCACTTCGTCCTCTAAATCCTCTGCGGTTCCGCTCCTCTTCTCCCGCTCTCTTAGTCCCCCTGGCCGCTTCCACCCCCCCCGCCGACCCCCCTCCCCACTGACCCCCACTCAGCAAAGCCCCTCCACTCCTATGCTTCCCCCCGTCCCCCATCGTCATAGACATCAACGTAAGGAAAGACCGCCATTTATCCCCCCTTCCCCCGCTGAGCCCCTCACACCCGCCCCACCCAGTAAGCAACGTATGACGGCTTGCTGGCATGAGGCCCATTCCCAGCCTCGCGACACGCCAGGGTCAGGGCGACGACGAAGTTCCTGTTACCTCCCCCATACCCAGGCTCTAGGGGCGTCCCCCTTTTCAGAGCCCAGAATACAAGAATCGATAATCTAGGTCATTCGCTACCCGCGTATTTTTGAAGAGGCATACCACCTAGTCCCTTGACAACGCCCCAGCCGCAAGCACTTGAAGATTGATGTAACGTCGAGCTCTCCGAACAGTCAAAGGCCGGGACATGACGAGTCGACCGATGGGTAAAACTGCCCCTAACTCCCCATGGAGACGGACCCTTATCCATTGTGTTGAGCAGTTTCAAAAGTCGCGTCGAAGAAGACAGAGGCTCCCCCCCTGACCACGAGGCTGGCGAGGGCACCCGCTTGATTCCCCAAGTTATTTCCCGTCAGGCTCACACCTGAGACCTCGCGCACAATCTTTTCATGGCACTTTCTCAATCAGAACACAGGCGCGGGTTCCCCCTGCCCTGCACCAGAAGTTTTCCGCTTCGAGCCTCTCCGGAGGGCCCACAAACGGCGGGATGCCCTGTTGAGGTCATCTGCGGCGTGAGTTTTTACTCCCTTCTATATATTACTAGTGTGGAGCGAGATCGGAGGCAACGACCCTCTCCCCCAAGTTCATCGGTACACCCCGCCGATAGACCCTCCCCTCCCCACCCCCCTCCGATCTTACGACCAGCCCTTCTCCCCTCCCTTCGCCCCCCCACAAGGCCCCACCCACGGGAGACTCCCACGAAAACAGCGGTGCAAGTTCCTCTTCCCAGCATCGTTGAGTTGGACAAGATAGGTCCGTGTCTGCTCGGAAGTTCTAGAAAGCCCCTGTGTCAGCGACCGGAAAGCCCCCCGAATCTCGAGCCCTAGGACCAAACGAACAATCGTGCCCACTCTCCTCGGGAAGCTGGGCTGTCATCTTCGTCTGAAATGATCGAGAGCCCGGCCTGGTCCTCCCCATTTAGAGGTTATGAAGTTCCCCCTAGACGTCCGGTCGCTGGAGATTTGCCCCCGGACCTCCTCACAGAATTATTAGTGCCACGAAGTCCCCCCTCCGACCCATTCACCTTTCGCTGTCTTCCCCCCCGAGTTCTCCAGCTAGAGGGAATCTCCATGTACCCCCAAAGAACTCCTTTTCTCCTTTCACGGGGTCTCTCAGATAGGTGAGATTTTACTATAGTTATTCATGTAGCGAAAAAAAACAGTTGGGATTGCTAATCCTCTTCCCCTTATTCGAGCTGTCACTAGCTTCTTCTTTTTGTAGGGCTGAATGATACACCAACCTCTGGCTCTTGCTCAGCTGCCCCTGCTAGTTATAAAACCCCTACACTAGCTCTATGAATACTCATATCAAGTTGGGTGTTCATATGTTTTGGGCCTCAGAGAAGTCTTCCCCTCATTGGCCCCCCCAAACTTTATTTTTTTCCGACCCTCCCCCACCATGAATATCATAGTGACGAGGGAACCGTAAATGGCCTCATGACGGCGACCTACAACCCTCTGAGGGGCTGGGAATTGGGCACGACCGAACGAGTCTGAAGCAGTCAAAAGATAGGCCACTTTGGATCCTCATTTCTCGGGGTAGACAGCTCATGATTCGATTCAGGTTGATTATCAGAGTACGGTTCCAAGTTAAGGTGCCCGTATTTGCTATATCTATAGAAATTTAATTCCGGAAACCGCCCGAGAAGGCCTACGAGGTGCCCAGGTTGAGTATTTACCTCCCAATTCAGGCCAATCACGGACCGTCAGTTGAGGGCTTTCCTCGAGCCCAATAGAAAGGAGGTTTCTGATTGCCAGTGAAGTGGTTCTCTACGAAGCCTATCCATCGAGAGCCTATTTATCTTCGTACTGAATGCGTTCATGCAAGGTGGACTGGAATTCTTTTTTATTCCTAGACCTCACCCCTAGCGGGATGCATTTCCCCTCTAATATTATCTAGCAAGCCCCCGACCCTTCCTCCCTAAGCGAGAAAAACCTTTCCTTGCGAACGTCCCTGAGTCACACGCCGTCTGGCGACCAGCGCCTGTGTGCGACTCCTCCCTACATCGGGCGACACTTATGGCTAATTTTTTTAAGGACAGGAAGCATAAGGATTCCCCAAGGGTGGTGAAAGAACATCTCGACGTAGCCTAGGTTCGCTTTGACCTGAACGTTCCTAGGTCCGAGATTCAGCGAGATGCTGTTTAAGGCGCCTTCTTAGTAGTAGACCGTCTAGTCTTCGCGACCCTAGAGAGGAGCTTGAGTGTATGCCGAGCTATTCCCTGAAGTTCCTGTTTTCGTAGCTATAGTACGTTTTCGAACTCATTCTCGCGCCCCCACCAGGCTTTTTTTCAACCTCAGAAAAATGTTAGCTGACTCTCCTGTGCCTAGCGCGGCGGAGTTCTCCGCAAGCCACAAGGGTACCTTCGCGAGGACACAGACCTTGGACCCGCCCCAAAGCGGAATGTCTCCGGCCTGAGTCCCAGCCGGCATCGTGATCTCAGAAGCCCAAGTTTTTGAGAAATTTCCCATTAAGCGTCGGGTTTCGTTGCTGAAGACGGAATTTTTTTCAATGAATAAGGAGACCGGGCCCCCTTTCTACGCCCCCTCACTTTTCAGGTCTCCACGCTCAGACCTTTAGACCTGCGCATGCGTCTACCGGTTTTTGAGAAACATAGAAGTTGCCCCCCCCCCTCTCTCTGGGTAATTTAATTTCTTCAGTAGTTCCATGGCTCCCCCCCCGTTATTATATCCCCCCTCCTCTTTGTTTGCTTTCCTTAGTTCAAGTCCTTGAAATTTTTTCCTTTTTTTTGAACAGGGCGAACACTCTCTCTGTTGCCTGCTCGACTACCTGCGCTCATAATATAGACTTTTGCGACCGATTCCTCATTTGAGAAGTCAGATCCTATTCGCCATCGTCCTGTTTTTGGATTTTGTTGAGCAAACAAAACCGGGTGACTGGTCCGTGTCGACGCCTGGGGACTTCCGTCTGGAGAGTCGTCAGGTGGTGCTTGGGAACATCTTAGGACACCAAGCCAGGTGTAGGGACTCTTCTCTGTATACCGAGTAAAATTTGGGGAGGTTTCTTTCATCTAGCGGTAGGAAAAGAAGATAGACCCCTGCAGCGTTGCTGCTCGGAGTGTAGCCTTGCTTCTCTCTTCTCCGGGTGTCATAACTTTTTTTTTCCTAAACAACTTCTTTAATAGCTCGTTTGCCTGTGATAAAGAGACTACCCTCCCTTCCGTCCCTGCTCCGCTTGCGGAGCTGACACCCAGAAACGGGCAAACTTCCCCCAAAGCATCGCCCGGAGGACGTTCCTTTTTCCTTTACGCTCCTTTTGACCTAGGGGATCGACACCGGAGTGCTCCTAGTTAGATGGTGTATTTCCCCACATGGCGTTCCTAGCCCCGACGTCTGGATTCGCCAATGGCGGGTTCATGAATGCATTCACTCTCTGGATGCGGGCATCTGACCTTTTAACCCAGGCTCTGTTGTAGTTAACTCTGTCTAGCATCCCGCACTTTAGTTAGTTTTTTCTAGGCTTTTGTGGTCTGCTCAAGCGGCTATCCCGGAAGTCGGTTGACTGAGTTTTGTTCGATCGCACCGTTTTACCCTGAACGGTAGATAGCGGGAAAACGAAGTGCTTTCCAGCAGTTCCTTTTGCCTTTCCTCGTATCCATTTATGCCTCTTTCCGCTCCTGATGGTTAACAAGGTAACTGTGACTAGCCCCCTTGCTCAACACGATTCTCTTATATTCCCTGAAGAGAGCGATTTCTTATTGCGAGAATGATTTAGCGGCCTTTAAGAACCCCCCCTGGAAAATTTTTTTTTTGCGTTGCGGGGTCGTGATCTTCGGAGCTGAGACAGCGAGTCACGGCAGTTATCACAACTGAATTACTTTCTCTCTCAAACCCTCCCCCTGCTCTCTCTCTGCCATCTCACCACCACCCCTGGAGAAAAACTCTTCAAGATTAATTTAGAGGGATTCAGATAGTTCCACGGCCTGAGTCGGCACACATCAAGTTTCCTTAGAGGGCAGCTTGTGATGCCCAAGTCATTGATGGTTGATCGCCCTTCCGGCCTCTCTTCTTTTACCGAGAAGCGGAAAGGATACGCGGTCCCCCCTCTTCTCTCTTTCCCTCCTCCAGTTTGGTTAGATCTCTACTGGTGCATTTGACCTAAAGAGAGAACAAGAAGAACGTGCAGACAAAACCTCATCTCCGCGGGACCTTGGCAGCCGGATGCTCTTGACGGGCTCCTACGGTGACTCCCCTCCCCCCCCCCTTGTCTCTTTTGGTGCCCGGAAATCCCGAAAGGCTCTATCTTCCCCCAGGGTGCCAGTCCCTTCTATGAGCCTCCCTCCTTCCCAAGAGTTATCACGAGTGTCTTTTTATAGCAGCGAAGTAATGTTTGAAGGCATTTGCTCTCCCTCCCTGAGACTTTCCCTCCCTTTCTATTTGCCCCACGAACAATTGCAAAAGGGAGTCAAAGATCCGAGAGTCAGTAGTTCCCTTGCATGAGGGTAGAGCCGATCCCCACCGATTCTGGGTTCAGAGTTATTTCCCCCCCCGGTCGGTTCTATCTCCCTTAGTACAGTCAGACGAGACCCGAGATTGAGTTTCCCTTATCCTGTTAACGCACGTTCGGAGAGTTTCTAGGCTTATAGGCCCCCTTCCTTTTGCAATACGCTTCTTACCGAGCCTAAATAAGAGTCCAATAGCCTTATTTCCTACCACTCCCCCCGCAGCTCCGGCGACCTATTTTTTTTCACGAGTAACAACTGCCTGACGGCCGATTTGGGTGGCGTTATCCCCCTCCCCCCCTTCCACAACTTGCCAGTTCTTTTGAAAATCCTTTCCCCCCCCCCTCGCCCTTCTCTCTCTTCCCTTCCGACCTTCTTCTGCATCCATTTTGGACGCCCCCCCAGCGACGTCATCCTTCCTTTGTCGTTCTCGAGGAAGGAAATAAGTCCTTTTGAACCTTGACAAGTTCAGGCTGCTTTTTTCCTTTGATTTCCTTTTTCTTCCCCCCTGCGCTTACCCTTATCTTTAGTCGTTTTTCTTTTTATTAAAGCTCATCTGAAAATGGTGGTGTGACTCGATTCTTCCCCCTGGCAGCAGTCCCAGCTCCTCGAGGTCCCATTCCCGAGTTCATTCCCTCTGCTGCTTTTCGCTTCCCGTCCTTTTTTTCCGCTCAAACCCGGGTCGAAGCTCTGCAATCGAGTCAGTCCCTTAACATCACGATGTCCTGTCCTTGCCTTTTTTATCATCCCCCCCCTCGAGCCGATGAACATCTAGACAGCCTTTTTTCGAAAGTCACCCCTTTCCTCGTCGGGGTCGTTTTCTCTACCGGAAACTTTCCCCGCCCTCCTATTGGAGATCGGCTTAGGCCAATACGCACTCGCTAGTTGTAAAACCCCCTTTGAAGAGAGAGAGAGGCTTCCCTCTGACCAGGGTTCGAGCTTTTTCTTCACCCCTTCCCCCTCTGGTTTCCTCCCTTTTTTTGATTCATTCCAGGGACTCATTCCCATTAATAGGGCCCCAACCAATTCCGTTCGTGGTTTTTGAGAGTTGCCCCGGACGGTTCTGGATCGGTATTCATTCGCACGGAAGTGACGTCCCTGTCGACCCCTCCTAATTTTTCCAACTCGAACGCTGCCAACCCTCAGATCTTCTTTATGGCGAGCAGCAGGTAGTATCCGCGCCATGCATCCTATTCTTCTCAGGCCAGCTATTAACATCCTTCATGGTTATGCATTTTCTGAGCCGCCACGTCTCATTTCCTTTTCCTTTGCCCCCCGATGAGTCCGATTAGGAGAAGTCCGATGGTCTGGTGGGGGCCAGGCCTCCCGACATTAAGCTTCGGGAATGTCATTAGGTCGCCTATAGGTTAGCCGGTAGGGCCTCAGCCGCTAGATGCACAGGAATATTTAGCAACCAATCCCCTTTCTTGATCTGGTATCTGTTATTGCCCGAGTTACTCAGTTCTTGATCCGTTTACGATCTCAGGCTGCCCAAGGGATCCTAGGCGTATACAGAGAAACCCACCTTCTATCCGCTTCCGAGTCCTCCTCCTAAGCGCCCAGAGTCCGAATTACAGGAAGCCGCGGACGTGTCTGCCCCGCTCGGTCTGGTCCCTTCTTTCGATCGCCACCCCGCTTTCGAGTGTCGAGGTGTCAGTCCCCAACTTTGCGTGCCGAAGATTGACCCATTTGAGAAGACTGGAGTCTCCATCGTTTTCCCCCCCCCATCCTGTCGCCCGATTTTTTCTGTCCCTGCCAGCCCCCCTTTCTCGGTTCGCCGAGGCGGTGCTCTTTTCGATGGCCACCTGTTTCGTCGCGCGGATCCCCCTTGTGTCGTGCTAAGCGGTCTCTTTCCTTCCCCTCTTTTGCGCCTATTTCCTATACCAGATGTTCCGAGGAAGATTAACACCTATCGATTAGACCACCGGGCTCCCTTCAGATCGGAAAGATGAGTGCGCGAGAAGAAAGTCCGTTTTAGAGAATTAATGAAGTCGTAGAGAAAAGGGTTTCTTACCTCTCTCCCTTTCTCCAAGATCGATTCCATATTTCGCTCCCCCACTAATATTTGAGGCCGGACACCATGGATAGGTAATTCTCGACAACCTTTTCCCCCCCCAAATTCCGATTCCTTTGATGGTTGCTCGTCCTGTAAAGGTGCTCGGTGATTCTAGAGCTCCACGTTACGAGACCCGGATTGAGAGGTAACTCGGACTTCCCTGTATATCTGGCACTCCTCGGTTTTTTGTCGCCCCCTCGACAGAGGTCCCTTAATATCCTCTCCCTACTGCGTTCGTCAGCCTCGTTTGAAATGACTGGGACCCAACGCGCACTGGTTTGATG
>Ga0179591_1354465_pt1 | contig 12181 bp, 16 predicted proteins | sample CZOMad2_1_08_16f_FD_182891 | JGI IMG/M metagenome (GOLD analysis project Ga0179591, IMG submission 182891) | Vadose zone soil fungal communities from Angelo Coast Range Reserve, California, USA - CZOMad2_1_08_16fungal (PacBio error correction) | ecosystem: Environmental > Terrestrial > Soil >... | reverse complement strand
TCTCCCCGACCTTTTGACTTCATGGGCCTCATTCGGTCAGCGTTTTTGCTTGTTTCCTTTCCTGAGGGATGGTGTTCCCTTGCGTCCTGACCCAAAAAACTTTTTCTTTTAGCAAATGAAGAATTAGGTGAATACGTCGTTATGTGGCACCCCTTCTGACATGTGTCTGGGTTCCAATCTTGGAGGTCTGGTTGCTCCCCCAAGCCTCCCTCTTCCGTGTCCCCCCTGGGAGTATGTATCCCCTCCCTTCCTAATTGAATAACATTCCTTTTCACTCGTACTTCCCCCCAGAATTTTTTCAACCCCCAAACACCTAAGGTAAACAAGTATGCGGTGGTTTTGGGGGTTTAGCGATATACTCCTCGAAACTTCCCCTAGCCTTTTTTTGTTTTTTAGCCTCATGGAAAAACCTCAATTTCCTAACCCCAAACAGTCCAAAGCCCCGGTCTCGAGGACGTTCCCCGAGAACAGTTGTAGTTGTGTTCCCCCCTTTCGTGCAAATCGTTACACCATGTTAGGAAGATTTAAGAATCCGCCAAACCCCCCCCCCTTTCTCTCACAATTTAAGACCCTCCCCGACCTTTTATCGTCCTTTCCTCATGGAACTTCCCAGTTTACCTTCCTTGGGCTCAATCGGCGAGGCAATAGATCCCGTCTTATCTCCCCAGAACCCCCCTTTATCATCCTTATTGACCTGGCCTTTATAGTTTTTGGTCATCGGCTGGTGATGGGGTTCTCCTTGTCGCCCTCCGCAACGAGTTTCTCGTCCCCAAGACCTGTCCCTAGACTGGGAATATTTCAGATGCGCGGCTGTTAGCCTTACAGATGACCCCCGGAAACATATCCCGTTTTGGGGAGCTTTGTGATTTCCCCCCCCCCCCCCGGTCCCAACCTCGCAAATGAGTGTCTGCAAGATCCGAATTCCCCCCGACACTTTCCGGCGTGTGCGGGACGTCCTGTTTGTCCCAACCGGGAGTCTTTGACCTGGTCGGGCAACCCAATAGAGGAAAGGACCCTTTTTTGATTATTGCAGGCCCGTGATAAAGCAGCTTTCACCAGTTCTTTTTTGAATTTTCCCCCTCCGCGGTTGGCAACACAACCTCCTTCCTCTTTCTTTTCCCCTTTGCCCCCCGAGCGCTGTCTCTCTCTTCCCGTTGTTGTTTTCTTTTTTCGACCCTTGCCTCCCCGGATGGGTGGGGCCCCCCTTGTCTTTTTTTATGCCCGTCCTGCCCCTGGTGCAAAGGGTTCCCCGTGGGATAACGTACTCTTCCCGACTATTTTCAAGTTGAAGTGAACCGTGGAGGTGCCCCCAAAAGTTTCTCTCTTTTTTTTGAACTCCTCTTCCGGCCGCAGCCTACCATCTCTTCTCTTGAGTTGTAAACCCCCCCGCCAGTTTCCCGCAAATTTTTGCTTGACTTTTTGGTGTTTCTCCACAACACATTCTTTTGGTGCACCTCCTTTGTATTCCTTCCCTGAAACCTACGCTCGCGTATTCCCTTTTCCTCACGGATTGGAAGAACTTTCGTCCTGCAATAATCCACCCTCAACGAGTTTGCCCGGGCCCCCCCCCAGGCACCCCTTTACTCTAAAAGAAGTCCTTCTTCTACGTTCTCTATGAAGCGTTGTCAGATGACTTTAATCGCCCGATGGTTTCCCCCCCCTCTCAGGATGGACCATTTCCTGGCCCCCCTTTTTCGCTGCGCTAAGAGTGGTCTTCCCCCTCTGGGTTGGAGGCTCTCCTCTTTCCCTGGTTGGGTTTGTTCTCATTATTAAATTATCTCAAGGTGGTCCTCGGCAAGTCCCACTCTTTCCCTACCGCCCTTCAAGCAAAATGACGTGCTGAAGTTTCTTTCCGTTTTTCTTTGGTGGATTCCCTTTTAATCGTTTTTTTCAGGCCGGCCTGCCTGTCTAGGCCTTGGCGATTCGGGATTTTTTTCTTAAAAAGCCCCTCCCTTTATTTTCCCTTATGGTTTTATTGCCGTTGCCCCCTGCGGATGTGGTTACTCCCTTTTCAACTTGTACGTTGATTTCATTTTTTAGTCATCCCCCCGTCTAAACCCCGGCCGGCCCCTTGGTGGGGAAAAGTCGCGGCTGTGTGACTACCAGCCTCAGGCAGAATATTATGAGCACTAAACATTTCCCGGGCCGCGACAAATCCCAAGATTCCTTCGTGCTAGTCCTCATGGGACTTCTACCTCGGACCCCTTTCTGTTTTGATCTTTTCCACTGTAGAAACCCCTCACCGCCGCCTCCCCTTTTGTCCCCTACGATAGAACTCTTTTCCTTTCCGGTACTTCGTTCTGGCAAGACACTCTCCATCAGTTTTTTTTTTTCGGAGCTTTCCCAGACCCCCACGCCTTCCCTCCATATTTCAGGTGACCCGTAGGCAGTGGTTGAGATTTTTGGCCCCTTCCGTCCGAAACATACATATAGTTTTTTTTTCCTTCCCCACCATTCAGGACCCCGAATCCACGACTACGAGTGATGGTCCGCCTGTGTCTCCCCTTTGAGGGGTCTCCCCCCTCCCCCCAGCTCCGTTTCTTACAGGGAGTTTTTCCTTTTTCTCAGACTTTCCTCCGACTTCCTTGGTATTCAATTTTGGACTTGTTCTTTTTCCTGCCTTCGAACGGCCGTTCCCCAAAATTACCCCCCCTTCCTGTGGGGGCCTGAAATTTATGTTTGCTTGTTTAACCTTCGAATTTCGGTTTCATTCCCCCGTAGGCGCGATCCTCCTCAACCCACGTACCTTGTCTCCCCCCCCCCCCCTCCACGTGCAAAGGACCAGCACGGTCTTTTTCCATTTCCCACGTGTGGAAGATGGTTCCCCTGGACAAATCGTTACCACAATGGTCTTTCACCGGCCCCAATTCGCTCCCCTTCAAACTCGTTTCCGCCCTGCCTTTTTTGGGGTTTCCAGTGCAAAGTTTCAAGGTTCCACCCTAAAACCTGGCTAGGAATCGCCACGCTTGCGCCCGCATCCCCCCCCATATAAGGCTTTCCCAGGGCGTTGCCCGGCCTTCCCCTGGCAGTTTTTGGTATCTTTGCCTTTCATGGGGGGCTGATGGCTACCCTTTTTTTGTCGGGCTTGTCGAGGGAAGCACTTCTGCAGATGCAGCGCTTGGCTCAGGAATACCTTGGACTATACCGTGAGCATTTTGTTCTTGTCCATGCCGCCCCAGTCATCCCCCACTTTCGAGCACCCCCCAGGTGTTTTTCCTTTTTGAGCTCATCCTGAGACGTCGGCGGGACAGAGCCCTTGGCACCTTGAAATGTCGCGCCAGGTGTCGTCATACATCGGCTTTACTTCCCACTTTCTATGGTCTTTTCATGATTCCTTGCAACACTTCCCGCTTTTCACCGTTTCAATTGAAAGAGCTTCCCAAATCCCCTAGGCATTCTCTTTCTCCCCCCTACCAGATCTTTCCTAACTACCAGGTTGCGCGCGAGTCTAGAAAGTCCCCAAAACCTCTTCAGCTACTGGCACCCCAAATCTTTCTTCACTGACACCGACTTTTCCCTTCAATCGAGACTTGTGGTCTCCCTTTTCAACCCAATCGCCCCCCTGCAAAGCTCTTTATGTTGCCGCAAAGGGTGAGTCCGGTCCAGCTGGTTCCCCTTCCCCCGCCGACTATTTCGCTCTTATTTGAAAACATCACATTGGGTTGCTCTCCTCGGGGGTGTTCTTCACCCATGCTCCCTGTATCTAGGAGTAACCTTTCTGATTCAGTTTCCTCCCCCCCGCCCTAATTCTGCGCGATTTTAATTCTCCTTCCTTCGCTCCCTGATTGGATTTATTTGTACCTTTCTCAATATCCGGCCATCAATATTAACCCCCCTTCCATCCCCCATGTCAACTCCGATTTCCCCCTTTTCTCAATTTTGTATTCGGATCAACGCGGGGATTCTAGTTCCTCGCCTTCCTTTCCCCTTTCTTTTTTTTTCCCTTTCCTGGGCCAGGGAGGAGGCCCCGGATAACCCCCTGTCTTTTTGTTCACCGGGTTGTGAGGTTCAGACTTTGTGGGTTTCCTTGGCCAAACCAATTTTTCCAGCCGTTGCAAGTACCTTCAACGACCCTCGTTATTCCAATTTCCCCTGGACTGAGGAGTGGCTTTTTTTTCTTGTTTATGGTTGATTCCACTTTTCATAGTTTTTTTTGTCGCGGATGCCTGTCGCGGCCGGGTACTTAGGCTATCTTTCCCCCCGCCCCCTGAAATTTTTTTCTGTTCCTTCCCCCCCTTCTTAGTGGTGGGCTAAGCCCCTCCCCCCCCATCCCCCGGTTCTGTTGATTCAGTCGGATTCCCTTGGTCTAATGAAGAATTTTATACTTGGGCTCGCGGCTGGTGCAGCAAGCGCATTGCCTCCCCTGTCCCGGTCAAAGTGACTGCCGCTCCACCAATAACCTCCTCATCATTGGTGTTTAGTCCTAGTACCCCTTATTTTTTCTTCATTAGACTTTCCATTCGAATACCTCCGCCCTGCGTCACCGAAATTTCCGATTCATTCTTAATTTTTTTTATGCCCCCTTTCTTCCCTTTTCAAGAAGAGATTTTTTTTTTTTTCTCGAGATGGCAGAACGAATCTTGATTCTGTTATTGTGAGAGGGTTTTTAGGATTTTATCGGGTAGTTATTTTCTTAGACCCCCTTTACTTTGTTGGTAAGCCACCATGTCCAGACTCAAACTCATGCCCCTCTTTCTTTTTTGCGAGCAAGGGTTTTCCCCCCCCTACGTGGCGGCGGTCTCGAAGTCACTCCGTGCTTTCACATGTCTTCCTGTTTACCCGTATGGCCCTTTCCCCTTTTTTTGTATGGCGTAATGCCACCAGTCTTCTTCAACTTAAACCCCCAGAGTTCCCCCCAAGTTATGTTTGGCTTTTTTGGTACGAGCCTATCAGCTTCTCCAACCCCTGAGTCAAGGCATGGCCCTAGCAGTCTAACACCAACGCCGTGTAATACCCCCTCCCCTTCCCCTGCCTATGTTTTTTTCCTCCCTTTTCCCTTTTCGTGGATCCCCCCTTCAACACTCGTAAAGTAGGAGTCTTAATTAATTTTCCCGAACCCCCCACATGTCGATCACTTATAGAAATTAGCCTTTTTCTCGTCCCTTCGAACTGGACCAGCCTTGCACCATCCTTTTGCCTCTGAACACCTTCTTTTCCCTTTTCGCTCACGCTTGATAGTTCCGCCTTCCCCCCCCAACAATTAATAAGGGATTGACTGGGACTCAAGGGGTCCATTTTTTTGGAATATTTCCCTTTTTTCTTTATTCTTTTCGCTGAAATAGAAGGTTCGTTCCCCGCTTTCTCGGGAAGGAGCCGCCCCTTAAACAGCTTTTATCTTCCTCCCGTGTTTTCTATACCCCGGAATACATCCTTTCATCTTTTAATTTGGGTACTTTCCTCCCCCCCGTCAACCTGCGATAACCCTGTTTGCAGTTTTTTTTTTCCCTGAAGATAACTCCCCTTTTAAAGCCCCAACGTCGGCGGGTCGACGCTCAGTTTGGACCCTGCCCCTTCTCTTCCCGGTGGTTTCCCAGCAGTTACTTCCTCTGGGTCTCGGCTGCGGTGAAAACGTTCATAGGTTCCCCCAGTTCTATTTGCATAGACTTGGGCCAAAGCGAAACTGTCAGCGGTTCTTCCTTTTTTCCCTCACATATCTCTTTTCTTCCCCCTACTCAGTTTGTTTTTTTTTTATTCTATCTTTATGGGAGAGCCCCTCCAAACCCCACTAGGTCCCCTTTTTGTTTTTTTTTTAAGAGTAGGCCCCATGCCCAGCCCCCCGAATCTTGACGTGTTGATCCCTCTTCATCCTTGACTCCAATTAGCCAGCCTTTTCCTCCCTCTGGAGGGTCGCCGCGTTCCTGTCACCTTCTCTCCTGGCGCCAGTTATTTTAATTTCTTCTTTCGCCGTTGAAAACAACCTGCCACCTTTTTTCCCTCCCTTTGTCTGAAGGGGGTCTTCCCCCCCCAACTTTTCCCACGATAGGGAAAAGGATGTATCTTTGATTCCCCCCTACGAACTACGCGACTGAGAACGTTTTCCGGTACCCTCCCGGACCCTCTGTAATCTCCGTCCCCCAATGCCGACTACAACCCTTCCCCCCGTGAATTGATTGTCACACGCCGCTCGTTCCCCCTTTTCCAGAGGGGTGAGTTCCCCCTACCGATTTGTTCTATCCACTGGCGTTGTTGTATTGGCCCCTGAACTTCCTAAAACAGCGAGGGGCGGACCTCTTTTTTATGAGGTAAGGGTTGGGTATTCATCCCTTTCTCTTTTCTTTAATTTAATAAAGAATTTTCAACGGAACCGGCCACGTTCACTACTGTGATTAGTTTCTTTGTTTCCTTTTATGGTTTATCAATGGTGGTTTTTCTTTCTTCGGGATGACTTTCTCGTGGCCCCTTTCCCTTCTGTAGACCCCCCATAACTTCTATTTCCCCTACTTTTTTCCTTGCGGCTGGAGTACTCACACCACTTGAACGGTCTTTCCAGTCTGGATTTCCCCCCCTTCGGGATAAACCCTTCCGCCCTTTTGAACTCCCCCTTCGCTGTCACCCCCTCCCTAAGCCGCCACGATTGACCCCTCACAATTTTCCCCAACCTCTTCCTTCTTTCCTTTTTCTTCATGGGTTTTAAATCTTTCCCCTATTTTTCGTCATTCCTGCACTCCCACATTCTCCCATATTCCCCACAGACCACCGTGATCGATCCATCCTTGACCTCTTCGTTCTCTTCCCCCCCTCTCTTCTTTCCTTGTGATATATGTTTCCTCCCTCCTTCTGCGAATCGGTTCTCGATCGGAATGTCGCGGTTGGCGTCTTCTTTCTCTGGTGGAGAGAATCCCCTTCTGAAACCATAATGTATTTCTTTCCACATGCATGACGATTTTTTTTCAATTAGATTGCTTGCGGTCCGGGTCCTTTTGTTTTCTTCCTCCAACCGCTCCGTTCTTTCAAAGTTTCTTTTCCCCTTTCGAAGATGACCCTCGAATCGACGTTCACTTGTACTGGTCTTCCTTCCCCCCCCCAGACCCTTTCCGTCAAATTAACCCCCCCAGGAATCCCTTTCTTGCTGTTTTCCGCGGCATCGGCACTGCTCTACCTTGTTGCCGAAGACCAACAGATTACCCTTTTTAATAACACCCCCTCAACGCCGGCCCCTCATTACAAGTCAGACGGGTCTTCTGAAGATTTACGGGCCACCACTTCTTTTCCCCGTAGGAATCTTTTACTTTGAATCGGCCCCAACCCCCTTTTGCCCCTCTCCCCCACCAAGCTAACCTTTTCCTCCATTTTTATCGGTTACCTCCTTGGCAACAGGACCTTTTTAACTCAAGTGGATCAATCACTGACCTAGCGCCCCGCTTGATTCCCCTCTAAACCAACCAGTCGGGTTTTCCCTTCCTTCCATTTTCCAGTTTTGACTGGTCTTGCGGTCTTATCTTCAGACGTCGTCCAAGCATTTTCGAAGGATCCTCTTTGGTAAGAGTCGTGCAGATCACCTTCCTTTAAACTTCTCCTTTTTTTCATGGCAACCCTTACCCAAATTCCGTCTCCACCGGACTTTGTTCACAGGCCCTTCCCCCAGATAAAGAGGCGTTTTTCATGCCGGTCAACTTTCCTTTCTAGTGCCAGGTGTAGGTCCATAATCTAGTCTTCCAGGTGAAAGGGATGTTGATTTCAGTTCTAATTGATCCCACCCCATTTTTTTCAAAACGTGGGCAGGTCCCCCCCCCCCCCAGTACGCGACAATCAGACCTTCAGACGGTTATTTGGGACGACGATACTTCTTTCTTTCATCAATCAGTGTTTATCGAGACTTTCGAGCTGGAACCCCAACCTCTCCTGTATTTTTGTGGGCCCCCCTCTTGCAATGAAAAGCCCTGTTTTTTTTCCCCGGTTTTCCGTTTGTCCCTCGAATGTCCACGTTCCCTTGAAGCCGATGTTCGGTTTCCCTACCCACACGGGTATTCAGAAATTTTCCCCCTTTCGTCCTTACTTTTCCTTTCCAGTGGGTTCTGTGTTTTGAACCCAACCCCACCCCCCTTCCCCTTTTATTGTTTCTGGTTTTTCGATTCACCCCCCTGCTCACGTCTTTAGTCTTTTTCTTTTGCTTAATCGGGTCGATAGCGATTTCCCCTTCTGAAGACTGATACTTTTTTTGACACCAGGCGAGTATAATCAAGATCCATGCAACACCTGACAACTTGTCCATTGGACCCCAAACCTCCCCTGCGTTTTCCTTCTGCTCCTTTTTCTGGAGATCAAAGCGGTGACCTAGTTCCCTCTCGCTGTTTTTTTTTTTCGGGTTTTTCTCGAACGGGATGGGGAATTTCGGTGCAAGGGCGTCCCAGTGACGATCATTGGCTGCGGGTTCTGGCTATTTTCTTTTTGCAGTATGGGTCTCTTTTCCTCCCCTAACATGGTTTAACTTTCCTCATCTTCACAGCAACCCCGGAACTGGAAAGGGTTAATCCGTCTTTTTCTTTTTTTTACACTGTTAATCGTTTGGTCTTCGGGCTCGGCCCTCCCTCTGTGTGGACTTTGCGAAGGTGGCTTCGATATTACCTAATTGTCTCCACATTCAATTTGAATTTGACGGTTCCCCTTTTCTCCGAATACACCAAAACAACAGTTCTTCATTCCCTGGTCGTCTTAGTCGTATACCAAAACGTCGCCCCCCCCCCCCTTTTTTTGTCTGTCGGTAAAATCAAAGCCGCAGCCTCACGTGGACCCTACGTAATTCCCCTTCCCCTTTTTCATTCGTCTTTATTAATGGTGGAATAGTTACCCCTCTTTTTTTTCGGCCATTCAATTCCCTCCCAGCACCCTCCCCCCTCCTTTTCAATTTTCAATAGTATTCCCGAATTTTTCTGCCCATCTCTCTTTTCCTCCTGTTTGTTTCCCCCTCAATTCTCTGATCTCAATAGGAAGACGGTCCTTGGAGTTGATCTTTTTCCTGTTTTGACCGTGAATGACCTTTTCCCCCTTACTTACTCGTGTACTGCCCCCTCCGCCACGAATGAATTGATTTGATGCCGTCTTTGTCTTCCCTGGATTCATGTCCCCTCCCCTCCGGGCTCTCTTTCCACTTTGCTTCCTGGTTTTTCCATCCGAGATTTTCCTTACCTTTCCTTTTTTTTGTCTTTCCGTAAGCCCCCCCCAGCCGGCACTCACCACACCTAAGTGAACTCCAATTCCTTTTTTGGTTTTGTTTTTTTTTTGGCTTGCACCCTTCCCCTTCCGTACAGTGGCAGGCCGGCTCTGTTAAACAACCGCTTAACAGGGGTAAACCCCCACTTTTTCAAAGCCGCCTCATCCCCCCCCCCCCTTATTCCTGTGAAGGTCGTTTTGCAAGTCTTTTCCCGGGGCCCCCCCAACTCTTTCACTTCGCTCTCCTGACTCCCCGCCCACACACCATTATCGATACCCTCCCCCCCATCTTCCGATATTTCTTTATTCGGCCTTTCCTGCCTTGCCCAGGTCCAGCAACCTCTCTGTTTGACACAATCCCGGCTTAGTAAACTCCTTTTTTGGTACCCCCCTTCTGACGCGTGTTTGACTGGTAATTTCCTGTCCAGTTTGTGTTCCTGTCAGTTGGTTTTTTTTTTTTGATATGTCGACTTTCTCCCTTTTGTCCAAATCTCTCGCCTTTAGCCTCCCTTCAATCGCTTTCATTTCTCCCCTACTGAAATCAACTTCCTTACCTTCGGCACCTCTTATTCCCTTTTCAGCCTGTTCCTTCCACCCCCTTTTATAACCCTCGAAAAAGGGTGCAAGGTCTTTTTAACGTCAAGATCCCCGACGGAAACATTCCTTCCTCTCCGTTTCCACGTACCTTGCGGCGACGTGTTTTTTTCACCTTCCCGGCACCTTTCCTGTCCCGATAGGGATTTAGGATGATACCCAACCCCAGTCCCCCCCCCAAGTTTTATCTGTCACGAGTTGTCCCCCCTCCAACGCCCAGCAACCCCCGGTGATGAATTTCTAAGCTTTCTTTCTTCCTTTTTCCTTCCTAATACTGTGGTTTTTGAGAATCTGGTTCGAGAACATTTCCCCCCCGATGCCTTTAGGTCCTTTTGCCCCCCCCCTCTCCTCTTTAAGGGTTCCCTCTGACGCTGTGATAAATTGCCCGCCCTTTCTGCCATTTCTGGAAGAATCTTGTAGGTTTACGACAAACTTTTCGAAATTGTCCCAGGAGCGTCGGCACCCCTCACCCTCTTTTCAATTTGATCATTTGTGTCCAAATGCCCCTTTTTTTCCTCCCCCTTTTTTCAGGGGTTTCTCCTCACCCATGATTCACGGTATATTTGCATGCTTGTATCCTTGATATGCCAAATCCGCCCTTCGTCCTATTTCATGTCTAAGAGAAAGGCTTTAGGAACCGGTCCCCGTAGGTGCCCCCCCCTAAAAAACCACTCTCCTATAAAACTGAGCCCCTTGATTCCCAATTGTTTCCCCCCCCCTTGCTGGTTAGGACCTTTTTTTTCTTTCCCTTCTCTCCCCTAGGTTTCCGCGTTTCTCATTTGTTGTTCTGTCTCCAATGGCTTTCTTTTCCTGGTCTTACTGGTTTTCAAAATGTTAGGGCGTTTTCACGATTTTGCTTTCTACTTTTTGTTTTCTTTATCCCATAACCTCCTACATGGTAAAGATTGACCTTCCCTTTTCCCAAGCCCAAGTTATTCCTTCACATTCCGTTGCTTCCTTTTCCAGATCTTGTATGGTTGTTTCATGTGTTTTCGTTCGGCTCTTCCCCTCCTTTTCCTGAGTGCGCCCTAAACCCCCAATCCCCCCCCCCCCCCCCCCAAATACCTTGATCCCCTTTTTTTTAATTTCTTTCACGTTTCTTTGTATTACCCCAAGTAACCATACATTTCCGGCTTCCTCTTCTTCCCTTTGGACCCGGAAGCCATTTTTCCCCAAAGCGGAGTCGCTTTTGACTAAGTCAAAGCCGCAAGAACTCCCCCCCTTTTGACCCCCTTCACCCCTTTCAGTCAAAAGTTAGTTTTTTTCATTCAGGTTTCATAACAGTAAAATAGTAATTCGCCAATTTCCACATCTCACTTCAAGCCTCCCTCACCCAGACGCATTCCGTCCCTCCTTTTGATTTCCTAATGATTCTTTCCAATATCGACTTCCCTAACTTGTATAGATGAGACGCCTTTTCTTGAATTACTGCCTTATTCAATGGACGGCGGGGTGATATTTTTTTTCTATTTTTTAATTGCATGACGAACAAAGTTATCGGTTTCCCCCCTAACTCTGACTCTTGACCCCCTTTTTTTTTTTTGGGGGTGTTGCGTCGTCTTTCCCTCTTTGATGTGCTGGGCTGGGTATGCCGAAAAGACCCTCTCTCCCTTTCCTTTCAAATGCCCTTTTTTTTTATCCGAATTCCCCTACTTACTCCTACCAGTTTTTTATTTTGGTACTCCCCAAGACCTTTCCCTCCCATTCCACCCCACCAGGGAAATCATTGGTCTTGTTGCCTCTCTTAACTACTCCTTTTTCCCACGGCGCAGGCCTTGCCGAGCGACATTCCAGATCCCACCCCCCTCCCCAATTTTTCACCATCCGCGATTCCCAGACTTTCCTCCGTACCGTTGAAGGATTCTGGCCAATTTTTTTAAACCATGCTTGAGTGATTGGCCTGAATTCTCAAAAACTTCATAAACCACCCCCCTCGTTCCCGCCCTTTTTTTATCGGTTTCAATTCCCATTTACCAGGTCCCCCCCCCCTTGGGATCCCCCCCCCTGCTTCCTAGAGAAAACGCCTAATTAACCCCACTCTAGTTTAGGCTTTTTTACCTTCATCGTTGGTACCTTTTGTCCGGCGCGTTGAGTTTATTTTTAAGGGTCTCCCCCTTCTTTTTCCGCCTTGAGAAGGACAATGCGCCTGCATCTTTTTTCCCCAGGGTGACTCACACCACCGTTTAGCATTTGGTGAGCCACCCCTTTCCTCCCCCCCCCCCATTATGAAACCCCATTTTTCTTGTTTTGGTTTCCCCGGCCCCGATCACGGACAGGCCTTCCGGGTTTATGCCGACTGTTTCAATGTAATGCGCTTATTGTTTGGTCTCCCTTGATGTTCTTTTTTCCCTTCTCCCTTTCCCCACGTTCACAGATTTCCGTTTATTAGGGGCATTTCCTAAGATGTCCCCCCGATCCTTGCATCGTAGGTCCATTT
>Ga0179591_1374940_pt1 | contig 12182 bp, 10 predicted proteins | sample CZOMad2_1_08_16f_FD_182891 | JGI IMG/M metagenome (GOLD analysis project Ga0179591, IMG submission 182891) | Vadose zone soil fungal communities from Angelo Coast Range Reserve, California, USA - CZOMad2_1_08_16fungal (PacBio error correction) | ecosystem: Environmental > Terrestrial > Soil >... | reverse complement strand
ACTGCTTTTCCGTTTTTCCTCTTTCTTCGTCCCCCCCCGGATGTATCTGAGGGAAAGGTGAGGCGGCGGTGTACGTCGGCCCCCAGCCTGCCTAGATACCTCCTTCGGTCTGGGTCCAACTACTGTACACTCGCATCGACCCTGCGCGAGTTGCATTTCTTGATCCGGCGTGTAGCCGATTTGAGATCTTGAGCGCCCTCCTCCCTTGACCTTGTTGGATCCGGGTCCCCATTTTTCCCTTCCCACGTTTCCCCCTCCGCTCCTAGCGCAGCTTCATGAATCGAGGTCCCTTTCTCTTCTACTCTCGATCGCTGTCTCGCCAGACGACTCACCTTCCCCCCGACCCCCCTCGATCTGGCGTAATCCACTAATGAGCCCCATTCCCCCTTTCTTTGCGATCCCCCGACCTACTCTCCCAACGACGCTTTCCCCCTCGCCAACAGCCTTTCCGACCGGGCTTAAGGCCCCAATTGGGCAAGAACTCTCCCCTTTCGCCCCCAGGCGTCTTATTCGACTCTGTTGACACGGTGATCCGCTTTTCCGCCGCCTGATTTTTTCCCCTTCGACCGCCGCATGGACTCCTGAGCCGCCATACGCTTTCTCATGCACCAAGGCTTGCCCCCTTCAATCTGATCTCGCCCGTTCTTTCTGTCCGTTCTTTCTAATCAATGCAGGATCGACCAAGAGTCGAGGTGTCTGCCATTCTTGCACTGCCGAAAAGACCCTGAACGGTCTCCGTTGCCTCCCCTTTTCCATGGTTTTTCCCCCGCGACACCTGTGGGTGTGCCCCCCCAACCCCTCCGGATCAATATTTCCCCCTCGTGGCTTCGAGTACACGGATTTAATTACAGTCGGTCCTGGTGACTCCTCCTACGCGCTGTCCTCAAGAAGGACTTTTCCCTCCCTTCGTAAAGAAGAAGTATTGCAAAATGGCCCCGTCGATCCCCAATATCCGGCCGATGGCTAAACGTCTTCGCCTCGTACAAGCCGAACAGGGATTCTTGCGTCGACCTTTTTTCCTCCTTCTTCAGTTACCCTCCTAGTAAATAATAAGCTTGAACAGGACGCTACTCTCCCCGCTTCCTGAGTCGATCCTACACGGTCTCGACTACGAAGAGGGAGAGTAGCCCTCGCTTGTTCAAGTCTTGACTTTCCCCCGACGATAGAGTGTGTGTTGATAGTCGAGTTCCTGACCTTCCCCCTTCGAGAGCAGCCCAGAGCTCTCCAATGTGATGATGGCGCGATATTTCCATCCTTTTCCCCCCTTCGAATTTAAAGAGAAGGTTTCCCGAACTTACCCTCATTCAGGAAACGTTTCCCTACGATGCTAGGCGACCGGATAACCTGTTAACGCCGCACCGAGTCCCCCAGGAAGGGGACGAGTACGATTGTTGCGTTAGATAATGATCCTACAACGTAGTCCCTTAATGGTCAGTCCCTGTGGAAAAGGAGAGCCGGGTTGTCCGGTCCCCCCGGAACCCGTGACGCCGTGTTGAAGCCCTGCCTCTTTTATGACCTCTCCTGAAATTTAGCTCTACATTTCCCTCCTTTAGTTTTTCCTGCCTCTATCGAAGTAGAGTTTGTTGGCTGAGACCTCCTCCCTCGCCTATCCGGAGATGGCTCTTCTCGCCCTTGAAATGCGCGACTTCTCCCAAGTTTCCCTTCCCGATATTTTAATATTGTTTTTTTTTTTAGACTTCTTTCCCCTGGGCTTTATTAAGCCAATCCTTCCCGCTCCAGATATGAACGCTGAAGTCTTCCCTCTCCTGCTTGGGAGACGAGGAGAAAGGTCCCCCCCCCCCCAGTTGACTCACAAGTAGATGTTACCGAGCCAGAGACTGCCAAGAGTTGGAAACTGAATCAATCCTTGAGACTTCTTGAGCTGGGGAAACTCCCCTGTAATTGAGTCAACGGCCCATTTCCCCTACATTCGGTTAATCTCTTAGGTGGAAAGAGTATAAGAACCTCCCCTTCTCAGTCAGAGAACTATTGACCCGCGTTCCCCTTTTCTCAGCGATTACATCTTTCTTCTCAGCAGAATTATGAGCTCCTTCTTGTACTCTCCTTTGCGCTTTGAACCCCGCTTTTAGCCTCTCTTTCCCCTTCATGAAGTCGCGGGAAATTTGTCCTTCTCCCCCCCGCTTTTTTCGTGCGAACTCCGATCCCAGCTGCACTTCCTCGTCGCGGCCATCCGCCACTCGACTGGCCTTTGTAGACAAAGCTATTACCGAGTTTTACCTTGTTTTTTGAGACAGAGAGCGACTCGACTTCGGCCGTGCGCTCCTGAGTAGTTCTCGACCGATGAGGTCGTCATTCCATTTGCCCCCCCTTTTGGTTTCCCCTTTAGGTCTATAGGAGAAGGAAGGATCCGGATACGCCCCCCCCCCGGTATATGGGAGTCTGAGAGGAAGGCATAACTTTTTCTTCTCGAGGATGGTCTCTCGTTCTTTTTTTCGCGCTCCCGCTTTTTCCCATTGTAGCGACCTCCCTTTCCCGCGACCTCCCCCTACAGCCAACGAATTGAGTGCTCACAGGTTGTGACCCCCCGGGTATTCGCTTTCCTCATTAGACCGTATGCTCTTTCGCTCTCCTTCTTAGTCTCCTCCCCTTCTGGTAGTGAAAATTTCCCCCACGCGAAGTCTGTTTTTTCCTGGCGTTTCCATTGCCGTTAAGGCCCGGGTCGCTTTTCCTTGCGGGCAACAGCTGGATGCGTGGTAGACTACCTTCGACTTTTCTCAGCGACGGATGCCTTTTTTTCACATCGAAGCATGTTTGCGCAGGCTTCCTGCCGCATAGTTTTTAAATCGAAAGTCTTATCCCTTCCCCTGGGGAGCTTTTGGCCTGACCCGTTTCTTCCTTTCTCTCAGCCCGGGTCGTAGTTCCTCCCCCCAGGAAAGGAAGAGGTGGTGCGTTTTAGTGAATTTTCTTTTGTACCGGAGGTTTCCCGGGGCCCAGTATATTACGCCCACGTATTCGGGTCCTGGATTCTTACTTAGTGGGCGAGGTGAGCATTCGACCTGGTCGATCTTTTCCCGTCTAGAGAAAGTCTCATATCTAATGATCTACTCCACCCGATCTTCTTGGTATTCTACCGCGCCGATCACTCTTCCTTACTCGTCTCAGGTCCTCGGCCTCCTCTGTTCCTCCCCTAAGTTTTAGCAGAATAAAGAGCCAGGCGTTGGGTTAAGATAGAGCGGTCTTACACGTATCCCCCCTGGCAGCCCGCCAGCTCGCTCTGCACCCGAAACCTCCGCCCTTCCAGCCGAATCTTTGTTCCCTCCTCCGAGCAGAAGCCGATTCCCTCCCCTCTGATATCAGATTTTAATAATATCAGTTTGTTTTATCCTGCGGCAGAGTCTTCTGACCTCCCTTTGCGTTGTCGACGGAGATTCATTTCTTTTTTCAGGCGGCGGTGTCTATTCCCTCCTCAGTTTGGTCTGTTCGCGAACCCCCTCCCAGTTTCTTGACTGACCCCCTCCCTTCTCCGTGCGATTTTTTCCTTTTTTTTAAAAAAGGAAGACGACTGCTTCGGCCTCTGACGATGGAGGAACTGGAGCTCCTTCAATAACATTTCAATCCGGCGCGTCCTCATCAACGGTGCCCCTTCCTCCTCTTTTTACCCTAAGGCTTAGATTCATGATCCTTTTTCTTTTCGTCTTCCCTTTCTAGATAAGGACATCTTCTGAGAAGCGCCCGACGACGCACTCCCCCTAGAGGTAGTCCCCCTCCCTGCGTGGCCCATGCCGGCGGTGCTATCTCTCCCTCTGCCCAACCTACCACCTTCCTCTCGCACCGCGCTTCCTCTCCTTTCCCCTCCTTTTTTAAGAAGGCCTCAAAGTCTAGATGCCAGGTCACCTACGCTCCTGCTCGAGGACTATGAGTAGCGCGTTTTTTGCTGTCTTCCCGAAGAAGATTCTCCCCCCGCTCCTTTTTTTTTTCTCCTACGTTCCCCTCATTCCCCCCACTCCCCCCCATTTAAGGGGACGACAGGAACCCGACTCCCGACCACGGGCCTTGACTCGGGCTCAAGAAGGAATTCTCCTTTTCCAGGTTTCAGATTTTTTTTTTTCCCCCGACCACGACAGAAGAACTCTCAACCCGCCTTTCCCTGTTTTGGGGCTTCTTTCTTGTGTAGCATAACGGTTGCATAACCTGGTACAGCCAAATCTTTGACAACACTCAAGCTACTTAGCGCTGCTTCCCTGTATATCTTCGTGTTTTCCCCCTTCGTCCGTTTTTACTCTGACGTCCCAACGGGAGATACTCCAGAAGGCCCGTAGTAGCCAGTCAGGACAATGCCCTTCTCCTATCCAGGGAGGCCCTTAGCTCGTAATAGTATCTGGTACTTTTTTTTTCCCCATTTCAATGGAATGAACCAATGTCTTTACCGCCGAGCTGCATTGTGTGATGGAAGCATCTCATTCATCCGGGCTTCCTTTAGTTATATCCCCCCATGTCCCTTCAAAACTGGTAATCAGATAGATACCCTTCACAGAGGTAGGTGTTAGAACTAGTGCCATCTTAACCAACTTCCCTCCTCTCTTGCCTTGGATAGTTTTCGTTTTTTCAAAGAGTCTCTTTAGTTATAACTGCCCAGCTGTCTCGCCACCGATGAATCCAATCGGCGGCTCCCTTACCTTTCCCATATACTCAGGCGAATTCCCCCAGGACTTTCTGCTCTCCTTTTTTATTCCTCTTTCCCTTCCCCCACCTCCAGTGAAAGATTACCGATTCCCAACGGCCGTTGTCTGACGATTGTGCATTGTCTATGAGGTGTCATCAACCAGTCACAGAATGCGGAACGTTGCCCCCTTTTTCCCAATTTTCGTCACTTGCCACCCCAATTCGAAAGCAGAGTGACCCTGACCAGGAGCCTATCGCCTCGTGAGTTCGAGGAAGGAGGTTCATTCTACGAGGATTTTTCGTTCTCCGTCCTGAGTTCTTCCCATTTGGAGCCCCCCTTTCTCTCTCAAGCCTACCGAAGTGAACTACCTGAGAGTTGGGAATAATATCTTTAAACTTCGATTGAGGGAGGTCATTCCATACTGTTCAATCCCTCCCCCCCCTCTCGCGATTACGGCTTTTTTACTGACAATAGCATTTTACAGAGAAGAGATTGGCCACACCCCCCGGCATCTCCCGATAGATGTAGAAGAGACGCTTCGAGCCCAATTTTACTTCCCCCTCCTGAATGGAAGGAATATCTCCTGAGTCTCCGCTTCTTTTATCATAGGTCCCCAGTTCCTTGAAACTTCACTAAAAGCGAGAAGGATCATTTTCGCAACCGCGGGCAAGGTTTCCGTCGCCGGTTCCCCTTTAGGGGAGTTTTTCTGGCTGAAATGTCCATAGATTGCCTCCCTCTTCCCCGTTCCCGAGAGAAGGCCTTGTCCCCCCCGGCAGAAGAAGAGCCATGAACTGGTTGGTCGAAATAAAAGCATGTAGATCCTTGTGGATTGAGCCTCTTGTAGGACCTTGCTTTTCTCTTGAGCCTAGAGGTACATCAGCTATTTGAGAGCGATGGGGACTATTCTCTCGACGCTTGTAACCCCCACTCCCCCCCCAGTCACCCTTTGATTATGGATTCAACTCGAAGGGCACCCTGGTAGTCCAGCCTCGGATATTCGAGGAAGCGAAATCGGTGGTGAGGGCCCTTTCCCCCCCTCGCCTAGATAGATCATTGTGAGTCTCCATTTTCTTCCCTATGAGTCGTATAAAAGCTCTTCCCGGCGTCGACATTAGAAGCAAGAATTTAACTAAGGCTGACGATTTCTGAGCAGGTCTTTTTTCTGCTGCCCCCTTGATCTGGGATTCTTCCTCCCTTGGGTTGTTGGGACCTGTTCAATAATTCTGTCAGCTTCACTGGAATCGAATCCAGCGGTTCTATCTCCCTTAGAACCCTGCAGACCCCAAAATTTTTCTCCTAGTACTCGAACGCCAAAGAAATGTTCTACCCTGTCTTTTTGGCAATCACAGGGAGGGTTCTCCATTAGCCGTTTATTAGAACAATCCCCCGTGCGAAGTCTGGATTATGTTTCCCCCATTTTTTGTACATACAAAAGATCCTCTTGTGTGGAGCTTGTAGACCAATGCTTCGATCCATTGTTCGGAATCTTGTTGGATTGGACCTTCTGCTGAGATAATCTTTCTCTAGTTGCGGTTTGTAGAGTTTTTCCCTTTTTCGGACTCTCTCCACTCAGAGTAATGCTTCTTAGGAGAAGGGCAAGGTAGAAGATTTGAGACCGGGTCCCGTCAAGAGTTCCTAAGTGGCGACCGGCGTCCGGTTTTCCCCCTTCACCAGAAGTTTGAAAGAAGTTGAGGTCCCCTGCCAGCGCTCTTAAAGTCTTTCCGTATTCTTTATGCCTCTTAGGAGAGTTGGAGACTAGTAGGTAGAGGTGATCGGCACGTTTCCTTTTAAAGATGTCACTCCTCCGATATCGTATTTTCTTGAGTTCTTTTGCTCTCTTTCTAGTTAAAGTTCCCTTCAGAATCTCGAATGAGAGTAGAAGAAGCACGACTTTTTCATGATCTTCAGCTGCGCGTCCCAGGCGTGGGCGTGGTGAAGTTCCCACTTTTCCATGGGTCCTTCGCTCCCCGATCTCAGAGTCCCCTCTTTTTTCTTCTTGTTCAACTCTGCATTTTTTCTAAAATACAGTCGATCTTCTTTCGATCGGCGGGTCCCGTAGATAAATCCAAAGGAGATTCTGCTTTTCCGACGACTTTTCCCTCCTCTATCCTTCCAGCACACAGACGCCGGAGGACGCCTCCTAGGACCGAGGTATGACTTGAGATATTTTTCTTCCCGTTTTTGTTTGACGAGATCTGGATGCATGCTCTAGTTCCGCGTCGTCTAAGGTGATGTCTCTTTCTCTCCAAGCAGTCGATAGAAGTTTTGGTTGGTACTCCCCCCTCCTTGTAGCCCCCTCTTTCTCTCTACCTCCTCTCCCCCAGAAGGATGGAGGTGAATGATAAACGTCCGTTTCGACCGCTGCGCCTCGCTTGGAGGGAGCGCATGCGGGTGATCGCGCATTTTCCCTCTTTGACCCCCCAAGGATTTATCCCTTTCTTTTTTTTTTCCGCTCTCTTCATTGTCCTCGAGGCCCTTTCTACGTCTAGATCAACCTGAGGCTGCTTCGAGCACTCGCCCCAATCAGACCAGCTATTTTTTTTCCTCCCAATATTTGTTGGCCCCCCCCCCCCCCCTTAAATCTCGTGAAGCAATCGACATACCCCACGCCCCTCTCTGCCCCCTGCTCACTTCGCCCAACGCGTATGTAGAGATGTCTACTCGGCTTCTCGAAGGGCCTCAACTAAGCGGCACCTGGTCAACTCCGCGAGCCCCAGGTTCCTGCCTCACGATAGTATTCGCGTTCCCAGCATGATTTTCTTCCTCTGAGACTTGATTGTTTCTCAAGCCTAGGGCGATGAGACCCTTGTCTCATTCCCACGCCCCCCCAGGTGGCCCGCAGAAGGAAATCTCTCGACCCTTTTTTTTTTCCTGAAATCTCCCCACGAAGAGCGTGCCGCGCCCATTTCTTTTTCTTTTTTTTTTCCCGAACCCCCCGCGAAGAAGCCGCCCTCCTCGCGTTTAAGTTAGCGTGTTTTTTCGCCTCACGAGGCTCCATGGGTCACATAACTCGTTGAGCACCACCCCTGCTTGCCCTCCCCCTCTTTTCAGTGATGCGTTTCCTGCGTAACAGTATCTTTTTTGCCCCCCCCCCCTTCCACTGTCGTGGCGTGAGATCGTCCCGCCCGGCGTGAGAGCTAGGCCTTTCCCCCCGTCCGGAGTAAATTAGGACCCATGCTTTCTCCTAGCCCCCAGATCATTTCTGAGATTTCAGAAGTATACCCCTATTTCGCCTGCGCCTGTCCAGGGTACAAGGTGCTGTGAAGTCGGACATCGATTCCGCTGAAGTCGATGCCTCTATGCTCCCTTTTCCCCTTTCACGCGATCGATTCGTTGAGTATAACCCCTGTCCTCGATTCATCCATCCCCTCCTCGTTGTGAGAACCCATTTTCCTCTGTGTGGTTTGATGCCCAAGTGACCAGACCCTCTCTCCGTGCGCTCATATTTCGAAATCCGTCCGAGAATTTGCCCCCTTCCCCGGCTAAAACCCGAACTTGGCTTTTTCCCCTAGATCTCCAAGAGGGAGGCCCCATTTCAAGCGAAGATCTACAGATTCAAAAATTCCTTCCTGCCAGACCCCCCCCCTTTCTTCGTTGAAAAAGCCGCCCGGCGGCAAAAGGAGGGATCAGTTTCTGAAGACCTAGCTTTAGGGTATTCGTATCTGTCCTTCCCCAATTGAGTAAGATCCTGCCCCTTTACCTTCGTGATACTTAGCGGAAAAGTGAAAACTTACTCTTTAACTCCGGTTGAAGTGAGAATATCTCTCTGATGCCTCGCCGGGCTCTTCCGGGGGTCCTCTTTTGGTCTTAGAGTAGATCATTTACCGGAGTGTTTACACTGGGGCGAAGAATCCGAAGAAGATGCCGCTGCCTCCAGTTTCTCTTTTTAATAGACCTTGATGGAAAAATGCCGCTTTTTCTTCCTCCGTTCCCCAGGAACCTCCATGTTAATAAAAGAAGTTGTGAGAGATTAACTGGACCCGGCCCTCCGCACCCCCTCCAGTGTGCGACGCTTCCCTCCCAATTTCGCAGTGGAGATCGATGTTCGGCGCGACTGCGAGAAAAAATTTCCTCCACGCTCCTTTCTAGACGAGCTACGTTTCGGATCCTCACGACCGTTCGCTAGGGCCAGGGCGAAAAGTTGAATCACCGAAGGCGATGGCAATGGCTTCCACAGCAGTTTTCTTTCACTTGCCCGTCTTGTGTCCTTTCTCCCGGGTCCCGTTTTTGTCCTTCTTGACACCGCATAGGGACTGCAACTCTTCCGCCCCGGCCGTTCCTAGATCACCCTCCTTGCCCTGTGCGAAGGATCCTCTTTTTCTTTGAGAGAAGGCCTTGGTGCATGAGCCATTTTCAGATGTCTTCCTCCGAGAAGACCTGCTGGAGCTCTTCCTATACTTTTTTTTAGACTCGTCCATTGTCTTCCCCCCCTTTCCGAACCTCTGTCGGTGCGTCAACCCTCTACGATAATTGCACGGTTGGCCCTTTCTCGTGGTTTTCTGTTCTTTGTCACCTCGAAGGTCACCGGGTAGAAAGGTCCACGACTCCCGGCGGGACTCTCTACCGCCCTGGGGTGCTAGGCCTTCCGCTTTGTCAGGAGACCAGATAGTACTTCCCGGGCGCCTCTCGATGTGAAGATAGTTTAATTAGTTTGACCTTTTGACAGCTAAAGATAACCTGTTGGAATTCTTTCCCTGAGAGTCGAAGGACGGGACCGATCGATAGTGGATCTCCTTGCCTCGAAGGATGTCCTCCTATTATTCTAGGTGGCTCCCCCCCCCCCCCCCCTTCGTCTCCGCCGGCACTCAGTCGTTGCTGTAACTTCAAGACATTACGCGGAAGATTTTTTTCACCTCCCCCGAACTCTTCACAATTTGTCGTGACCTGTCTTTTTTTCCCCCCCCATCACTGATGTAGGCGGTGGGTGCTATTGATGAGAACCGGCTCCTTGGCTTTATCTACGGGTGGTAGGTGAACCTCTTCTCCCCCGCCCGACTGGGGGCGCGGGCGACCTGGAGTCATTGTTTTTTTTTACGACTTTCAGGGCCCGGGGGGGTCTCTTCCTGCTGCCCTTCTGTTCCTCTTTTTTCTGAATGGCCAGGGTCTATCCTCCCTCAGGATCCGGCTTGAGAGTACCGATTAGGGAGAAGTGCTTCCCTGGGTGAGACGGGTCGAAGTACCATCCTGGCGATTTTTTCCCTTCCATCCTGGGTCTCCTTCAGCGTACGGACCCAGTGCTCCCCTCCCCCTTTTTGCTATCTTGAGCATTGTAGGGAATCGTCAGCGTGGTACCTCCTAGTAGTCTAGTTGATAGCACCGCCGGGAACACGACGATGTTTTCCTTCTTTCGTGGTTTTCGTGCTTTGTCTTTGGCTCGAGGTCGACAGCCCCCCACCCCTCCTCCCCCCCACTGGTCGATCGAGGACGTCCAGCGAGCAAGGAGCCCCCTTTCGATCTTCATTCTTTCGCTCTTGGAGCTTGTCAAAGGGGGGCCCCTTTCCTTTCACCCCCTTTCGATCGAGTATCCGTACAGGTCTCACACTCCCTTTACTTTCTTCATCCAATCCAGCTGCGCGCGGTTAGTCTGAGAGGTCGTACAAGTTCTCCTCGGTCCCAGCCCGCCGGAGATAGCGCGTTATGGTAAGAAAACGCGCATCCTCCCCCCCCCTTTGACCCTTTTCAGCTTTTTCCCCTAGCAAGAAGAATCATCTCTCCCATCCTTTTCCCTCCCCTTTTTTTTTGAGCTCTATTCTAGGCGGCCGCGGTCTGCTCTGATCAGGAGTAGAGGCGGTGCAGTTGATGCTTTTTTTTTTCTTTTTTTTTTTTTTTCCTCGGAGTCCCCTTTCACCTTTTCGCGAGAAGTAGGGTTTCTGGTTGATAACCCCTTTCCCCCTCTCCTCTTCTCTGACTGCTCGAGAGGGGTGATCAAAAGTCCTCTTGCTCCGCTTCCCTCTGACTTGGAGATCCGGTATGCCGCTTTCCCCCTTTTGACCTTTCCACGTGGGCAAAAGCGTTAGTTTGCTCGACCCGATCCCCTCTTCCTCCCCTTCAGCGTGGAAAGTGCTCGTCGACGTATATTCTTCCCCGGGTTTCTGCTTGAATCGAAGCGCACCCTCCCCTCCTCCTGAGACTATTCCTATTTCTCCATGACATTTGCCGTTTTCCCCCTCTTCCCCCTACCTTGTGACCAAAGCGACGACCCTACGCTCAAGATTGACAGGCTCCTCTTTGCCGACGCAATCATCAGAAGGCCCTCTTGCCCCACAGCGAATGTCGCAACCTTAGGCGTCCCCGACGCTTTTTACCCGGTCTCCGCTGTCGCTTGAATTTCCGGCGCCCTTCCGATGTTGAGGACGAATGGCTTTTCCATTTCACGTCGGCATGATCCTCAGCTGATAAGACCCCTGGTCACGTTTTCCCCTACCCCGACTTTGCGACCGGCTGAAGTCACGGGCCCAATCTCAGGTTTTCGCCCCCCAGCGTCGAGGTGTATGCCGCCTCAGACCACTTTTTTTTTCCTCCTCCTCACTCCCCCAAGTTCTTTTTTCCCTTTCTTTAATTCCCCTTTCTCCGGAGGTCACCGCCTAAACTTTTCTTTTGAAAACCCCCTGCAGGATCAATACGTATGTATCCCCCCCAAGGTTCCCTATATTCCTGTGTAGTACAGTTAGCGCCGGGACGCCTCCCCTCCGCGCCGTCGTGAGACCCGAAAAGCCCACGGTCCCTTTCCCAGTAGGAAAGTGTACTCTTCCCCCTCACCTCTCGCACAAAGTGATGGCCGATCGGGATTCCTCCTTCTCCTTTCTCCCCCCCTCAGTCAGGTCACAAAACAGGTGATGATGGCCAAGAAGTCGAAAGAGGAGCATAGTTACCCCTCCTTCTTTTGACCCCTCTTCATCTACATTCGGAAGTAGGCTTCTCTTTCCTAGGGTAGATCAGAATAAAAAAGTTACAGGTACCTCCCGTCCGCGTAGATCCCCCCCCCGTCTTTGTCTCTAGAGTTCCTCCACCTCTAGTGAACTCCAGATAGACTACTGGCTCTCTTCTTCGAAAATAATAGAGCTTTTAACCCCATTTGACCCCATCCTACTAAAACCGAGCTTTGGTAGAGAGCTCCCACCGGTCCGTGAGGAGCGCACAAGTCTTTCCTTTCCAGTCCTGGCGGTAAACTGACTTTTCTTACTACCGCTGGTAGGCGAATAAACATGCTGTTGTCCCTCTCGAAAGAGGCCCGAGCCTTTTTCTCCCTTTCCCTGCTTTTGGCGGTTGTCCTCTCCCCAGGTAATCAATCTGTAACGTTTCCGCGAGGGTGGAGGAAGTTCCCAAAGTAATGACCGTTGAATTAGAACTTCTACTTATTTGAGAGCCTCCCTTTGGATCTGACCGGTACTTTTCTCCTAAGAGGATATCGTAGATCTGCCCTTATAGTCCATTTTTTAGACTCCCCGTTCCTTGCATCCTTCACCCTCTGCCAATTCAGTTCGTTGTGCATCGCCTTTTCGATTATGAGGTTTTTTTTGTGTTTTTTTTTTGTTGTTTATGACTCCCCGTAATTGGG
>Ga0179591_1339561_pt1 | contig 12182 bp, 11 predicted proteins | sample CZOMad2_1_08_16f_FD_182891 | JGI IMG/M metagenome (GOLD analysis project Ga0179591, IMG submission 182891) | Vadose zone soil fungal communities from Angelo Coast Range Reserve, California, USA - CZOMad2_1_08_16fungal (PacBio error correction) | ecosystem: Environmental > Terrestrial > Soil >... | reverse complement strand
TAGTTGACAGTTTTAGGTAAATTGAGCCCTCTTTCTTCCCCCCGATTCCTGCTTTCCCCATTGCTCTATCACCGTGAACATTTGTGCTTCAGGGCTAGTTGTTTGATTTTAGCCCCTGCGTTCTCCCGGGCGAGTTCGGGCTTCGAGCAGGGGGAGAGTTTCTTTCCTCCTACGGGCAGTGCTCCTTTAGCTACTAGGGCCTCGTCGGGAATCTTGTTTAGCCGACCTTGAGAAGATCGTTTTTTCATGCGCTTAAGAGTCGATTTGAATTTCTTAGAACGCTCCCATAGAGCGATCGAGCGAAAATCTCAGCACGCAGAGGGAAGAATTCCTTTTTTTTTATGGCCCTTTGTTCAACTTTCTTTCAAAATGCTTCCGCCTAGGGTCGACCTTTGTGTGTGCCAGCATTGTGCCCGTCTCTCTTGAAACCCGATTCGCGTTTTGTTTGGGAGCCGAGTTCAAAGGAGTGTACCCCTCCCTCTTCTATCCCCCGCAATAGTTCGTAATACCTCTCGGACACAACAAAAGCGCCGCCTACGCGCCCCGCCCCAACCGTCCCGCCCCCATTGCGAGACCTGTTACTGAGCTCCAGCCCTCCCCCACCGACAGACGTATTTTTCCTGGATACCTTTCCCATTCGCTTTTTTCTGCAGTGAATGAAAGCGGTGGGTCCCGGCGCATCCCCACTTTCAGTAACAACTCTGTTCCCCCAAGATCGCCTCTCCTTTTGATTTTCAAACCGTTCCCCGAGGTGACTAAACTGTCTCTTTCCGCTTCTGACTCTTCTGCTCCCCTGATTTGCGTCGGTTTAGCGGAGGCCCGCTGTCTTCCTCCTCTCCCCCCTCAATTAGGTCATTGATTTAGGCGAACTTTCTTCGTTCGCCTGCTAGCATGCGTAATTCAGGAGCTTGATTGGATTTTTTTTTCTCTTCGAATTCTCTAGACCTTCTAACCTCATACCGCTTTTCCCTTGGCAAGAATTCGGCGTCGCCGACTCCTATCTATTAGAGACCAAAGGAAGTCCCAGCCAGAGGCTCCTCTAGTATACTTTGTTTCGTTCTCCTTCCTAAAGAGGTGAATTTCTCGTTGAGGAGTCCTTATGACTCGGGCAGCCTCCCCCCCCTTCTTCTCCCACCCCTTTACCCCTTTCCTTTAAAGTTATTGTCGGTACCAACGGGCCCGGTAGGGCTCTCTCACCGCGAGAGCTTCTCGAGTTTCTCCCCTCCTCCCCTCCCCATGCCTTTAGCTTTTGCCCAAGGCGCAAGCGTTAATGCACATGATGGGATTCAAATCTTGGGCGGTCTTTCTCTTCAGGCTGGTATCCCCCCTCCTCCTTGGTTCGGTACCAGGAAACTATGTGCTGCATCGCTTTCCGTAGCGGAGCACTGGTACTCAAGCAGGGGGGCACCCTTCGAGTCGTGTTGGTGAACATAGAGGACTCGCTACCCCCCCAGTGAGTGAGTCCATCCGCGTGTAGGACAACGCACTACTTTGGCAATTTGCCCCGCATGGGAAACTTGTCTCCCTGCTTGAGTTATGAGGCAAGTGACGTTTTCAGCTCCTTTGGAACGAGTTTATTGCTTTTGCAAGTATGGACAGGAGATCGATCCCCTCGGAGCTTTCATCCTTTATTTTTCTAAGGATTTATGTATTTAGTATGGTTTGGCCGTAGTTGGGTCGTTATCCAATTATAGAGGTGGTCACGCTCGAGATTGTTTTTGGGTAGATCTCCCCCTCTCCGTTCTTTTGCCCTGGTTCAATAAGATTCGAGAAGATATGCGTCCGTAATAGCTGTGTGTACCTTGCGCCCCGTGAGAATAGTTAGTCGTACGCTTGGGTCGGTCGCTCTTTAGAATGAACTTGTTCTTATCGTATTCTCCACCCCCCTTTTCCTAGTGAGCTAGACAAACCTTGTTTTCATCGCAAGCGACCCGTCATCTTTCTTCGTGGGAAGGAAGGCGTTATCTCCCCCTTCAGTTTTGTAAATCCCCCCCCCCCCAATGCACCTACAACAGTACGCCAGCATCTTCGGACGATCCGCACCGCGACTCTCCACTCTCCCCTCTCCCTATTCGTTATTGTGGTGAACGACTTTTCCTTCCCTCCAGAATTCAGAGAAGTGGTGTGATGCTTTTCACCTGTTTCAAGGGACTCTCTTTCCCTCCCCCTTGGTTTTTTTCTAGTCGTCCTTGAGCGACGATGCCAGGGCCCAAAGGCAAAACCACGCGTTCCCGCCACTAGAACAAGGCCCTTCTTTTTTTTCTCCTCCCTCTTTTCCTACTCACGTTTGTTTTTTTTTTTCTCGCCCCACTTTCTCTGGCCTGATGAAGCGCTTTAGCGTTTGTGCCCTTCGCATTTTCTCGCGTTTCAGCTTCGACATCATCGGCGGAAAAACCCGGGCGTCCCCCTCGATGCCGCCTCGGGACCATCCTTGTCCCCCCCCCACTTCCTCAGTATATTTATTCAAAGGGAATGAGTTCCCAACTTTCAGTGTTTTTTCAATCACGACGACTGAGCGCTGTCGCAGCAGGCGGCTCTACTCTCCCTAAGATGGCGATGGGGGGTTGCACGGGGCTGGTTGAGCCCCCCAACCGCTTCGGAGAGCCCCTATGACCCCACCACTCCACGACTCTTTGCGGGGAGATTGAAATGAGCTTCGCCTCCTTTATCTCCTCTGTCATAAAGCGAACGCTTACCCTTTCCCCTTCTATGGCTTCCCCCTCGAAATTCCCCCCCCGGTACCCGCGACCGCGCTGTCGCCTGGGAAAAAGTCACGGTACGATCTGGACTTGCCTCTGCTTTTTTCTCTTAATAGGGCCTGCATCCGTGTTTTTCCTTTTCTCCCCTTCTTTGCCCGCACCTTAGTATCGATTGTTTTTTTGCACTCTTGACTGTGTAAAGAAAGAGACCTACGGCGCCAACCCCTACTCCTCCTGCGGTCGAGTCCATTTCCCTGCGTCCCTCCCTTTTCAAGTTCATGTTTTCGAGATTCGCCCGGTGCGTTCCCATTCCTGGTGCACATGCCCGGTGACACATCTATGTCCGCCACCTTTCTCTTCAAACTGCCGATACTCCCCCCTCCCTCCCCCTGATCAAGGCCTTTTACCCTCCCCCCCACACAAGCAGGAGTTTGTTGTCAGCAGGACTAATACCACGCACAACCTCCTCCTTTTTTTTTCCTTTGAAGGATGTAGAACCCCCCCCCCCTCCTCCCTTTCCTCTGAGGGACCGCTGTGGACCATCCGACGTCCCGTTGGCGATGCGCCCGAATTATGGTCCCGATCCGTACATGTTTCGATCCCGCTCCGCTTGTGGGATCCCAGATCCTGACGAGACCCCCTGCCTCCTCCCCACGGATGAACCTGAGAGGACATTACTGCGCGTGCGCTTGTCAGAGCGAAGGGTAACATCGCTCGCCTTCCGCAAGCGGAAGAAGCAGTCCTCAGAACGCTTCCCCTCTTCCTCTCAGCGGTAAAGAAAGTTCCTTTCACTATGTTCTCAAGTGCTTGTGGCCGGTTGTCTCCGGAGAGCGGGTTCCCCCGCGGCTTTTTACTAAGGATGATCCCAATGAACTTCCTCCTTTCTCCTCCCTGAAGACTTACCTCTATTGTAATTTTTATGGTTAATTCCTTTGCGCGATCTCTCGGCGCGGGCACAGTTCTTGGCTCGGATTTCTATAGATAGATCAGTCTCCCCCCCTCCCCCCTCCCTGAGCGATATACGCTCCTGGATTCCCTCCAAGTTCGACCACCGGGACCCATGCGGCGGCCCCCCCTTACGCAATTTGGCCCTAAATTTCTCCCTCCCCCTCCTCCTTAGGAAGCAGTGTTGATCGTACAAGCGTCGAAGTTGAAATCAGCAGACTCACCTATTTTCCGTTTCAAGTTCCTGCGACTTTTCTGTTTCCACGGAACCTCCTCTCTTTTCTGACCAAGGGGGCTCAAGATTCGACCCCAACTAGTCCCTTAACAGCAAGGTGTCGCCTGCTCCAGGTCTTTTTTTTTTTTTCTCTTGAGCCTGACCAAGTAATCCCTCAACTTTGTCTCCCCTTTTTCCTCTCTTGTATTCGGTTTATTTCCTATTTCTCTCTTCCGCCCATCCGAGAGGGCAAATAACGTCCCTTTTCTTTGGATTTCTGAGAGGACCGACCCTCCCCCCCAAAAGCCTTATTCCTTTTGTTACGTTCGAACATGGTGCACCGCTGGTCACAGCGCGATTACCTCAGGAGAGTCCCAAATAGTGACAACCGTCTGTCCCCACCCTAGAAATCGCTCTGCCTTAGACCTTCTTGGAAAAGCTTTTCCGACTTCTTTTACGATGCTCTTTATGTTCGCTTCTCGGGCGGGGTGCGAGTTCTTCCTTCGTTTAGCGCGCCTTCGTCGTCTACGGTGTGATCGACCCTCCACTCCCGAAGAACCCTGCCCGGTCTACGCGGGCGAGATGGCACGGGGTTTTGTTTTTTTCTTCTTTCCCGTTCTCCTAAAATGCAGAGTAGACACTCAACCTCTCCCGTGAGTCCTAACAGCTTCCCCCCCTGTCACTTCCACCCACCTGTTACGTTCGCTTCCAAGGGTCCAATGAACAGCTCTTCCTTTAGAAGGTACCTACGATCTGACCCCTCACCCTCCCTTTTTCCTCCCTTATACCCTGTCGGCGGACAACGAGCGGAGCATCCGTAGACGAATGAAACAGGCCGCCAATCCGCGCCTTTTTTCCCCTCAAGGGGGAGAAGCTGGGCAGAGTCCCTTCCTAAGCGTCCCCTTTAACCTAATTTCCAGTATCTTGAGGGGCTCGACCAGGCGAGCGCGGAAGGCATTACATGCGATTTTTTTTTTTTTTTTACAGAGAGAGCGGACTCGTTCATTTTGGATGTGTAGCAGCTATATACGCTGATATCCCCCCCCCTGCAAATATCGCGCGTTCTAGAGGAGCTGAGAGAGCTAGGAATCTTATACCGTCTATCTGCCTATTCCTTCCCCCCCCTAAGTTTTTGGTTTTTTCTGATCTCCAGTTTCCCCGAAGCGAAGCACTATCCAGATTCGCGCTTCTTCCCACGACTGCTAGACCTCTGTGTTACCTCCCTTCCCACTCGTTCGATCTTTGGATGCCCCCACATACAAGCGCTCGTTTACTTTTTTCGAAGTGATGCGCATCTCGATGACGAACCCGGACTTGTCTACCGCCCCCCCGATTAACTTGCCCTCAAGCTTTATCTTGTCCTTTATGGGTCGCCGTACGAGTTAGGAATTCCTCTCCCCCTCTTTAAGCACAGCTCACAATTAGGTTGATTTCGGCCTGGTCCCACGCGACTCGACAACAGCGGATTTTCGGTAATCTCTCTCTTCAACCTCCTCCCCTTGACGTTAGTGCCCCCTTCCGACTCTATTCTTTTGATAACGTTCCCAGAAGATCTTTCTCTCCGAGTAAAGAATTGGCATACAGCCGTGAAACTTGTGTCTCCCAGTATCATCGTTCGAGTTCTTCCTTTTTCGAACGGGACTCCTTTTCTTAGTTTTAGACGAGCATTCTCGCAGATTCAACCATCTCGTCCGTATATCAGGTCTCTCCGCGGAGCTTTCCCCCAGACTTTTCTTTGGTTTCCTTCCCTGTACAACCTACGCCAGTGAGCTCCGACTGCCGACTCAAGTCGAGTAACCCGCCCTATGAAAACTCCCCACAAATAAGTTCTTTGCTCCCCTCTTCTCTTATGCCCCCCTTTATTTTTCCCCCCGGAGAGAATTTCACTGCTTGGCGGGGGAATTTTTGGAACCTTCTTGGTGTAACTTGCTGCTCGGATTTGTGTTCCCTCACCCTGGTCTGTTACGCACTCATTCTTTCCCCTTCTTTTCGAGATTTTTTTCCCCCCGGCCCTCGTCAGTTGTCGGTTGCGCGTAACTCACGTTGAGCAAAGGAAATCCCCCTGCTTTAGCCCCATCTCCCTCCGAGTTTAAGTCCGTCCAGAAATTCGAGGAATTAATCTTTAAATCTCTCCATATGCCCCGATTGCGATTATGGAGGCGCGACCCTGGACCCGCCAACTCTGAGTAAAGCTCTCGTCCCTTCTGAAAGTAGTCTTTTTTCTGCAAGGAGCCCTTCCCCCCCCCCTTTCAACCACCTCTGTTTTTTGGACGCAGATTCTCTTTGTCAGTTGCGTTAAAATAGTTAGGCAGCTTCTTTTATTGCCCCCCCCCCCTTTTGGGAAGGGTTTCCAGAACTCGTCTTTTTGGATGTTAAGGGTAGCGTGGGTGAGATGTATTTTACAAAAATTTGCTCTTTCCCCTCATGGCTCTCTCTCTTTTCTTACTCCGGTTCTATTACTGGTGATCGTCAGGGAATTTCCGTCTTAGTATCTCTCGTGGCGTTTTTGATTAGCTCTCCCCTCCCGATAGTCTCCCAAGTACTTCCAGGCGACATCCCGACCATGAGTCGTTTATCGATTCGGGCACCGTAAGTAAGATAGGGCGCCTCACTCCTTCCTTCCTGACTGCCCCGCGAGTACCTGTGAATTCGCCCCTTCCTTCCTCTTCCTCGAGAGGGCCCCATCCCCCTTCCAGCTTTCCCCGAAACCGGACCCCACTTCTGCTCTAATTATTTGGTCACGATGGATCCCCCTTGCCTTCACGGCGGTTTCTAAAGTTATCTCTCGAGCTGCTTTTTTTATCGCCTCGGCTTCTGCCTAAACATTCTCTCTTCCTCCCCCCCTTTAACTGTCCCAACCAATAGCGATGTTTTCCGAAATCTTTTTAGGACGAGATTTTTCTCTCAAAGGACGTGTACTCTACCCGGAACTACATCTAGTTCCCTTGCCACTTTTGTTCCGGCTTCTCTCGTTCCCGGCGTCCGGCCCTTGGCAAGCAGGAGGCACTAGAATATATCTTCCGTTTTCCACCAATTTTTTCTCCCCCCGGGAATTGGATTTTCTTTTCTCCAATAAAGAGGCTACAAGACCTCAAGCTTTGTCCCCCACTCCGCCTGTTCCTGATAGCTAGAGTACTCTTTCCAACCTGCCCTTTTAAGAGCTTTTTTCTTCCATAGCTTTCTATTGTTCCTTTGCCAACCTCTGATAAGTTCAGAAATGCTTGCCCCGTACCCAGGTCTTGCAAGCTTTCTCAGTTCAGTTTCTTTCTTGGGGTCGCCTCCTCTCTTCGGATACTTTTTGCGCCGATATTTTTCTGTCTTGCGCACAGTTCTCGGTCAATTTCTAGAATTTTTTCTTTTTCCGGGCGCCATCCTTTCCGCTCGCGCCCCCCTTTGCAGTTCCAGCGATTCCGGTACCCTCAGTCTGCAAGTCCAGATTTCTTGGTTAATTTTAGCCCCCTTTTGACATCGGTTAGCGTTTAGATGGTTCCGTGACCTACCCATTTGCAACAGACCCTCTCTTCCCTCCCCCATTCTGTGAGATATCTCCTTTCCTTCTGAGAATTTTTTTTCCCCACAGCGGCCTTCCCGCTCTCTTTTCCGTGGGCCTTTCCGATCGTTTTCCGCCCGGGCAGGTTTCCTCTGCCAGGAACACGAGCAACTCTGTACTCCCCTCTCCCCTTTTATTAGGATTCCGCCACCTTCCTGAAACGTCTCCTCCGCTTCCGATTGAAACGTAGTTCCCACTTGGCAGGACCCTTTGTCGAGCTTTTTTAGCCCTTTTCTTTTTCCCTGATTCTTTCACATTTTCTTCAGGACTTCTCCCTAGCCTTAAGCAGAGGGTTTTTTTTTTCTGCATGCCCTCTTCCGATTTTTCGCGACGCTTCCCCCAAAACCAGCTCTGCCCCCCCAACTTCAGTTTATAACTTAATAGCACAAGAAAATTCTTTTTACTCTATTTTAAAATAATACGTTTCTTTTTTTAGGATACCCCCCCCCTTCCCATTGGGTTTTTTTTGGCCTTTTATTTTTTTGTTAACCGAGTTTTCCTCTTTCTCGATGGCTCGACATCGGCGCTTCTGGAAAACTTGAACAGCCATCCCCCCTCTTCGATAGTCCCCCTTTAATAGTGCCCCCGTTTCCTCGGACCCCAATACGCCCCTCCAGAAGTACTTAGGGGCCTTCTCTTTCCCCTACCTTTTACCAAGCGGAGCGCAGCTCTATTCCTTTCCTTATCGATTCGATTTCTCTTTGCCACCTTTCTTTACGCTGTGTCTTGGGTGCCCCGAATTAAAAATGCGTTTTCATTCCCCTGATCTCCTTCCCCAGGACTAGAGCGGTCGTTGAGCTTTGAAAACGGAGTCTGTGAGGAGACTCTCTCTCGAGGGTTGATCCATCCTCTCTACTGGGCCCCCATGGAGTGGTTTCCCCACTCCACCTACCAACCTTACAGCCCCTAGATCGCCCTTTGTACCTGTCCCCCCTTAAAGAATCTTTTCATTTCATCCCTCTTCTGGACTACCCCATTATGGACCTGAATATGTGGTTTATCTGGTTACCTATGGACCTTCCCGGCCCCCGCCCCCCTACTCGATACGTGACCACCCGGACTGCACCCTCCCGCTTACCCCCCCTATCCTTTAGCCCCCCCCCCCAAAATGATTTAGGCCGTTTTCCCAAACGTCCCCTGCGCAAGCCTTCCCCCCGTATGATCGGTCTGGCTGGCCCTCGGGCCAGGGCACTTCCATTTAGTCCCCAATCGTGAATCCAACCTTTCGCTCACGATGCTAGAAACCTCGATCAATGGGACCTTTTCTTTGGGAAAAACTTTGAGCTTTTTGATCCATTCATTCCTACACCCCCCTCCCCCCCCCCCACATACTTTTTACTCTCATCCTCGGTGCCCCCCCACAAGACGCCGCTGCTAGTGCCTTGGAGAACCATTGGCCTCGACGCCTCGCATACGATTCTATGGCAAGTTCCTTTCCCCTATTCCTTCCCCCCACCCGATTTCTGTTTTTTCTCCCCTCTCATGTCCATTTACGCCCACAGGCTTTCCCTCACCCTCCTCTGTGGCATTACGCTGTTTGGCTTGTTCGAGCCCTATTTCACGCGCCGTCCCTTTACATTCGAGAAGAGTCCTAATCCCCCGCGGCACCCGAAGAGCCTTTTTGCAAGCAATCGTTACCCCCCCCCCCTCCTTCCCCCTCCCAAGTTGCTTTTGCGGTTCCCCGGCCTCGTGGCGGCTGCAGCTTAAGGACCCCTCCCCCCTACCTCCCCCCGAACCCCTCCCCGCGTGCGCCTGAAGGACGCATACTATCTTAGCCGCTATTGGTTTATTTCGATCCTTCGCGCTCCTTTTCCCCTTGAAGGCCTCCTCGGGAGTAATCGGTATTTTCCTCTGTCGACACGTCCATCCGATTCGATACTACCGAAAGGATTCCCTCGTGCACGCCTCTTCCTCCAGTCGCGAGCACTTAAGTCAACGGCGTTGGGCCTCAGACACGAGCCAGAACACCAGTCCCCTTCGTCAAGCCGGACTCTCTTTATACAAGCGCCTCCTTGGCCTCAGCGATTCCCAGACGATTATTTTCAAAATGACACCCTTTCATTAGAGTCATAAGAGATTGACTTTCCCATTTTGTGGATGCCCTTTCTCCCCCCAAGCTTACGTTTCATTTTTGCGATGATTTACAGCTTCTTCTTTCCCTTCGAGCATCAAGAAAGACCTCGTCCTCTCCCTTCCGCCGGTGCGGCGCTTTTTTGAATATCAGGAGTTACCGTGTCCCGGAAATCGTTGCGATTTTTCCATTAAAAGGTTCCCCCCTTTTGGTTTCCTTCCCCTATTCTCTTACTTATAACCTCCTGTCCTAGGGCTTCTCGAGCACTAGATTCCCAATTCTGCGGCCCCAGCAGCCGGACTCTAAAATCTTCTCGACCCCCAAATTCCTCTTTCTTTTCCCCTACTATGACCCTCGTCCCATACGAACCTTATTGAATTCTTTAACTGGGAAACTAGACGGCATGTGGAGATTTCTTTAGCTCCCCCCTCTGTTTCTTTTTATGGTTTCTTTGGCTCTTGTTGACTCGCTTCCCCGAGTAGCGTACACCCTATCGGCGAAGGTTTCTCCTTACTATAAAAAACCCTAGCCTCGATTGACAGAGTTTCGGCAATCCTTGCACGTCGGACTGATGGATTATGACTGTGTTTGAGTCAACCCCATGATCCTGTCCCCCCGAAGCATCTTTGCACTTTCACGCCTTTTATCTACGGTGCAATGGTTCACGTTTCGACCAAGTCTGGTCAAGGAATGAGAGATGTCCTCCTTTTTTACTTTTTCTCATCTTCCTCTCGTCCCCCCCCCCCCCTTTATCACAGGCGGCGAAAAGCCTCCTCACTCTGGGCAGGCCGCCTTGGCAACCGGCTGCTGTCCAGTGCGGCCCCTTGTTTTGCTATGGACTCCTGACTCTCGTTTTCAGAGGACACAGAATTCATTAGTTTCCTCTCTTTCTGAACATTCGAGCGCGGGGAGAGGTTTACTTTGCGATGTTGTTTTTATTTTCGAGTCGTGCTGATCCGGCGAGGTTGCTCTTTATTTTTCTCCTCCGAGTATCGCAATGAGAGACCCCTCCAACTCTCAGGTAGCGAGAGTCGTCGCTCGGTCTTTCCCTATCTGATATCATCTTGTACTCCTCCTCAGTTTGAGAGAGTCCAGATCGGTTCACTCCGCTTAGACTGAGATAGAGATATCTAGTATCGAGAAGTCAGTGATGTAGAAGCTCTCGGCCTATCACCCCAGAAATCTACAGTTATACTCCTCAGCGAGGACCAACCCCTAGCATGTAATTCCGCTCCGCGCTTCGCCCTTTTTCGTCCCCTCCTTGCTGATGAGCTCGCTTTTTTTTGACCGCTCCTCGAGGCATTCGCATCCACGTCAGCCCCCCCGAGCTAGACATTTGAGGTTCCATTGGGGTCAATCTCCGTTCCCCCCCGGATGGAGGACTTTTTCTGGCCGACACTCCTACGGTTCGTCTCTTTCCAGGTGGAGCCTTAACGATTTCCTTGCCCGGTTCCCCCTCCTTGCATTCTGTTCCCGAACAGTCTGCGGAGAATTTTTGTCTCGGCGTTTGCCGGGACATCGATTTAGTGGAAGACAGTTCAGCCCCCGATTCCTCGCATCTCCCCATGGAGGAGCGCCGGTTCTGTCTCTTGCATAGCGACGAAAGTTGAGCCCACACCTTAGACGAGTTTTTTTCATGAGAGAACGCTGCCTTTCCCAGTTAGAGTCACCCCCCCCTCCCGCTCCTCCACCTACGCGGCATTTCTGAAAATTCGCGCACTACGCTTTCCCTTCTTTCAGACTCCAAGGTTCTTTCGGTTGAAAATAGATGGTTTCCCCCCCTAGCTTGATCCTCCCGTATTGTGCGACTCGCGTGTTCCCTTCCTTTGCCTCTGTTACCCATGCTTGTTGGATGTCGGTTTCATCCCATCTCCGGATAGTACAACTAAACCTTCTTTTATTAGCCCATGGTCAGTTTTTCCTGGGACAGTTTTTTTTTTCTCTTGCAATCCAAAGTGAAGCGCGACTTCCCCCGCGGTTGATGTTTTCGAAATCTTCCCCTCCTCACGCTTTTGAAAGATCGCGGTCACCCTTCTTAACTTCTTGTGTCGCACGGTCTCCGGCCCCCCACTTCTTTCCCTAATTAAAGACGCGCCCCTTTTCTTTGGTAACCAATTAAAATCGTCCTTTGTTAAGTCTTTTTGGCTGATGTTTCAGTGTTTTTACTCTTAGAAGGTTGCTAGGCGTTCTTCTGTGGTGTCTCTCCTTTTCCTCGCGCCACCCGAGGTTTTTTTAATTGCCTCTCTCCGCCTTTGGCCTCGAGGTCTCTGGTCATGACACTGTAGGAGCGAGGACGAAGTTTTTCTTTCTTCTATATTTTAGTCCGTTTAGACCTTCCGACATGGCCCGAACGCTTACTCTCCTCTCCTATAGCATCCTCCCATCCCCTAGGAGAACAATAGGAGTTGTCTTTAGAATTGCGTCGTTCTTCGGTTTTTCAGTAATCTTCCGCTTTTGTAGAAGAAACACGCTGAGACCAACCGCCACGCACTTTCTGCGAAAGCTTTGAAACTCTTTGGTCAACCCACCCCCTTTTCTATTTCATACTGCACCCTTTTTCCCTCCCTCTGAGGGATTATTATACTCTTGAGAGAGATTTACATTGCGCTGAAACGCCGAGCAGGAGAGTGAACCTTCTCGATTGGATTTCACGGCCTAATTTTTTCTGGTAATATTTTCCTTCTCTCTTTATAAACAAGAGCG
>Ga0179591_1261819_pt1 | contig 12183 bp, 13 predicted proteins | sample CZOMad2_1_08_16f_FD_182891 | JGI IMG/M metagenome (GOLD analysis project Ga0179591, IMG submission 182891) | Vadose zone soil fungal communities from Angelo Coast Range Reserve, California, USA - CZOMad2_1_08_16fungal (PacBio error correction) | ecosystem: Environmental > Terrestrial > Soil >... | reverse complement strand
TCGCCTTTTTTGTACCCTACCTATGTCCACCTTGGTTTCCGAAGGTTCTCCGAAGAGTTTGAATTCAAGTCCTCCCCCCCCTTCTCTTCGGGCACATGAAAGAGGTTTAGAACCTTTTCAAGACCGCCCCCCATGCGCTTGGAAAGAAGCATAGGTCGATCCTCCACTTTTGTTTTTTCCAAATCACCCCCCCCCCCCCCCCCCCCCCCCCCCCAACCCCCCCCCCCACCACCCCCCCCCCCCCCCCACCCCCCCCCCCCCCCCCCCCCCCCCCCCCCCCCCCCCCCCCCCCCCCCCCCCCCCCCCCCCCCCACCCCACCCCCCCCCCCCCCCTTTTGCACGATAGCTTGGAGCCTTTTTTCGCGTCAGAATTAGCGCTCCACTCCTATTTTCCAATCGGCACTTGGACTTGGTTAACTTTACACTCCTGTTTAATTGACTATTGGCCCTCAAGGCTTATCACAAGCCGTTGCATCTTTAGGAGCAGATATCTCCTCTCCTTTAAATCTTGAGAATTAGCCTAGTGTTGTATCTCTTGAGACTCGTGATGACTTCCCCCACTTAGACCTTCCGGTTTCGTCGCTGGTTTTTTCTAAATTAATCGCGTTCCGACGGTCTGAACTATGTCCGGGTCTAATTGACGACTTTCTCCCACCTGATCCCCACAAGTTTCCGCCATACGTTCCCCCCACGTTCTTTCTCGTGTTTCAGATTCACCTTTGTCTACTTGATTCCCGTTTTCATGTTTTCCTTTTCCCCTGATTAGCGCGCATTGCTTTTCACCGGTTTTTGTCTTTTTACTTTTTGTTTCTGATTTTTCCTTGCCTTGCCTTTTCCCCCCCTTTCCTATCTGAAGCAGACTCTCTTCACACCGCTGACTTTTTCGGATGGCAAGCTCAAAGAGCCTCTCAGATTTACTTGAAAAGGCCCCTTCCGAGTAGAGGTCGCAGAGCATCCTTCAACTCCAGTCTTTCCCTTATCAATGGTCTGTAACTGACTTCGCGGGCTGTGAGAGGAGTGCACATCTTTTTGAAAGCCTTTCGTGATTAAGCTCCTGCACATCAATATCCTCCTCTCTCTCTTATTTGCTATAGGTTCTAGGCTTAAGAGATGCATGTATGCCCTACGTTGACCTACAATAGCTCTCGAGCCAACTCTCAAACTCGATCCTTGACATCTTAGTATTGCCCTCTTCCTCTCCCATTCCAGTTTGGTTATTTTTTTTTTCCCGCCACTCAGCCATTTGGGCGGAAGGTTGAGCTTTACCTCCTTCCTTTATACCCTGCCTCCCCAGCCCACGCACTCGTTCTGCTCTTTTTGGTTTTTTTACAGGTTTTTTGATCGCTCTTTTATATCATCGCGAAATTGATAGATTGTGTACCGAGCTTTCCGCCATGTCCCTGGCTGCACAATCAGGGCTCCACATTGAGGAAGGAGTGCGATATAGCGCGGACTCTTTCTTCCACCCCTCTCATTGCCGGGCGTTGAAGGAGTCTAAGAGCTGTCCCAAGCATGCCACTTGTCCTAGATCCCTCCATTAGACAGCCCCCTTTCACTTCATTCTTCTGTTTAGTCGAGTGTTTTTACCTCGTTTATTCCTTTCGCGTCGCGCGTTTGCTACCCCCCTCTTTAGGTCCATTACCTCCTATGCGCTGAGTAATCCGTGAACACCTCCCCTCCCCGCATTGCGCATCATCTTGTCTTCTTGCCCACGAGCCCCCTCTTTTCTCAGAGACTCGAGTTTTTTTTGGTTAGTATCTTTCCATGTTACTTTCTTGGACAGGAGGGAATAGACTTTTCCTTCCTTTTGCGTTGTTGAACTCCTTCGGCGCGTTCCTCGGTCGAATACGGGACTCTTTCTCGCTCTCCCCGCATGAGCGGCCTCCCCTACCTGCCTTGCTTTCCTCAAACTGAGAAGGAAGGTCTTGTACTCTGGCTCCCTCCCATCGTGCAGTTTAGACTTTTTCTCACATTGCAAGATCTCTCCGTGAGATAGATTCACGAGTGAGTTTCAGTTCTGTTTTGGAGTTATCCCTTCCTATTTCGTCTGAAGCTTGGGTCATCAGTCCCTTTTGATGGGGTTTCTACTTTTCCAATGGATTTTTGTTCTTCTCTTGGAAATCCTAGGTTCTGAGTTTTTCTCTTCCACCTGAGCTTCGCGGAGATCTCTCCGCACCTCAAAGCCTTTCGTGTTGCCAGAAGCAAACACAGGAGCCTTCCCCAGTTGACCCCCCCTTTCCCTTTTTAATATTCGATGGTGCTTATTTCTTTGCCATCCCGCCATCACCTTTACTGATCGGCCCGCTCTATCTCTTTCCTCCTTTTTTTGAGGAGATCTGCTATCGTTCATTTTCTTCTTGGAGGCATTGCAGCCGATCTAACCCCCCCCTTCCAAGTGTCCTCTCGCGACGCTTGTTTGCGGCTCCGTACAACTGGCCTTGGATTCCCCTTTCTTTCGGAAACCCTCATTTGTTGGCGACTTCTTCCTATCCGCCTTTTCTAGGAATTTCTTCAACCCCCCCACGAGTGCATCGCTTCTGCTTTCATAGAGACCCGCCTTCCCCCCTTGCTAAATAACTTTCCCACTTCTGTTTATACCCAGGCATAGTCTCCTCCCAGGAATCCGGTCAGAGTTCCGCTGCAACTCCCGCGCATATCCCACATATAATACTTTAAATCAGCACTTCTGACTACAACGTAACATTCTATTCCCATCTATTCCTCCCTCTTGATAGTATTTTTATATTTTTTAGCTTGCATTTTTTGCCAAGTCTTTTCCGGTACTTTTTTCGCTATTTCCTTCGGGTCGCCGCAATCCTTCCCTACCCCCCAGCCCCGTTTTTCCAGCAGAGGAGCATTTTCTGAACCCATCCCAGAGGTTCCGACTCGCCCATGTGACTTTTCCGTTCCTGGATCTCTCTGCCGTGTCAGCATGTCTCCGGCTTGCGTTCGTCCTGCTTCCGAAAAAACCCGCGCAGTGCTTTTGCCCACTCTGGTATCGTAGCTTGAATTGTTCAACAGTTTTCCTCTGTACCAGACCTATTGTTTTTCGTGTAAGTATTCCCCGCTCCATTCTCCTTTATCAGCTCACTACCTCAATCGGTAATGGAATCCTTTACTTCTACTCCCTGGTAGCAACGATTTCAGAATAGACCGCTCCTGCAAGATTCCCCTTGCAGAGTCCAACGGTTAATTTTCCGGCCCTGATTCGAATGAAATGTCCTTCATGATGGCGATAGATGCGCCATTCCTTAATCCTTAACCCCTTCTTTTCTCCTTCCTGATTACGCTATCAATCCTTCCCAAAGTTGTTCCCCTTTCTTTTTGGGCCACGTACCTGCTTTAAATTTTTTAAACGTCGTCGCTCTTTTGCTTTTTCCCTCTTAGACGAACCAACTGTCTGCCCCCCCTATTTACCTTCAGCATTCCGTCTTAGGAGACGATCGCGACATCCCAACTTGAAGAAGTCAATACTTTGATCGAATTTTGAACACCGCCCCCCCCGCGTCATTGCAGCGCAGCTTATTTCCTTCAGCCCGACTGGATCTCGGGCCATTTCGAGATCTTAGGCACTTGCGTCATTTCTTTTTACCTCAGGACCTTCTTTCAAATTTATTTTTAATCTCTTCCAGGTTGGCGATGCGCTCACCACCATTGCGTTCTTTAATAGCTTGATAACCTCACGCAGTATGTGATTTTTAAAACCCTTTTCTCCTTCTCCCCCCTTTTGTTCTCGCGAGGCCTTCACCTGGCTCTTTCTCGTAACATTCTCCTTTGGAACTTCGTTGCGATCTTGTGCTGTTTTTATCCCTCTCCGACCCTCTCAGAGATGGGCTTTTTTAGCCTGACCGGGAAGGGGCGTTTTTTTAGTCCCGGACTGTTCCCATTCCCAGGTCCAGCCCTCCCACCTTTTTACTCCCCTTGTTCCCGTCTAAATAAGGTCACATCATCCCTTGACGTCCATGTGCAATCACTCCGTAACGTTTTCGTTTACCAAGCGGTTTTTACGTGGCATTCCCTTTCTGGCTGTTTTTTCTTCCCTTTTTTTTTCAGGTTGCTAAAAGTTGCTGCCCTGTCCCCTATTCCTTACGATCGAGTCTGGACCCGCAGGAACGAATCGACCCTATGCACTTTCACAAGCCCTCCCCTTGGGGATCACGGCGATCCCCCCCCCTTTCCCCAACCCATTCACTCTCCTTCGCAAACCTTGTCATTTTTACTAATCCAGAGGAAGATCATGTTGGATAGGCAGGCCCCCCCCCCTATCGAGCAATATCTAACCAGGGTCGACGCCGTGGTCGGTTTTGCTTTTTCTCGTCTATGAACACTTTTACCCTTTATTCCCTCCCCCTCTATCAATCGTGCCCCACTGTTTTCATAGGTATGCCCTCTGTTGCTTTACCTTTCCTGCGGTTTGTTTTGGGTCGTGCTCGCCTGTTTTCCTGTGTTGTTGAACCGTTGGCGCGGGACTTAAACCTTTCTAGACCCTTTTCTCCAAGATTTTTCCTTGATAGGCTGCCCCGCCACTCAACATCTGATGTCTTTACCCAAAAGCACGGTCTAAGGCCATCCAGATTCGGAAGTCCTTCGCTTAGCGAGATCATTGATCCTGTGAAACAGCCCTCCAATTTCTCCCCGTATCGCGGCACTGCCCTAATCTGGTTTCTTATTTTTCACGTGTCGTGCGCAGGTCAGAATTCCTGGGGCTTTTTTCCGATCTGACGCAGATCGCTCAGTATCCTCATGACTCTGTAGAACGAAGTGTACCGCAGCTCGTACGCCCATATTTCTGAGCAGAACCAATTTTCCCATCAGCGACCACTTTCCACATTTTCCCCCCCCGAAACCTCAATCTCGTACCGGGAAAGATTCGACACCTTCTGGCTTTTTACTCTCAATCCTTTTTTCGTTATAGGCGCTGTCTGGAGTCTCCGCACCTGGGAGAGGTGGGCGTGGACGAATGCCTTGACGCTATCATTCCTTTCACTCCTCCTCCTTTTTTTGGTTTTGTTTCTCTTCTTTTTTTCTTCTGCCGGCGGGTTGTTTGAATTGCGGTCCACTAGAACCTCTCTGGTCTTGTGAGACCCCTTTGTCGCTCTCGCTGAAGCCTCTGAGTTACCCAGGACCGTAGTTTCTATTGATTTTCCAAGGTTTTGTGCGTGCCGGGTCCTATATAGTTTTCCGGTTGTCCATTGATTTTGAGGGCCGCATTCAGTCCACATTGTGTTCTTCCCCTCATCGGAGTTTCGTTTCGGGTTGTACGCATGACGTGAGCCCTAGTCCCTATGCTGCGAAAGTCGACCACCTCATTATTTCCGCACGTTTTTTTTTGCCATTTTAACACGCGGAGTTGCGGTCCTCTACTTCTTTTTGTATAATTTTTCTGGATCTCGCGGCTTCGGTGCCTCCCGATTTCCTCTCTCGTTTTTCCCGTCTTCATTTGGTAGACTCCCCCCCCTTCTGGCGCCCGCGTTGTGTCGTGATGTCGTATTTGTTCAAGTGCCTCCTTTGGTTCTTGCAGGTTTTTTCCTTACCGCTATGCTTCCGTGTTGAATGCCCGCCCGCACGAGGTCGGTAAAACCCTTCCCCGCCAGTTTTCAACGACCTAGACTCCTCCCTAGTCCTACAGAATCAGGGGTCAGCAGTATGGCCAACCCCCCAGTTGAGAGCCGGTCATACGTAAGTGTTCCTTCACCCCTCGAACGACGCTTTTCGACCGCGTTCACTTTCCCTTCTTTCATCTTGGAATTGGCTTGCCTATTTGTGTGCCTGCCCTCTTTCTCATTCCCCAAAAAAACCACAAATTTTGGCCTGTTGAGGTCAGGACTGATACTTGCACCTTGTTTCTTTCAATTGTTTCGTTTTTTTTAGCGAGCGTTTGCGCCTGTTTGTCGTTTCTTCAAAATCTCTACGTGGTTTAGTTACCAGAGTTTTTCCCCCTGGGCCACGACCCCATTTCGTCGAGTATGGCAACGAGGGGTCGTCGTTTTCTCCGATTACCGGCTTTTTTTGTTCCGCCTCACGGTCAGTATTAGCCTCTTTTGTTGACAGCCCGTTCTAGTTGATATCATGGAATGGTTCCCTGCCTTTTCTTTTGACCCTTTATTAGAGTTCCACGGCGTCGTTGGTGGAGTTGTTTCGCCTTTTTTTTTTTTTTTTTTTGCAGAGATTATTCCTTTTTCCTTCATCTTCAGTTCTGCCATTCGTGGAATCCGAAGATTCGGTTCCCTTTTACACGGTGATTCTTATTTTCTGATGGTAATCGAGAGTTTATCCCTTTTCCCCCTTTGCAAATCCAATGGGTGCGGACGATCCCGTTAGGAATTCTCCTCCCGCGCAACGGCGGAGACTTACTTCCTCCCCCTGGTTTCTAATTACCGTTTGTGCAGCCTTTGGCTTAGCATCTCCCGTAATTGGTGATCTATCTCCCGCCCCGTCACAATACAGTTATTCTTTGCTGCCTCCTTTTCTTCTTCCTGAAGTATCTTGAGAATCACGAGCCCTCCCTCCCCTCTGAACCGTCCTGCAGGAGGCGTTGTGCCTTGCTGCGCTGGCACAAATCGATCGACTGTTCCGTGTCATCCCTCCGCCAATGCCTCAAGTCGGACGGTTGTTTTGATTCTCGATGAAGAAGCAAGAACAGAGTAATTCACCGGATCTTCCTGTGATCCCCCTACTCTCCCGGCCTGATATAATATCTTCTTTCCCGTCTTGTGGAGAGAAGGTCTCATGTACCGAGCGTGCCTCGGTGGTATTGACGCGACTGCCCTCCTTCAAGAAATTGCCGGCGGAATGATTCCCGCCGATCTCACCCCAGTAAGGTCATGCAGCTCTAAGAGCTGACCCGTGCTTTTTTCCTTTCCTAGAAGTGCAGTTGATGGGGCGGCCGAGGGGAACCTATCTTTTCCTCTATGACGTAGCTGTAACCCTCCATAGTTCTTTCTCCTTGTTTGCTCTGCCCAGGATAAGGTCAATCCCTAAATCTGGTAGATATACCTTTTGTCTTTAGGTCGAGGGGGCAGTCTACTGGGCGCTTATTGTTGCCTACTCAACCCTTCTTGACGTTAGGATTTCCTGCCGGCGGCGCCTCGATGCGGCTGGCCCCGTCGGGATTTTTCGGCGTTCCCCTTCGCTGCTTCCATGTCTTGACTTCGGTGCTTGAGGGCGGGTTTCGCCGATGCCGTGGGGCGTCCTGACAATCCCTTTTCAAACTGGCCCCGGCACGATTTTTCTTTTTCAAGATCACATCTTCCCTACCCCTCCATTTTTCCGACATTTTTAGTTCTTAATTTGTATATTGTAGAGATATAGAATGAGTGTTGTTTCCTCTCGTACCCCTCTATGATCTGTGACTCGTAATCTTTGTTTCATTAGTGATTGGTTCGTATCGGACCGCAAGTTATGATGCTGTGTTTCTTTGTGGTTGGGGCTGTTTGGGGGTAGATATCTATCCCCCTCTTCGTCTACTTCTTTTTGTAAGTACGTGGCCTGAACAAGAGCGAGTCCCTCCACAAACTCCTCTTTCAACCTGTTAGTGCCCAAAATTTGTACGGCTGCCGTCGCAGGACCCGAACCTTGATGCTGTCCAGATTTTTTTTTATTCCTGTCATCATGTATCTTGACGAGATTATTTCCCTCTCCTTTCTTTGGCTTTTTTCTCTATCCTAAGAGTTTGATTTGGTGAAAGATATTCAGCGAGCTCCCCCATTTCCTCCAAATTCACCCGGTCTCTCTTTCATTTCTCCAGTAAAAGATTGACGGTGCGTCACCCCCCCGACCTGGTCATGGGCTATGTTCCATTCCTATCCTAGACCTCTGACATTTTGAATGTACCCCCAACGGCACATCCGAATTGCTGCCCACTCGAGATTCCCGCATCATCCCCCTGTTGCTCCCCACTCCCAAGAACTTTCCTGATTTTACCTTAAGTGCTTCGTCTTACAATTTCCTCGGAAGTCTGAAAGAGGAAATCACCAAGTAGCTTTCTTTGCTTCCCGAGAGTACATGATCACCCAGACAAACTTCGGCCTCCTTATCTAAGATATTTTCTGTTGCGATGCATGCCCTACGGAACTTCCCCCTTCTTTCTGGAGCTTGAATTTCAGAGCGGAAGAACGACAAGATCGCCATGGAACTTCTATCCTGCCCTCTCCCATATTCGACGCGACGCGCCATTTCAGGGTCATCCCTCTCCTTTCGGGATCCCTTCCTTTGTCATCCGTCTCTGCTGTTATCCCTTCTAGCCTAAGGACATTTCGTACTTCTTTGACCGGGTTTTATCTCTGCCCCCCGGACATCCCATGATCCCGTCTCTCGGTTAGTCGAGTTGTCTCCCAGGATTCCCCCTCTCTTCGATCGGATACTTACCTACCTTCCTTTTTTTACATTTTCACTCTTGAGCGAGCGACTTCAGATCGATTTCCTACTAGAAGCCAGCCCTGTGATTTCCATTCAGTACGTGCCTTCTGAGACCTCTTCTAAGATGATTCGATTTCCCCCCCTAAGGAATCCAGGCACTTTTTTCTTTTTCATAACTGATTGTATCCACACCATGCAATGTTCCCGTAACCCTTGGGTGGCTCCACTACTTTGCATGATCTTGGTACCCCAGCTCCATAGCCTTTCCTTCTTTATTGTACTGCGATGCTTCGCAACTCACGTACGAGAGTTTTCATCCTCTGTTAGTTGTTTTTACTTCTTCCCGGATCGAAGCAACAAAGCCGCACCTTCTCCCGGAATGTTATTCATGCCCCCCTTTCCACAGCTCCCCCTCTCAATCTGTGTTGAACGCCCCTTTTGATTCGCGCACTTTTCTGATATAGTACATTCCTCCTATCTTGAGTCACTTTCTCGCGATGTTTTTTGTCAACGGACCGGTTTTTAAACATTTCGATCGACCAGTTTTTGCCGGGGGCATCACCTCCCTCCGTTGAGGCCCTCTCCCTGTGCATCAAAGCCAAAGTATTTCCAAAGGCGCTCGTCCCTTCGGGTTTAAACCATGCGGATTTACCTAGACCCTCTTCTTTTGCTCTGCTATGGAAGTACTTCTTCTCACTACTTGCCAGGGATTTTGCTGGATTTTTACGCGTCGATTGCGTGTCTGGCCATGAAGCAGTCCAGGAGTTTGCTCTTTTTTGAGCTTTCCTCCTCCCTCCTTGCAGTTGCCCGTTGCTTCTTTCAGTTCCGCCACTTTTATCCCTTTTATCAGTCCGAGTAGCCAAACCGACCACGTCCGCGTGCCATAGAGTCCCCCCCCTTCCCCCTGCGCCCATTAACCTTCTCGCTTACTCACTAGGCACCGTTTGAACTTCCATTCGGAGCATGGCTTCAGGTTGGAAGTTTTGGAGGTGTAAGGTGCTCATTTTCTATACTATCCAGTTAGCACTTTACGTGCTTTGATTGGAAAATGCGGCACCGCAAAACAGTTCTCCCTGGTTTCCAAACCCCGCGCTTCGTCATTCGCCTGAGAACCGTTTCTTCAATTCTACCCCATCCTTAAGAATTTGACTATTTCCTCCCCCCTACTCATATGTTTTCTTGCCTGCTCTTCGCACCACCGAGGATACACATATCGATCCAATGTCCCCTTTACCACACTTTCCCATCGTGCCCCTTCCGCTGGGCGTCGGAGGTGATGCGATCATTCTCCCCCCCCCTTTCCCACTATGCGCCGAGCTACCTGTCCTGCAACCCGTACTTCTTACCCTGCTGCTGTCGGCTTTTTCGCGGGCGACGTTATGATAGCCTTTCTTGGTTTTTTGTTTCAACTCGCTTGAGTTTCATTCACAGTTTTCACTGCTGACTTACGATGAAGAAAAAATCACTTCTTTGCACCCTTTATCTTCTTCAAGCCAATTCAGTGTGAAAATAAGATACACCCCTTAGTTCGTTGCCTTCATCAGCAATTTAATCTTGACCTTTCAGCATCTCTGATCCGATGAATTTTTCCCTCCCCCCGAGACAGACCCCCACCATGAGCAAAATGCTTTTCTTGCCCCCTCCCCCGATTGTTCTTAATTCACCCTTGAATTTTCGCAAGATGCATGGTTTGCGGAGAGTTGCTCTGGTAACGATGATCTGCGAGCCTTCTCCTTAATTCTAACGACTTTCACTACCCGTCATCGGTAGAGGAGCATGTCCGAACACCTGAATTTGCCCGCCATCATCCTCAATCACTGTGCTCGAAGAGGGATTCGGAGGGCCCTTCCTAAAACATTTTATTGCTTTTCGCGCCGAAGGTTCTTTAACTCATTGTGTTACCTTCCTGTGCTCGAGTAGCTCACACGAGGTCTTATTGGCCCGGTTGGACCGCAATGCTCCTTGAAGGCAGTCCCCCTCCCTATATTCCTCCTCAGTTTGTTTTTGTCTTCTTCGACCAAGAGGAGAGTCCCTGAATTGCGGTCACGCCGCAGAGATATAGTGGTTTTTCTTTGCAGCTCCCGGCATTTCTCATGTGCTTTACCATAATTTTCTGTCCGTCCCACTCGGTGCGCAGCGTGCCCTTCGTACTTTCTTATTCTTTCCATGTTATTGAATTTTGCGGCTTAAGCCGGCGCTAATGGTACTTCCCGGCTCTATCCTGCTGCGATTGACGTGGTCCCAGAATTCTTATCCGATTTGAGCGGAACGTCGGCTCAATGCTGCAACGTCGACTCCCCCTCATTTCCGCTGTCTCCCTGTCCGTGCCTATCGTTCTCCCACCCTCTTTTCTGGTTTCTTTTGCCAGCTAGCTGTCCATTTTGTTTGGTCTAGTCTCCTTTTCTTTTTTGCTAGCTCCCCGCTTTGATCGTTTTAAACTCGCCTTTATTTTTCTGATTCACAGCTTTTTTTTGACGATCCGTGATGTTCCCGACTGGGTGAAAGCCCTCTCAAAGACCCCCAACATCCTTTTGGTTTCAAGGTTCTTTACAATTTCTGCTCTTTTTTTCCCGCCCGTCCCCCCCCTTTTTTCTTTACAAACCCCCCTGAGAAGGCGAGAACTTTCACAGTGAGTCTACCGTAAATCTCTTTGTCACTCGTTCACCAATTTGTGTCCTCTTCTCTCTTTCCTCTCCTGAAGTGGTTCCTGCATTTCCCTGCCCAGACGCGCCTCTGTCTTCCATTTCCCCCATTGTTTAATTCTCTTAGGGTACTGAAGCGTTTGGGAACTCCTCTTTCCCTCCCCCACCAATTGTTGAACCTTGCTGACGCATATCTGAGTTTCACTTTTTTCCCATTTTAGCTTCGATGGGCCTAGTTTTTCTCCTACCTTTTTACTCAACCTCTAAATTTACCCTGGCTTGTTTCTATTTCCCTAGATGTGTTTCTTTTACGCCCATTTACTCGCGATCGCTTTTTTTACCTCTTTATGTTAGATTTTTTCGATGACCGACACCTTTCTCACCAGCCATAATTTTAACTTAAAAATTTCTTCGTTCCTATGCCCTGCATCCTTACCAAGTTTTTCTCTTTGATCGCATGTCTGTGTTCTGCTTCTTTCCCTTTTTTCTGTTCTCCTTCCCCATCGAAGTCTGTTCGTCCACGTGTTCGTTTTCTGTTTTCTTCCTGTCGGATTTCCGAATCTACGGCCCACTTCGTTTTAGCTTCCTTCTTAAGGTCCCATCCCTTCTTTCTGTTGATTAGTTCTGCGAGATCACGCAGCAGCCTACGCTTCTCTGACCTTGCCCCTCTCACGACCTTGGCCCTTAGACGCCTAGGTCTGCAATGCCGATTTTCTCAACTCCTTCCCCCCTTTTTCGACTCCCACTGCATTTCCATGCCTACCTTTTTTCAGCCTGAGATGTCCCTAGGTCTTTCTCCCTACACGCGAATTGGTCGCCATCGCGGAAGACCTCCCGTGCTTCTTGCCCGTGAACCCATTTACTAGGGAAGCCCTCGATTCATATGGCCTCACTCCTAGAGGTCCTTTACTGGCACCGTCATTAGGCTTCTTTCTGTCAATTCTTCGCTTTCACATATTCGATTGTCTTTAGGTTAGGTTAACCTTTTCCTCAACATGTACTCCTTGAGGATCCCTGGCCTTTCTACACTACGCCCCCTCCTTAAGACTATCGTCCTGCAAAGATTGAAGGGCCTGTTGATTTGACGCCGCTCTACGAATCTAATCGCCGATTCCCGATTTTTTTCTAGACTCTAGGCGGCTGGACCAAACAACATCGTTCAATAAGTTTTTTCTAGAGTTTT
>Ga0179591_1279272_pt1 | contig 12184 bp, 15 predicted proteins | sample CZOMad2_1_08_16f_FD_182891 | JGI IMG/M metagenome (GOLD analysis project Ga0179591, IMG submission 182891) | Vadose zone soil fungal communities from Angelo Coast Range Reserve, California, USA - CZOMad2_1_08_16fungal (PacBio error correction) | ecosystem: Environmental > Terrestrial > Soil >... | reverse complement strand
AGCGCTGCCCCCCCCTTCCTTTTTGAGCACACCCGGTAACAGCGCCCTTCGGTTCCCCCTCACACTCCCCTTCCCTTCGTCTACCTTATCAACCTGTTCTACGCGGGGGGACCAATTTCCCCCTTCCCCCCCCCAATGGTCCGCACATGTTGTATCACCATTCCTCTCCCCTCCCCCCCTGGGTCCATTTCGTCTGACCGCCCCGCCAAAAAAACACTTAGATATGCACCCCCCTCCCGAATTTGGTCTTCGGGCACTTATCAGCCCTTTCTTTGCTTGTTAGTAGTAACTATTTGCACCCTCTCCCGCCTGTCCTTTGGGGACGAGTCGTAGTCTCTTTTTTTCCCTCCCTTTGCTTCTCCCGCTGGCCAGCACATCCTCCCTCTTTTTCTTTTTGGAACTTCCTGGGGCGTCCCCTTCCCTTTCCCCCTTCCAGGGTCAACAGAGTGAGCGGATTCCGTTCTCCCTGATCGCCCGTACGCGAGGCGCCAGTCTTCTTTTGTCTTTTTGGATGCAGTCCCCCAGTTGCGGCCCTCTTTACTCGTAGTCCTGTGCTCTCGGAGGGCTAGAGACTGGCTCGTTGTCTTTCCTTTTACTCATGATTTAACGAAAGCGCCCCCTCTTTGTTTCCCCTTCTGCTCCTTAAGAACCAACATTACTAGGGCGTTTCCTGGTCGAGTCTCCTCTCTTGAATTCGTCTTCCTCAAAGACCCCCCCCACCTTCTATACGGTTTGGCTCTTTCCCCTGAAACCTTGCTCTACTCCGAACCGGTCCTTCCGAGTTATGGTACAAAGGGGCTTTTGAGCCCCCCATGTCTACTCACTTGAATTATAGTGGTAGTCCAATACCTTTCCTTATGTTCTCAGCTCAGAGGTTTATTTCTCCCACCCCCTGAATTGGAAAGTATCCTTCTTTAGATAAAGTTGGTACAAGAAGGAACTGGGGATCCTCTTCCGAAACGCGTCTGTCGAAGAAACTCTTTTATCCGTATCTTCGTTTTATTTTTCCTCCCTGACGCAATTCTTGCAGTCCCCCCCTAACCCTGCCAATTTCCTCCCCCCCCCCATTGATCGGTCTTTTTTTCCCCCTCTAGTACCCTGGCACTATACCTTGGTTTCCAGTCCCCCTTTTTTTCAAGTTAAGTCATATAGCGACCTCTCCGTCTATTTTTATCTTTAATCATTAAAAGGATATTCGCTCATCTTTTTTCAACCCTCCACTGAAATAAACCGTATTCCCCCCATTTTGCCCCTTGCCTCCAACCTTTCCCCCCGTTCGTAAATTTCCTTTTCCGTTACTAATTAGGGAACTTAGGGGTAATACGATTGGATCATCTTACTTTTTTAGCTTCCTTTGGTTTATCTTAGTCCCCCCTGTATGCATCAGTCTTTTTTTCCTTTTTCCTTATCATTTTATAATGTAAGCTTCTCCTCCTCCCTTGTCCTTTCCTGAATACCGGACCCCCATTTAATGCAAACTTGACAGTTAATCCGTCTTCCCATCAATTAAATACCGTCTCACCCTTTCCCCCCCCCCATTCACCTTCCACCACATAAAGACTTTTTTCTTATAATGCCCCGTGTGCAGGGATTACAGACGTTCATGTCCCCCTCTCCCTGTTTCCGATGACTTCTTGGCGTCTCTCTATTGTAATCCTCCTCCCTTTTTTGATCCCAGGGGTTAGGTCATCTCAACGTTTTTCCCCCCCTGACTGACACACCTGTAGGCATTCTGCTCTTACCCTTTCCCTTTTCCCCCTTCATTTTTTTTTTTTGCCATGTCCGTCCTTTCACTCCTTATTGGTCCTTTCATTTGATGTTGTGGTTATATATTTCCTCCCACAGGAGCTGACGTTGCATTATAAACTTCTTTCTTCCCCCCCCTTGTTTGTTCTCGCTTGGACATTATTAAACTTTCCCTCCTCCAAATACCTTTCAAGACAGGTTTAATAATCCCTGACTTCGACCACACTAATAATGAAAATATAAGAATTACCTTATTCTTCCTTAGTGCAGATAGTCTAGTCCCCTAGATACCCCAGGGGAAAACAACTCCGCCATTTGGCCCTCCTGAGTAATCCGTTCTTGGCATACATAGCCCCCGACTTCTTTTTTCTTTTTTCCGAAACGAGATATACGATTTTATTGACCTCTCTCCCCCCTTTATCCTAAAGATCCATTCTCCCCCTTCTTGTCCCCGATAGGATGATTAAACAAGCCCTTTACGTGCCAAAGTATCTTTTATTTCCCGCGAGGTATAGTAGCCATGTCCCCCTCTTTTCCCTAAATACCCGCCGCGCACGTGTCCTATGTTTTTGAACCTTTTTTTTTTGTGCAGTTTTGAGACTTAACTAAGTGGTCTGGCGCTTCTCACAACCGTTAATCAATCAAGTAGTGCCTGAGGTGTCTTTAGTGCCTGCCCATGCCGGCGTCCCTTTATTTCTTCTAAGACGGTCCCATTTAAGTTTGACTCCCATAGTCTCCCTCCCCTTTTGAAACCCTAATTAAAGGATGATAGTCCATCCGCCTTTCCCCATTTCCTGATAGTTTTTAAGCCATGTAGTTCTCCCCTTCCCACAACTTCCAGAAGTAAGGGACCTTTGGTCCTCTTCCGATTCCCTCCCTTATCTCATACTCTCCGAATTGGTGGTCCGCCTCCCCTTCCCTGGGAAGTTCCGACCAGTTGGGAAGCAATAGTTAGTTTTCTATTTTCAGCACCCCACTCAGATTGGCGTCCTTTTCCTGTAAACATAGTATACCCCTTGCTCGTTTCACTGAGAGCCAGTCTCTAAGCTCCTTTCGTTTTTTGACTCACTTAAGCTTTCCCCCCTGCAGCACTGGGCTGCGAATTCCTCCCCAGTTCCCCCCCTTTCTTCCCCCCCCAATTTTCTTTACCTGCCTCTAGAGGCTCTTTCCCCACTTTTGTGTTCCACATGGAAGACCGAGGCACGCCTTTTTTCCGTAGCCGCGATAGCATCTATGTACCTTTCTTGGTCTCTCCCCGGCATAGCGGTGCTCTCTCACTTCACCCCAGTACTGCGTCGATGAAGGATTCCCCCAAGACTTTTCTTTAAACAGCGTGACGCAATGAGGTATTATTAACTGCTGATAAAAAAGTTCTTGGATTTTTTTTTTGACTGTTTTCAAAACTTTGGGTTCAGGTCCTCCCCCTTCTGCGTAGGACCGATGGTTTCCGGGTCCTTCTTCTTAAAAAAGTTTGTAAAGGGGGAATGTGGATTCCCCACTTAGTGGTGCTTTAGCCATGACGAATACCACTTCCTCCCCTTCCCCTTTAGTTCTTCCCGAGTTTCCCCTAGCCCTCTTCTTTTTTTTTTTCTATCTCACCATAATAGTGGTGTGCTCAGAGTCCTTTTCTTTCTTAATAAATAGTTGTGTGTTGAGAGAGGAATCCTAGCCCCCCACAAGGGTGAGGGTATCTAACCCCCCCCACTAGTTGCCTAGTTCCGGGTCCCCTCCCCCCCCATTTCAGGAAGCTTATAATCCCGAGTTTCCCCCTCTTCGCCCTTGCCAGATTCTGGTCTACTTTCCCTTTGTAACACCTTTTTGAGCACAGGACTCTCTCCTTCCCCCCCGAGTCCCTCGTAGGAATTGCCTGCCAACTACCCACGGTAGACCGTATCTTCTTCCCCCCCCCCCCTCGAAGGTTCTACTTTTCCCTTCCCCTTATTCCCTCAGTGCGTAACGCGCCCTCCATCTTTTCCAGGCCAAGAGAAGTTCGACGAAGATTAAGAGGAAACGCTCCTGGCTTTTCCCCCAGCTCTTCAAGAACAGGTTTTCCCCCCTCTTTTTTTTTGATCGATCCCCTTTCTGGCGGTTCCCCCCTTTTCCGCACGGGGTCCCTTGTTAAAAAAAAGCGTGAGCGGCATATTTTCTAATTCTGCTGATCAGTGCGAAATTTCTACTCCCTTTTCGAGTTGTGCTTTTCGCAGTCCCCCCCTTTAGACTTTGACAGGATGTTTATTCCATTCTACTACCCCTGATGATCTTAGACGGACTGCTCTCCTGTCAATCTTACCGCAAGAGTTCCCCCCCCCCCACATTTCTCCCTTCTTCGCCCACGTCCTCCCCAACACTGTTTCTTCCGCATAACTAATAATTCATACTAGTGGCGTTCACCGCCTTTCCGGATAGTGTTTAGTAGGCTAAAAGACACCCCTCTTTTTTTTCCATTGTGCCCATATAATATGACTACTCCTTTTTGCCTCTACCCGTTCCTTCCTTAATGCCGTTATTTGTCAAGGGTTTTTCTCCCCTTTTTAAAATTTCACAGGAGCAGATAGTGAGTATGGTTCCCTACTTCCTCCTATTGTGCATCAAGATCCTCCCGTTCCCTATTGATGTCACCCCCCTCCGTAATTGGACCGTATATCTGGTAGCTTTCCGTACTTGACCAGCCGTTTCCATCTCCCTCCTGCTTTTTCGAAAAACATTCTGCTAACTTTCTTTGCGGTTTCTCATTAGCTGGACCCCTCTTTCAGTTCTCCTTATTCCCAACAAAAAAGAACCAGCCTGTTCCCTCGGACCGTGCGTGTCTTTCTGTTTCGAACCCGACTCTACATGGCTACCTTTTCCTTGTTGTCCACCTGCACTTATACTTGTCCATTTGGAGAAGTTCTGTGAAGGGTCATTATCTTTCACTTCTCCAATGATAAAGGTTCTACTTTTATATTCTCTCCCTTTCGATTAGAGCCTATAAACTCGTCTCTCTTTTGCTCCTCCCCCCCCCAACAAAAAAAAACCATTTCCTTCTTTGGATTTACCACATTACCATTTTTGTGTTTAAAGTTATAATTTAGGAAACTTGTACTCCTTGACATATTCACTACCCCTTTTCCTTACTCCATCCTTTTTTCTCCTTCTTGGTTATATTCAACAATTCTTCCCGTGTTATTACCCTAATTTTTAATACTTCCCATAATTCTTCCCAAGGTCTTACCTTAGTCCCTCCCCACTTTATAATGCCCGCTCTCTATTAGTTTCATTCAAGTCTATATAACCCACCCAATTCAATACCGGAGTACAAAGTATGAACAATTCCCTTGTCCCACATCCAGATCTGCCCCTGTTTGAGTGTCTTCCCCTCCCTTTTTTGCAGTCTTTTTCTCAAGGAAGTGTCACCTCCTGTTAGATCCCTCTCCATTCTTTCCCCTCGTTTGTTGTTGTTGTCTCGACTTTTCCGTTAGCTTGACCAATAACTTATCTAAAGCCCTGCCCTCTTTTTTTCCCTCTGACTTGCATCTCATTTCTTTTGCCAGGCCTTTCTCCTTTCCAATACCTTCCCTTTCTTTAAGTGATGTTTGTTCTCTCGCCTCCAACTTCTCTTTTTTAGCGTTGCAGTACTTTCTAAGTATTTAAGACATTGGAATATGATTTTCGCTTCCCTACCCATAAGTCATAAATCTCACCCCTGACTATTCTACCTTTTTACTCCCTCCCAAAGGCTTCTCCACTATCCTTACCAGAATTCTTCCGTACTATGATACACTCGTTACTTCCCTCCTTTCTACCCATTATAGAACTTTTCAACCCCTTGGCCCTTTAGTTAATCATCTTTCCTCCCTTCCTACTTTTTTTCTTTCCAGTGGCGACGCGACCTCTCTTCTTGCTTTGACCTGAAATACAACCCTTGTCAACCTTTCTCTTTTCGCTTATGCTTCAAACTCACTTTTATCTCCCCAGTCTGCATTTTCCCCCCAAGATATATTAGCCATGTATCGTTTCGACACACACGCTGACCTTTTTGTTTCTTTGGCAACTTGTTTTCTGGGGCTGTTTGTTGACTTCCCTGATCTTCTCCGTCCTCTTCCTCCCACAAGTGAATCCCCTTCTTCCCTTTTCTTTTTTTCGACAAAATAGCGTTCGGTGTTGGTCTACGCCAAATTGAAGGATGGGCCACGGCCCCCTTCTACCAGATTTGCTACGTTAAACTTTCGCCTTTGAATCACATACTTCCCCCGTCTTTCTCCCAAGATTATATGACTTTTTCATCCCTCCCCATCATGCCGTGCCTTTCATTTCCTCTCTTTTTCCCCAGCCCAGGGTGTACCATAACTTCTCAAGGATTGTTCGGCTCGACTCGTATTCATCTTCTCCTTGAACTTATCTCCACGCCTTTTTGTTCCTCGACCATCCCCCCCGGCACGATCCGTTCATTTCGCAGTTGAGCGGAAGACCTAGTATTTTGTCTTTAGATGCGCTGACCAGAGAGTTTTGGCGGACGTTTTCCCTCCTCTTACTCTGCACCTCGAACCCCACGCATTGAGGCCCCTTTCTCCTGGTTTTCCCTTTTCCGGAATACCTGCCTTTCCCCCCCCTTCCTACTTGGCTGCGATCCTTTTCCCCCCCCAGTTTCTTGCTCGATTTTCCTCGCGGACCTCCGTTCCATGGCTCACGCTGTGTGGCACTGCCCCTTTTTTTTTTCCAGTTCCCCCGCCAAGGCCTTTCTCTCTTTCTCCTGTCCATGTGCTGTTCTCCAGCCTCGACCGGCATTAGCGGTGCGTCCTCTTTTCCTCCCATTCGACGGTCTTCGCTTCCTTCAAATCGTGAGATAATCCATCGCGTTCTCCTGATTAAACGGGCAATCAGGCCCCAGTTAGTGGCGGGGCTTGCCTCTTAGCCAAAAGTTGTTTTCCCGCGCCTGAAAGATGGTTTTTCCGGATAAACCTTTTTCGGTCCATGGGGACTTCCTTACTTTCCCCACAGAGTCTGGCGGGAGCATTCCTCATTTACTTGGCAAAGGGAGTTTTTCTGGCCCGGCCGAGGCCACTACTCTTTTTTCCGGTGGCTTTAACAGCACAAGAATTTTGGTTCTTCGATCCGCTTCTTTCTTTCATCCTCCTCTTTTTTTGTGCTTTTAGGACCTCGCACACCCCAAGTTTTTTTTTCCTTTTTTACACCCCCCGGGAACCGCTGCCTTCGGGCTACAATCCCCCTTGCCGCGTAGACCTTTAACCAGGCCTCCAGGATATCTCCTCGTGGGTCTCTTATCCCCCCCCCTCAATGTGAGCCACAGGCTGCCCCCGGTCCACCAGCTTTCCCCCTCCTCTTCCTACCCCGACCCCCTATTTTTTCCCTTCGAGGATCAACCCCCCCCTACACAAAGGGGTTCGTCCCCCTTTTTTCGGGTACTCACCCTCCGCGTAAGAATGGTTTTATTAGCTCCCTTCTGACTCCCTTCCCCTCTCCTTTTGGGCTCGCGAGAGCACCCTCTCCGGCCCGGCCTCGCTCCTTCGATTTAAAGAACAGGTTCCCCTTCCCTCCTTCCGACTACGAAAAGGCCTGGGCGGGGCCCTTTTTCTTTCTCGGCCCTGGTCGTTCCCCCTTTCACGTTTCCGGCATTGCCCAAGGAGACTTTGTTTCCCCTGTTTGGAGTAACGCGAGGCGCCCGTGTCTCTTACCTTTTGGAGCGGGGGCCTGTCCTCCGTTTCCTATCTTGGACGTGTAGTCCGGCGACCCTTTTTTTTCGCTTCTTTTTCCCGTTTTTCCTTCCTGCGTGTCTCCCCCCCCCCCCTTTCTCCGTTTATTACTATGATTACCGAAATCCCCAATTTTGGTTCCGACATGAAGTATACGAACACCCCCCCCTCTCGTCCCCGTCAATGGTCTCCCCCCTCTTAGTTATCTGTTCTTCTCTAAAAGACACCCCCTTCCCTGTGCCTCTTCACCCAAGGTTTTTTTTGTTTTAGAAGAGCACGAAACCCGAGTTCCTTCTCCCTGTGTGTCCCCCTGCCTTTATGGTACTGTCTCCCCCCTTCTTCCCTAGTCCTGAGAATGAGTAGTGTAGATTTCCTCCCATCCCCCTTTCCTTATTGTTTTAAAGCTCTTCCCCTTTTTTCCCCTCTGTGAGCAAAAACTTACGAATGTCTATCTTTTACAGTCTGTCCCCCGCCGGCCATTGGCTTTCCCTCTCTTCCTGTTTCGACCGGACACATAAAAGGTTGCTTTGGGTGAGCATCGCCTGACGCCTTCGTTCACCCAGCCGTTCACCAGCCCCCTCCCCTTTCCCTCACAGGCCCCGTGCGCGGGGTTCTTTTCTCCCCCGATTACCGGTTATAGACGATGGGGTTTCCCCCCTTTCCCACTTCTCCTTTTCTTCTCAGTTATTTTTCATTTATATCCGCCCAAAGTGACCTGTTCTAATTTTAGTTATTCCGTTCACCCCTCCCCTTCGTTCTTCTTCCACCCGGATTTCCAGTATTATGAAAATATACCAAAATTTCTTTCACAATTTATAGCACTTTTTTCCCGGCTTAAAAGACTTGTACTATATGTACCTCGGATCATATTCCCTTCCCTTTCGGTTCCTATTTTGTTTTGCCTTCCTTAAAATGTCTGAATAAGTATGTGTGAGATTTAATAATATGTCAGAATAAATCATATGCCAGGGCTCCCCTCCCTTCTTCCCTCCTTCCCTTCAATTCTAAGCATTCCTTCTAATTCCCCCCACAAAACTCCCCTTCCCTCCCGTGATCACTTCTTTCCATTACTTTTGGAATGGTCCAAAAAATCCCTGCCGGTTTTCTCTGACTAGGCAAGCATTCCTTCCCTGTTTGCAGGGCTTTCTTCTCCCCGTTCATCTTTCAACGCTACGTTGAGATGACTCGGGTTCCTTTACTCTTTGTGTGAGATAGACCGTGTCTAGGCCTCTCCCTCCCCTTATATAACGTCATCCCGCCACAACTGTAGCTTTTTTCTCCCTTTTTTACAACTCATATTTATTTTTGCCATGTCCATGAAGTCACCTTCTTTTACGCACGGCTTTCTGTGGTATATAGACTTGGAATTCCCCACCTTCCTCCTTTTCTTCTTTCTTATCACTTTTTAGGTATAAGTCTTTCCTCCATGGCATATGATTCTGAAATTTTTATTCGACATTAATAATTTCCCTCTCCCCCAAATTTAAAGAACTCAGAAGAACCCCTTGACTGCTCCACCCCCCCCCCCCCTATACTCTCTCAGGTAATTGATCCCCCCCTCTTTTCCTGCCCCATAAGGTACTAAAATTCTCCCACCCCCCACACCTTTCGAAATTTGGAAATCATTCTTCACCTTCTCGAAACCGGTTATTTCAGTTCCAACTCTCCCCCTATTCCTGTGCTCTCCACTATCTTTGACCTTCTTTGAAACCCTTAGAAACTTGATTTTCCTTTCGCATCCTTGAAACAATCCCTTTCTCCGCCCTTATCTTGCCGTGTCACCCTTTGTCTCACTCCCTTTAATCTCCAGGGTCATCCCTCCTTTCAGTCAGATGTTTTTTGAAACTGGTATGGGCGGTTGGTGACAGTTCGACTTCCTAAGTTTGAGCATTGCGATGCGCAAACACGTCCTTTCGTTTCTTTTGTCTTTCGAACCTCGTGCGTTCTAACGACACTTTTTCTTGTTTTCCCCCTTTTTTTATTCCTCTCCCCTCTGCTCGGTCCCTCTTACTTTTCCCCCTTTCTTCGCGAAACCGAGGAGCTTGGTCCCCCAATCCCGTTATTCTTAGTTGGAACATACTCATAATGACTTTTTTTGACCATGGAGTTCTCCACCTTGCCTTGTTCCAATCAGTAAGTAATTTGTTCTTATTTCCTCTTTATTTCATATGATATTAGTATCGCCCCTTCTACTCCCCCCCCTCCTTGTGTGGTCTTCGCCGACTCCGTCCCTCCCTCTTTCGTTCCACCTTTCCCTTAACCGCCCTCGTTCGTATCAGTCTGATGCGAAGCCCCCCCCCTCTCTTTGGAAGTTTTTTTCCCTTTAATAGTAGTATCCTTTTCCTAAAACTGCAGGGACGAGCAGTAGTATCTTCTACTTCCCTTTTTCGTCTCGTAATACAGCCTGTCCCCGGCGGCCCTCGGTGTTTCTGATCCAGCCCCTCTCCAAATGATTCCCTCCCTCTTTTTTTAAATGAGATAATATGATAGCGAGCTGTCTGTGTTTCCCCGTTTCCAGACGGGGAACAAATGTCCCATTCTGCGACAAGGTCACAGAACACGGTCCATTGTATCCTGTGCTGGAACAGCTACTGCGCGGCCCTCCTCTTCTATCCTCCTTCCCAAATAGACGCTTCCTTCTAAATCAGCTTACTAACATAGCGTGACTCTTTCGGGTTCCCTTCACCGTTGCACGTCAGGAAACCCAAGTTTCTTGGGGGTCCTTGATTCACCCCTCCAACGTTGGTGGGGAGTCAGTTTCTAAGTATCCTCTTTTCCGTTTTTCTGAGTCTTCAGGTTGCTAAAAAATTCTGTATTTCTCTTGATCCTGTTATAAAAAGTGTCCGCCCCCTTTGTATCATGGCAGCGAAATAAGAGAATCCTTTTTTGCCCCCCTAGTCCTCCCCGCTTGCAATTCAGCAGTTTCCTTTTGTGTTTGGATAAAGCCCCGACTTTATTTTTGTTCTTGCTAGATTTTTATATCGCTTAATAGTTGTTTTGGAGGAGAAGCGCTAGACACCCAAATCAATTCTCTTTTTCTTCCCCCCCCCCCGGTTCCCATCCCTTTCTGCCTGGCCTACACTAACTTTGCCGAGCCTATTTCGAGTGCTAACGGCCTGCCTATACCCCCACCCCTGATCCAAAGTCCCATTGTCCTGCCTTGTTTCAATTTCCCCGCATAGGAAACAAGCTTTCCCTCGTCCTCCTGACTTTTCACAGACCACCCCCCATTTTCCGTGTAGGCAACCCCATCCCCCGACCCTTTTTTTTTTCGGGCACGGTTACCATGCTATTCCCGTTTTTTTAGTTGGTAGTAGTCCCTTTTTTCCCCCGTATACTTTTGGGGGAAGACTCTGAGAGTTCCCCTCTCATTTTGAAGGAGCAGTAGCGCTGTCACTCCCCTTTTTTTCGCTCTCCCCTCCCTGCCCTGATTTTTCTTCCCTTTATAGGTTTCTCCCTTTCCCCAAGCGTGATGGTCATTCCTCGCAGATCCCTTGAGCAGAGTACGAGCTGGTTAAGGTCTGAGCCAATTTGTAGTCTTTTCTCCTCTTCCTTCTGCCTCCTTGACAGGTCTTTGTTTTTCGTCACGGTACCCATGCGGAGCTAGACTCCTTTCGCCCTTTCTAATCGGATTTTCCGCTACGTTCTAATATGATTTTATTTTCCTTGCTCCCCCAATCTCTGTTTGGTTTTTTTAGGTTTTCTCCCCCTCGAACGCCCTCCCTCTTAGGGCGTCAATGGTAGAGTAATATCTTGCTTGAGTAGGCTCTTAAAATTCCCCCCCAATTTTCAAGGTTCGAGTATAAGTCATATGAAATACAGGAGTCCCCGTCCTCACCAAGGTGCAGTACCCTGCCCCTTTCGGTACCCACCCTTTATTGTGAGACACCCTTGCTTCACCCTAACGATTGAGAGGAGTATTTTTCCCTCCTTCCTATCATTATTGTTCTCAGCTCAGCGGTTTCTCCGACCTTCTCCCCCTTCCTGGACCGCTCCTTATTTTAGATAACTTTTAAGTCCCTTTGGTTAAATCTCGCACTTTTCACGCTTTTTCTGACCAACTCATGATCCGGGATTGAGTCAGTGTTTTCTTTCGATGCCCCGCCCCCTTCTCCATACGTTTTCCCCACACCCCCCTCCCTGCACCCCTACAAGCCTACGGCGAGGCTGTTTCTCCCTCCCTTCCACCTTTCCCTTACTCTTGGGAGCACTCTCCTTTTTTCGTTCTTTTAAGTCATATCACATCCCCCTTTTAGAAAGTTCCTAATTTTATCTTTAGATATTTCCACTTATAACCCCTCCCCCTTCGTTTCTTCGCCACTGAACACATTTCTTTCCTCTTTTCTTCCAAAGATGCCCCCTAAAATTCTTCCATTGGTCTTTTTTCTTATATCATTAGGCTTTCTTTTTAGGCAATTTTGTATCCTTATGCTAAGTCTTAGATGTTTTCTTTATTGTGTTCGCTTTTGATTTTCGTAACCCATTCTTTACCTTTTTTTCTCACCCCCAGTTTCCTCTTTAAAGCGATAATCCTATGCCACTGCTCCATAAACTGGATGATTGTATTGCACTCCGCACCTAATGCCATTCTATCAAAACACAACCCATCAACCGCCAATCCCGTGAGTACCTTCCACACCTTCCTTTCTGGCCACCTAAATTCCTTTTTTTGCTCTCCCCCGCCTCCTTTCATAAGACAGTTGATCCTTTTCGCTTCTCAAGCTCAGTTGAGTGACCTAGACACGGGT
>Ga0179591_1401782_pt1 | contig 12185 bp, 18 predicted proteins | sample CZOMad2_1_08_16f_FD_182891 | JGI IMG/M metagenome (GOLD analysis project Ga0179591, IMG submission 182891) | Vadose zone soil fungal communities from Angelo Coast Range Reserve, California, USA - CZOMad2_1_08_16fungal (PacBio error correction) | ecosystem: Environmental > Terrestrial > Soil >... | reverse complement strand
TTCGGTTATTTCTCCCACTTCCCTCTCTTTTTTGTTTCCGCCGAACTTTCCGGTGCAGTTTACCTGTGGCCTTCCTTGCGACGGTCTTCCCCTTCGTGAAAACTCACCACTCTCTATCCTTTTCTCAGTCCCCTTTTGTTTACGCTCTAGTTTTCCCTCCTTCTTTTTTGATTGTTCTTCCTTCCTTTTTTTCCAGTTCCTATGACAAACCGGTCTTTCCTGGCTCTCCCCGGTACTGCACCCCCCCTTCGGAGCTTTATTCTCATTTGCTTTTTGCGTGACCCCCTTCCAACTTTCCTCCTTTGCTTTTTTCCCCGCCAAACTTTCCTGTCCGTCTTTTTCGAATTTGTGTTTTCATGTCTCCTGGGACTTTTCCAAAATCTTCCCCCCACCTCTTTTTCCATCCTTTCTGTTGACCCCTTCCTTCCTTGGTCTTTCGATTCCCCCCTCTTTCCGTTGTGCTCCCGGTTTCCTTTTTGTTAGGTTGAGCATCTTCCAGTGCCTTGACTTCGAGTTTCACTTCCCCCCAGGGTGCCGTTTCGTTTCGGGTTTCGGGAGAGGTGGTTTTTTTCTTAACACCTTCATTTTGCAGTTTCTAGTCCCCCTGTTCCCTTACAGAGAAGATTTGAATCCTTTCCCGCCTCCTTTCGAATCTTGCGGGTCTTTCGCATTGAACCTTGAGTCAGTTTTGAGAGTTCATTTTCGGGTCCTTTTTCCCCCCCTTAAGGGTTCGTTAAAATGCAGGTGTCTTTCCTACTCCCTCCCTCCAGCTGCCAAGGCCCTTTTCTTAATTTCTTTTTTTTTGTGAGTTTTTTTCCCTGAAGTCTGCTGTTCCCCCGAGGATCTTAATTGGCTCCCTTTCTATATCAGAGTCTGTTACTACTTCTCCCCTTTTCATCCAGAATATTTTTGTCCGAAGCCCCTCGGAGTCCTCTTCGGGCCTTTTTTTTTGGTGGTTTTTTGGTTTGAGCTCCCAAATATAGGTCTCGTCCTCCCCCTTGATATCGGTCTCTTCAACAAACGTATGGTCCTTCAAAACGCCGTGGTCCCCCCCTTCCCCCCCTCGCCCCCTTTTTTCCTCAATCTTTTGATAAGTGGGCTTTGTTAATTTTTCCGGTGTACTTTCCTTCGGAGTTTTCTTTTGGTGCCGTTTGTGCCGCTGATTCTCCCAGTCTTTTTTTTCCCCTCCCCCATTTCTGACTTTCCAGGATTTTTTTCCAAGGTGTTTGTGTTTTTTCCTCCATTCTGATGCAGTCTCTTCGCTGTTTTCTTCATTTCCTTCCGGCCTTTCCATTTCCCGACAGTTAAATATTCCGCTTCCTGCTTCTCTTTCCTTTCTTATTGTATTGGAGACTTCTTTCTTGGAGTCCCGGCAACGTTAACCTGACCCTGCGAAGCACTTTTCTTCACCCCCTGATTACTTTTCTCCCGGAGGTAAGCTAATATTTTTTATGTGATTGCGTTCCCCTTGTTTCCTTTTGTGAATGTTCTCTTTTGCTCCCTTTTTCCCCCTTGTTTAAACTGAGGGACCTTGAACGTGCCTTTTCCCAGTCTTCCCCTTAACACGGCTCTCAGGCAATTTTTGTCCTTTTATATCCCTCCTCGTTGGGTTTGATCAAATATACCCTCCAGACCCCCCTTTTTCTTTCTGAATTCCCCTTGTCGGCTTCTTTTCTGTCCAGGCGCACTTTTATTTTTCTCTTTTCCTTGCAGGAAACGGTTGAGGTCCTCCACAGCCTTCTCCCCCAATCCCTCCACACAAGGTCAACAACTCCCCCCCGTTCACTGTTGTTTTTCCAACTCCCTTCTGCACATACCCGATTCTCTTTGGATGTTTCAGGAAGGTCAACGTTCGACAGTTGGCCCTTCCCTCCTATCAGAGCTTTTTCCGAACCCATTCCCTTCATCCACAAGTTTTCGGACCTCCTCCTGAAGACGTTAGTTTGGTACCCCCCCCCGCCTAGCAGTCTCTAAGCCTTCCTCCTTTCCCCTACTCTAGTTGGTCCCCCCAGGTCCCCCCTTTTGAATGGCCGAGTTTTTCTTTTCTTCATTTTTACCCGGTCTGTTATTTCTGTCTTGTAACCCCCCCACTAGTCCGGAACCAAGATCCATATGTTCCCCTTTCACTGCTTTTTCCCTCCCACCCGTTAGCAGCTGTCTCTACTTCCCCCTTTTTCCTGAATCTCCCTTCCTTGTTCTCGAACCCCACAGGACTTTGTCCTATACCGTGGCAAAATGCCACCTCCCCTTCTTTTCCATTTTCCTCCGTTTTTCCCAGCTTGCATTCCTTCCTGTTTTGGATTCTCCCCCTTTTCCCCTTCAAACTCCCCTTTCTCTGAGTTTCTGCACTCGGACTCGTGGTTCTGTCTGACGGGTTCAACTCAACAGGTTCCTTTCAACCGTCCCTTTTTTTTGCGCATTTTTCTCTCCTTCGATCCTTTTTGATTCGTTTCTTGCCGGCACCCTGTTTAAGCTCCCCTCGCACCCTTGCGATTTTTTTTCTCGCGCCCTCCCCATGCAGCCCCCTCCCGAGCGGCCATTCCTCTACACAAACCCCTACGAACAGACTCCTTGCACTTGCCTAACATCGTGAATTCAGATTCTTTTAATGTTTTCTCTAGGTCCCCCCACCGTGTTTGTGCCTTTTATTATTTCCCGCGACCCCCCCGGTGTCCCGGCGACCTGTTCCGACCTCCTGCCTGCAACTTTTATTCTTACTTTCTTCGCTCTTTAAAAAGCCTTTCAATCCCCGGACTAGCCCCCCTGAGGTTGTTTTCCCCTTAGACTTCCCTTTCCTGTTCCCCCTTTTTTGAATCTTACCCCAGGATTTTTTCCGTTCCCTCTCCCCAGAATTCAACTCATGCTGAAAATCCAACCCTTGGCCTTCTCTTTTCACACGTTTTTTTTTTTGCTTTTCGAAACCTCCCAACTCTTTCCGGTTTTTTTTTTTTTTTTTTTGCAGTTCCGCCTTCTCACTAAAGGATGATACCTGCTTTTAATGTTTTAACTTGGTAGTGAGCAATCTGAAAAGACTTTCCTTCATCCTTGATGCCATTCTCCTTTGCTCCCCCATCCCCCCCCTGGACTTCTTCTCCTCTTAGCGTGGAACCCACCGTCTTGTTTTGGTTTTCCCTCCTTCAACGGCAGTTTTTCTAACCAAGATTCTTTTTTTTCCTTTTTGACTCTGACACAGTTTCCTTTCCCGGTCTTTTTCGGTCTTCCCCCCTTCCCAGGTCCTTCTGTGCGACCACCTCTCCCACCCCCCCCCACGTGTCTTCTCCTCCCGTTACGTTTACTGGTCGGACGCTTGCAAACCTGATTCCTACTTCTTTGTGGAGTGTCTCTTCTAAAGGGCCCTCTCTCCTCAATGACGAATTGAGATTCCCCCCTGGGAACCGTTTTCAAGTTTCCTTTGAGTCCTTTTTTCCCCTGGCTCTTCAACCAACCCTCTTCTGTCTCTTTTGCAACTTCCTATTGGGCTTTTCCCTAGCTCCCCAGAAATCTTCTGGGACTAGAGTCAGAGTGATTTTTCATTCCCCTCCCCCCACTGCCAGTCCGGCGACAACCGGGCCGTGAGCGGTTTTTTTCTTCGAGTGCGTCTTTCAACTTTTGGCTCTTTTTTTTTTTTCAATTGCTTCTGTTGCTGTGCTTCTTTCTCAAACTTTTTTTGCTTGAGTTCCCTTGTGATTTTGGCTCCTTTTCTGACCGTTCGTTTTGCAAAAATTGCGTTTCAACTCTAGAAATTGTTGGAGGGGCTTTCTTTGTCTCGTCAAGGAGCCCACAAGTGGCCCTCCCGGTTCCTCAAGAACCCGAAAAATGCCTCTGCCTTTCCTAGACAAGATCTCAATTGGTGCAAGTTCTCCCCTCGCTCCATTTCCGCGGTTCCTGCTTTTTGTTCTTGGTCCATTGCTGTCTTCTTACATTTGATAAACCCGCCCGGGGACATGTCTCTTACGACCCTTTCTTTACTTTTGGAACCCTCCCCTTACCTCTACGTTCAATTCCCCCAGGCCAGTGCTGAACGAATGACCCGGATTCTCCCAGTGGGTTCTCGTTTTACGGTTTGCCCTCCGTCTCGTTTTGATGACAGCCCCCCGACTCTATTTTCAAGCTGACTTTTTCCTTTGTTTGTCGGCCCGTTTTTGTTTTTTCCAATTTGTTTATTTTAAAATGGGGTTTTCCTCAGTGCTCTTTACTGATGTTTGCCACTTTGTCTCTTTATCTTCTTGTCGCTATTTAAAACCCCCGTCTCCCCGTTTTTTTGTTTTTTTTTGTCCCTGATTGTTGTGTTCCCTCTATAGTACCCCTATGGGGCTTTGTTGTCGATTTGGTTGCTTCTTCTTCCCTTTAAACTTGGGTCCTGTTTTTTAGTCAATCCGTTTTGATCCTCTCCATCATATCCCAATGTAGCCTTTTTTTTTCGGTTGCCGGTTGTCTGTCTCCTTATTCTAGCCCTAGAAGTATTGCTGGTCTCGCGGCGCTAACCAAGCAGGAGTTTTTCTTGCTTACTTAAATGGCAGGGACTCCGTTCGTTTTTTGGGACCTTTGCGGATTCATGTTTTCCTTTTCTTCTTTCAACCCCGTACGTTTGGGTCGTTTCCGCTGACTCCCCCCTTTTTCCCCTTTTTTTCCCCCTCTTTTTCCTTCTGTTTTCTTTTTTTTTTTCTTTCCCGGGAGTTCCCTTTTTTTTTCCTAGTCTCTTCCCGCCAATCCCCCCTCCAGAAAAAACCTGCCACCTAAACTAACCCTCCGTTTCAAAAACCCCCTCTTCTTGAAATTCTGTCCTCTCAACCGCTCGTTTTTTCTTTCCTCCTAGCTTTCTCTTGAACAAATTGGCTGCTCTCGAACAACCACCTTTTTAGGTTCCTTGAGGCATTTCCTTCTCCCTACACGACTGTACCCCCTTAGGGGTCACTTTCATTTCCCCCCCGAAAAGGTCCATCTCCCAACCCCAACCCTGCCCCTCTTATACTATGATTCCTTCTCCAAGTCCAACCCCAACCCTAAATCTTTCCCCTAGGGTTTTTTAATCTCTTTCCGTTACCCCCCCCCGGAACCCCCTTCAGCCCCCTAAAGCCCGTTTTTCCCCCTCCCCCCTCTTCCAACACATCGATTCTTACCCCTTTCTTCGATTTCCTATCACCCTATCTCTAGTAACACCCGCCCAACCTCTCCCTCGCCTTCCTTACTCAAGGTATGTCCCTCCGGATTTAGCTGTTCATGATAGCATGCTCTACACCCCCTCTCCTTTCCGGAGCTGAGTTTTTCCCCACACCTACCATCTTCCCCCTAGTAACCGTACCGAGGTCACTCGCGCCCTTTAAACCCGGTTGATCAATTACACATGTTCGGCCCTTATCCCTACCCTTTTTTTGATGGCATTTTGTACAAGTCCACCCCTAGGTTTCTAGTAGTTCCTTTCCCAGGCCCCTCCCCCAAACTCTATTTCTTACTTTACCCCCTCTTTTTTTCCTTCCATGCCTGCCCCCCCCCGTTTTACCTCCCTCACCTCCTTTTTTGCAAGCTCCCTCTTCAGAAACCGTCCCCCCCCCCCCTCCCCCTTTTCTCATTTTTGCCCTACACCGTTGCTGGTCCTTAACCCCCCAGTCTCCACCTCCCCTCTCTCCATTACTATAACTTGGCCCTTTCATTTGGACTTCTAATTCCTGATTCCCCCCCCTTTCAGTGCTTCTGGTTTTTTTCCCTCGTGTCCCCCGCCCCCTTTTTGATTCGATGCTCCCTGGAGTTTTTCTTGATCTCGCTCTCCCCAGAGAACACAAATCCGCATTTTTTCTTCTTTTCTCCGCTACTCTTTTTCCCCTGTTGCTTCCCTTTAGTCTACTTCATCCCCTACCCTTTCACAAACTCTTTCGCCTGTTCCCATACCCTTTTTTACCGAACATTTTCCGCCCCCCCCCTCGGGTACCTTCTATCAATCTTTTCCCGTCCCGCTTCTTTTCCTATGTTCTTCTCCCTTCCCCTCCAGACCTTTCCCCTAAGATTCCTTCACCCTCTTCCTCGTGAGGATGGTATTTTCTGGCCCCCCTCATATTTCACCAACCCCCCCCTCAGAGTTCTACAGATCTCTCAAAACCCACAATTTTAGTGTTTAATCTTCTTTCTTCTTTTCGTTGCTTGCCTCGAATGTCGTCACTTTTCTCCCTTCAACCCCGCCCTTCCTGGCCACCGTCTTTCCTAGTTCGGCCTCCAGTACCCCCCCACCCCTTCAGATTTTATCGTCATTGTTTTTCTTTCCAACATACAAACCCTGTCTCCCCCTTCCTCTCATCCTATTTTCCTCACGAACCCCTTGGTAGATGTGGCCGTCTCGCCACCACGACTTGTTTTCCTGTCGTGAGGCATCCCCGTTTTGTCTAAACCCCTTGGATCACACCCCTGACTGTCCCTTTGCCAAGAGGGGCCCGAAAATTGCTGTTCTGCGGTCACAACCCGTGCAGCTTTTTCGCCTCTCCGGAGCTTTTCCATCTTTCGATTCGGCGAGTCCCTGACGAGCCCTCGTAGCCTCTCTCGCCTTTTGCGCGTTTCTGACGGCCCTTTTTTTTCTGACGGCGGCTGTTTTCCCGCATCTCTTTGATCTTTTCCAGCGGAATCAAAGCGTGCCCTCTCTTAGGGGAGCTTTCTGTCTCCTTTCGGATTTTTTTTTTTTGAGGACTTGATCTTTTCCGGTCTTTGAATATGTTTGAGGCGAGTCCGGGTAAACTCATTTTTTCGGTTCGAGTCTCCCAAGGAATCTCCCCCCCTCCCAGTTTTCTGGAATGATCCCGGGCTCCCTGTACCGTCCAGATGCTTTTCTTGTCGTCTCTTTCCCAGGTTCTCCTAGGGGCCCCGGATTCTTGGTAAGTTTTGCTCCACCCCAAGTTTGGCCCTTCCGTTATTATCCGATTTACCCCTTTTAAGACCCCTCCCGAATGTGTGAACCGCTTCTTTTTCCAACTGGACTATGCTGCACTCATGTCTTTTTGCTGGTGGTTGGCTAAGTAACATTTTTTCTTTCGAGATGTCTCCCCCGGTGCTGTATGATTCCCTTCTTTTAGTGTCCCCCCCTGCACAGGCTTGCACCCAACGCTTTTCCTCAACTGCACTTCGTGTTCCTCCATGTCCTGTGGGGGTTCTTTTTTCCCCTTGGTGCCCGGTGACAGTTTTTTTTTTTGTCTTGAGCCCGGGACCGTCTTGATCAGGCAGTGGTTTGACCAAGCTTCACCCTTCCCTTGGGCATCACCAAAGATTTTCCTGCTGTGGCATAGGCCTTGTCTTTTGCTTTTGGATGCATTTTTTTTGAGCCGTTCGGAGATTCTTACCCCTGGTACCGTTGCGCTTCTGCCCTGAAGGCCGGACACTTTCAGTTGAAATCACGGGCCGACGATGACCATTCATTGGCTTCCTATTTGTTTCTCTGAGGCCGTTTTCTTCTTATTCTGCGGACTACTTCCAAGCCCAGTGGAACTCCTCAAGCATCACGGTCTGGTCCTCTTTTCCCTTAAGTCCCCCAATCATTCCCCCCTTTTCTGTGGGCTTTGTTATGCCAATGTGGGGCCCTTGAGCCGCGCCTTCAGATGTCTTTCTAAAGGGATCAGGTTTCTGTTTCCTGGCCTAACCGTACCCGCCCCCCCCAATTTCCCTTTAAATCACAGGCCCCCTGTTTCGTTTTCTTAGGCAAGGTTTGGGCGGTTAATGATCCTTCCCGGTTGTTGTTTCCCGAGGATCACCCAGTCCCCACCGCCCTTGGCAGGTCTCAGCAGGAGGTATTGGTTTCTTTTCGGTGTTGTCTTCCTGACCTTTTTTTCCGCCAGGCTGCCCCGGTCGCGGTTCCCCCCCCCTACCCCTGGTTTCTTTCCCTTACAGCTCACGCTGTCCCACCCCCGGTTTGACCCCCGGCCCCCCACTCCCCTTTCTTTTTAGGGCACTCGGTCTTTTTTTTTTTTTTTTTACCAGAATGCCCCCTTGACCATTTTTCTGTTCTTCTCTTAGTCCCTCTGAAGGTGATTTATCACCTCATCTCCCCATGTGTTTCCCACTAACCCCCTCCCCCAAACGCTTAGTCCCCCTCCTTCTATGTTGGGGCCTAAGCCTAAACCCTATCCTGTCGAAATTGTCTCCGGCCTGACTTTTGTCCGTAACGTAATACCCCTGGATCCTCCCCCGCTCCGCGAGCCTGAAGGATTCCAACCCCGGACGCGGCCACCACGTAACAGTTCCTCCGATTTACCACGTCACTGCACCAGCGTATTTTTTTCTGATCACCTTTTTCACAATTCTCTTTTTCCAGCTATCTCAAAACGTAAACGATTCATAAATCCCTCCCCCCGAGATGCTTTCTACACCACAATCCCCCTACTCAAACTAGCCCTATGGAGGTTGACAAACTTCAGAGTTGTCTCGACCGCCTCGTTCGTTTTTTTCCCCTGATGCATCTGGTCATCACCACACGCGTTCCTCCCCCCGGGCCCCCGGATTCCCCCATCGACTTGCTCACATCTCAATGTTACTGTGCCCCCCCACGCCACGCCCCTGAATGACTTTGCCAGCAACCGCCCGTGTTGGCAAAGTGCCTTTCGGATTCCCTGCTTTTCCTTAAGTCCACCAGTTTGTCTCTCTCTACCGGATTTTAGCGCCCACTTAGTCCCCCCAGAAGGCACATTTTTCTTTGGGGGTTTGTGGCCCCAGGCAGGACCCTTCAGTTTGCCCAACTCCCAATCCAAGACTTGGTCCCGTGCGGTCTTTCGCCGATGTCTCCCACGGTTCTTCCTTCCTTCCAACTGCCCTGTGGTACAAAGCGGCCCAGTCGCCCTCATTTTCCTTCTTGGCTCCTTATCGCTCCAACTCATTAAAATCAATCTTCTACATTTCCTGCCCAAACCCCACAAACCCCCCCAACTCCCCTTACTGGCGTACGAGCTCACTTCATACTTCTCCTTGGATATGGAATATTCTCATCGTGTGAAACACCTCTTCCTTTTCACTCTTTTGCAGTCACTCCGCGCCTTCTTTCCCACAGCCCCCCCCAACTTCCCAATTTGGCCCTCTCTCCAAAGACGTGGGGGGCTCTCGCACTTTCATAGATATTACTTAAAACTTGAACCCCCACTCCCAGCCGTTTTTTTTCTCCGCCCCCGGGGGGCCCCCCCTCCTCCATTGCGCTTGTGCCCTGTGTCTTTCTTCTCAACAGCGTGTTTAGATGGTTTTTACCCTTTTCTTTTTCCCCTTACCCCCTCGAGAGACCAACCCGGCGCTTTTCTTTAGGCCAGCCACGGGTTCTTTTCTACTAAATCCCCCTCCAGGCGCAACAGATTTCTCTGGCGTTTTTTTTCTGTTAGCAGCTCATCCGACTATACCTCTTTTATGCATTTTTTTTTCACTCTTAGAGCCATCCTATCTCCCCCAGCCGGTCTTTGTTGCTCCCAGTTTCCTGGGCCTTACTTCGAGGCAAATGTCCTCAGGGCTGATCCGTCCAGCCTCCCTCGAGTGTGTTCGAGATGCTCTCTTAACCGAACACGTGATTGCCGCCTTCCCCTTTTCCCCGCTTATCTCTAGAACTTTTCTTTTTTCATCTATTCCCACAGTTAAAGGCGCCTCCATTTGGTGTCTGTGATGGGATTTCCTCTTCTTGATTTCGCTGTCGCAACCAAACTCCGAGCCTCCAAACCCTTACGTTTTGTATCACTTCTTAACCCCTCCCATTGCCGAACCTGCCCCCCTGTCCTTCAAGGGAGGACTTCCCCTGCGCTTAAAATCTGGTGGAATTGTTTGGCTTGGCTTCATTTCGAACGGCCCTTCTCCCGGTGTCCCTTTTTCCCAAAACGCGAAAATCCCAATTATCGGTGTTTCAAGCCCCGGAAATTTCCTGCGTTCGCTGCCCTTTCGCCCGCTTTCCCCGCTCTTCCCAAAGTCAGATCTTCCTTCCGGCCTTCAAGGTTTTTTACCTCAGCACCTCACCCCTCTTGCTTTGTTGCTCAGCTGGCAGCGCCCTTTGCGCCCCATCCTCAGGCACTCCCCCCATTGTCTCCCTTTCTGTCCCAAACAAACCTTTTCGGTTTCTTTTCTCCTTGCGCGTCTCTTTCTTCATCTTTCGCTTTTTTGTTTTACGCCAGCACCCGTACAAATGCTCCCCCCATTTGCTTTTTTTCTTGGCGACTCCTTTTGCTTACAAACTGCGTTGCTGTCCAATTTTGTCTTTGGATATTTCCTACTCGTTTCATCCTCTGTGCTTTTTCCATGCCAGCGAACCCCCTTTGTATATTGGACTTTTCCAGTCAAGCCCCCGCCCCCAAGTCTTTTGCTTCCAACGGCCCCCCGAGGACCAAATCCCGGCTCTCTCTCCTCGGACCCCCCACAGCCCTTTTTGAGTCCACCGGCTTGCGCCTAAGGAGCCGAGTTTTGTTTGATCCGCTCACGAAGACTCTTCCTAGGGATGGGAGATTCTAAGGTTTTTTTTTTTTCTTTTTCCTTTTTTTTTTCTTTAACCTTCTATCCCCTGATTCCCTCGTTGCCTACATTAACCGTTGGACCCCTATACCAGCGATCCCCCCGACCTCCCCTGTCTCCCACTTATTTGCCCCTTTCTTTCTTCACGGGGGAGTTGTTTTTTCGCGCTGCGGATCGTCTTGGAACAGCATCTTTTAACTTTTTTTCCAGATTATCCTTTATTTGCGTCTTTTTTTTTTATGTTTATGTTTAAAAAACCCCGTTTTAGTTGTTTAGAGCCCACCTCTGTGTTCTTCTTTTGTGGTCCATTGTTTTTTCTTTCGTTGGGTGCTTGTCTTTCCAAGTTTTTTTCCCCCCAAACTAATGGACTGTGGTTCTGTTTGTTTTTTTCTGGTGGTTGTTTTCGTCCGAGATCCTTACCCCACGATTTCTTTTTGCGGGGCCCCCTATTTTTCTAATTGCGCGTTTGACTCCCGCGCCGTGTTTCGTTTCAGCAATTTCCGTTTTTGGCGTTCATGTTCGCATTTCCTTCTTAGCTGGTGTCTTTTATGCGATTCTTTTCTGCTTCGTGCGGTCGCCCAGGTTTTTATTGGCAACTTGCCTCGCTCTTGTCCTCGAGCACAGCCCTGCAGCACCGCGTCTTTTTTGTGCGATTGTCTCCCCTTGGAAGAACATTCTTTCCGTTTTTTTTTTTTTCCCCTTTTTCTCTTCTTTTTGCCCCCGGCTACTTTTTTGAGATCGGTTTTTGTTAAAGAGGCGTGCCCCAACCTAATTTCTTGGCCTCCTCCTCCCTTCTGTTTGGAGTGCGCTGTCTTCTTTCTTCCGTCCCCCTCACAGACGTTTTGCAAAAAGAACAGTCTGGAATCCGTCCCTTTCCAAAAACACGGCATCTGCCAGTATCATCTCCCCCCCCTGAAACGTCGTCTTCTTGGCTTGCTGCCCGCGCTGTAGGCCTTTTTCCAAGACCAGGTTCCCTACCTGTCTCCACGAAAACCCCTTTCTTAGGGTTTTTCCCTGCGCTCATACTCCCCACGACTGGCTTCCCACCACGGCCTTCCGGGAATGGTCGTCCTTAGCCACCCCCTCCTGGCCTCTGCCCCCCCACACGTCCCCCTCTTTTGATAGAGGGCGCTCTCAAGCAAACATACAGCCCCACCAACACTCCTTTTCAGCCGCTCAAGAATCACCTGGCCATAACCCACCCATCGCGGTTCTTCTTTCCCCCGCCGGTTAAACCTTCTTCAACGACCACAAACATCGTCCCCTCGTAACCGTGGTTGAGTCCCCATACGGATCCGCATCGTCATCCCACACAACAAAACCGTCAGGTTTACTTTTTTGGCAATTAGCGGATGCTTGCGGAGGCGTTTTTGGTTAATGAATTGGTTCCGGTAAGGCTTCGTGATTCTTCTTTGATTTTTTTCAGGACACGATCAGGGCCAATTTTTTTACCACAAGTTTCGCGAAGCGCTCTCCTCTCTGCCCGGAACGCCGGGTGACCAGTTACGGCCGTTGATGCCGCTGCCCTTTTTGGCCTCGTGGCTTGGGAAAAGTGTTAAAGGTGAAACCCCTGGAGGTGGGCGTGTCAAAAGGCAAGTCCCGTTTCCCCTGGGTAAACTGCTGCAACCTTTTTTTCTTTGTTGCTCACACGAGTTTGAAAGAGCCCCCGCAAAAATTTCCACGCAAGCACTTGCGCAGTCTCCTGGCAGAACCAGCAATTTCAAAATTGAAGCCTTTCCAGG
>Ga0179591_1370814_pt1 | contig 12185 bp, 11 predicted proteins | sample CZOMad2_1_08_16f_FD_182891 | JGI IMG/M metagenome (GOLD analysis project Ga0179591, IMG submission 182891) | Vadose zone soil fungal communities from Angelo Coast Range Reserve, California, USA - CZOMad2_1_08_16fungal (PacBio error correction) | ecosystem: Environmental > Terrestrial > Soil >... | reverse complement strand
CTGATTCCTTTTCTTTTGACCCACCCTGCCCTCCCCCCCCCCTCCCCAGGGAATAAGAGACCCACGGTCTCGCCCCCCCTTTTTTTTTCGGAGTTCCTCGGTATAACGTTTTCTCTTTATTCGAAGAGTTCTCCTTTTTTCGACAGTTTACGCCGGGAGGTAGCCTTTTTTTTTTTTTCTCGTCGTTTTCTTTTTCCTTGGTATCAGAAGATGAGTCACGACGTAGATCGTTTTCCCCGTAGTCATTCAAGTAAAGATCGAGTCCTCTGACTGTTAACCTCTCTTTCGAAATGACCTTATTTTCGAATAGCACTGAAGAAAGGGCGGCATATGGCCAATCCCCCCCCCCCTTTAAGCAGAAAAAATTTCTTTTTCTCTAGTTTCCTCTGTCACATGAGAGGACCGAAGGATAGGACCCCCTAACCAATTGAAGGATACTTTCCCCAAATTGTTTTTATTTTCTGATGTCACTTATTCTTGGAGAATTGTCGTTCCATACACGATTCCTTCTCCTTTTTTCGTCGTACACTATCTTTTTTTTTTCTTTTTCTTGAACGTGACGAGATCTTAGTGCTTCCCTTCCGTAGGATGAAGAGATAGGATATCTACACACGCTTGAGCCCAGTTTGAGAACGCGTTTTATCTCAGACGGAACAGAATTCCTCGAATTCTTTTCCTGCACTTCCAATGGTTTCTCCTTATTTTAGAATCCTCGAAAGTCTTTGCTTCCTTCAGGAGAGAAGAGTAATCCCTAGAGAGCGGGAGAGATCCGAACCTCTGTCTTCATGCGGCGAACACGTCCTCTTGGCCCCCTTTTTTTTTCCACCACGCTCTCTCTTCCCCCCCCCGTTTTCCAGATGTTGAGTATTGTTCGCAGTCGAGCCTCCCCCCCCCCCCCCCCTCTTTAGGGATAATATAAAAGGGGCCGCTGGAGCGTAGGAGTCCAGCTCGAGTCCGTATTATTAGACCCCGTTGCGCCGAACGGCCTCCTTTTTACTATTCTTTTCTCCTTCCTCTTGGACTCTATATTTTCCATCCGCAGGCTGGTTTTGAGGCTCCCCCCCCTTCTCTGGGTATTGCTCGAATTAAGATTCCTCTCTGTTTCTAAAATGTCGATCCGGCCCAGGGTAGCAGTCTCTTTTTCTGTTTCATCTCACGTCTCCCCTAAATATTTCCTCCTCAAGAGAGTTTCTCCTCTTCTTGTATCAGGATCGGCCCCCCAATCCCCGCCGTTGTACAGAACGGGACGGCTCGGTCTCGACTCGTCCTTTCCTCTTTTTCACCTTTCCCCCTGAGCCCCCCTCCTGGCCGAGCAAGGCCGCGCCTTCCCTTTAAGAGGAGAACAATTTTTCCCGTGAGAAGCCGTGATAACTTCTCTTCGGAAGGCTTTTGTTCGTCTGCGCGCGGCCCCCCGTCTTTAACGGTTGACTTCCTCTTTGAGAGCTTCCTCTCGTCTCGTAATACATGCTCTTTTCTCTTTATAGGAAAAGATATAGTACGCCTCCTTCCCCACCGCAGACCCTTTTTTTTTGACGTCCCGATGTCTGTGACGCTGATCGCCGGTTCCCCCTTTACACTGATAAACTTTGCTTTCCTTCCCCAGTCCACGCCCCCACCCTTCCCCCGGTAGGGGAAAGTAGAATTTCCAATGTCGGGGCCCACCTCAGATCCGGCTTTCTAGAATCTTTTAGCTGCGGACGCCATTGGTTTCGTTTCCTCTGAACTTGTTTTCGCTTGAATATGACCCGGAAAGTTAGTCTCTTTTCTCCCCTAGGAGTTTCAGAATTCGAGGGTGTTAACTTTTCAGACCTGGGACGGCTGATTGGTCCAGTTCCTAAGTCTTCTCCCTGTCGCAGGCCCATTCCCCCCTCTAAAAGGAAAGTCTACCTTACCGATCCGCTAGACATTGTTTCCCGAAACAGACTCGGCGATCAAGTGGTTTTCTAAAGTGAAGATTCTTTCTTCCCCGTGGGGCCTCCCTCTCCCCCCTTAGTTTTAGTATAGGGTGCACCTGACGGCAACTTTGGGCAGGATTGTTTAACGTCTCAAAATTACTTTTTTCTCTTCATACCTCCTGTCAGAGCTAGCCCGTCGTTGATCGTGACACCCTGCCCCCTTTTCTTAGGGGATGGACGTTCCCCCCTCCCCCCTACTCGCCCCCCCCCTTTGGTGTGCGGTAGCCTTCCCCTTCCTTTTTCCCCCCTTTTTCTAAATGTATCGACGAGTCGCTATGGTTTTCTGACTTATGTCGCTTTCTGCTGTGTCGCCCACTTTTTGACGATGAGCTTGATCGGCCGATTTTGTACTCCGGTCGCGCACTTCCCGTAGAAGAAAGTAAAGATTACTCTCTTTTCCTCCCTAGTAATTCCTCCCTCCTCCCGGCGTTACCCTCTTTTCCAATGCACTTCCGGAGTCATAGGGTCCGTGGAGACCCGTCTCTTCCTACCTCTTTTAGAAGCTCCTGCTTTTCCCCCGATATTGATCGGCTTTCAATCCCCAGTCAATTGACCCCCTAGGTGACGTCTTTAAGTCAGAGCAATGCTAAAGTAATTTTCCCCTTCTTTTTGCGATCCTGCGTTCCCACCCTTCCTTATTTTTTACCCCTCTTCCCTTTTGATGTTACGCGCGCCCGATTCCTGAACGAGAAAGACTGAAGTTTTCCGGCTGCCGAAGCCCGGCTGGAGGTTTTTTCACTCTAAGTTAACTCTCTAGTAGAGCAAGACAAAACTTCCCTTTCAAGGGAGGCCTCTTCTCACTTTATACCCGCTTTCCCCTTCCCCCCGTGACTTCATTAGACATTGAGAGGATTCTTCGCCATCTAGGCGCATAATGGTACGAACTCCTTTGAGGGCGAGACGGCACTTCCCTCCCCTGTATGTTCCCGTTCAGATTGGTCCCGCGTCGGCCTTCCAACACCTCGCTCTTAACACTCAGCCCAGGCCTTCACGATGTTGGATTGTAAGTTCTCCCTAACCTCTTTTTCCAGATCTACAACCCGGGTCTCCCCTCCATGGGGGAGTTACTTTGAAATAGTGAGTTTCTGCGATCAGACCAAAGCAGATTGCTCTTTGTAACTCCTGTTCTTCATTTTATGATTTCCCTTCCTCAGTTTTTTTTTTTTTTTTGAGATTATACGCCCGTAGCGGACCCGCTCCCGGTGCCTTTTGTCTGGCTAGAATCTGAGCTCGGTGTACCATCCGAAAGGCAATTTCTGGCCCTTTTATGCGGGTCGCAGCCCTTTTCTTTCATGACTCGCCGTCGCCCCCTTTTTTTCCCCCACTCAGCACTCATCGATTCCCTCTTTGGACGTCGATGCGTTTTTGTTGTCGCCTACGCGGCCCATTCACGTCTGACGAGCAGAAATGATCTTTCTGACCGCCGAACCTTTGCTTTCTGACCTCTACTCCTGAGATCGTAATGCCCCCGGCAATTGATCTATGTTACCTGTAGATTCCTCCGGCGACCTCAAGGGCGCCTCCTCTTGCATTGACTATTCCTTCTTTTTTTCGTTTCGCGAAGTCTGTGCCAACTGTTGCTTGTTGTTGACTTTGAGGAAGAGAGCCGCCGTTCTTTTTTTCTCGGTGCCTCTTTCTTCCCCTCCGAGGGACACTCCGGTATAAGACAAATTTCTTTTTGTGAATTATCCCCCGGCGGTCCTTTAAACTTTATGCTGCATTACTTGCTCCCTAAGATCACCTAATCATTCTGCCAAGTTATGCCGGCGTGTACCCCCGACGATTCGAGAGTTTTTCCATTAAGATATGGAGATAGGCGACCTCTCCCCTCTTTTTAGCTGGGCGGTCCCTCGCTGATGGAGTAGGCCTTTTTTTTACTCCCCAGTTTCCCGACAGGGTATGGAATTTTTGGTGGCGCACCTCCCTTTTTTTCCCGGGCTCTGTCCAAGTCCTTCTTTCAGAAGAGTCGGCCTCCCCCCTCCTTTACCTCTACGCTAAATCCCCCCTCCTCCGGTACGTCGGACCACTTGCTAGCGATCAATCCTCAGACCTCTCTTTCTCCCCAAACACTTTTTCCTGAGCGGCTTTTCTCGGAGTCCACTCCCTAACTCGGTCGTTTTTCTTCTTTTCATCGCAGGACTCCCTATCTCTATCCCCCCTCCTCTCCGTGTTGTTTTGAGATTCCCTCGTGATAACCACCTCCCTCCTGATGCTCTTGGACTAATCTGAACAAGAACGCTTTCCCCCCTTTTTTTTCAACCAGGTACTTTCATCTTCGCCGTGATTCTACCCCGAGTAGCTGTACATTGTCTCTTCCCGGAGTCGTCGATCTGAGGTCGCTTTTTTTTTTTGAGCCTGCTCTTCTCGCCACGCCTTCCCCCCAGTAGGTCCCCCTCCCCTCTCCTTCTAACCCCTCGAATTCGATCCAGCCGCCCTTTTTGTATTTTCTTTAGTAATAGAAGCACGAAAATAGTTTCCAGCACGGCAGAGCCACTGTTCATTCTACCCTTGTTTTTCTATAACCGAGGGTCCCCTCCTTCTCCTTCTGAGTTTTAAACTCCATTTACTTGTCACTTGCCCAGACTTTTGAGTTGCTTTTCGTCTCCTCATCTTCATGTTTTCCTTTTCCCTCCTTGCTTCCAACCCTCCAAATAAATTCGTAGTAGTCGTACGATCCTTTTTCCCCTCTTTTTTCATTTTCGATTGAATATACTTAGCCGTTGACTACGCCCCTTTTTCTCGAAACACTCTTGAGAACGGTTGCTTGTTTCTTTGTGACAGACCTTCCTTCCTCTCCGAGCGCTTCTTCCCCCTAGGTCGAACTTCTCCCCTCCCCTTTTCCAAGTAGCCCTTGAGAGGCTGATTTAACGATCGCGAGGTCAATCCACCAGGTCTTACCGAGCCGTCCATCGGCTTTACAACATTCTTGTTCCTCGTCTCAACCTCTCTGAAGTAACAACTATTCTTCTTTTTCCCTTGAGTTTCGCAGGCAATATATGTCTTTAGACCGTTCCACGGGGTCTTAGACCAGGAGTGTCAACCGATCTCGGTTATTAGTCCCCCCAGCGTCCTTCTTCCTCAGAAAGGCTCTTCCCTTATTTAACCTTACCCTTTGTTTGGTGTCGAGCTTTTTTGATCTCCGGAAACGGCTGGCTGGGTAGTTCCATATAACTCGCGGTGGCCCCCCGTCCCCACGTAAATCGAGAGGGACCGGGTAGATTTTTCGGAAGAAAGATCCCCCCCCCCCCCCCTGAAATAGTCAACATCTACTCAAATGCATTTTTCGCTGGTGGGTCCTTCCTTGTGGTGTAGGAATCTACAATACCCCTTCCTGAAGTTCCTCCCAGAAATGACCGGCCTACTTATTCCCCCCCCTGACGATCTCTATTGTTTTCTTCAAGGGATTACTCTTCCCTTTAGATGAGTCTGCAGATTTCTCCGCCCCAGCCTCTGGTTCTCAGAGAGGAAGCATAGAGACCCTTTTTGGTTTTCTTCTCTATAGCTTCCTAAAAAAGTTCTCCCTTTGCTAGAGAAGATCGAATGAACAGAGCTGTCCCTCTGATTGGGCCAAGCCTGTCACGCGCGTGACTCCTTTTCCTCTTCCACTGTATGGACCTCTTTATCCTGGTGAAATCCCCAAAAGCTTCAACCCTCTCCTTTTTCTTACTCAAAGCACCCGCCTCCCCCAACTCAGGCAAGGTGTTCCTTCGGTCATTAGTGGAAAACTTCGTATTTTTGAAGCGGTTTCTACCGGTTGCTCGGCTACAGCCATTTTCTGAGGAATTTGGTGCTTTTTTTGACCCCACTTTTACCTCGGCTTCTTTCCCCACTCCCCCCCCGGAAGAAGCTTTTAAGAAGTCTTTTTTCGAATCTTCTCTCTCCCGAAGAGGCTCCTAATGGGGAAATTCTATAGTGCGAAAGTCGGACGAACCTTGTACACCGTGACAATTCTTAAGAGATGTTCTTTTTACTTCCACTCTTCTCCCCCTGTTTAAAGAAAAAGCGAGATAGGACATTAGTTTTTTCAGAAACGATGCGGGTTTCCCCAGGTCGTCCTTTGGTTTCGTTTTTTTTTCACAGACCATCTCCGGGCAAGGATGGTTGCTCCCTTATTTTTATTTTCCTACTCCTCACGTTTTGTTGGTTTTTATGTCCGTTGAATTTCCACCCCGAGCTTGCCCTTTAGTGCGACCTCCTCACCACGTCCCCTCTCCTCCCCCTTCAGGAGCCCATGCATAGGTTTAAAGTAGTAGTCTCCCTCTACCTCTCTTTTTTATCGACTCTGCAGGAGGCGTCGTCGATCTTGAGCGTCGTCGAGATTTCGGCCTCCCGTCTACGTAAGATCTCCCCACGTTTAGCAGAACGTACGATTCTTCTTTCTCTTCTTCGATTTCGATCAAGACTCCGTAGTCCTTTTGTGGGGGCTAATTCAAGAAGCGACGCACGGCGGTCCGCTGGCATCGCCTGTCTAGTAGAACATCGTGCATTCAACCTTGATGCGGCCAACTGGCTTGGGTCTTCTTTCTTCCATTGCAGCCAACTTTCCCAGACCTTGTCTGAGGTTGGGGGGTAGTCGATTTGAATTCTCCAAGTTCCATCCGTTCGTACCTGAGTCAAATCAATCCTTTTTCTTAGTCGTCCAGTACAAGCGAGTTTTACCCTATCTCTTTTCCGATTTCGCAGGCCCTTTTTTTTTTCCTTCTAAGACTCCCCCTTTTTGCGAACCCCCTTGCAAACCTTTGACGACCAATCTAACCCCCTTGGAATTAATCTATCAGCGCTTTCTCCCCTTCGTCCTTCGTTCGTCTAATTCAGCCGTTTTTTCGAGGTATGAACGCTTTTTCTAGGCGAATGCACGGTTCTAGACCTCTTCCGCCTCTTCGGCGGCCTAACTTAGCGATTGGCCCCTACACTTTTTACGCACACATCCTTCCGGCTTCGTCGGTTTTAGCAGTCCTGATAACCGTCTTTCTTGCTCCTCTAACCAGGAAGCTCCATTGAATCCTTGCTTCCCCGCGATGCGGATCGTATGAGAGTGCTTGAAAGATCTCCCCTTTTCTATTTTCACCCCCCTTTTTTTTGTCGATTAATTAAGTCAGTAGAGACTGCAAAGGATGAGTAATCTTTACCGTATCCCGTTTCCTACTAAATGTCGAGCTTAACCTTTGTAGCTCGAGAAAGAATCCTAAATCGCCGTAGCCATAACCAGCAGCAGAGTCGTCGTGGGACGTCGAAGATTGGAGGCGACCCCCCGGAAATCGCAGAAGTGTCACGCCGAAGACTTTTTTGCCACTGACTCCTCGACAGATCTCGTCTGTCTTTGCATTACTCCCTAATTGTTTTCCCCTCCCTGGAGACGTCGATTGCTATCACTGGAGCTTTTTAGCAGCAGAGCCAGACCGTAAGTTTACTTTTCTACTGATAATCTTCTCAGTGAAAGTTGGTCCCCACTCGTAAGATAACGTTGAGGGATTAGCTTCCCTAAATACTCCTCGTTCACGCGCGTCACCCCCTTCTTCCGAAGAGACACTGTTTTAGGCCCAAGGATGGAACTTTAATTAACATTCTTACCTGAGATAGTCCTTCCCCAAGGCACCTCCCTCAAGGCTTGGTGATCTTTCGCCAATGTCGTGGACAACAAGACTAATCGTAAGTTCCGCTCATTTTAGTCTTGTCTCCATTATTTTTTCGGACACAGAGATTTTTGGTGCTCTTCCTCCCCTATTCCGGCCAGGGGGGTCCCCATCAATCCCCCTCTTCTTTTCCCTTTTCCCATTATGAGTTCCATACTGCGCTCAGAATCTGGTAGGATTTGCTACTGGGAAAGTTCGATATCCACTGATAGGCACTCCTTAAATTTTTTGCCCCCCATTCTCTTTAAAGTACTCCTAATTCCCAGGCGCAGAAGTTCAACCCCGTCCCAAACCCTAACTCATTTTTCACCTTTTTCCTTCCACCGGTTTCTAGTTGGCTAAGACAAACGTGTGGCGATACGATAGTTTTTTGACGGAAGGCAAGTCACAGGTCGTGTTCTTTGTTTGATTAACCTTCATATATATAATTTTTACCAATTTTGTTTTCTCTCTATAGATAAGTATTTCTTTTCTTTACCCCCGAAACCTTGACCTCGATCTTGAAGGGCGTTTCCACCACAATCTCGATCCGGTGCAGTTGCCCGCATCGGTTCATTAAAGTAGTAGCTACAGGTTTATCCGTCTTTATGGCCCCCCCCCACCCGACCCAGATGGATTTCGGAGCTTCGCCTTTTCGAGCTTTCGGCGCGGAGAACGCTGCGTCTGACTCCCCTTTTCAAAGTAATCCTGAGCGAGACTCCTCACATCGAATTCGATAATCCCTCCTCCTATGACCTCCAAGCCTAGGGCACTAGGGAAAGCAAGGCCCTCGGCCCCACCCCCCTTGTGAACTAGGGATAGTTTTAAGATCACCCTTTGTCTTTTTCGCGTATTTTCTGCATCCGGCCACTTGACCGACTGATTAGTTGGGAGTGCTGGCCTCTCGACCCTTGAGACTTTTTTTAAGTTCCATCCATATCCCTACAATTTTTCTTCTATCTTTTTTTCCTCTTGACGAGCCTTTCCCGTTGCCGCGAGCCCGCTCGGCTGTACTCTGCTCTTTTGGCACCCCACCCGCTTCTCCCTAGCTTCTCAAGAAGAAAAAGATCCCCTCCTTCCTGCTCATTGAGTTTCTAGGAGTAGTCCCCCCCCCCTCGCCGATTAGCTGGTACTGTCCATCCAGGAAAGACTCGCGCTCTTGATCTTAGCCATTCGTCCTGCCCCCGTCGCGAGGCTCCCCGCTCGTTTTCCGCCACTCGATCGCGCTCCCGTTGCTTCGGCTGAGACTGAAAATCGATTCTGGGGTCCGCATATACCGTGCCGCTGGACGGTGGAGTCACGTCGATGTCGAGCCCGACGTGAAGCCGACCCGCCTGCGGTTTGAGTGGAATTCTACCGGTTTTTTTGGCAGATCCCTCCGCAGGATTGGTGGGCCCCCCCCAGGACTTGATGTTTTTTTCTGGGTATGGCATTTACTACCACTATACCCTGACGCACTCCTCTTCTCCCCTGGTTCCTGCGTAGCAATTCATCTCGGCGAACCCTGCTCACCCCACTACCAGATAGAGTGGGACGACTGAGTTTTTGTGGCAGAATCTTCCCACGGTCGCCGCCGCCTCCCTGTGTTCAGAAAGAGAGCTGCCCACCCTACATTCCATTCGCCCGAGATCGAATCTCATTCGGTTTGTCGAGCTTTTACGGGCCGGACATCAAGTTGCCTACCCCTGATTAAGGCTGGCGTGAGAATTTAAGGCGTTGCGCAACAGGGTCCAATCGGGTGGTCGATCTCCCTTCTTTTAGTCCCCTCACGGGAGTCCTCGCTTCCCCTCCCATCTCGTCATGGCCCCCCCCACCGCATCGAGAAGGTGGATGGGCCAGTGATCGCCTCTTTCCAAACACACGCTTTCCCCGAGCATTGCCCCTTCCTCCACCAATCCCCGCAAGTATTGATATGACCGGCAATTTTTTCCCCCCGATCCTGGGCATAAGGTGTTTTACGCAATTTCTTTGCCGCGACTGTGGCGCTGAAGTGGTTTCCTATGCCGGCGGGAGTCCGTCTTTTTCATAACGCCCCCGGCGGGCCTATCTGAATCGAGTGGGTGGGACATTTCTCCTCCTAGGACGGGCTCTACTGGGCCCAGGGCGATTTCCTTTAGGACGGAGCGCCACCCAAAGGAGACGAAGCTACGACATGCTTTCCAGAACCGCCCCTTTTGATCACTTGCTCTCCTTTAAGACGAGGCGGCCCAACCTTTTTGGGCTTCTGTATTGGGTCGTTCAACGCCGTTCAAGCTTCTTCCTGATCCCCGCCGGATATATCTTCCTCTTTTCCCTCCTACTTTGTGTTTGTTGTTTTTTTTTGATCTTCTTTGACAACCCCACTCCCGACCTAGAGATGCAGGGCTTTCCTAGTCCCCCCCTCGCTCTTCTCCCGCCCTCTTTATTCACGTCGTCGCTCAAGGTTTTCCGGCCGCTCTGGTTCTTCCCTTCGATCCGTTTTCTGCCGTCGTCGCAGTGTCTTCCGATGAGCTTTTCTAGGTCCCCCGCTGCGTCGACGGAAAGATTCATCTTTCACCCGCCGAGGATTTGGTTTTTCGCCACCTTCAATTACGGCGCCTGGCGGGTCTAATTCTTTCCTACTTCCGGTTCACGCACTGACTTGCGCTGCCCTCGGCGACAGCCTAGGAGCTTGCCGTCTCGCCCCCTTCAGACTGCCGCCGTGTGAGTTTTTTTTTTTGGCGTTAGCATGCATCGTTGATTTATTTTTCAGTTCATCCGTTTTTAAGCGTCCCCCTCCATCCAGTGGTTTCTTCCCGGGTTCCCCTCTCGGGGACGATAGTCCCCCTAGTTGCAGTTCCGACTCTCCCTGAGGAGCAATCCAGAAATGTGAGCCCCGGTTTTTACGTCGCAGTAAGAAACAGCCTTCTCTGGCGCTCGATGTCCCTTGGGATTTCCGGCGTAGTCCTACTCAATCACAGTTTTTTTTTTCTTTTCGTTCCTGCGACGATATCGGCGTAATCGAGCGTTTACGGAGGAGCTCCCGGTGAACGAACTTAAGGTCGGCCGCGTACGACCCCGCCGATTTTTTCAGAGTTTCGCCCAGCACCCCACCACCACCCACTTAGCCCTCCCCCCCCCCCCCACGTAACCACCCCCCCCCCCGTTTTTTCTATTAGTTCTTTCCTCTCAGTGGAAAATACGGGAGCATTTCCCCGGAGGGGACCCCTCCGACTTTTTGAGTCACAAGCTTGAAGAGGATACTGGACAAGAAACATCCGCCTTTCCCCCCCTCCTAAAGTTCTTTGAACTATATATTTCATCGCACCTTCTTTTTTTTTCTTGCATGTCTTTTCCCCTGGCATCGTCACTTGTATGTCCGTTGAATTTGTAGTAGTTTCAGTCAATCATTTCACCTGTTTATGCTTGTGTGGGGAGGTGTTCCTTCTTTGGTCAATTTGACCACTCGTGTCTTTATGAGTCACTGTGCACGCGGTTTCCACTTCCCCCCGATCCTACCCCCCATTGTCCTCGTCCGTTCTCTGAGGGGTAGATGCTTACTCTTTGTCCTCATCCATCGCAGTTTTCCCCTTCCTTTCCATGCGGAACAGATTGCAATGCTTCCCCTACCCCTTTCCTCGCTTTATCCTCTCGCGAGAGTCTTTCCATTTAAAGCAAGAGGTGCTCCCGTACGGCATCCTTCCAGCTTTTCAGGCCTCCCATCCAGGCAAATCATTCTCGTCTTACCTTTTTCCCGCAGCGATCTTCATTTCTGGACGGATATGTCTCTTTTTCCCTTTCCGACGCCTCGAGTTTGTCTACTTTCTTCCACTCTATGTAGCCTCTTTCCCCCGGCTTGAGGAATGTCGCATTCTCCTCCCGACCAGTGTCACTCGTTTGTGTCCTCCTCCTCGATCCTTCCTTTCCTCCCTTCGTCCGAATTCTTGTTTCTTCCCTCGCTAAGCCCATCAGCGTTCGCCTTGTGTGCAAGCGGGTTGTGTTTGCTTGCTTTTTTGAGCACTCCTTGCGTCATCTTACTGCAGCTTGTTTGCCCTCGCGTTCCCCGTTGAAACCGATTCGTCACGCGCCTTTTTCCCCCACAGCTTTATTCAGACACTTCCTCCCCGATGGATGCTGATCCGCCACTGGATGACAACTAACCCTTGAACCCTTTTTTTTTTCGACTCCAGCCTCCCAATTAAGTTAAAGGTATGGTGCAAACTTTCCTCTTTAAACGCGGTAAGGGCATTTTCAGATCTCAATGTGGTCTGAGACGCCATTCTGTTTCTAGACGTGTTTGTTTTTAGATGCAGTGACATCTCCCCTTTTGGGGGGATTCTTTTCCTCCCGCCCCCCGGCCTGCACGGATGGATCGAAGGAGTTTTAGTTTTTTTTCAGAAATCTTGTCTCCCCTTCCCTCGGCATTGTGTTGAATAATTGGGCCCTTTTTATGGACACTCGTAGGACCCCTATTTAGTCCCGTTGTCCAATAAAGCCTTCCGTCACCTACCTGGAGACGCGAGTACCACCATCCCATACATAATGAGTCTTCCCTATTACATTTTTTGAGAGTACCCCTGTTTACCCGTCCTTGTAGATAAAATGATTCTCTCCCTCCTGCAGAACGAGGCGCGTGCATAATCCACACACAAGGTGCGGC
>Ga0179591_1428817_pt1 | contig 12186 bp, 13 predicted proteins | sample CZOMad2_1_08_16f_FD_182891 | JGI IMG/M metagenome (GOLD analysis project Ga0179591, IMG submission 182891) | Vadose zone soil fungal communities from Angelo Coast Range Reserve, California, USA - CZOMad2_1_08_16fungal (PacBio error correction) | ecosystem: Environmental > Terrestrial > Soil >... | reverse complement strand
AATTCTTCGCTCCCAGGCGGCCCCCCCACACTGGTGGATTGACAAGTTGCCACAATGTTTGGCGGCCTCACCGTTGATTTAATACGGCAGGATATAGGTCCCCGGCGTTTCGTCAAGGATTCTCGTCGCACTTTCGACCTGAAAATCACAAGGCCTGTCAAAATAAAGGTGTAATCGAATTCTGATGCGGGTCATCTATACGATTGCTAGCTTTTTTTTAATAACGCTACCCCTCTGTCTCTACGGCGTTGATTGGGAGATAAGGGGATCTCTTCCCTTTTATCCATGATCCATTGTGATATAACATGAGGAAGGATATCGCCAATTTTTACTTAAATCCGGTTGATGGGTATAGCTGCGCTGAAGATCTTCGAAAGTTTGATTGAGATTCACATTAATCTCTCTGGCAAATCGTCCTCTTTCAAAAGGTAACCTTGAATCTGTATAGTGCCAGTTGTGTGTAGTAAGTTTTACAAAAATAATGTTTAATTTACATTTGTGTTCGCCACAACGTTTAAGCCAATTTCTGTTCCTTTACGAATGGTAAAGTTACTTGCCTCCTCGCGGGAGTTTGTATTCGCCTCTCAAGTATAGCTTCGCGTATTTTATTCTTGATTAATTCCACGCCGGCCTCTTTATGCCAACCAGCTCTTATATCTAATCCGGTAACAGGCGGTGCCAGTTGCGAATTTTATCCGCTGTAAACATCTTTTATTTTTGCTGAACAAGCTCAAAATTACTGCTGTATGTTTCCCTTATATTCATTTTTTGTCGTTCTGTTGCTGTACACAACAGCCTTAAAGTTCAATGGCATCATTGTTCAAATAATAAGCCGCGAACGCCGAGTCGGTGACTATCTCCATTAGCCACAACGATCGGCCGCAAATGTAACTGACCATTTGGGTACAAAATTCATTTTTTCATTCGCGGCAAGTGTTAATGCGCAAATAGGGTAGGCCACTCAACCATACCTTCCTTCGCCCTCTTCCATCCCTCCCTTTCACTCACAGTAATCTTCTCTCTCCGTCCCTTATACTCTCCTCATTGACATAACACTCCTCTGTCTCCCACGCCCTAACTTCGGTCTCCATTCTTTTTTTCCCCCCCCCCTCCTTTCTAACCCCTCGGTCCCCCCCTCCCTCCCCCCCCACGCCCCCCCCCCTAGACCCTTCCCCCACCCTCTTCTCCTTCCTCCTTTCACCCTCCCCCCGACCCTATCCCCCCACTTAATCGGGGCGCCTTATCCTCGTGGCCATGAAATGTCCAGCCGTGGCCGGCTCGAAGCGTTTGGGTTGCAGGTTTGGCAATGTCGGGTATGTAAAATTGGCGGCCCAGCGCAGCCCACCAGATCACCGGTTGTGGTAGAACTATTATCCAATTCTTGAAGGGTATGGATAAAAAATTATCCCTTGTGGCCCTTTCCCGATGTAGTCTACGCCATAAGCGTGGTCATCGTGGGGGTAGACTCTTTGTGCGCAATCCTGTTATCAAATACATAGCTAAAACGATAGAAGGTTAGTTGACAGGCTGCTCTTATTCACCTCCTCGGTTATTTTTCTGCGATATGATGCCAATACGCTCAACGTTCTTTTAATGCTTCAACGGCAACTTCGTCCAATGGTGAAATTCAGCTGAGCCTGCAAAAAACGGATCGCCCGTACCATGCGCACAGGGTATCCGAGATGTTGTCAACCGGGTGGAGTTGTGTCCTGATCGTTTCTGCTCCAGGTCTTCACTCCCGCAAAGGATCAGAGCCGTTGCCAAATTGGCTGGGATGTACTGGCCAGTGCGGGCGTTGATCGTGAAAATCACGGCGCTTCTGGATATTCTTCCAGCGTGCATCCTTACAATTGAGCTTACGCGAATCCGGACCGGTAAGATTTCTTTACGCGCACCACAAACTCCACTTCTACATCCTTTACTTTAGCATGGCTTGCTGCCAAAATTCTGGAACACAGTCAATTTTACTTTCAACTGTGGCCACCAGTTCGCAAGGAAATGCCGTTGCCCATCACTACAACGTCAATATCTTTGAAGGGCGTTTAATAAAGATCCCTTACACACCCCGATTCCATAAGCGTGAACGTTTGGTTCGCCCGCCGTATGGTGTCAGTACCGAAAAAAAGAGGGATGTTGTTAAATGTTGTTTTACTTACCTGCGCTTGCTGTCACAAAGCATAACCGTTTAGTCCGGTACAAAATCGTAATTACTAAGTCGAAAACCATGAAACAAAAGTAACGGCGGATAAATTAAAGAGGCAATCTGGCTGGGGGTTATAATGGTTGATGGCTTTTTCGCTTCAAAACGTATGTTGCCCCAGGTCGACCACACTAATCAACGCCATCAATAATGTCCTGGTTATTTTTCCGAAATAGGCGGAGGAAGGGCCTGACGGCCTTAAACTTGGCGGATGTTGATACCAGCGGTTTGCGTAATCTTTGTAAAGCTGCTGGCAAAAGTCAGGTTTCACGAGGTGCAAAAACCGTATGATTATCACGGCCACGGAAAAGGCTTTGAAACATGAACACGGTTCATACGAATATTTCCTGCACGGACTGAAGGATTCTGCGAGCGATGGAGAACAAGGTCACAACGTTTCAGTCTGGGAGGCTTTTAAATTCGCAGTCGCCGGTGTGGAACGGTTCTATAAGGAAGCGGGAAGGAATACCACGTCCACCTCAGATATTGGACAATGGAGCGCGTTAACGCGTTGTCCCCAGGGTACGCGATGTCCGTTTCACCGGACACTTTAACGTGGACCGTCCCGTGACGGTGGCGGACAGCAAACTGCAGGCGTGATGAACGAGCAACAGGGACCAGCAAAAGATCGAAGCCCTGCAGATCAATAAGGCCCGAGTGCCCGGCGCTTACGACAAACCGTTGAAGATTTGATCATTTCAACTGGCGCCAAAAACGCAGCAAGTTGAAGAGCCCGAAGACGAAATGCAAAGAGGATCTTGGGATTACTGATTCTCGCATCTTCCCATTCTGTGATCGGCGATGGAATGCGGGACAGCAAACCGCCCGCTGATGCCGTTGCCCGGCGCGAAAAGGGAATGATGCCCGCGGCCGCCGTCCTCGAACGTGCGGTGAATGGCGGAAAGGTACCCTGCCATGGTCGAGCGATGTATTTTCCTGGATCCGCCAGGGTGATTATAGTGAGGCGCGGAGATCTGTTGAAGAGTGGGCGAAGGCGACCCCAAATGCGCGCCTATCGCATAGCAGCAGCGCGCGCCAATCCGCCAAACGGGCAAACTATACGGCGGCGCTCACGCATTTGAACTCCATTCAGATAGTGTGGATCTGGGTCTCGCTGCTCGAAATGAGAAGGCAAGAAGTTGATCGATACGGAAAACGGGAGAAGGACGGACGTCATCTATAGAAGGTCATCGACGATATCAGAAGGGACGCGACCAAGACCATCCGATAAATGTTCGCGCCTGGCGCTTGGGGAATTGGACAATTTTTAGGACGCCCAATGAAACCTTCAGCTCAAAAAAGAAAAGATCCTAAGAATGATTCTTTTTTCCTGGAGGCCATGGTCGCTGGGGCGATATTCTCGCCTACAGCACGAACCCGGCGCGCGGGCTTAGTTACGAAGACGCATGGCTGTCGATCCGAACATGCCGGAGGCGTTGTGGCAATGGCGAGCATCTTGAAGAGACGAGGAGAATACCGCAGAGAAAACCTCAAACGCGTTCTCGAATCATCCAATTCCATAGAGGGCCTATTCTCGATGCGGTTGAACTGGATTCCGAGCGCACGATAACGTCTGCGGCAATCGACAAGGTTCTCGCATCAATTCCAGTACACCGACGCGCTCAGCATCCGTCGCCGCCGTCACTTACGTTCGCGGAAACACCGGCGAATTCATCAAAAATATTCAGAAGGTTCTGGCGATTAATCGCCGGCACACGGGCTGTAGTTACCACGTGCGGACCAGTTGTGTGTCATTGCGACTTTATAAGGAAGCCGTCGAATTGCCGCGAGGCAATGCGTGCCGCCGGCGATTGGCAGGCCAGGAGTATTCTCGGTGTCAACTTGCTTCGAACGGGGCGAAGGACGAAGGGATTGAGCTGCTTGAAAAAGTCAATAAGGCCGATCCTATGATGTTCCGACACTGCATTCCCTTCGGCCACGACAGCTGGAGGAGCAATAAATCGATGCCCGTCACTTGGATCAAGTTGAACAAAGAAGGCGAGCGCGCGCTTTAGTCCGTATGTGACCGATCTCTGGAAAAGGCCTTACAAGACGTCACCACAAAATACGATTCACGCATGAAGGTCGTGGCTTGAAATGTATCCGAAACCACGATGATTTCGCAGTCCGTCCGCTTGGACTGCCGGACTCGGTGCGTTGGCGTTTGTTTCGGAAAGCCGTTGTCATGGATTCGCCTTCCGCACGCAAGCCGGAGGAGTTTTAATTGGGGAAGCACGCTCTGGCATGAATCATGCACGTCATCACATTGCAGATGCCGGTCACAAAATCAGCGCTGGTTGTCAGAAGGGCGTCCGTTTACGAGGAGCGGAAAGCATTTCCCGGCTGGGGCGATGACAGAACTGAAGTCCTCTCGGCCATCAAGGGAAACCGCTATTGCCGATTGCCGCCCTTAAGAAAGGTTTTTCGACAGTTCGCGTTTCGTATCGTTTACCCGGCATGCTGGTGGCCGCTTACATCGAAGGCCAATGGGGATTCCCCAATTGAAAAATGTTCTGCTTTATTCAGGCGGGAACGGGAACCGCCGACGTTTCAAAGAGGGCTCACATCCGCCTAGAGGGATCGATGCAGAGTTTTTGAGTGGGTAAAGGCAAAGCAGAATCGATCAAGCGGCAAATATCTCAAGCTGTATTCTCGACGGAAGCAGTCTTTTGATGACGGAGATTTACAGCGGAAGGCAATCCAATGTTGGAAGAGCGCCATCGCGGATGTATCCGGAATACTCGGATGATGCCGAATGCGTATGAGACCTGCTTCTGCTATATGAAGAAGGGGCGACCAAGGGCGGGAGCCATTGATACACTCAGAAATTCTTAACCTATTCGGTTCCATTGGCCGGCTCGAAGGTCTTCGCTCGCCGACGGTTGGCTGGTTCGGCAATGCAGACGTGATCCGCATCGACGAGAGGTTGACCATGTCGAAGCGGTGAGCGGCGGTCCGGCGCAGGTGCTATCCAACGGCCAGACCGGCCTCACCGTCAAATTAGTCCCAAGACGGGAACGACGTCTTTCACGGCGTGGGCGAGATTGGCTTCACACGATTACGGCAAGAGCCGCTTCGAACGAAAGTTCTCGGCACGATTAACGAAAAAACACTTTCTTTCGGTCTGCGGGGGGGGGGGCCTTCATCAGAACGGCGATAACGTCGACGCTGGATTTAGCGTCGAGGTAGGAGGACAACTGTCGCCAACATCGCACAAGTTTCGATCGGGCAGCACTCCCTGGTCTGGGGCGTATCTCCACGCAGAAACACCGGGATTCTGACGATACGATCCATTGTTCGATAATGGTTCGGTAAAGCAATTTCCGGCTCGACATTCACACCCGAGTGCCATCGGCAGTCTCAGGAGCGTGAGCTTAAGCTGCGAAACGGCGACGCTTTCGTTTCGATCGCGGGAGTGGGGACCTACATCACCAATGGCGGCTTCAATATAAACCAGGACTGAGCGACGACATCAGCGTACAGGAGAAGGCGAGCTATCTGGAGGGCAAAGTGTACACCAACGCCGCTTTCCCGAACGCACCGGTCTCGCGACGAACGAAGCACGCCGCGCGGCGGCGGATTTTGGTCGCCACCAATTGTCGCGACCGGCCACGGACTTCCCGCAACGACGGAGGTGATGGAGATCGGGCCTGGATGCACAAGCCGGTCCAGACCTTCAACAAACGATCTGAGTTTCACCGTGCACATCGGGGACCATAAGCCTGGACGCTCGCTATTACTTCGCCGCGTATCATCCCGCGATACTGGAAGTGGGCAACAACCTGCCCTCCAGGCGGTTCAACAACGGGCCGATCCTGAATTCTCGACTCTCGCGTGGCACGCAGCCGGGGCGGACAAACTTCTATCAACGGCAGAACGCTCTGCAAGCGAGGACTATCACGGTACCGACGGAGGCGGTTCGTGTCCGATGAGTGGCAGGCTACCTCCAGGCTGCGCCTGGATGCCGGCGCTCGCCTCCAGTACCACGCTATCGAAGGCTCCTGCGCGAACACTGCGAATGCGAGAGGACGGCAATGCCATATCCTTCCATACCTCCACGACCAGGAGCGCGGAAGACACCACAAGATTGCGGCCACCGCCGGCGGCGACTATGAGCCAAATACGAACTCGGGGTGTGGACAGCTAAAGCGAGGCAACGTCTTCCAACAGTTCGACACCGTCCAAAGCGGACTGGTGGGAACCCAAACGGTCGATGCATTGAAGGCGGCCGTTTGGGGGGCGGCTGAACTTAACGGCATCAAGGCGCGCCCTCTACGGCCATATCTTTCTACACAAATTTCCGGCATCGAGAATTTCGATTCGACCCGCGAACGGCTCGACCCTTCATCGGACCGGTGCAGCAAACCCATAGGGTACCCGAGCTCAACGCGACCGTCGCCCTTCTACGGCCTCGCGTCGGCGCCAGCGGAACATCTGCATGCGCGCTACACAACTTTATCGACGGAGGCGTCGATTCGAGCGGCAACGCATGGCCGTCCCAGCCGGAATGGCAAGGCAGCGTGAAACTAGATTACCGCACGCGGAGGATTCGGGCACGTTCACGTCTCCGTTCGGAAATCGTGGGCAAAGCGTTCGGTAACGAGACCACCACGCAGAGCCCTGACGCCTACAACAAAGTCGACGCCGGGGCCTGTTCGAAATGCGCGGCGGCGAATTCATCCGGATCTCGGTGACAATCTCAATAATCCGCGGGCCTGACCGAAGGCGACGTGCGCGCCTTCTGCGAGGACAAAACGCCCGCGCGTTCGCTGGGCGCCCCTACAGGGACGTCCTTCATGTTCAACGGGGGCTACAGCTTCGGATTGGCACCGTAGGAATGACAGAGGAGGTTGTGGCGGCGTGGCGGGCGCTTCGGGATTCGGATGGCGCCGGCCACGGCCAACAGTGCGTTGATCCCCAGGCACGGTGCTGGAAGTCTGACTAGCCACCGCCGGGGGCGGCGCCTTCTAACGAGGGCCGTCGCGGCGGCACGCGATTCGGCGAGCGGGCGGCGCTTGGAATCGTGTTCGCGGGAGAGAAGTTCCCGCGGGTCACGCCGGACATTGGCAGCGAGCAAGCTCCGCATGATGAGACCTGGAGAGCCATGGGGCGACACACGTTCATTCGCGATTCGTCATAATGAGATTACGCGTCAGCTACACGGCGATACGGCCAACAGCGCGGGTCGCACGTTGTCGTTCGGGCCTTCGACGAACGGCTTCGCTTTTCGCTCGCTATCACGGAGTCGCTCCGGGCAAGGCCCCTTATGTCACGGACGAGATCACCCAGTCTCCGGCAGAACCCCGCCACATCTTCCGCCCTAGGGGAGTTCCGAAGCGTGTGGTCTGAGGCGTACCACCAGGAGCGCGATGATACCTGTATCACCCGAGCGCATTGAACGAGGGTCACCCGGGCCGAAACGCCGCTCACACTCGCATCGCAACAGCTTACCTCTCGATCATGAAGCGCGCTCGTCGACTATTGAGCCTGACGCTCACGCGCACCGGTCCCAAAACACTGAAGGCCGATCTCCTGCCGTGGTCGGACGGCGTGAGAGTTTCGTCGCACCGGGCCCTTTCGTCACGCCGTGGCGCATGGTCGCGCAAAGGAGTGAGTCGAAAGTGTGGTTGAGTAGCTGCCGCCCCGCTCGAGCGGCGGACATCGCGACGAAGAAGGCGATGAAAGACGCGAGAGGTTCTCTTCCGGAGAAAATGTTTCGCCGCGTGACGCGAGTAGTTAGAACTGGCTAATATTCCCGCTCGCCGCAGATCTGTGGCGATCCACTTGCTTCAACGATGTCTCGCAGTTCGGAAACGAGGTGGCGAGAGCGCACAGTGTGAGTACCCGACAGGCGGGCAATGTTTGGCAGAGACGGGTGTGACAGAGCCTCCGCAAACACTCATGAATAAGCATTTCACAACCCTTCAGAGTACTGCGAACAGGGATCGTCGTCCGGGGCATGCCCTTGGTTTTCAAGACCTCAACCCATTTCGACGGCCCGGATCTCGTTGCGCAAAACGAAGCCACTTTTTCTCTTTTCGAACTCAAACGTCTTCCGTTGATCTGCAGTCGTGCACGAGTTTCAAAACGTCTTAGTGAGCTACCTGCAGTTAGGGGGAAACTTCGACGCCAAAAAACATCGACTGGATATGAATTGGGGTATGCACGTCATGTGCAAGCGGCCCCCAAAAAGTTGTAGGAGGACGTTTACAAACGAGGAACAGATGGCGTGCCAGATTCCCTCAACGGGCGCGCCGCAAACATCGATCCGCTCATGTGCCAGAGCGCGCGGGCGAATGACGAAACCAGTAATTCAGAGGGTTGAAAAGTGATTGGATCCCACACGGCTTCCGCCGCCAAAAAAAGCCCTCCGGTTGGAGGACTTCGAACGTGCCTGGTGTTTCTATTGTCAAATTTATCGGCGCAAGTGTAGCTCGCGAGAATGCACCAGTACAAATGCTGCCGACGGGTTACCCTGCCTCCATCTACTAGAGGAAATCAAACAGCGACACCGATCTCTGTTCGAGATAGGTTTGCTAATGGTCGCCGACTCCTTGGAAAGAGCGATCAAGTTCGACCACCGGCTTAGGGAACAGACTGATAGGCGCGCAGGTCGTTCCAATAAAGTGTCCGCATTTGCCCCCACCGGACCTCGGAGCATCGTCTGGTAATAATGGACGATCCTAGGTCGACCCCTCATGCCCACCCGCCCAGGGCGTTTTTTTTTTGCATTCAGACATCCGAGGTCATGATGCGTTCCGGAATCGTCCAGTTTGCGGCGAAGAAACTACTTCCCAGTCCCGCATATGATGACACTTGTAATGTAATCGGCCGGTTGAATTCCACTTGGATGCATACCAGGTAAAAGCCGAAAAGGCCGGCGTAGATTCGTTCGTGGTTGGCTTCGTTTTTTTTTCTCTTTGCTACAGTAGGACTGAGGCCTCCAGCGTAAAGAAGGTCATCAAGCTCACATCCAAATCCAATCCAGATAGAGGCAGGATCGATTACCCAAAACAAAACTTTGGACGTCGGTCGACGAGACCTCACGTTTTTGGCGCCATCGATTCTGTGCCGCAGGCGACCACAACCAATCGCTAATACTCTGATATTAAACTTACACAGCGTCAGACCGCACCAACGCACCGGTTAAGCCAGCGCTTAGAAAACTGACGATCGATAATTCCAAAAACGGTCGAGGACCAGTGGAATCAGATCGACCTTCAATTATCGGCACGCGTGTCCCGGAGGGCACACCAGGCGCGGCTCCCGTCGTAGCCCGCTGCTCGAGTCAGGACCCTCGTCTCGCTTTCAGACCGAGACCGCACCCTCCTGAAAACCGCTTTCTACAAACTGAAAGATCATGGCGTCGTTTCCGTAGATCGGTTCGCCGTATGCCAAGCCGCGGCGTGGTGGCGCAACGGTAATTACTATCAGCAAGCACGAGAAGAATCGGCATTCTAGTGGCCGCGCGGTATCGATGGCCGAATCTAAATCCGGGAATATTACTCTGACGCATGGAAGCAGGTATCGAAATCAACTTCCTGGGTCTTCCTATGCTGTCGCGCGATCGTTCCTCACATGATCGCCAGCAACACTACGGTCGTATTCGTCAAATCTCGTCCGCAGGCAAGAAGAAACCCACGCTCCGGACATAGCGCCTCGAAAGTGGAGTCCTGCCTTACAAAATCTCTCGGCAAGGAAACTGCTCTCCACAATATCGCGGTGAACTCCGTCGGTCCCGCGCCGCCAAAACACGGAATTTAGATCAGGTCGCCCAGGAACACCTCGACTTCTGCTCGCGAAGATTCCTCGTGAGAGCGTCGCAGGTCGACTAAGTACGTGCCAGGTAAGCCTGGCTTGTCAGTCGGAAGAAAATTGTCACCACGCGGCTGTTTCGATTTGAAACGGCGGCCGCGCAACATACTAGCTCTCTAAGACAGCTTCTCGAAAAGGAACGTGATTCTGGGGGGCAAGTTGAATACTGAGATGGTGCCTCCGATCAAGTCTCGCGATCGAGTAATCGTAGTGCAGGGGGTGCGAGCGGACATCGGTGAAGCCACGTCCAAGCAATCGCAGATGCAAAACATTCACGGTCGCCTTTCTCGAACATCAAAAGACGAAGCCGTTGACCGCCTCGTTCTAAAATCAAGCAGGCGGGCCACGCCACCTGTCTACTTCCGCTGCGATTTGAGCGAATCGGGCATCAAAGGTCACTGGACCACATTCTCCAACCATTCAATCGGTCGACGTGCTTGTCAACACAATGCCCGGCAACCGACTAGCGGACACTTCGATTGAAGAAGTAACTCCAGAGTATGGGACCAGGCGATGGCCGTTAACATCAAGCATCACTTTTTCATGTCCCAGGCAGTCGTCCATCCATGAAGGGCGAGCGGGGGTTCGCTTATCAATTGAGCTCGATAAGTTGGGTCAGTCCCTCAATCGAGTCTTCCAGTGTAGTCGCCGCGAAGGCCGCCATCGTTGGGTGACCCGTCCAGGCCCATGAGTTGGGGCGTTCACAAACATCCGAGTCAATTGGTCATGCAGGGTTTGCGATTCAAACCGAGGCAGAGCGGGCTTGGTTCACCGACGCTTACAGGCCGAAATTCTCGCAGGGCGCTGAAACGGATCATCGGCCTAGACGAAGTCGCTCGTCTTGTACTTTCCTTGCTGAGGAGGGACAGTTTCACGGCAATCACCAACCAGGAGTGTCGTCATCGACGGTGGCGGGACCTAGGATCAATAAGCTTGCGTCAACGTCAGGGATTGCGTAAGTGGAGATTTGAGTCGATTTTTTTTGAGAACGGCGTTGTGAAGCCCGGCAGATCGGAGGGTGAACCCAAAGTATGGCTTCGAACCAAATTGAGAAGGCATCTCTAAACCAACCTTTCGCATCTTTGTGTACTTAAAGTCAGAGTTCGACACGTCAAAGCCTCTTGAATTGCTATTGGCTTCGGGGGATGATTTCTCTATCCTTGCGAGGATTACCGCCACAATGCTTCGGCGACGTGGTCGAACAGTCGGATTTGACCGACCACGTCGAGAGGAGATCAGCTTAGGGCGACGACCGCCCCCTGTCACAGGTAGAGCAAACAAAAAGAACAAGGTATTCTGAAAATGGCGCAAGCGACAAGCTTCAAGAAGGCGTTGACCCTCAACGTGACGATCTGGCGCTTATTTCGCCGCGGCCGTCGCCAATCAAGTCATACCAAGTGCGGCCTCGCCCGGCCGCTTCCACGGAGGCAGTACGGCGAACGGGTGAACACGGCCCCACGCTCCGATCGGTCGAGTCGTAGTACCGCCGTCCGGCCGTGGGAACCACAACACGAAAAAACAAAAACGACCCCAAGGTTCGTATTCCCGTCGCCGTCGACGTCCCGTCCAGAAAGGAGGGAGCCAGATGTGGAACGGGGCCATTCGGGACGACCACTTGCGGCGCGAACCCGCCCCCCGCTCGCGTCGCTTTGTAAACCACGCGGAGCCGAGTTCCATCAGAATCCCGCAGCCCTCGCCGTTAGAGGTCACCCACAGGTAGCGCGGACCCACTAAACCCGTGCGAACGTTCTCCGACGCCTGCGAGGGCTGGCCGGAAGTCGCGTGCAATGTCGGAGCCGAATCAGCGAACTCAAGCGGACGGACGGAGCCTGCTATTACTTGCCCCGTGTGGGGTGCGCGGCGGAAATGGCGTAGCTCGATTTAGCGTTATTGTATCTTGCAACGGGTGCAAAGCCGCCTCTGTCGTGGTAGTTCAACCCGTGGGAGCAAACAAACGGGGTCCGCGCCCAACTCCTCGGAAACGGTTCGAAAAAGCAGGACGCGGATGGAATCGCCGACTACGTCCGTACCTCGAACCCGAACATCCGCGCGAGTAAGGGTCGGCCGCGCCGAGGCCAGGGTCGGCTCGGCAACGGGTAGGCGATCTGGATCGTGGTTGCCGTAGGTCGAATACTAGCTCGAAGTGCTGTCGGGACGCCACCGCTCGGCGA